>ERZ761602.5283-NODE-5283-length-15460-cov-4.628887_pt1 | contig 15460 bp, 12 predicted proteins | sample MGYA00512165_ERZ761602 | MGnify/ENA primary metagenome ERZ761602 (study PRJEB28899, sample SAMN02445085) | bioreactor sludge metagenome | biome: EBPR sludge; isolation source: Thorneside wastewater treatment plant | place: Australia: Brisbane, Thorneside...
GAGCTGCATGGAGTGCGAGCAGACCTTCAACGATCGCGACCGCTGCCCGCCGCTGGTGGGGCTCGATCGCCTGATGGCCAAGCACGAGCGCGGCGCGCGCGACGAGGAGCGCCTCGCGAAGCTGCGGCGCGACGAGGAGCGAGTCCCATGGCGACCCGGACGCTGATCGCGCTCGTGCTCTTGGCTTCGTTCGCGTTGCCTGCGCGGGCGGAGATCCTTCGCCCGACCAAGTCGGAGTCGCTCGAACGCGTGGTCGCGCGCGCCCGCGAAGGCGACGTGGTCGAGGTGCCGCCCGGGACCTGGCGCGCGAACCTCCGCATCGAGCGGACGATCACCCTGCGCGGGGCGGGCGGCGTGATCGACGGTGGCGGCGAAGGACAGGTGATCGCGGTGATCGCGCCGCACGTGGTGATCCGCGATCTCGAGGTGCGCGGCAGCGGCGCGGATCTCGGCGCGTTCCACGCGTGTGTGTGGACCGCGCCGACCGCGGAGCACGTCACGGTGGAGAACCTGCGCGTGCGCGACTGCGCCTTCGGCATCTACGTCCAAGAGTCGGACTTCGCGCAGATCCTCGGCAACGACGTCGAGGGGCGCGCTCACGTGCGGGAGGCCGATCGCGGCAACGGCATCCACTTCCACGACGCCTCGCACGTGGTGATCCGCGACAACGCGGTGCGCGGCTCGCGCGACGGGCTCTTCATCGGCGCCACCGACGACAGCCTCATCGAAGGCAACCGAATCGAACGAACGCGCTACGGCGTCCACTACATGTGGTCGCACCGCAACCGTCTGCGGAACAACGCGGTGCGCGACAGCCTCGCCGGCTACGCGCTGATGCAGAGCCACGAGCTCGAGGTGGTCGGCAACGTCGCCACTGGAAACCGACGCGCGGGCATGCTCTTGCGCGACGGACAAGACTGCCTGATCCGCGACAACCTCCTGCTCGACAACGGCCAAGGCCTCTTCGTCTACAACTCGCTCCGCGAGCGCATCGAGAACAACACCGTCGGTCACAACGACGTGGGCGCCAAGCTCTGGGGCGCGCTGATGGTGGGCGACGTCTTCACCGGGAACGACTTCGTCGGCAACGCGCGTCAGATCGCCTACGTGGGCCGACGCGATCTGGAGTGGGGCCTCGACGCGCCCGGCAACCACTACAGCGACTACGTGGGTTGGGATCAGGACCACGACGGGGTCGGTGATCGCCCGTACCGGGTCGACGCGTTCGGTCACGCGCTCGTGGAGCGTCACCCCATCGCGATCTTGCTCTTGCGCAGCCCCGCCCTCGAGCTCCTCACCCACCTCGAGCAGCGCATGCCGCTCCTGCGCAACTTCACGGTCATCGATCACGCGCCGCGCGTCCGTCCTCATCGCTCGTTCGTCCTCGCGCGCGAAGCGGCCGGCCTGCCCGAAGGCGAGCGCAGCGCCCGCGCCCGCGAGATCGGCACGACGGACGATCGCTTCGCGCATTGAGCCCTCCCACCCGGTGATGCGCCTCACGCCCACCTCGCGCGAATGATCCACGTCATGGAGCGCACCAGCTGCACCCCGTAGACCGTGAGCCATGCAACGGCTCACGCTCGAGGACGTCGCGGTTCGCTTCGGTCGAATCGAGGCGCTTCGTGGCACGAGCCTCGAGCTCCGCGCGGGGGAGGTCTTCCTCCTCGCGGGCCCGAACGGGGCCGGCAAGTCGACCCTCATCCGGGTGCTGCTCGGGCTCGTCGCGCCGACCCGCGGGACCTTGCGCGTCGACGGCGCGCCCGTCCGCGCCGACCGCGCGTTTCGCGCGCGCCTCGGCTACCTGCCGGAGTCGGTCGCGTTCTCCGAGTCGTCCACCGGGCGCGAGGTCGTCTCGTTCTTCGCCGCTGCGCGCGGCGCGCCCAAGAAGCGGATCGACGAGGTCCTCGAGCGCGTCGGCCTCGCGGACGCTCGATCGCGCCTCGTGCGCGGCTACTCGCGCGGCATGCGGCAGCGCCTCGGGCTCGCGGTCGCGCTCGTCGCGCCCTGCGAGCTGCTCGTGCTCGACGAGCCCACGGGAGGCCTCGACCAAGACGCGCTCACGCTGTTGTGGTCGGTGCTCGACGAGCACCGCGCGGCCGGCTGCGTGGTGCTGCTCGCGAGCCACGAGATCGCGCTCCTCGAGTCGCGCGTCGATCGGCTCGGTCTGCTCGCGCGCGGCCAGCTCGTCGCGCTCGGCGATCCGACGAGTCTGCGCGAACGCGCGGCCCTGCCGGTGCGGGTGAAGGTCGCGCCGCGCGCCGACGCCGATCGCGACGCGCTCGTCCGAGCGCTCGAGCGCGTGGGCACGTTCGCGCCCGTTCGTGGTGCGCGCGCGCTCGAGCTCGACGTGCAGCCTTCGCGGCTGCTCGAGCTCCTCGACCTCGACGCCGCCCATCGCGCGGGCATCGCGGATCTTCAGATCGTGCCGCCTCCCTTCGACGAGGTGTACCGGCGCTTGCTCTCGGAGGCCGCATGACGTCCTCGACCGAACGGTCCGAACGCGCACCTGCGCCCATCTTCGCGTTCCCCTTCCGCGTCGGCCGCGCGCTCGCGTTCCACGAGCTGCGCGAGCGCACCCGCGATCGTTGGGTGCTCGTCATCAGCGCGCTCTTCGCGCTCCTCGCCTCGGCGGTCGGGCTCTACGGCCGCAGCGCGGAAGGCAACGCGGCGGCGATCACGGGGCCGAGCCTCGTCACCCTCGCGAGCCTCTTCGTGCCGCTGGTCGCGCTCGCCCTCGGGTACGACGCGATCGTCGGCGAGCGCGAGCGAAACACCCTCGGGCTGCTCCTCTCGATGCCGGTCGCACGCACCGAGGTGATCGTCGGCAAGTTCGTGGGTCGCGCGCTCGCGCTCTGCCTCGCGGTCGGCCTCGGCCTCGGCGCCGCGATGCTCGCCGCCGCTCCCGGCGAGGCCCGCACCCTCGCCGCGCTGCTCGGACCCACCATGGCCCTCGGGCTCGCGTTCGTCTCGGTCGGCCTGCTCGTCTCGACCCTCGTCTCGCGCCAATCGACCGCGGCCAGCGTGGTGGTCGCGATCTGGTTCTTGTTCGTCTTCTTCTACGACCTCGGCTTGCTCGCGATCCTCGTGGCGACCGAAGGCGCGATCGGCGACGAGCTCGTGAGCTCGCTCGTGGTCGGCAACCCGACCGGTCTCTACCGCGTCTCGCTCCTCGCGAGCCTCGGCGGCGAAAACGCGCTCACCGATCTCGGGCTCGACGTCTCGTTGCCGAGCGCGTCCGCGCGAGGCGCGATCTGGTGCGCGTGGATCTTCGGCCCGATCGCGCTCAGCGCGGCGGCCTTGTCGCGGAGGGCCCTGCGATGAAGCGCTCGTTCGACTCGATGGCTCGCGAGCGCACGCACGCGCGCTCGCTGCTCTGGAGCGCGATGCTCGGGCTCGCCGCCGCCTGTGGAGCCGACGAGGCGCGTGCGATCCCCACCACGCCCGAGCCGCTCGACGGCCAGGAGTGCGCGGCCTGCGGGATGATCGTGCGCGACGAGCCCTCGCCGCGTGCGCAGGTCGTGCACGCGGACGGGACCCGCGCGTTCTTCTGCTCGCTCGCGGATCTCGTCGCCTACCAGGAAGTGCCTTCGCGCCACGGCGCGTTGGTGCACACGTGGGTCGAGACGCTGCCGGCGGATCTCGATCCGGCGCTGCACGACGTCGGACTTCGGCCCTGGTCACCGGCGGCCGACGCGCACTACGTGCTCGGCCTCGAGCGCCGCGTGATGGGCACGCCGGCCCTCGCGTACGAGCGCGAAGCCGACGCGAGCGCGGTCGCGACGCGCGTGAGCGGTCGCGCGATGCGTTGGAACGAAGCGATGCGCGCGCTCGCGCGCCACCCCTGAGAGCGCGCCGAACGAGCGTGCGCCCGAGAGTCGTCACCCAGGAGCGTCGTCGAGCCCGCGGTCTCGAGACGAAGGAGAGAAAGATGTCCCGCCCGTTGCTTCGTCGCCCCATCGGTCGTCCGATGCTGGTTCTTCGCGCGACCCGCCGTCGCGTCGTGATCGCGAGCGTGAGCGCCGTGCTCGCACTCTTCGCCGCGTGTGGAGGAGAGGAAGCGTCGAGCGAGGTCGCCCCGACGACCGACACCGCCGCGACCACGACCGCCAGCGCGATGGGCGGTGCGAGCGCGATGGGTGGGGCCAGCGCGATGGGAGGCGCCGACTTCGATCCGAACGCGCCCGAGTACCAGGGCGATCACTCCTTGCCCGGCGACCCCGTCGCGGGCGAAGAGGTCTACCGTGCGAGCTGCCTCGCGTGTCACGCGGCCGACGGCAAAGGCAACGGCGGCATCACCGGTGCAAACCTCGTCGACGATCGCCGCCGCCTCGCGAAGAACAACGACACCCTGCTGCACTCGATCCGCGAAGGCATCCTCACGACCTCGCCCGCGATGCCGCCCCACAAAGACATCCTGACCGAGGTCCAGATCCGCGACGCGCTCTCCTACGTCCGTCGAACCTTCGGCGGCACGCAGGAGTGAGCGTCGTCGTCGAGGCGCTCGCACGTCACTCTGCGTGGTCGTGATCGTCGACGTCGCGATCGCGGCGCGACGCGCACGCTCCGACGAGACCGCTCCGACCGCCGACCGCCGACCGCCGACCGCCGACCGCTCAGACCGCTCGCAACCCGTCCAGCGAGAGTCGCTCGATCGAGCCTGCGCCGCTGCGTCCGAGCAGCCCCTCGCGCTCCAACACGCCGAGCGCGCGGCACACGCTCTCGTGCCGCATGCCGATGAGCGCGCCGAGATCACGCTGCTGGAAGCCCGCGGGGAGGTCGTCGCGGACGCGTGGCGGCGAGAGCGTCTCCGCGAGCGCGACCAGACAGCGCGCGACCTTGCGCAGACCGGAGCTCGCTCCGCGCGCTTCGGTCATGCGCTCGACGCGCGCGAGGGCCGTGCGGTGGAGCGTGACGAGATCCTGCCCGACCGTCGCGCCGCGCAGCGCCCGATCGAGCGTGTCGCGCGGGCAGAGACACACGATCACGTCGCCGACCGCGTAGCCGTGCGCGTCTCCCTCGAAGGGCAGCAAGCAGCCCGGTCCCGCTGCGTCGATCGAGGTCGCGTGTCCGTCGGAGTCGATGCGCTGCCGGACCACGACGCCGCGCCGTACGAGCGCCACCCCGAACGAGCCCCACGCGAGCGGGATCGGTTGGCGCGACGCGAGGTGCGCGGTCGAGAACGCGCACGCCTCTTTCGTGGTGCCGACGAGCGGCTCCAACACGCCGAGCCGCGAGCCCGGACAGTCGGGACACGCCGCCGCGTATTGCGTGCAGCGCTCTACCGGCTCGGCTGCGATCGGATCGTCGGAGACCAAGAGCCGCAGGTATCGCCGGTCGTCGTTCATGTCCCCCTCCGTGCGTCCGAGATGGCCTGCCAATCCCGCGTCGAAACGGCGCCGATCGAAGCCGTGCTCGACGCTGCGCTCGCCGGCTCGAAGCCACAATCGAAGTGCCGCAGCGTGGGTGGCTCGTCGACGATGCGATAGCCGCCGAGCTCCGCGCGGCGCTCGAAGACGTAGCCGACCGCTTCGATCACGTAGTCGACGTGGCTCTGCGTGTAGACGCGCCGTGGCAGCGCGAGGCGCACGAGATCCATCGGCGAAGGGATCTGCCGTCCGTCCTCGCCGGTGCGCCCGAACATCACGGTGCCGATCTCGACCGCGCGAATCCCGGCCTCGCGGTAGAGCGCGATCGAGAGCGCCTGCCCCGGGAGATCTTCGGGCGCGACGTGCGGAAGGAACGCGCGCCCGTCGAGGTAGACCGCGTGCCCACCGGGCGGGCTCAAGAGCGGCACCCCGAGGCGCGCGAGGTGGTCGTGCAGGTAGCGCACGGAGGCGATGCGGTAGTCGAGGTAGCGCTCGTCGAGCACCTCGCGCAGGCCGACCGCGAGGGCGGCGAGGTCACGGCCCGCGAGGCCGCCGTAGGTCGGGAAGCCCTCCGTGAGGATCAGCGCGCTGCGGCAGGTGCGCGCCCACGCGTCGTCGTCGAGCGCGAGGAACCCGCCGATGTTCACGAGCCCGTCCTTCTTCGCGCTCATCAGCGCGCCGTCGGCGAGGCGGAACATCTCCTGCGCGATCGACTCCACGCTGCGATCCGCGAAGCCCGCCTCGCGCGTCTTGATGAAGTACGCGTTCTCCGCGAAGCGCGCGCAGTCGAGGAAGAGCGGTACTGCGTGACGGGTGCAGAGCTCACGCACCGCGCGGAGGTTCCCCATCGACACGGGCTGACCTCCGCCGGTGTTGTTCGTCACCGTGACGAGCACGAGCGGCACCGAGGCGCCGCGCTCGCGGAGCAACGCGTCGAGGCGCGCCAGATCCACGTCGCCCTTGAAGGGGTGCAGCGAGCGCGGATCGTTGCCCTCCGCGATCACCAGATCGAGCGCCTCGCAGCCCGACGCCGTCACGTTCGCGCGCGTGGTGTCGAAGTGCGCATTGGCGGGGATCACCAACCCCGGCCGACCGATCGCGCCGAAGAGGATGCGCTCCGCCGCGCGCCCCTGATGGGTCGGGATGACGTGCTTCTTCCCCGTCAGCTCACGCACCACCGTCTCGAGCTCGAAGAACGAGCGGCTCCCGGCGTAGGACTCGTCGCCCGACATCAAGGCCGACCACTGGGCCTGGCTCATCGCGCCCGTGCCCGAGTCGGTCATGAGATCGATCGTCACGTCCTCCGCGCGAAGCGCGAAGAGGTTGAAGCGTGCCTCGCGGAGCTTCGCCTCGCGGTGCTCTCGTGAGGTCATCGGGAGCGGCTCGACGCAACGGACCTTGAAGGGCTCGATGATGGTGCGCGCTTGGAACGCCATGCCCTCGACGGTGCACCCGCGGTTGCGCCGCATCGATGATCTGGATCATCCGCGCTGGGGACACGTGAGGAAGCGCGCCTTCGAATGGACGCGTCGCCATCCATCGTGGGTTCCGCAACGGAACGCGAGAACGCACGTGTGCGCGCTGGGGTCCACACGAGCGCGCGCCTCGAGAACGCACGCCCGTACTCGTCGCGGCTTCCGCAACGGAAGCGCGGTGTGTGCTCACGCGGCGCTCACGGCCGCAGATCGTGTGGCTCCGCTCCGCGCGCTTCGGTCGACGACGCGCCGGTCACGATGTCGACGTCGATCGCGACGTCGAGCTCGCGGCCGGTGATCGAGCCGTGGCATCCCCCGCACGCGGTGTTGAAGAAGCGGCGCGGGATGGAGCGTTTGATCCGCTCGCCCGGGTAGTACTGCTCGTGCTCGCGCTGCACCGCCATGCCTTCGAAGGGTGCGCCCTCCATCATCGGCAGCGGCACGCCGTCGCGATCGGTCATCGCGAACGAGATCGGCAACCCGCCCGGCATCCGCATCGAGGTGGAGCCGTCCGCGTAGAGCGGCACGAAGCCGAGCAGGTAGGGCGCCGAGTAGAACGCGCCGCGCGAGTCCGCGATCACGTTCGCGCCTTCGAGCGCCGACAGCCCCGCCGGCGGAGGGCGATGGGCCCACACCTCGAAGCCCCCGATGCGGTGATCGATCGGCCGACCTTCGCGGGTGTTCGAGAACATCAGCGATTGAATCATCGGGAAGTCGTTGAACTGAACCAACGCGTCGTCCGCGTCCGGGTCCACGATCGGCCGCTCCACGTCTCCGCCGTCCGACGCCAGCACGCCGCGGTTCGGCCGCGCGTAGACGGCGACCGCGTCGAGCTCCGCGACGCCAGCTTCGCCGAGCAGCGGGCGCAGCGCGCCCGAGCGGGGCTCCAGCTCGCAGAGATCGAAGTCGATCGCGCTCGCGTCGGCGCTCGCGTCGGGTGCACACGCCAGCAGCACGCGCCCACTCGGCAGCGGCGAGGGCGAGCGGTAGAGCCCACGTCCGCCGTGCAGCGCGCTCGCCAAGTGCCGGAGGGACGAGGGGAAATAGCCGCGCTCCGAGAGCCCGCGCTCCTCTTGATCGGGCCCGAGGCTTCGGTTGAAGGAGAGCACCGAGCCTGCGCCGTCCGGAGCGCCGAGCGCGCTCGCGAGAAACAGCCCGTTGCCGTTCGGCAGCACGCTCACGTCGTGCGCGACGTCGAAGCCGAGCGAGGTGCGTGACGCGTAGAGCGGGTGGTAGTCGCCGCCGTCGAGGTTCTGGCGCCGTAGCGCGAGCACGTGGAAGTCGAGCTCACGCTTCTCCACCGTGTAGATCACCTGGCCGTTCGCGAGGAAGCCCGGGGCGAGCTCTTGATTCAGCAGGAAGGTCAATTGCCGAACCGAGGCGCGATCGGGCGAGAGCACGTAGAGATCTGCGTTCGGCTGCAGCCGCGCGGGCGTTCGGGTCGCGCGCCCCTGCGCGTCGCCGCGGGTGGACGCGAAGACGATCGAGCCGTCCGCTGCGTAGGCAGGATCGAGGTCGTGCACGAGCACGTCGCCGTCACGATCGGTCGCGCGCTGCGTGTCGATCGGCGCGCAACGATCGGTCGCGAGGTCGAGCTCGTAGAGCCGGAGCGGCGTGTCGGCGGAGGTGCGCGCAGCGAACGCGATCGCGCCACCGTCCCAACGCACGCGCGGCCGGCGCACGTCGGCGCTGCTCGCCTCGAGCCCACACGCAACGAGCACGCTGCGCGAGGCCTCCACGCTCAGCGCGCCATCCGCTCCCGTCGACGCGGGCGCCAGACGAAGATCCGCGCCCGGCCGGTAGGTGTCGAAGTCGGTCGGATCGCCGATCCCCGGGGGCCGCGCGACGAAGGCGATCGCGTGCACGTCCTCGTCGAGCTCCCCCGCGGCGACCCGCGCCGCGCGCTCGAGCGCGTGCCAATGACGGAGCACGCAGTACGCGGGCACCTCGTCGAAGGGATCGTTCTGCGCGTCGATGCCCTCGCAATCCGAGGCGTCCGCCGTCCCGCCGAAGTCTTCGAGGAGCGCGCCGCCGCGGTGGAGCATCCCGTGCGCGTCGGGCGCGAGGTGCGCGGGGTGCAGGTTCTTGCCGATCAAGCGGCTCTGGTTCGGATCGGTCGACTCGAGCGCGAGGAACGAGAGGGTCGTCTCGTAGTTCAGCCGCCGCGAGAAGCGCGAGAACGCGCCGTTGGATCCGCCGCGCAGGTGGAACGCGACCGAGAGCGGCGAGTGACACGCGAGGGCCATGCAGCCCTTGCGCACCAGCGTCGGCTGCACGCGGTTGACGAAGTAGCGGTAGCCGTCGGAGACGTCGTCGTCGCGCACCAACGCGGGCGCGCGCTCGGCGACCTCGGTCGCGAAGCCGGCGATCGCACGGTACTCCGGGTCGTCGCGGTTCACGAAGGTGTCGCCGCCGCCGTGGAACGCGCCGCCGTCGGCGACCGCGAGCGGCTTCGCGAGCAGCTCCGAACGTTCGATCGGATCGCCCAAGAAACGCGTCGCGATCCAGAAGTTCCAGCGCCGCTCTTCTTCCGTCTCGTCGCACGCGAGGTGGAAGTCCGCGAGCACCGCGCCGTGGCAGGCGTCGCCCGCGCAGCGCTGGCTCAAGATCGGCTGCACGTCGCGCGTGAAGGCCTCGAAGAGCGTCGCGTCGGGCACGTCGTCGGCCGAGAACCCCGGCGCGTGTCCCGCACCCGGCGCGCACTCGCCCGAGTTCTCCGCGCGCGGAGGCTCGCGGATCGCGCCGTGGCGATCGAAGCCCTCCGCGAGCCAGCGTTGGATCGACGCGCGCGCGAGCGAGCCTTGCGGGAGCCCGAGCCCACCCGCGTGCCGGATGTCCGTCTCGATCGCGAGCGTGCGCACGTCGGGTCGCGAGGGATCGGGCGGATCGTGGACGTCGACGGTGATCGCCTCCGGTTCGCCGGTCTTCAGCAAGAGCATCGGCCGCGCGTAGGGGCCGTAGGGCACGAGCAGGTCGTAGCGACGCCGCAGCGAGTCGTAGCTCGCGAGATCGAGGTTGCCCGGCGCGCTGCCGCGCTCGTTCGCGAGATGACAGCCCGAGGTCGTCATCTGACAGCCCACCACGAGCGAGGGGGCGATCTCGCGATCGTAGTAGGTCTCCTCGCCCGGAAGCGGCTGCTCGCAACCGAGCGCGAGCGATGTGAGCGCGAGCGCCCAGAGCGCGAGGCGGATCGGGAGCGGCGGAAGTCGGCGAGGGAGCTCCACGTCGAGGGCCCTGGATGCCTGGAACGAGCTTGGGGCCGGAGGTCGCCGCGGAGGCCGATCGAGGAGAGCGCGTGCAGCGAGCCGAAGATCGATCGGGAGCGTCATGCGCGTCCTCCGTCGTGGGTCGAGTGAGACGAGGTGGGGTCGGCGAAGCCCCTTCAGCGTCCAGCAGTCGCAAGTCGGATCGGTTGCGCTCGATCAAGCGAACCGAGGTCGATCGAACCGATCGGGCGAAAGCTCACGCAGGTGCTGGGCTCGTCGAGGGGCTCGCACCGCGGGCGGCCGGACCCCCGAGCACCCGCGCGCGGGTCGCGAAGGCCACGAGGTGCGAGACCACGCCGAAGCCGACCACCTGATGCAGCACCGCCGCGCCGGTCGGCACGTAGGCCAGCACCACCCACGCGCCGATCCCGATCTGCACGAGCATCGCCGTGAGCACCCCGAGCGCGCTGCGCCGAAGCCGCGGCGTGGACCACGTCTGCGCCACCAACGCGATCGCGATCGCCACGAGCGCGAGCGCGATCACGCGATGCACGTAGTGGAGCGCGAGCGGATCCTCGAGCCAGCGCGGCGCGTCGCCGAGCACCGCGGTCGGCGCGTAGCGACCGAAGAAGCCCGGAAAGGTCGGCGCCGCGAGCCCCGCGCGTTTGCCCGCGACGAAGGCACCCCACGCGACCTGTGCGCTCACCGAAGCGAGCGCGAACCACGTCGTGACGCGAAGACCGGGGGAGGGGCTCGGCGCCGCCTCGGTGTTCGAACCCCAACGGATCGCGAGGAAGAGCGCCACGTGCGCCACGAAGAACGCGAGCGTGAGGTGCGCGGCGAGCCGGAAGTGATCGACCTCCGGCCGATCGACGAGCCCGCTCTTCACCATCCACCAGCCGAGCGCGCCTTGCAGTCCCCCGAGCGCGAGGAGGGCCCAGCCCGCGACGAGCTTCCGGCGCGGCAGCCTCCGTCGCCACGTGAACGCGAGGAGCGGAACGAACGCGATCACCCCGAGCAGCCGCCCCGCGAGGCGATGCGCGTACTCCCACCCGAAGATGCGCTGGAAGTCGTCCAGCTCCATCCACGCGTTCGTCTCGCGCCCTTGCGGCGACGCGCGGTAGCGCGCGAGCTCGTCCGCCCATTCGGCCTCGCTCAGGGGCGGCAACACCCGCGTCGGCTCCCACGCGACCATCGAGAGCCCCGATCCCGTCAGCCGCGTCACCCCGCCGAGCGCGACCATGCCGAGGATCATTGCGTAGATCACGAGGAGCCAACGCCGCGCGAAGCGGCGCTCGCGCGCGACGTCGTACTCGGAGAATCGGGGCTCGAGCTCCGAACGTTCGGCGACGTCCGCTTCGTCCCCCGCGTCGCGAGCGATCCGTACCTCGTCCTTCACGAGCTCCACGCGTTCCCCACGACCCGCTCGAACGACCTGCTCAGAACTGGATCGTCGCTTCGCGGTGATCGCGCTTCGAGAGCGCGCGCCGCGACGCGTAGAAGTCGCGCCAGAGCTCGAGGTACCCACGCTCGAGCCGCTCCGGCGACATCTGCGCGGGTCGGAACACCACGTTGGCGTCGTTGTACTTCGACCAATCGCGGTGGAGGATTCGCCCCGCGTCGTTCATCTCGTGCCAGGTCGGCGTGCCGGGGTAGGGCGTGCGGATCGCGAACTCCGCCTTCTCGAGCGACACCGTCTCGCAGAAGTCGAGCATGCGATCGAAGACCCCCTCGTCGTCCTCCTCGTTGCCGACCAAGAACGACGTGTAGGGATCGATGTCGTGCTCTTGGCAGCGCCGGATCGCGAGCTCGGCCTTCTCGCGCGCGCGTGGGTTCGTCCCCGTGAACGCGCCCTTCGTGATCGGATCGAAACCTCCGACCAGATAGAACATCCGCACGCCCGCGCGCCGCATCTTCGTCAGGAACGCGTCGTCCGTCGCGAGCACGAGCGGCATGCTGATGCCCACGTAGCTGATGGGCGCCTCCTCTCCGCGCTCCACGTACACGTCGAGGATGCGCTCGAAGTGTTTGCGCGGCGCGCCCGGGAAGAAGCTCGTGTCCTCCGTGAGCGACGCGAGCTTGCCGCGCGCGGCGAGTTGATCGATCTGACCCACCACGTGCTCCACCGGGAGGTAGCGCAACGTGCGCCCGAGGCTCAGCGGCACCGCGCACGCGCTGCACTTGAGCGGACACCCGCGCGTGAGCTGCACCGGGTAGTCGTCCGGTCGGTACGCGTCGCACTCCTTGTCGAGGTAGAGGTCCACCCGCGGCAGCGGCAGCCGACGAAGATCGCAGGGCGCGCTCGCCTCGTAGATCCCGCCGAGCCGTCCGCGCTTCAGATCGTCGAGCACGCGCAGCCACGAGAGCTCTCCTTCGCCGACGATCACCGCCGTTGCGTGCTGCAGCGCCTCCTGCGGCCGCACGCTCGGGAAGATGCCGCCGATCACGACCGGCTTGCCGCGCGACCGCACTGCGTCCGCGATCGCCATCGCACGCACCGAAGACGGCGTGAAGCACGAGATCGCGAAGAGATCGACGTCGTCGTCGAGCCCGAGTTCTTCGAAACGATCGTCGCGGAAATCGATCTCGTGCTCGTCCGGCGTGAAGGCCGCGATCGACGCGATCCCGAGCGAGGGCGGCCCGAAGTACTCGTCGCAGGGGACGTGCTCGCGAAGCTCGGGGTGATCTTCGGCGTGCCGATGGAACGAGGCGTAGATGAATCGGATCTTCATGCGAGGGGGATCTTTCGCGCGGTGCGAGGGGTAGTCGGCCAAACCCAGTGGCGGCCCCGCGCGTAGAGGTCGTCGGTGATCGCGCGCTCGAGCTCCACGTGCGCGTCGCCGCGTTGCAGCTTCGCGAGCTGGGTCAGCGCCTCGTCGATCGCGGTCTTGGCCGCGTGCTCGGCGAGGTCCGCGTCGACGTGCGCACGCGCGATCGCGCATGAAGCGGCTGCGAGACCCACGTACGCGCGGGCGAGCGCTTGCAGGCAGTCCTGCCGCTCCACCGCGCGCACCCCGAGAGACTCCTTCACGCGCTGGCGAACCGTGACGAGCACCCCCGCCGCCACCTCCCAGCGCTCCGCCAGCGCGTCGCCCGAACGATGCCTGGTCGTGTGCCAACGCGGGACCTCTCCGCGCGCGAGCACCTCGCTGCCGAGGTGCACGAGCAAGACGTCGTTCGCGCCTTCGAAGATGCGCGTCACCCGGCAGTCGCGTGCGAGCAGCGCGACGCCTGCGTCCTCCAGCACGCCCATCGCGCCGTGGAGCTGGAGCGCACGATCCGTGATCTCGTTCGCGGCTTCGCTGCAGAAGATCTTCGCGACCACCGAAGGCGAGCCGAGCGCGCCGTGATCGCGCCCCGCCACGTGATCGACGAGCGCCTCCATCGCGAAGAGCCGCGCGGCCATCGCGGAGACGTGCGCGCGGCTCGCCCCGAATTCGCCGATCGCGCGACGAAACTGCCGTCGGTGCGTGACGTGCGTCAGCGTCGCGTCGAGTGCGCGCCGCGCGGTCCCCACGCAGCCGGCGCTGAGCACGGTGCGCCCGACCGCGAGCGCTTCGTACGCGTGATGGAGCCCCCCGCCCGGCGCGCCGAGCCGCTCGCCTCGCGCGCCCTCGAAGCCGAGGCTCGTCGTCGACGACGCGCGCAGTCCGAGCTTCTTCTCCTCCGCGCCGATCTGCACCTCGGCCTGCGGCAGTGGCACCGCGAGCAGCGCGTAGCCCCCGCGGCTCCCTCGTTCGCGCGCGAGCACCGTCACGAGCCCCGCGAGGGCCCCGTTCGTGACGTATTGTTTCTCGCCGCGCACGACGACGTCGGCGGCTGACCCCGCCGACCCGGTGGCGACGCGGTCGTGCGCCTCGAAGCTGGTCGCGATCGACGAGAGATCCGAGCCCGCGCCCACCTCGGTCGCCGCGAAGCTCGCGATCGTCTCTCCGCTCGCGAGCTTCGGCAGCCAGGTCGCGCGCTGGGCCTCCGTGCCGAGGCTCACGAGCGGCGTGGCGCCGAGCCCCGCGTGGAGCCCGACGCAGGTCGCGAGCGACCGATCGTGGCGCGCGATGGCCGCGACGAGCCGACACGTCTGCACCAACCCGAGCCCCAGCCCGCCGTGCTCGCTCGGAATCGAGATCCCGAAGAGCCCGAGCGCACGCGTCGCGTCCAAGAGACGTCGCGGCAACGCGCCGCGTCGATCGTTCTCGAGCGCGTCGACCTCCACCCCGAGCACTCGATCGACCTCCGCGACGAGGTGCTCGGTCTCGATCGTGGGCTCGGGGTCCACGCTCACCGCTCGTGTCCGCTCAGCATGCAAGGTGCCGCTCCACGAAACGCACGGTGTCGTCGACGGTCACGATCTCCATCGCGTCCTCCATCTCGAGGTCGACCTTCATCTCGCGGCTCAAGGTCGAGAGCAGCTCGAGGCTGGTGAGCGAGTCCATGCCGAGGTCCTCGCGCAGCAGTTGCTCACCCCGCACCGACGCGACGTCGATCTCCAACAGCTCCGCGATCGTCTCGCGCACACGTCGCGCTCGATCTTCCGCGTTCATCGACTTCATCGCTCGCTCCTTCCGCGCGGCTCGCGCGCATCGTCTTCGGCACGGTCGTCGGCATCGTGCTCGGCACGGTCGTCGGCATCGTGTTCGGTAGGGTCTTCGGCACGTGCCCCATGCGCTCGAGCCACCGCCGCGCGTCTTCCAGCGTCGTCCAGTGATCGCGCGCGACCACCCCGAGCTCGAGCGCCGCGCGCGACGAGTCCACGCGCCGACCCCACGTCACGAGATCCACCAGCTCGCGCGGCATCGGTACCCGCCCGCGCCGCGGCGCCGCCTCGCGCTCCTCGGCGTCCGCGCGTTCGCGCGCGCTCGACGCGTCGAGCTCCTCGGCAGGAAAGGGCAGCGCCCATCGCGCGCACATCTGCTCGAAGAGCACGCGCATCGTCGTCGCGTGCCCTCCGAAGCAGTAGCGCGCTCCCCGCGGCGCCATCTCCGCCGCCGCCACGTGCGCGTTCGCCACGTCGCGGACGTCCGCGACGTTCACCACGCCATCCACCCACCACGGCAGCGCGTGGTTCAGCAGCGCGACCAGCACGCCCGTCGTGCCGAGCCGCACGTCCCAAGGACCGAGGCATGCGCCGGGCAGGATCGTCACGACGTCGAGCCCACGCGCGAGCGCGACGTCGACCTCTTCTTCCATCGCCCACTTCGTCGCGCGGTAGACGCTCTCCAGTGGCGGCTCGGGCGTCCGATCGTCCTCGTTCACCGGGCCCTCGACCGATCCGTCGAGCGTCCCGATCGACGACGTGTAGATCACGCGCGGCACCTCCGCGCGCATCGCCGCCGTGCAGACCGCGCGCACGTCCGCGCGACCCCGCTCGATCGCCGCGCGCGCGTCGAGCGAGTAGCGCGGGGAATGCCCCGCC
>ERZ761602.5284-NODE-5284-length-15460-cov-4.344953_pt1 | contig 15460 bp, 12 predicted proteins | sample MGYA00512165_ERZ761602 | MGnify/ENA primary metagenome ERZ761602 (study PRJEB28899, sample SAMN02445085) | bioreactor sludge metagenome | biome: EBPR sludge; isolation source: Thorneside wastewater treatment plant | place: Australia: Brisbane, Thorneside...
GCAGCAGGGTCTTCACTTTCAATTGCGGGTTCGTGGTCAGCGCATCTTTAAACGTTTGAAACGCTTCCGGCGACGTCAACTTCACATAGACTGACTGAAACGTATCGCCGCGATTGTAGGCCGGCTGCAATACCGCCGCATCCGTCCACACTTCCGATTCCGCAGAGCCACCGCCCCCGGTGAACAACCCTACGACTTCCCATTCGTTCTGTCCAACGCGAATCTTCTTCCCAACGTCCAAACCGGCAAATGCGCGCGCAGCTCCCGCCCCGGCGATGATTTCGTTCTTGCCCAGCTCGAACATCTTGCCTTCAACAATCTTGAGATCACCCCGGATTTCAGTTCCTGCCTTCTCCACTCCCCGCAAGGGCACGTTCGCGTCGGTGCCGGTCGAGCGTTTCGGCAGGTTGATCATGACAAACAGCTCGGACGAAACGAGCGCGCCTTCCGCGCCGCGCACGATGCCCGGCGAATCTGCGATCAAGCGTGTCTCGTCCCGGGTTAGTCCGCTCGTCATTTCGCTGTCCGCGCCGCTGCGTAACACGATGGCAACATCCTTGCCCCCGGGTACAGTCATCGCCGCGCGAAACCCTTCCGCGATCGACAACACCCCGACGAACACCGCGACGACCCCGCCGATACCGACGGCAGTGGCCAGTGCCGCACCCGTGCGCTGCGGAATCGTGCGCAAGCTAAATATCGAAATTGAAATGACCTGCAACAACCAATTCATTACGCGTGTCTCCGCAGCGCCACGGCAATCTGCAGGCGCATTGCCTGAACAGCCGGCAAGAATCCGGATACAATGCCCAATCCAAAGATAAACGCGATTCCCGCGAGAATGTAATACGTGGGAAGATAAAACACAGCCAACATGCTCGGCGCGGGGCTACCGCCGAGCGTGATCAACCATGCCGTCGCCAGGCCCGCGCCTCCGCCGATGATGGCGATGATGCACGATTCGACAAGCACCAGCGCAAGCACGCGCTCATTGGTAAACCCGATTGCCTTCAACACGCCAAGCTCAACCGTACGCTCCCGCACCGACTGCGCCATCGTATTCCCCGCAACGAGCAGAATCGTAAAAAACACCGCGCTCACGATCGCTATCAACATCGTGCCGATGTCGCCAATCTGTTGTGCAAAACCCTGAATAAACGCGCCTTCCGGTTCCGCCTTCGTTTCAAACGGCGAATTGGCAAACTCCGCATCGATCATGCGCGCCACGTCCTCCGCGCGATCGGGGTCAGCCACGCGTACGCCATACCAGCCCACTTCGCCCTTGCCGTTCGCGCGCGCCTCTTCGAAATAGTCGTAGCGAAAATACATGCCGGACGTGTCGGTCCCTTTCTTCGCGCCGTCGAAGATACCCACAATGTCGAATTCCCAGGCTTCATCGCCCTCGCGCGGCCACAACGGCGACATCAGCGGCAGCCGATCTCCAACCTTCCATCCAAACCGATCCGCCAGCGCCCGCCCGACGATGCACCCTGTGCGCGTCGTCAACCAGGCCTGCTTCTGTTCTTCCGGAAGCAAAAACTCCGGATATAACTCCAGGAAAGGTTCCGGATCCGTCGGCATCGTTGCGAAGAAGTTCTTGGGCTCATTCTGATATATGCCGTTAAACCAGGTGAAGTGCACGGCGGAAGATACGCCCTCGATGCGTTCCATTCGAGCGCGATACGATTCCGGCAGCGTCATAATCAGCGATACTTTATGCCGCACAATCAATCGGTCCGCGCCGGCCACCGCAACGCCCGCGGTAAACGATTCCTTGATTGTGCAAAGCAAACCAAACAGCAGGAACGCCACAAACACCGAAAGCAGCGTGAGCGAAGTGCGCAGCTTCTTTCGTTTCAGATTTCCCCAGATAATGCCGAGAAATTTCATTCCGGTTGCTCCGCAAAAAGCTGACCCTTGTCCAGATGCACGGTGCGCGTCGCGCGCGCGGAAGCATGCGGGTCATGCGTAACCATTATGATGGTTTTCCCATGCTCGCTGTTCAGCGCCTGCAACAGGGATAGAATCTCATCGCCCGATTTGCGATCGAGGTCACCGGTCGGTTCGTCGCATAACAGCAGCGTGGGGTCGGTAACGATAGCGCGCGCAATGCCCACGCGCTGCTGCTCGCCGCCGGAGAGGGTGCGCGGGTAATGGTTCATGCGATGCGAAAGCCCGACCACCTTCAGCGCAACTTCCACATGCTTCCTGCGTTCGCTACGCGACAAGTGCGTCAACAGCAGCGGCAATTCGACGTTTCGCGCCGCCGTCATGACCGGCATCAAGTTGTAGAACTGAAATATGAAGCCCACATGACGCGCGCGCCACGCCGCCAATTGCCGGTCTGACATATTGTCGATCCGGTCATCGCCAATCGTGACGGTCCCGCTGGTCGCGCGGTCGAGTCCGCCGATGAGATTGAGAAGGGTGGACTTGCCGGAACCGGAAGGCCCCATCAACGCGACAAACTCGCCACGCGGCACCTCGAAGTTCATGTTCGAAAGTACGTGCACTTCCTCCGAGCCGCGCTTGAAATTCTTCGCCACGTTCGCAACCCGAACCAATTCATCACCGTTCGTACTCACGCCTTCGCCTCCGTTACGCGAACACCGTCCGCAAGAGTGTCCGGACCTTCAACCACAACAGACTCGCCCGAAGCTACGCCGGCGGCGATCGCCACGTTGTCTCCATTCTCCGCGCCAAGCGTCACCGCGCGACGCTCAACAATTCCGTCTCGAACAACAAAAACGATGTTCTTGCCTTCCCGCTCGAATATCGCCGATTTCGGCACCCACAAACTGCGGGTTACGGTTTCGCTTTCTTCATTGCTCAAAAACGCAACCTTCACACTCATGTCCGGAAGGATGCGCGGATCAAGCGCATCAAACCCGACGCGAACCTTTACCGTTGCCTTCTGGCGATCGGCAGTGGGAATGATTGCGATCACTTTCGCCGGAATCTTCCAATCCGGATATGAGTCAAGCGTCGCGGTTACAGGCTGGCCCGCGGCCACGCGATTGATATAACTTTCGCTCACATCAACTTCGATTTCGAGCGAACTCATGTCCACGATCGTGCAGATTCCCGTGCGCGTGAATCCGCCGCCGGCGGACATGAGCGAGATCATTTCCCCAGGCTGCGCGTTCTTCGCCGTCACGATACCCGCAAATGGCGCGCGTATGATCGTGTCGTCCAGTTGCTGCTCCCACAACTCCACTTCGCGCTGCGCTACGCCAACATCGGCTTCCTGGCGCTCAAGACGCGCCTGTAACGAATTCACATTAGCCTTGGCCCGATCCAGCTCGGATTCCGTCATCACTTCCTGGCTGGTAAGGTCTATTGCGCGCCGCAAATCGCGTTCTGCCAAATCGAGGTTGGCCCGTGTTTCGTTCAGCGCCTCGCTCGCGGACACCACCTGCGCCTTCGCGAGTTCCAGGCTGCGCTCAACGTTCGATGCGTCGATCCGCGAAAGCACCTGGCCTTCTTCGACCTTCATGCCCTCCTCGACGTTCACTTCGATTACTTTGCCGGTCACCTTCGACGATACCGTTGCCTCGCGCCGCGCCGTAACATACCCGGACGAATTCAGCAGCGTGCTGCCACCACTTTCGCCGGAAACGGTCTCCACAACCACTGCCGTCCTCACGGGTACTGCCCCGGGCATATTCAGCCAAAAATAACCGCCGCCCGTCGCGGCAATAAGCAAAGCGACGATCAACACGATCGCACCGAGCGGACCACGCCGGGAACCCTGTGACCGGTCGATGCGAAGTTCGTCCAGCGAAATTTTTTCCGAACTCATTGAATGAAGTACTCAATCATAATACGCGTAATACAGGCACCGGGAGGCTATGGTAGGGGGCGCGTTAGGGAAAGTCCAGATGCCGGCGACAAAAAAGGTCGCCAGTCAAACAACGGCGATGCGCGCGATTTTCGAGGTTTAGGGTGCGGTCAGCGGCGCATCCGGATTCAGGATGGGCGTGTCCCACCCCGCGACACTGGCGGGCTTGATGCCCCTGCGAAATTCCGTAAAGCTGAACGTCGCCGGATGATACGGCCCGACAAAATCTATCGCGCCATCGGGTTTGATCGAATCTTCCATACCCAGGCACCAAAGGTGCGCGTTCACCAGCAATCGGCGGAACCCATCGTTTAGAATATCTTCCGACGCGCCCTGGGTCGTCGCAAATACGCGCGCCACCTTGCCCGACTTGCTCGTGTAGTCACGTGCCCACACCACCGGCTGAGGTTTGGACCCTTTCTCCGGATCCACCGGCGAATCTTTCGCCATGCCATTCAAAACGATGCCCTTTGCAAGCACGACGCTTCCCGCGATCGGATCTGCCGTATAACAACCGGCCTGCACGTGCATGTCGCTCACTCCGCGAAAAACCGGGTGTCCTTTTTGCTCCGGCACGATATCCACGCGCGAACTCTGTTTATGGTTGTCGCCAAAATGGCTCACCCACGTCTCGCCGAGCACCTGTCGGCCAAACCCTTTGGGAAAATCTTCGCCCGCGTACTGCCAGTCATACGCGTGGAACTTCCGGTCCGCGGGAATCTGAAACGCATGCGTCGAGGTGCGCAGCCCGATGATCGGCCCGCCGCGATCGACATAGTCCGCGAAATGCTGCATCTCGTCGTCGGGCATGTTGATGAACCGCATGAACACCACCATGAGATCGGCGTCCTTGAGAATTCCCAACCCGCGAATATCGCTGCTGCCCGGAAGAATGTCGCCGGTCGCGGGATCAGTACCGAAAACCACCGTGCATTTGAAACCGTAGTGCTTTGCCAGAATGCGGGCCAGCGCGGGCAACGATTCCTCGCTGCGATACTCATGGTCCGACGCGATAAAAACGATGTGCTTCCCCGCGCCGATACCGTCGCTTCCTTCGTAAACGACATGGGAAGGTTCCGCTGCGCTGGCAGTAAACCCCGCCGCGAACAAGAGTGCGACAACCGCGATTATTCTTTCGTACATTGCCAAAACTCCAGTAGATGCTACTGCTTCGCGACGCGAATCGACTGCAAATACGCAATCAACTCCAGAATCTCCTCGCGCGTGTAGCTATTCAACAATCCCGTTGGCATCGTGGAAAGCGGCGCTGGTTTCCGCGCGGTAATCTGGCTCACTGGAATCTTTCGCCCTTTGAGGTCCTGCAGCGGGTTCGTCAGAATACGCACAAACTCGGCGGTCTCTTCCACAATGATGCCGTAAACCGTGCCCTCTTCGAGGATGTCTTCGGTCTCCAGCGTAAGCTCCCACGTCTTGTACTGTTCATTGATGACCTGGGAGGGCTCGAGCAGTTCCACCAGTATCTGCGCCGGGGTGAACTGCTTGGTGCCGTCGGTGAGATCTGGGCCGACGCGTCCGCCTTGATCGTTTGGCGTGTGGCATACCGCGCAAGAAGCCTCTTTGTAGATTGCCTCACCCCGCTCGATTGACCAACTCGTGCCGATGGGCGACACGTCGTTGATCAGGTTCGCGACCTTCCATTCCTGCACAAACTTGCGGCCCGGCGTGTTGAGCACGTCCTTATTCTCGCTCATCCATTTCAGGGGGTCTTCCACTACATGCATATGCCCGTTCATCAACTGATAGTGTCCGGGGTACGTGCAGATATACTCGTACTGACCAAGCGCCGTCGGTGCGGTGAACTCGATGGTCTCGGTCTGGCCAACCGGCAGCATCTTGGACGCGACGATGATCTTGTCGCTCTCTGGTCTCCAATGCTTCGCAAACCCGTCTGCGCCCAGCATCATGGCCGCAAGCGCCACCTGCGCGCCGGAACCGGGCTGCACAAAGATCATGTTGTGATCCATCGCGTCAGGATTCGAGAAAACTACCTTCACCTTCATGCCGGGGCCAACCGCAAATGCCTTGCGGTCGTATTTCATCTGCTCCTTGAGCGTTTGAATGTGCACGACCATCGTGTCGCCTTCCAGCTTCGGCTCGGGCGACTTTTCCTGGTGGAGATAATCCGCGGTCTCAGCCTCCGCGCCATGCTGGTGGGCGCTGTGGTCCACCGCGCGCGCCTTGGCGTCGCCAATCTGCCCCTCAATTTCCCAGATGTACTTCACGCGTTCCGCGGCGCGCCGCGCGTCGGGATGCGGAGAGTTCAGCATCCCCGTCAGCAATGCTTCATTCACAACGTTCAACTGTTGATGCAGCCACAGCGCTTCCATGATGTGGTGCGCGTCTTCTTCCTTGCCGATGTCGAACTGTTGCACCCACTTCGTCACAGCCGCAATCACTTCGTTCGCGTCGCGTCCGCTCAACTCGGTGCGCGCGCGCAGTCGTACGCCATTCATCGGGTGCTTCAGCACGTCAAGCAACGCCTCAATCGGCTCACCCGCGATCTTCACGCTATCCAGCAAGGGCTGGCCTTCCGCCGTTATACGATAGACGCGGCCATGCAGATGGTCTCTGCTTGGATCGCGGATGTTGTGCTGCATATGACCGATGATGGCGTTTTGCCAGTCTGAAACATACAACGCGCCGTCATCGCCAATCTTGAAATCGGAAGGGCGGAAATTCGGATCGCTGGAAACCAGCAGGTCCTCCTGCTCCGTGCCCCAAAAGTTTCCATCCTTATTTTCCAATGAATACCGCTTGATGCCAAGAAATCCGATGCTGTTCAGAATGATGTAGTTTCCGTCAATGTGATCGGGAAAATGTGAACTCGATAGTATCCCGCTCGACGGCACCGGGCGCACGGTTTTTGTCAGCAGTTCATGCATCTTGAAGGTACCGCCGCCGTCCATACGCACCTGAAAGGCACGGCCCGAAGTTGCATCCGTCGCGAAGTGGTAACCCCAATAGTCAAAATCGCCGCCGTGCGGGTTCGGTTCGTTTACCGCATGAAATGAAAACCGATGCGTGCGCGGATTGAATCGGTACATGCCCGACTTGCTGGAGTGCAGGTGCGCGGGCGCCCACGGCGTCTCCACGTTGCTCACGTTAAACACGCCGCGCTGGTAATAGATGTACCCATCCGGCCCGTAGTCGAGGTTGTTCGGCGAGTGGTGCGTGTCGGCGGAATCAAGACCCGTAAACAACAATTCGCGCACGTCCGCTTTGTCGTCGCCGTCTGTGTCTTTCAAGAACCAAATATTCGGCGCACTGACGACAATCACCCCGCCGTTCCAAAACGTGAAGCCAGTGGGGTTATGCACAAACGCAAACGTAATCGCCTTGTCGGCAACGCCGTCGCGATTGTCATCCGGCAGTATCAGCAGCCTGTCGAGCATTTCCCGGTCAGGCTGCCATTTCGGATAGGTTTCCCACGCAGCAACCCAAATGCGTCCTTTCGCGTCGACATCCATCTGAACGGGATTCACCAACTCAGGAAACTGCTCTTCCGATGCGAACAAGTTCGCTTTCAGGCCGGCCGCCAGCTTGAACGTGTTAACGCCCTCGCTCGCGGGCACGTAGTTGATCGATCCCGTTTTGCCGTCCGGCGCAATGTTGGTTTTTACCAAAATCGGCTTTGGCACCTTGCTGTCATCCGGCTTGATCGATTTCCCGTTCACCGCGCCCCAGATAACAACATCGCGACTGGCGGACATGGCGTCGAGCATCACGAGTTCATGCTGCAACACCTCCGCGTTCGTTTGTTCATCCACAAATTTGAGAATAGACCGGTTGCCCCAGACATCGTTTCCGTCCGTCGCGTGATAGCGATTGAACCAGCACCAGTTTTTCTCCAATACCGCCGCCCGCACGGGCTCAATGTTCTTGTCGCTCACCTTCTGGCCAAGGGCCTGCACAATGATTTTCGCCAACTCCTCATTGCCGCGATCATTCAAATGCACGCCGTTAATGGTGAGGGGCGCGTCGACCTTCTCATACAACGCGCGCGTCGGTGCGAAGAGATCAACGAACGCAACTCCCGTTTCCGCCGCCACCCGCGCCATCGCATCCGTATAGATCGACAACCACAGATTATTCTCCTTGCCGTCGGGAAAGTTCGGCGAGTTCAGGTTCTCATGTGCGATGGGGGAGAACAGCACAATGCGCGGCGCGGCTTTGCCGTCATATTTCTTGGTCGCCGTTTCGTCGATAAATGCGCGCAACTCGCTCTTGAACTTCTCGGGGTCTCGATAGTAGGACTCGTTGTATCCAAAGAAAGCGAAGATGACGTTCGCCTTCACCAGCGTCAGCATCTCGTCCGGCGAGGGGTATCCCTCTTCGCGCGGACGCTTCGCTACCTCGTCGCCGCTGAACGCAAGCGTGCGAACAACGAGGTCCTTGTCCGGGTTCGCATTCTGTAAATACGCCTCCAGCCAGCCATCGTGCTGCATGCGGTCCGGCAGCGCATTGCCGATAAGCGCGATGCGATCGTTCTTTTCAAACGTCACCTGCGCCCAACCAGTCATTACTCCAAAAACCAGCGCCAACACCGGCGCTACCCAAAAACTGCGACGAACAAGGTTCATTGCAAGATATCCTTACCAGTAAGCCAAACAGCAAAAAAGCCCGGAGAATCACCGCGCCGATTGCGCGTCTACGTACGCCCCCCGGTCGCACTCAAACGAAAAGAGTATGTTGTTTCCCTCCCCTCAGGCAAACCGGCGTCGCCAAAGCCGGCCTGACCCCCAAACGTGCCTTCCGCCGGCACATTTTCAAAGTGGTGAGGCCGCTTGCCTGTGCTATTCTCAATCCCACCACCAAAAGAGGGCATCGCCGTGCAAAGTATTCTTCGAATCGTTCCGCTGTGTTTGTCAGTCCTGGCCTGCGCGCACGCCGCAGCCCCGCTATTCTCGGATCCCTTCGGCAAAACCCTCGCCGACGGCTGGAAATGGGTCCGCGAAAATCCCGACGCTTGGCGGCTTGCCGATGGCGCGCTCGAAATCCGGATCGAACCGGGAAACATGTGGGGCGATTCCAACAACGCCCGCAACATTCTCGTGCGCGAACTGCCCGATGCCGATACCGTCGCCCACACCGTATCCGTCACCGTTTCGAACAAGCCGACCAACCAGTATGAACAGGTCAATCTCGTTTGCTACTACGACGACAGCAATATGGTCAAAATCGGCCTCGAACTGGTCGACGAAAAATTGAGTCTCGTCATGGGTCGTGAAGAAAAGGACAAGACCAACACCATCGCCCTGTTGCCTGTAACGGCAACCACCCTTCAAGTACGGTTTGTGCTTCGTGGCGACGAGATAGAAGGGGCCTACCGCGAAAATGCCACGGGTGCCTGGCAAGAGGCAGGAAAGTGTGAGCTCGCGGTTGATGGCCCTCCCAAGATCAGCCTGCAGGCATACCAAGGCCCCGCCGACGCCGAGCATTGGGCGAAGTTCACTGATTTCAAAATCGAGAAATCAAAATAGCGCATCGCCAGGCGAACGTAAACGTGTTCACGACCTGCACCCGACGAACCTTCCTTAAAACAGCTTCCGCCGCGTGCCTCGGCGGGCAACTCATTGCAAACGCCGCGTCGCGCGAAGTTCCGTGGCTTGCAGACGTACAACTGCCCCCGACAAATTTTGTTCCAGTCGATACCGGCTACTTCGAACCGCTCCTCGTTGCCCCCGATGGTTCTCCAATTGTCACTCAATCGCAATGGGAGACCCGCCGCGCCGACATCCGCGCGCGCTGGCTCGATTTTCTCGGCCCAATGCCGCCGCGTCCGCCGGTCGAACTCACCATTCTGCGCGACGATCACGTCAACGGGTGTCGCAGAATGCTCGTGCGATACGCATGCGAACCCAAAATAGAAGTGGAAGGGTATCTGCTTTATCCCGATCCCCTGGGTGAACAAAAGTATCCCGCGGTGGTCGTGCTTCACTCGACCACGCCAGATACCATCGAGGAAGTCGCCGGCGGAAGTGGGAGGGAATCGCGCGCTATCGGTTTGAAGCTCGCGCAACAGGGCTTCATCGTACTCTGCCCGAAATGTTTTCTCTGGCACGATCCTGCGCTCGACTACGACGCTGCTGTCGCAACGTTTCAGGCGCGAAATCCTGGTGCGTTGGGTATGCGCAAGATGCTTAACGACGCGCAAGCCGCCGTCGATATTCTAGCGAGTTTACCCCAAGTCGATCCGGAGCGCATCGGCGCCGCAGGCCATTCGCTTGGCGCGAAAGAGGCGCTCTACCTCGCAGCGTTCGACGATCGCGTAAAGGCCGCGGTCGCAAGCGAAGGCGGCATCGGCCTTGGATTCACAAACTGGCACGACCCCTGGTATCTCAGTCGCGCCATTCATGCCCCCGATTTCAAATTGAATCACCATCAGTTGCTGGCACTGATCGCGCCGCGCGCATTTCTCATTCTCGCCGGAGAATCAGGTCCGCCTAACACATCCGTCGCGGACGGCGACCGCACCTGGCCCTTCGTCGAGGCTGCATTGCCTGTTTACGCCTTGTACGGCGGCCCCGCGCGCATTGGCTTGTTTAACCACGGGCAAGGCCATACGATTCCGCCTGAAGCGTTCGAGCGCATGTCCACATGGCTCCAAACATATTTGGAACGCACAACGTGAACCACGCCAAGATTCCGAAACGCGACGCGCAATTAGCACGCTCGCAGAGGACAAGCAAAGTGCAAAACGTATCATCGCGACTGCGGCTCGCCACGATAACAATAGCGGTGATCATTTCTTGCGCTGCCGCGAATGCCACCGGCCTTTCCGCGGGCGCAGCGAAAGTAGATATCACCAACGTGGAGGCGGGTCCGGTTAACGACCCGCTGTATGTAAAAGCGCTCGTGATTAAGAGCGCCACAACCACAATCGCAATTGTCACAGTAGACGCCGTAGCGATTGGCGAGATCGGTCACATCGGCAACGACTACCTTACCAAGGTACGCGCACAGATTCAGACCGAACTCGGCATTGCCCCCGAAAACGTAATTGTCAACGCCAGCCATTGCCACGGTGTAGTTCGCGCCGATGTCGATGCGCTCACCGTTCAGGCCGTGAAAGAAGCCGCCGCCGCGCTCGTTCCCGTAACCGTCGGCGTAGGGCGCGGTCACGAAGACCGCATCTCCGAGAACCGCAGATTTTTGTTGAAAGATGGCCGCGAAGCCGACAGCCGTCACGCATACTCCATTCCCTTTGACAGCGATATTGCGGGTGTTGGCCCAATCGATCCGGAGATCGGTTTGCTTCGTCTCGACAAGGAGAACGGCGACACTGTAGCGATCATCTATAACTTCGCGTGTCATCCCATTCAGGGCGTGCCGAGCGGAGGAAACACCGCAGACCTTACCGGCTATGCATCGAAAGTGATCGAGGACAATTTAAGCGAAGGCGCCGTCGCGCTGTTCGTGCAGGGCTGCGCCGGGGACATCAACCCCGCCATGTACAAGGACGTAAACGCCCCGCGCAACGCCGAGCATCTCGGAAACATGCTCGCGCTCAGCGCGCTGCAAGCGCTAAAGAGAATCGACACGAAACCGGATCCGCGACTCGTCGCTATCAGCGAGACCATCGCATTGCCGCGCGCGGACAACACCGCAACGATTGCCGATATGGAAGCCGAACGCATGCAGTTACTCGATTCGCTGCAAGGCACCAGCCTCAATTTCAAAACGTTTGTGCCTTTATACGTGAAATACAGTTTGTCCGAAGACTTCCCCTCCTATTACGCGCATCGGTACCTGCACGAAGAAATGATGGGCCGCGAAGACCTGAAGAAACTCGACGCCGAGAACCGGCGCAACATGGATCAATACATCAAGAACATTCACACGATGGAGCGCCTGACGCGACTTCAAACCAACCTCGCGCTCCTGCGCAAACATCAGGCGAACAACGCCGCAGCGGGAAAGCCCACGGTTGACGTCGAAGTGTCGGGCATGCGCATTGGCGATTTTGTCTTGCTCACCTTCCCCGGCGAACTAACCGTCCAGATCGGGATGAACATCAAGAAAGCATCCCCCCATCCCAATACCTTCGTCGCGGGCTACACAAATGGATACATTTATTACGCCCCCACTGCCGACCAACTCTGCAATGTGGGTGGCGCGCAGGAAGACAGCGATTGCATCGTCGCGCCCGAGTGGCAACCGCTGTTCGAAAAAGAAGCCTTGAAACTCCTGGGCCGCATATAGGAGGGCGGTTTTTCCAACCCGCCAATACTTCCACCAAACCAACGTCAGGTATCGAATCGAAACGTCCCCATGCGGTATTCTTCTAAAACTGAACTGGGGCTGCACACATCGAGGGAGTATTCATGAATAAGAGAGAGGTGCGGGTCGCGATTGCCACGCTGATAGCAACCTTCGTGATCTTCGGAATGGCAGTTGCCGAAGCACAAGACCCTTGGGTCGTTTACGAAGGCGCAGACGGCCCCGGCAAGGGCAAGCATGTTGTGCTTATCTCGGGCGACGAAGAATACCGCTCTGAAGAAACGCTGCCACAGCTTGGCAAGATACTTGCCACGCGTCACGGCTTTACCTGCACTGTCCTCTTCGCGATTCATCCGGAGAACGGCTACATCGATCCAAACCAGACCGGAAACATCCCCGGACTCGAATCACTTGAGTCCGCCGACCTCATGGTCATCTTCACCAGGTTTCGCGCGCTTCCCAATGAACAAATGCGATACATCGACGCCTATCTCAAATCGGGCAAACCGGTCATCGGGATCCGCACGTCCACGCACGCGTTCAAGTTCGACGCAGGCTCGCCCTGGGAACGCTATTCCAACGGCTACGCAGGCAAACCTGTTGAATGGACCGATGGATTCGGCCGACTCGTCCTCGGCGAGATGTGGATCAATCACCACGGCAAGCATAAATATGAAAGCACCAGCGGGGTAATCGCGCCGGATGCAAAAGACCATCCCATCGTGCGCGGCATTAAAGACGGCGATGTCTGGGGCCCCACCGATGTCTACGGTGTACGCCTGCCGCTGCCCGGCGACAGCATTCCCCTCGTGCTGGGAAGCGTTCACGAGCACGGCGACGTCTACGACGAAACCGACCTTCACTATGGCATGCGTCCCGAAACCGGCAAGCCCGTGGCAGGCGACAAAAACAACCCGATGATGCCGGTGGCATGGGCCAAGTCATATCAAATTCCTGAAGGCGCAAAAGGCAAGGCCTTTACCACCACGATCGGCGCGTCCACGGATTTCCAATCTCCCGGCGTGCGCCGCATGCTCGTGAATGCCGCGTACTGGTGCGTGGGCATTGAAGGCGAGATCCCTGAAGCCGGGACCAACGCGAACATCGTTGGCGAATTCGCGCCGACCAAGTTTGAGTTTCGAGACAACGATTACTGGGCGAAACGCAACATGCGCGTGGAAGAACACCAACTCAAAAAGTAACGCCCGCCAAATGCTTCGGGCGAACCAGAACAGGAACAAGAAAATGATCGCAAACAGTAATGTAGTCCGTATCGCTGGTGCCTTCGCCTTCGCGATGGCCGCTGGTGTCTGCCTGCTGCCTTTCTCGGCAACCCGCGCCGTATTCGCGGCAGATGCCCCCGTAGTCGAAGGACTGCCAAAGGCAACCATTGACGGCAACGGCCCCGGATGGCGCGCGCTATGGCAGGAAGACTTCCAGAACGTGAACTGTGCCGAGGATACATGGACCTGGAAAGATGGCGTCATTTATTGCACCGGCACGCCCGTAGGCGTCATTCGCACCAAGAACAAAGTCACCAACTTCGAACTCGTCGTGCAATGGCGCCACATGAAATCCGCTGGGAACTCCGGCGTATTCGTATGGGTCACCGACGAATCGATAAAGGACCTGGCCCCCGGAAAACTTCCGCACGGTGTCGAAGTGCAGGTGCTCGATCACGGTTACACCGAACAATACGAAAAGGATTCCGGCAAGAAAGCGGATTGGTTTACCTCAAACGGCGATGTGTTTCCCGTTGGCGTTACCAAGATGAAGCCTTTCCCGCCGCTTTCACCGGATGGCTCGCGCAGCTTCCCGCGAAAAAATCTCAGCAAAGGAGTGGGGGAGTGGAACCATTACTACGTGCGCGCGATAAACGGCGAAGTGCGCCTCTGGGTTAACGGCGAGGAAGTCTCCGGGGGCTCCGAATGCACACCCGCAACCGGATACCTCGCGCTCGAATCCGAGGGCTCTCCCATCGAGTTCAAGAACCTGCGCATCCGCGAGCTACCGTAGAAGCCACCAGGAAGCGCATCTTTTGTGGACTGCGGTAGCCCGCCGCGGCGAGCTGCCGCTTTGGCTGTCGACGCAGTCGATCTGTCTAAACGAGACAACTAAACGATTTCCGAAACATCATGGAGTTTCCTACATGGCCGCGAAGAAAAAATCGAAGCGTGACATCGTCAAGAACTATCCGTCCAAACAGTTCGTCGCAAAGTTGCGGCGTCTCGCGGACAGCATCGAGCAGGGAAAAGTATTTCGCATTCAGGTAGCAGGGGAGCGCGTGACGATTCCCGCGAACGCGGTCATCAACATCGAGCACGAACGCGCATCGTCTGAAGAGGAAATTGAGTTTCAGCTTACCTGGAAGCCGGAATAGCTACGCCGGCTTTCGCCAATAGAAATAACACAGGACGCACTGCGCCATGCATGCGCCAGCGAAGTCGGCAATCAAATCGCCAAGATCGAATTGCCGGTTGGGCACGTAGATCTGATGAATCTCGTCAGTCAGCCCATAGAGCGCGGCGAACAGCACCGGCACGAAACATTGCGCCCAAGCGGACACCGATTTGCCCGAACGGCGCATGCCGACCGAGACGATCGCGCCAAGTATCGCGTATACCGCCGCATGAAATACCTTGTCCAAACCTTCTATTTGCCACGTAATGGTCCAGGTAGGCGGATCGGTATCGGCAGACATGCGCCAAATCAAACCGCAATAAACCGCCGTCGCAAGAAGGTAGGGCCAGCGCATGAGCGATCCGTTACCGGAGGATATACCGCACGGTTATACCGTGCGCATCGAAATCGAATACGTAACGTGACCCGCCATATGCGATAGCATTGCAAAACCAGACGTCCGTCGGAAGCACGCCCGTGTAGAACATCGCGCCTGCCGCGTTTGGTGGCGCAATCCAAGCCCCGTGCACGCGCCCAATCGCAGCCGTGCCGCGCGTCACAATGCCGCCGAGCGATGTCGCATACAAGTAGGATGTGTTCGACCCGCCGGACAACAAATCCGCAAGCAGCAGAAACTGGTCCATCGGCTCTTCGTCTTTCAGCGCGAACAAAGCCAGCGCCATCCGGAACGCCGCGCGCGAATCAATGAAGTACAGATATGCCAGCGCGGGCAACAACTCGTCCGGATTGCTCCAATACACGTTCGGCGACAATACGCGGTAATGCCGCAGGTAGCGCGTTGTCGCCCGGCCTGCGTTCGCAAGTATCACGTCGCGCCGAAAGGCCAGTTGCGGCCGCTTGTAAAACTGTATCGCCTGCACCGCCCGCACCACCTCCTGCGCAACAGTAACGGTAAACACCGGCGCGATTGGGCCCGGGCCTTCGATGAATTCGTGACGCGACGTCAGCACGTCCATC
>ERZ761602.5286-NODE-5286-length-15457-cov-190.029671_pt1 | contig 15457 bp, 8 predicted proteins | sample MGYA00512165_ERZ761602 | MGnify/ENA primary metagenome ERZ761602 (study PRJEB28899, sample SAMN02445085) | bioreactor sludge metagenome | biome: EBPR sludge; isolation source: Thorneside wastewater treatment plant | place: Australia: Brisbane, Thorneside...
GTCGGCGGTCATCGGCATGCTCCTTTGTGGCTGCCGCTGCACCGCAGCCGGTGGCTGGCCGCTGTCGTGCCGCCGGCGATGCCGGTCTTGCGGCGCACGCGCTGCCTGTCGGTCGCGCTCGCTGGCTGCGGGCGAACGACCGGCGATCTCATTGACCCGCCTGTGCCGCCGGACGCGGCGCCAGGACGACGCGGTTGCGCCCCTGCACCTTGGCTGTGTACAGGGCGCGATCGGCGCGGCTGACGAGATCGGTCGGCGACTCGCCGGCAACATGATCGGCGACGCCGATCGACACCGAGATGTTGCCGATCAGTGCGTCCCGGTCGCCGCCGCGCCTGACACGGCTGGCGGCGACGAGTGCGCGCAGCGCCTCGGCCAAGCCGACGGCGCCGCCGCGCGGGGTGTTCGGCAGGACCACGGCGAACTCCTCGCCGCCGTAGCGCGCCGCAGTATCCTTGCCCTTGACGTTGGCACGCAGGATCTGGCCGACGTTCCCCAGGACACGGTCGCCGAAGACATGTCCCAGGCTGTCGTTGATTCGCTTGAAATGATCGAGATCGATCATCAGCAGGCAGGGGCCGGCCGCTCCGGGCAACAGTTCATCGAGACAGGTCGCCAGGGCGAGGTCGAATCCCTTGCGGTTGCTCAGACCGGTGAGGCCGTCAATCAGCGCTTCCTCGCGGGCGCGTGCCACCTCCTCCCGCAAGCGTTCGGTTTCGCGCGCGCTCTCGGCGAGACGCAGCTTCAAGGTGCTGACCGCTTTCTGCATCTGCCGTGTACCGCGGAGGATGTCTTCGACGCCGCTGGCGAGTGCGTCGCCGCCGGTCGCCGGGTCGACGAGTTCCTCGTTCCAGCGCGCCAGCGAACTGCCGAAGCGTTCGGCCTCGTCACCCGCCACCGCGGTCGACTCCGAGACATGGCTGACGAGCTGACTGACGCTGTCACCGATGCGCAGGGCCGTGCGCGCATCCAGTTCGCTGATGTGCCTGGAATAAAGATCGTGTATCTCCTCGTCGCCGAGCCGGACGCCACCCTGCAGCAGCGAGTCGAGTTCGGCCCGCAGCGCCGGATTGGCCCCCGACACGTATTCGTACCAGACCGTGTAGCTTGCCGGATGCATGCCGGCTGCGTGCTGGGTCATCTGCTTGACCGCCAGCCGCAGGTACTCGGTACTCTGGGCAGCGCTGTGTCGGTACTTCATCCCATCCTCCATTTCCAGACCGGGCCGAGCGTGGGTCCTGGCATGTCTTCCCCTTCCCTTCGGTGTTGTTCGGCGAGCCAGAGTGTCGGTTCAGAGGCGCCCCTGCAGCAGCAGTTGCTCGACTTCCGCGGCCTGCAGCGGGCGGCTGAACAGGTAGCCCTGCAGTTTGTCACACTGCGCCCGGCGCAGGAAGTCGGCCTGGCACGCGTTTTCGACTCCTTCGGCGATGACTTCGAGACCGAGGCTGCGCGCCATGGCGATGATCGCCGTCGTGATGCCGGCGTCGTTGGCGCTGTCGGGCAGTCCGCGGACGAAACTCTGGTCGATCTTCAGCATGCTGATCGGGAAACGCTTGACGTAGGACAGCGACGAATAGCCGGTACCGAAGTCGTCTATCGAGAAATGGACGCCGCATGCCCGCAGCCGCGACAACCCCTCGATACGCCGCGAGTCCGGGTCCATCAGGATGCTTTCGGTGAGCTCCAGCTCGAGTTGGTCGGCGCGGATTCCGGTCTCGTCGATGATCGACGAGACCGTGCCGATGAAATCGGCGCTGCGCACCTGCCGCGCCGACACATTGACTGCCACTCGTGGCACCACGGCGCCGCGCTGCTGCCACTCGACGAGCTGCCGGCACGCCGTCCGGATGACCCATTCGCCGAGCGGGACGATCAGGCCGCTGTCCTCGGCGACCGGAATGAAGTCGCCCGGAGAGACCAGTCCGTGTTCGGCATGTTGCCAGCGGATCAGTGCCTCGACGCCGACGATCGTGCCGTCGCTGGCCAGCACCTGCGGCTGATAGACGAGGCGGAACTCGTCCCGTTCGAATCCCCGGCGCAGGTCGTTCTCGAGTGCCAGCCGCCTGACCGCGGCGGTGGTCAGCGATCGGTCATAAAGCTGCCAGTTGTTGCGCCCCAGCGACTTGGCATGGTACATCGCCGTGTCCGCGTGTTTCAGCAGGGTCGATGCGTCGTCGCCGTCGACGGGGAAGATCGCGATGCCGATGCTCGAGGTCACCCTGACTTCCTGCGCGCCGATCTGGAATGGCTGCCCGATCAGGGTCCGCAGCCGTTCGGCGATCAGGCCGACGACCTGAGCATCTTCGAGATGCGGCAGGACGACGGTGAACTCGTCGCCGCCGAGGCGGGCCAAGTGCATGCCGCTCTCCTGAAGCGCCGGGCGCGAGATGAAGTCGTCGCCGCGCAGTCTCTCCTTCAGGCGGTCGGCAACCGCCTGCAGCAGGTAGTCGCCGGCACTGTGACCGAGGGTGTCATTGACCTGCTTGAAGCCGTCGAGGTCGAGGAACAGCAGGGCCACCACGCGTCCTTCGCGTCGCGCACGCAGCAACTCGTTGTCGAGACGTTCGATGAAACTCTGACGATTCGGCATCCCGGTCAGGGTGTCGAAATAGGCGAGGCGCCGTATCCGGTCCTCATTCAGCTTCTGCAGCGTGATGTCGCGAACGACGATCACCACCTTGTCGCTACCGCTGGGTGCCAGGCGCGCCTCGTAATGGTGATTTCCGTCCGCCAGCGGCAGTTTGTAGACGACCGACTCAATCTGCCCCTCACGCAGCGTGCGCTCGATCGCGCGCAGGACGAGCTCGGCCACCTCGCCGGGCAGGATCTCGGAGACCTTGCGGTCGACGACCGTCTCCGCTGCGACGTCGGGCGCCGTGCCAAAACCGGCCTTGAAGTCGAGATAGGTTCCCTGCCGGTCGGTGAGAAAGATCATGTCCGGAATCGCCCGCACGATCGCTGTCTGCTTCTCCTTCAACTCGTGCAGTTCGCGGACCGCCTGTGCCGAACGCAGGACGTAGCGCGCCCGATGGCCAAGGATTGGCCAGTTGATCGGCTTCGAGACAAAGTCGTTGGCGCCGGACTGGTAGGCCTCGTTGATCGAGTCGAGGTCGTCCATGCCGGTGACCATGATGATTGGCAGCAGCGTCATGTCCCAGCGCTGGCGAACCCGCCGGCACAACTCGAAACCGTTCATCCCCGGCATGTCGACGTCGAGCAGCAGCAGGTCGGGAACCTGCGTCGACAGGAGTTCCAGCGCCTCGTTGCCGTCGCGGGCTTCGCGGACGAGGAAGTCGAACTGGGAGAGCGTCTCGTGTTCGAGCAGACGCATCACGTGATCGTCGTCAACGATCAGTGCCGTGGCTTGCTGCGAGGGCTGCGGTGTCGACATGTCAGGGGTGCGGTGTCCTCGGGGCTGCCGGCGCGGCGTGCAGGCGTGACAGTTGCGATTCTACGCCAGTCGGCAGGGTTTTCGTCGGCTGGCTGCAGACGACGGCCGCTGCAGTCGGTGCCTTCGCCCTCGCAGCGGCGTTGGCGGGTGCCCGGCGCTCGGGTGCTCGTCGGCAAACCGGGAAAGGGTCGTCGATGACGGCGACAGGGTCCACACGAACGGCCATCAACTGTCGAGATCCCGCCGGCCATCAGGGTCACGGCCATCTGCGTCATTCCCGCCCCTGCTCCCGCGCAGGCGAGAGCGGGAATCGTCGCGCGACGACGCGACTTTCGCATTGAACACTAAAGTTTCCGCGGCGATGGTCGTTGCAGCATTGGTGGTGAGCCAGCGGGTCGACCTCCTGCGCTGCGCGCACCACCGGCGGACCTGCTGTCGGCCGGGTGCCGCGCGCGGGGAAGCGCCGCTCACCGTTTGCGCTCAATGCTTCTGTCCCGGAGAAGGAAATGCTACCGTTCGCACGTGCGATCGCCATTCGTCTCAACCTGCTTGTCACGGCATGCGGTCTTTGTACTCCCTTGCTGGCCGAGGAGCCGGCGGCAGCCGATGCGTCTGCAGCCGTCGACATGAGTCTCGAAGACCTGCTCAACGTCGAGATCACCAGCGCGGCGCGCAAGTCGCAGCGGCTCAACGACGTCGCGGCAGCGGTCTTCGTCATCACGCGCGAGGACATCGAACGTTCGGGTGCAACGAGCATTCCGGAAGCCTTGCGCCTGGCGCCGGGGGTGAACGTCGCGCGCCTGGCGAACAATCGCTGGGCGGTCAGCGTACGCGGCTTCAACAGCCGCTTTTCCAACAAGCTGCTGGTGCTGATGGACGGCCGCAGCATGTACTCGCAGCTCTTTTCGGGCGTGCTGTGGGAGGTCGAGGACACGTTGCTCGAAGACATCGAGCGCATCGAGGTGATCCGCGGGCCGGGCGCGGCGATGTGGGGAGCGAACGCGGTCAACGGCGTGATCAACATCATCACGCGGCGCGCCCGCGATACCCAGGGGAACCTCCTGGTCGCCGGCGCCGGCAGCGAAGAAAGCGCTTTTGCCTCCTTCCGCCATGGCGGGACGGCCGGCGATGGCCATTACCGCGTCTGGGGAAAGGCCTTCTCGCGTGACGAATCGGTCACTCCCGAGGGCCACACCGCCAACGACTACTGGCGTGCCGGCCGCGCCGGCTTCCGCGGTGACTGGACGATGGGTGGTGGTCATCGGCTGACGGTCAGTGGGCAGGCCTACTATGGACCGTCGGGCGATACCTGGCAGGTGCCCGACATCCGCTCGCCGGCAGGTGTGACGCTCACCGATGTGCGGCAGACGGCGCAGGGAGGATTCCTGCTGGCGCGCAACGAGTGGACGCTGCAAGGCGGCTCGGAAGCGGCCGTTCAGGCCTACGTCGCGGCTGGCGAACTGGAGGTCGCGGGTCAGTTCAAGGAGCAGCGGACGACGGTCGACCTCGACTTTCAGCACCGCATTCTCCTCGGCGAGCGGCATGACCTGATCTGGGGTCTCGGTTACCGCTACTCGCGCGACGACATCAGCAGCGGCGGGATGATCAGCATCCAGCCGCAAAAGCAGGGCTTCAGTCTCGCCAGTGCCTTCATCCAGGACGAGATCACGCTTCTGCCCGACACCTTGCGGCTGCTCCTCGGCCTGCGCCTCGAAGACAACAGTTTCTCGGGTTTTGCGCCGCTGCCGAACGCACGCATGATCTGGACACCGAGCGTGAACCAGTCGCTGTGGGGATCGGCCTCGCGCGCCTTGCGCGTCCCGTCACGCGCCGAGCTCGGCGCGCAGGTCGACGGCAGCGTCATCCCGCCGCGATCGCCGATCAACCCGACGCCGTTGCCGATCCTGATCACCAACTTTCCCAACGAGCGGGATCTGGGGAACGAGACCCTCACCGCCTACGAAGTCGGCTACCGCCACCAGTTTGCCCCGGCGTTGTCGGCCGATGTCGCGCTGTTCTACAACCTCTACGACGATCTGCGAGGGCAGACGACCGGCACGCCGCGCCTGGTTCTTGCGCCACCGCCGCCGTACATCCTGCAGCCGGTGTTCCCGGGCGACAGCCTCAAGGCACGCACCTACGGCGTCGAGATCGCCGTCGACTGGTCGCCGCTGCCGTGGTGGCGAATCCAGCCGATCTATTCGTACCTCGACCTGCACGCCTGGTCGAAGACCGGCGATCCGGGGTCGCTGCTCCGCGCAGCGCAGCTCAACGACGGCGATCCACAGCACCAATGGTCGCTGCGTTCTTCGATGACGCTGTCCGAGCGGCAACAGTTCGACCTCTGGCTGCGCCATGTCGGCAAGCTTGGAGATCCCGGCTCGCCGATGTACGTTCCGGCCTATACGACGCTCGATCTGCGCTACGCCTGGCGACCGACGCGTGATCTCGAGGTGTCGCTGGTCGGCCAGAACCTGCTCGACGGGCAGCATCCCGAGTCCGTCGCGAGCCTGCTGCCGTCGCGCAATCTGGAGATTCAACGGGGCTATTACCTGAAGGCCAAGTGGCAGTTCTGAGGCCCTGAACGTGCGCTCCTCCCTCTGCAGCTGGCTGCTGCTTTTCGGCTGCGCCCTCGCTCCCGTCACCCAGGCGGTGGCGCAAGCGGCGGTCACCGAGGCGCAGGCCAAGGCTGGATTTGTCCTCAACTTCGCGCGCTATGTCGAGTGGCCCGAGCGCGCTTTCAGCGCCCGTGAAGCGCCCGTGCTGCTCTGTCTTCTTGGCCGCGATGAGGTGGCGGCGGCGCTCGCGGCACTCGATGGGCGTCAGGTGCAGGGGCGGCCGATCGCCATCCGCCGCCTGGCGAATTCGGACGAAGCGCGCTCGTGCCAGGTGCTCTTCATCGCCGAGTCGGAAGCGCGGCGGCTGGCCCTGACGCTGCGGGCGGTTGCCGGGCAGCCGGTGTTGACGGTCAGTGACGCCGATGGCTTCATCGATGCCGGCGGGGCGATCGGCATCGTCCGCAGCGAAGGGCGTCTGCAGTTCGAGATCAATCGCCTAGCCCTCGAACAGGCGCAGCTCAAGGCCAGTTCGAACCTGCTGAGACTGGCGCGCAACCTGGCTGACTTCAAGGGAAGGAACTGAGCATGCGGTTTCGCGATCTGCCTCTGCGGCGGAAGCTGATCCTGATCATCGCGCTGACGGCGGGCGCCGGCCTGTTGATCAGCGCGTTGCTGTTCGCCGCTTCGGAGATCGAGGACAATCGCGAGGCCGAACTCGCCAAGCTGGTCGGCATGGCCGAGGTGCTGGCTGCCAGCAGCGCGCCGACGATCGCCTTCGACGACGCGCACACGGCGGCAGAGGCGCTCGCCGGTCTGCGCGTTCGCCCGGAGTTCATGCGTGCGGCGATCACCCTGCCCGGCGGGCAGGTGTTCGCGCGTTACCCGTCGGCGTCGCCGGCGATGGCGGCGAGCCAGCCGGGGAACCCGGCGATGCAGGTGATCCGCTCCTACTGGGGCACGACGCTGCAGATCGAGTACCCGATCCGGCAGGGAAGCGAAATCATCGGCACGCTGGCGATCGAATCCGACCTGGCGCCGATGTGGTCGGACATCGCCGAGCGGATGCTGGCCGTCCTCGCTGGCGCCGCAGTCGCGTTCGCCGGCGCCATGCTGCTTGCGGTGCGCCTGCAGCGCTCGATATCGGAGCCGATCGGCGAACTGACAGCGGCGATGCGGCAGGTGGCGGGCGAGCGCGACTACTCGCTGCGCGTGTCGTTGCCCGACCGCCGCGACGAAGTCGGCGAACTGGTCGCCGGCTTCAACCGCATGCTCGGCGAGATCGAGGCGCGTGACGACGAGTTGCGTCAGCACCGGGCAACGCTCGAGGAGCAGATCGATCGCCGCACGGCGCAGCTGCGGCTGGCGAAGGAGGAGGCCGAGGCGGCGAACGTCGCCAAGTCGCGCTTCCTCGCCAACATGAGTCACGAGATCCGGACGCCGATGAACGGTGTCATCGGCATGGCCGATCTGCTGCTCGACACGCCGCTGGCCGAGCAGCAGCGGCACTACCTCGGGACGTTGCGGCAGTCGGCCGAGTCGCTGCTGCACCTGTTGAACAACGTTCTCGACCTGTCGAAGATCGAGTCCGGGCGGCTCGAGCTGGAGAACATTGCGTTCAGCCCGCAGCGGCTCGTCGAGGAGATGGCGCAGCCGTTCATGCATGCGGCGTCGGCGAAGGGGGTGCTGTTGACGGTCGTCGTCGGTGCCGACGTGCCGCCGGCGGTGCTGGGCGATCCCTTCCGCATCCGGCAGATCGTCAGCAACCTGCTGACCAACGCGCTCAAATTCACCGAACACGGAACGATCGCCGTCTCGCTCACCTGCGAATGCGATGCCGGCGCGGCTGCCCGCGACGCTGGCGAGTGCCGGCTGTGCTACGCGGTGAGCGATACCGGCATCGGCATAGCGCGGGCGGTGGCGGAGAAGCTGTTCGCGCCGTTCTCGCAGGCCGACAGCTCGACGACACGCCGCTTCGGCGGCACCGGACTCGGTCTGGTGATCATCCGCGAACTGGCGCAGCGGATGGGCGGCGAGGTCGGTTTCGAGAGCGAGGAAGGACGCGGTTCGACCTTCTGGTTCCGGCAGCGCGCCGTTCGCCACGCCGGTCCGCTGCCCGGCCCACAGCCGCTGGCTGCGGCCGGCAGCCTGGCCGGGATGCGGGTCCTGCTCGCCGAAGACAACGCGGTCAACCGCGAGATCGCGGCGGCGATCCTGCAGAGCCTCGGCTGCGAGGTCGAGCTGGCCGATGATGGTGCGCAGGCGGTGGTCGCCGCGCGTGCCGGCGCCCATGACCTGATTCTGATGGATTGCCAGATGCCGGTGATGGACGGCTACACGGCGAGCCGCAGCATTCGCCGCGACGAGCAGCAAGGCGGCCGGACGGCGGTGCCGATCATCGCCCTGACGGCGAACGCACTGGCCGGCGACCGCGAGCAGTGCCTGGCGGCCGGGATGGACGACTATGTCACCAAACCGGTGACGCGCGAGCAGCTTGCCGCGGCGCTGCGTCGGCAGCGGCCGGCGCCGCTGGCGGCGTCGCCGCCTGCCGCGGCGGCGACCGGCGAACGGCGCGCGTCGCTGGTCTTCGACGCCAGCGTCGTGAGCTCGTTGCCGATGGTTGCCGACGGCAGCAACCCGGGTTTTGCCGACCGGGTACTCGACATGTTCAGCCGCAACACGCGACAGATGCTCGACGAGATCGACACCGCCAGTCGCCAGGGCGATCTGGCGACGCTGCAGCGGGCGGCGCACACGCTGAAGTCGTCGAGCGCGACAGTCGGGGCGCTGGCGCTTGCCGAACAGTCGAAGCAGCTCGAGATGCTGTTGCGCTCCGGCAAGCAGCCGGCCGACGACTGGCCGGCGGTCTTGCGCGCTGCCTACGATCAGTTTGCCGAGGCGCTGGCGAGGCATCGCGCCGCGCCAGCGGCCGCCGAGCAGGATCGCTGAAGCGATGGCGCGAGCAGCGCGCCTCGCCGGCTGCCGCTTTGTCGTATCATGCGGGCGCTGTCAGGCCAGCAGCGCGGTCGCACCGTTGCCGACAGGCTGTCGCAGCGATCCGAGCTGGCTACCACAACCCGTTTCCGACGCAGGATGAGGAGTTCCGTGGCGATGAGCAGTGCGGCATTGAAGCCCGAGGATGGCCCGCCGGTATCGGTCGCCAGTGCCCGCCGGGTCGAGCTGGAGTTGACCGGTAGCGCCATCGGCAAGGCGAGCGCCTCAGCGGTGGCGATGGTTTTTGGCCAGGCGGTCGTCGCCACCGTCAGCGCGGTCTATCTTTCGTTTCCGCTGGCCGTGCTGATCCTGTTGCTGGCGATCGCCGGCGCCGTCTGGCGGCGTCTGCTGTACCGCCAGTGGCCGCAACTGGCGACGACGCCGGCGGGCTGCCGCCGGGCGCGCCGCGCTTTCCTCGGCATGACCGGCGTGCTGGCGGCGAACAATGTGCTTGGCGTCGCCGTCCTCTACCCGCAGGTCCCGCCACAAGCGGCCGCGCTCGTCCTGATTGTCCTGCTGGCTTCGCTGACCGTTGCGGCACTGTTCCTGACGCTCGTGCGCTGGGCGCTGATGCTGTGGCTGGTGCCGCCGTTGCTGGCGACGATCATCGTCTCGCTGCTGCAGGGGGATGGGCACGGCTACGCCCTGGCGTTCGTCGCACCGGTCTACGGGCTGATCGTTCTGCGCGCGGCACGCGAGCAACTCGCCGCCGCCAGAGAGCAGGTACGGCAGCGGATCGAGCTTGAAGAAGCGGCGCGGGCACTGGCCAGCGCCAAGCAGGAGGCGGAGGCGGCCAGCGACGCCAAGTCGCTGTTTCTCGCCAACATGAGTCACGAGATCCGGACGCCGATGAACGGCGTCATCGGCATGGCCGATCTGCTGCTCGACACGCCGCTGGCCGAGCAGCAGCGGCACTACCTCGGGACGTTGCGGCAGTCGGCCGAGTCGCTGCTGCACCTGTTGAACAACGTTCTCGACCTGTCGAAGATCGAGTCCGGGCGGCTCGAGCTGGAGAACATTGCGTTCAGCCCGCAGCGGCTCGTCGAGGAGATGGCGCAGCCGTTCATGCATGCGGCGTCGGCGAAGGGGGTGCTGTTGACGGTCGTCGTTGGTGCCGACGTGCCGCCGGCGGTGCTCGGCGATCCCTTCCGCATCCGGCAGATCGTCAGCAACCTGCTGACGAACGCGCTCAAGTTCACCGAACACGGAACGATCGCCGTCTCGCTGACCGTCGAAGACGACGTCGCTGCGGCCGACGCCGACGCCGCTGTCTGCCGGCTGTGCTATGCGGTCAGCGATACCGGCATCGGCATTGCGCCGGCGGCGGCTGAGAAGCTGTTCGCGCCGTTCTCGCAGGCCGACAACTCGACGACGCGCCGCTTCGGCGGTACCGGACTCGGTCTGGTGATCAGCCGCGAACTGGCGCAGCGGATGGATGGTGAGGTTGGTTTCGAGAGCGAGGAAGGACGCGGTTCGACCTTCTGGTTCCGGCAGCGCGCCGTTCGCCACGCCGGTCCGCTGCCCGGCCCACAGCCGCTGGCTGCGGCCGGCAGCCTGGCCGGGATGCGGGTCCTGCTCGCCGAAGACAACGCGGTCAACCGCGAGATCGCGGCGGCGATCCTGCAGAGCCTCGGCTGCGAGGTCGAGCTGGCCGATGATGGTGCGCAGGCGGTGGTCGCCGCGCGTGCCGGCGCCCATGACCTGATTCTGATGGATTGCCAGATGCCGATGATGGACGGCTACACGGCGAGTCGCTGCATTCGCCGCGACGAGCAGCAAGGCGGCCGGGCGGCGGTGCCGATCGTCGCACTGACGGCGAACGCGCTGGCCGGCGACCGCGAAGAATGTCTGGCGGCTGGCATGGACGACTACATTAGCAAGCCGGTGACGCGCGAGCAGCTGGCCGCGGTCCTGCGTCGGCAGCGGCCGGCGCCACTGGCGGTATCGTCGGCTGCTGCGGCGGCGACCGGCGAACGGCGCGCGTCGTTGGTCTTCGACGCCAGCGTCGTGAGCTCGTTGCCGATGGTTGCCGACGCCAGCAACCCGGGTTTCGCCGACCGGGTACTCGACATGTTCAGCCGCAACACGCGACAGATGCTCGACGAGATCGACACCGCCAGTCGCCAGGGCGATCTGGCGACGCTGCAGCGGGCGGCGCACACGCTGAAGTCGTCGAGCGCGACAGTCGGGGCGCTGGCGCTTGCCGAACAGTCGAAGCAGCTCGAGATGCTGTTGCGCTCCGGCAAGCAGCCGGCCGACGACTGGCCGGCGGTCTTGCGCGCTGCCTACGATCAGTTTGCCGAGGCGCTGGCGCGGCATCGCGCCGCGCCGGCGGCCGCCGAGGAGAATGCCGCATGAGCGTGGCGACCGACCATGGACACCTGTTGCTCGTCGACGACGACGAGATGATCCGCATGCTGGCTGCCGAGTCACTGCAGCACGCCGGTTTCACGGTCAGTGAAGCCGGCGATGGCGCTGCCGCGCTGCGCCTCATCAAGGAGCAGGATTTCGACCTGCTGCTGCTCGACGTGGTGATGCCCGGAATCGACGGCTACGCCGTCTGCCAGACGATTCGCCAGAGTGCCCGCGGGCAGTGGCTGCCGATCATGATGCTCACCGGTCTCAACGACACCGAGTCGATCGAACGTGCGTACGCCGCCGGCGCAACCGATTTCGTCACCAAGCCGATCAACTGGCTGCTCCTGACGCAGCGCGTGCGCTACGGTCTGCGTGCCGGTCGTGCGCAGGCGGACGTGCGGCGCGGCCGCGAAAGCCTCGAGCGGGCGCAGCGGCTGGCGCGGATGGGAAGCTGGGAGTGGTCGCTGATGCAGTCGCGCTTCAGTTGCTCGGACCAGTTGCGGCGGATCTGTGACGACATCGAACTCGCTGGCAGCAGCACCGCGGCGCGCTTTCTCGAGCGGGTGCGGCGCAGCGACCGCGAGGTCGTCGCTGCGGCGCGACAGGGCCTGATCAGCGAGGGCAGGGCCTACCAGGTGACCTACGGCCTGCGCCGCGGTGATGGCTCTGTGGTCGAGGTTTTCGAGGAAGCGATCGCACTCCGCGACGCTGCCGGCCGCATCGTCAAGCTCGAAGGGATCACCCAGGACATCAGCGAACTCGTGCAGGCGCAGCGCCGGATCGAGCATCTGGCGCTGCATGATCAGTTGACCGGTCTCGCCAACCGGCAGTTGTTCAACGAACTGGTGACTGCCGAACTCGAGCGTGCGCAGCGCGCCGCGAGTGCGTGCGCGATCATCCACATCGATCTCGATCATTTCAAGAGCTTCAACGACGCACTCGGCGATGCTCGTGGCGACCGCGTCCTGTGCAGCGTCGCCGAGCGCCTGCAGCGATTCGTCAGTGACCAGGCGCAGAACCGCAAAGCGCCGGTGCGTGCCAACGAAACGGTGGCGCGCATCGACGGTGACTCGTTTGCGCTGCTGCTCGCCGATCTGCTCCGGCCGGAGGACGCCTCGCTCTTTGCCGAGCGGTTGTTGCAGGCGGTGGCGCAGCCGATTACGGTCGATGGCCGCGAACTGGTGCTGACGGCGTGCATCGGCATTGCCGTCCATCCGCGCGACGGCGATGCCGCCGAAAGCCTCTGGCGCCATGCCGAGCAGGCGATGTATGCCGCCAAGGCAGCAGGGCCATTGAGCAGCCGTTTCTTTGCCGACGAGATGAACGCCGCCGCCAGCGCCAAGCTGGACCTCGAGAGCGACCTGCGGCAAGCGATCGCCGGCGAAGGGCTGCGACTGTACTTCCAGCCGAAGGTGGATGTGGCGAGCGGCCGCATGATCGGTGCCGAGGCTCTGCTGCGCTGGCAACACCCGCGGCGTGGCCTTCTCGGACCGCTGGACTTCATCCCGCTGGCCGCAGAGTGCGGGCTCATCGTCGCTCTCGGCGACTGGGTCGTCGCCGCCGCTGCCGGCTCGCTGCGCGCCTGGTCCGATGCCGGCATCGAGACCGTCTGCGTTTCGGTCAACCTCGCCAGCCCGAGCTTCCTGCAACCGGACATCGTCGACAGGCTGGTTGGCATCGTGCAGCGTGCCGGCGTTGCGCCGCGACAGATCGTTCTCGAACTCACCGAGTCGCTGCTGATGGTCGACACCGAGCGAACGATCGCGGTGCTCGATCGCCTGCGCGAGCAGGGCTTCGCCCTCTCGCTGGATGATTTCGGTACCGGTTACTCGTCGTTGAGCTACCTGAAACGCTTTCCGCTCGACGAGCTGAAGATCGACCGCTCGTTCGTCACCGACGCTGGGGGCAGCAGCAAGGATGCCGCCGTCGTCCTGTCGATCATCGAACTCGGGCGGCGCTTCGGCATGCGCGTCGTTGCCGAGGGTGTCGAAACCGGTGCGCAGGCGAGCTTCCTGCTTGCCAACGGCTGCCCGATCCAGCAGGGATTCCTGTTTTCCCGGCCGCTGCCGGCCGAGGACTTTGCCGCGCTGCTGCGGCCGGGCGCTGCGGAGGATTTTCGCGGCCGGCTGCCGCCCGGCGGATGAGTTTCTGCCGACGCCCGTGAGCGGCGGCTGAGGGCCCAGGGTCACCGTTGGCCGTTTCCCGCACCTGGGAGGACTTCCTCGAGGTCAGCCGCAACCACTTCGACACCGCTGGAAATCAACAAGGCCGACGACGCGCGCGACTGCCACCGCAAGCCCGACCGGTACACCGCCCGGGCTTGCCACATCGCCAACCGGCGCGCCGGCGTGGGATTGATTGGTGCACCGCAAGAGTCGGCGCTGTGGCGGGACGACAGCTTTCAGCCGCGCTCGCGCTCGACCCGGAGACGCTCGAGTATCCCGTCGAGTGGCACTGCCGCGATTCGCTTGTCCATGAGCCAAGCCTCCCTGCCGGGATGCACGACATACAGCTTCTCCAGCCGCAGCACGTCGAGCGCCGAGCGCATCGATGGGGTGACCCGCGGCGCATCGGAGCGTTTGATCTCGAAGCCGAGGCGGCGGTCGTCGCGCGTGACCAGCAGATCGAGTTCGGCGCCCGTGTGCAGGCGCCAGTGGTGGCAGTCGCGCCAGTCGGCATTCAGGGCGCGCACGATCTGGTGGAGGGCGAAGCCTTCCCAGGAAGCGCCGACGCGCGGATGGCCCAGCAGGGATTCCTGGGTTGATCCGATATCGAGCAGCGCGTGCAGCAGGCCGCTGTCGGCCAGATATGTCTTGGGTGCCCTGACCTGGCGTTTGCCGACGTTCTCGAACCAGGGAGGCAGGACGCGCACCATACAGGTGGCGGCGAGGATGTCGAGGTAGTGGCGCACCGTGGGCTCGGAGACGCCGAAGGCGCGCGCCAGTTCGGCACCGTTCCACAACTGGCCGGAGCAGTGGGCGAGCATGTTCCAGAAGCGGCGTAACGTGGCCGGCGCCAGCCGGAAGCCGAGGGCGGGAATGTCGCGCTCCAAGTAGGCACGGATGTATTCGTGCCGCCAGCGCAGGCTAGCGGATTCACTCGCCGCGAGGAAAGAACGCGGCAGGCCACCGCGCCGCCAGAGCGAGTCAAGCTGCTCCGCGCCCGTCTCACCGAGGTCGAGCCCCGGCAATTCGTGGAAAACGATGCGTCCGGCAAGGCTTTCGCCGCCCCCTTGCACCAGTTCGGGCGCGGCGGAGCCGAGGATCAGGTAGCGTACGCGCGTGCCGGTGCGGTCGGCCAGAACCCGCAGGACTGGGAACAGGTCCGGTCGCCGCTGCACTTCGTCGATGACCACGAGGCCCTCAAGTCGTTCGAGAGCGAGCATCGGCGCGGCCAGGCGCGCATCGTCGCGCGGGTCTTCGAGGTCGAAGTGGTGCGCGGCGCTGCCGAAGGCAGACCCTGCTCACGCCGATTTCTTGGCAACCTCTCAGGCGGCGTTGCCGCTGGCGCAATGCGCCTTGCCGTTGGCAAACAGGCTGACGCGGTTGCGGCCGGCGTTCTTGGCCACGTAGAGGGCCTTGTCGGCTGCCCGCAGCATGTCGTCGGGGTTCTCCATGCCGTTCTCCCGGTTGGCGACACCGATGCTGACCGAACTCCGAATCTGAACGTTGGCGACGTCGATGCGCAGTTCCCGTACCATGCGGCGCAGCCGTTCTGCTGCCAGTACGGCGGCGCGCGGGTCGGCGTCGTGGCAGACGAGCAGGAACTCCTCGCCGCCGATGCGACTGACGCTGTCGTCCTTGCGGGCTGCCGCCTGGATGGCCCTGGCCACTTCCTGCAGGACCTGGTCGCCGACGGCATGGCCGTGCTGGTCGTTGATCGACTTGAAGTGATCGACGTCGATCATCAGCGCCGCAACCGGTTGGCCCGTTCGCTGCGAGGCGCTCCAGAATCGCTGCAGTGCGTCCATCCCGGCGCGTCGATTCGGCAGCCCGGTCAACAGGTCGGTCATCGCCGCATGCTCCAGCCGGCGGTTGCTGACCGCCAGTTCGGCGGCGAACTGCTTGAGCTGCGCGCGGTCGTTCTCCCAGGCGGCGAGCAGGTTGGTGTAATGCTGCGCGGCGCGCATGCGGGCACCCAGGGCGCGCATGTTCACCGG
>ERZ761602.5287-NODE-5287-length-15457-cov-11.628620_pt1 | contig 15457 bp, 10 predicted proteins | sample MGYA00512165_ERZ761602 | MGnify/ENA primary metagenome ERZ761602 (study PRJEB28899, sample SAMN02445085) | bioreactor sludge metagenome | biome: EBPR sludge; isolation source: Thorneside wastewater treatment plant | place: Australia: Brisbane, Thorneside...
CACATTTACACTTTGCCTGCTTGCTTTGACAAGCTTTTCTTTTGCTCAAAATTCAGAATCACAAGACGATTTAGCTTTAAATGACACCGTTAGAAGATTAGACGGAGTTACGGTAAACGCTGATGTTTTGGTGGGAAGTAAATTCAAAGCAAAAAATAAAGCGGGTTCAACTTATTTTATTTCTCCTGAAGAATTAAAAACTTTCAATTATTCAGATATCAATAGAATTTTAAGAAGTGTTCCTGGTGTAAACATTGTAGAAGAAGAAGGTTTCGGTCTTCGACCAAGCATCGGATTAAGGGGAACAAGTCCGTCAAGAGCATCAAAAATCACCTTGATGGAAGACGGAATCTTAATTGCACCGGCACCCTATTCTGCTCCGGCAGCGTATTATTTTCCAACCGTTAGTAGAATTCAAAGTTTTGAAATTTTAAAAGGAGGAAGTCAAATTCAATACGGTCCTTACACAACCGGTGGAGCAATTAATATGGTTTCAAACCAAATTCCTTCTCAATTTTCAGGTAAAGTTGTCGCCTCGATGGGAAGTTTTGATACCAAAAATACGTATGTGAATGTTGGTGATAATTTCAAAAACTTCGGTTATTTAATAGAATACAACAATCGTAATTCTGAAGGTTTTAAAACCATCGATTTTAGCAACAGAACAACCGGCTACAACGGAAATGATTATGTGGCAAAATTTAGAGTGAACACTAGTCCGGAAGCAAAAATGTTTCAATCGTTGACGTTAAAAGCTCAGTTATCCAATGAATACTCAGATGAAACGTATTTAGGTTTGACGCAAAACGATTTTGACAACAATCCATACCGTCGTTATTTATCTTCCGAAGCGGATAAAATTGATACGAAACACGACCAATTAATGTTAACGCATTTATTCATTCCGGTTGATTATTTAACGATTACAACTAAAGCATACCGCAATAATTTTAAAAGAAATTGGTATAAATTACACGATGTGAATGTAGGTGGTTCAAATGTTTCTTTAGCATCAATATTAGATAATCCAGAGGAAAATCAAGCGGGTTACGACATTATTACCGGAGCAGTAAACACAGCAGATAACGCTTTAAGATTACGAAATAACAATCGTGGTTATTTGGCAGAAGGAATTCAAACCGTATTAAATTTCAAACTAAACAGTGATGTTGTCACACACGATATTGATTTTGGAGTTCGTTATCATTTAGACAGCGAAGATCGTTTTCAATGGGATGATCGTTATAAAATTCAAAATAATGCATTATTCAGAACTTCTACCGGAACTCCGGGTACACAAGATAATCGTGTAGAAAGTGCAGAAGCAGTTTCCGCTCACATCTTATATAATTTAACTTATAAAAAGTTTACATTTTCTCCCGGAATTCGTTATGAAAACATCATTCGTCGTAGTTTAAATTACGGTACAGCAGATTTAGACAGAACCGGTGTAAACTTAAATCACAGACAAAACAGAACAGAAGAATACATTCCAGGTTTAGGCGTTTTGTATAAATTTAATGATAGTTACACGGCATTCACCAGTTTACACAAAGGTTTTTCGCCTCCGGGAGTTAATGAAGAAGACAAAGGTGAAAGCAGCATGAATTATGAAGCCGGATTCCGTTTTACCAAAAAAGCATTAAACGGAGAAATCATCGCTTTTTACAATGATTTTAATCGTTTGCAAGGTGCCGATACCAATGCAGCAGGTGGAACCGGAACGGGCGATTTGTTTAATGCCGGAGCAGCTCAAGTACAAGGTTTAGAAGTTTTGGTTTCGTATGATCTTTTGAATAATGATAATGCAGCGTTTAAATTGCCGATTACTTTCAGCTACACTTTTACTGATACTGAATTAAAAAACAATTTTGAAAGTGATACCGAAGCGTGGGGAGAAATTGAAGTTGGTGATGAAATTCCCTACATCGCAAAAAATCAATTTTCGATTATTGCCGGTTTAGATCATAAAAAATTCAATGTTTCCATCAGTGGAAAATACAATGATCAATTTAGAACCGTTGCCGGACAAGGTTCAATTCCGGATAACGAATTGGTGAAAAGCAACTTCATTATTGATGCTTCTGCCAAATATCATTTAACCGAAAAAGTAAGTTTGATGAGTAATATCGTGAACTTATTAGATAAAGAATATGCTGTTTCAAGAGTTCCTGCTGGATTACGTCCGGGAATGCCTTTTGGAATCCATTTCGGAATTTCAGCACAATTTTAAAAAATGTTTTTATTTGTTTGTTAAAGGTTCTCTGTTTTTGATGGAGAACCTTTTATCTTTGTACTATGATTGATTTTCAGGAAATAATCGCGTTTATCATTTTAGGAATTGCAATTGTTGTTCTCTATTTTCATTTTTTTGGTAAAAAGAAATCGAAGAAAAATTGCAGTAGTGATGATTGCGGTTGTCATTAACTCCCCAATGCCACATCCAAACTCATCATAACAACAAATCCGCCAATGAAACCTAAAGTGGCAATATCCGTATGTTTGTCTTGTTGCGTTTCCGGAATTACTTCTTCTACTACCACAAAAATCATGGCTCCGGCAGCAAATGCTAAAGCATAAGGTAAAATTGGGGTAAAAAACGTAACCGCAACTGCTCCCAAAACTCCGGCAATGGGTTCAACTAAAGCAGACGATTGTCCGTATAAAAAACTTTTCTTTCTACTCATTCCCATTCGTCGCAACGGCATAGAAACGGCAATTCCTTCGGGAAAATTTTGAATCCCAATTCCAATGGCTAAAATAGTAGCTCCTGCAATAGAGGCTTCAGGAATTCCGGCAGCAACGCCACCAAACAAAACACCAACCGCCAATCCTTCCGGAATGTTGTGTAATGTTATGGCCAAAACCAAAAGTGTCGTTTTTTGCCAAGGCGATTTTACACCTTCTGTTTCTTTGAAATTGATATGTAAATGCGGTAAAACTTTATCCAAACCAAACAAGAAAAAGGCTCCTAAAAGAAAACCAACTGCTGCCGGCATTACTTTTACAAAACCTTCTCCTTCCGACATTTCGATGGCAGGTGCAAGCAAACTCCAATAACTGGCAGCAACCATAACTCCGCCCGTAAAACCAAGCATTCCGTCTAAAGCGGCACGATTCATCGTCTTAAAAAAGAACACAACTGAAGCTCCTAACGCCGTTAAAAACCAAGTAAATAACGTGGCATATAAAGCCGCCAAAATGGGGTCAATACTCGATAAATAGTCTACAATGCTATCAAACATATTATATCACTTTTACAAATAAATTACCGGCAATTTTATTCGAAATTAAAATCTCTTTTCCATTCATTAAAATAGTTAGCGACATATCAAAGGCTTCTTTATTGATAATTTCAATTTCCGAACCTAACGAAATTTGATGTTTATCTAAATACTGCAAAAAACTCGGCGAACTATCTTTAACACCTAAACACATCACTTTTTTGTTCAAACCCACTTCAGAAAGTAATTGTTTTTCCACTTTTATCATCTGTCCATATCGATCAGGAATCGGATCACCGTGAGGATCTTCTTTAGGGAAGCCTAAAAATTCATCCAATCGATTAATCAATTTCTCCGATTTAATGTGCTCCAATTCTTCCGCCAAATCGTGTACTTCATCCCACGTAAAATCTAATTTTTCTACCAAAAAAACTTCCCATAAACGATGTTTTCTTACAATCATTTTGGCAGCGTGCAATCCTTTTTGAGTGAGCGTCACACCTTGGTATTTCTGGTAATCAACCAATTCTTTTTCGGCTAATTTCTTTACCATATCCGTAACCGAAGATGCCTTACTCTCAATCATACCCGCAATCGCATTGGTATTAATTCCTTTGGGCGAAACCAACGATAAATGATAAATTACTTTGATATAATTTTCTTCCGAATAGGTCATAAATTCAATTAATTGAAAACAAATATACTAAGATAATTTGATATGAGTAAAATAATTTTTAGTTTTGTCTAAATTTATTTTTTGGTATGAAAAAAATTCTGCTCTTAGTTGTTTTATCTTTTACATTAATTTCACAAGCTCAAGAAAAAGGAACGGTTGTGGGTCATATTTTATCTGAAGGTCAAGCGGTTCCATTTGCTAGCATTCTTTTGAAAAATGCAACAACAGGAACTTCGTCTGATGAAAACGGAAATTATTCCATTGAAGTTCCGTCGGGTAAGCAAACCATCATCGTCCAAGCCATTGGTTTTAAAAATCAAGAAAAAAATATAAATGTTCCTTCCGGAGGAAAAATTCATTTGGATTTTAATTTAGAAGAAAGTGTTTTCGGACTCAATCAAGTCGTTGTTTCAGCCACTCGTGGATTGCAAAAAAGAACCGAAGCTCCTGTGATTGTAACCGTTACAAATTCGGAAGTTTTACAAAAAGCACAAGCCATCAGTTTATCGGAAGGATTGAGTTTTCAACCCGGATTGCGAATGGAAACCAATTGTCAGAACTGTGGATTTTCTCAAGTTCGGATGAATGGTTTGGATGGAGCTTATTCTCAAATTTTAATGGATAGTCGACCGATTTTTTCTGCCTTAAATGGTGTATATGGTTTAGATCAAATTCCGACCAATATGATAGAAAGAATTGAAGTGGTTCGTGGTGGCGGTTCATCTTTATATGGATCGAATGCGATTGCGGGCACCATCAACATTATTACAAAAGATCCGATTGAAAATTCGTTTGAAATTAATTCGCATTTAGGTTTAATTGACGGAAATGTGCCCGACAAAGCATTAACGTTAAACGGAACAGTTTTATCAGAAGATTTGAATTTAGGAATTCAGATTTTTGCGATGCTCCGTGACCGTGAACCTTTTGATGCCAATGATGATAATTTTACGGAAATTACGACAATGCAAAACCGAACTTTCGGATTCAAATCGTTTTATCGTCCGTTTGAACGAAGTAAAATTACAGCCGAATTTCATACTGTAAACGAATTTAGAAGAGGCGGCGAAAACCGTTTTGATTTACAACCGTTTGAAGCTCTTACGACAGAACAAATTACTTCCAAAATGGTGGGTGGCGGACTCACATTTGAGAATTATTCGGAAGATGAAAAGAACAAATATGCTGTTTATTTCAACACCCAACAATCTAAAAATGATAACTTTTATGGTGGTCGAGCCGATGATGAATTTGGAAATATCGACTATGAAGAAAGCATTCGCGGTTACGGAAATACTGAAGTTGTAACTTGGATCGGTGGAGCTCAATACAACCGAAAACAAGAGTCATTTTTAGGCGGGTCGGCAACCTTAACAACCGGAGCCGAATACAAAAAAGAAATGATGGTTGATGAAAAACCGGGTTATAATGCATTTGTAAATCAAACACTAGATATTTTAGGAATTTATGCTCAACAAGAATGGAAAGTCAATGAAAAATTGAAAGTTTTAGGCGGATTACGAGCCGATTTTCACAATGCTGCCGATGAGGCTGTGATTTTTAATCCGAGACTAAATATACTCTATAATTTTAAAGAAAATTTGCAGTGGCGAAACAGTTATGCCAAAGGTTTTAGAGCCCCACAAGTCTTTTCGGAAGACATTCACGCCCGAATTGCTGCCGGAGAAGTCGCATTGGTTGAACTAGCGGATGGATTGGAATCGGAAACATCACATTCGTTTTTAACGTCCTTAGATTGGAATAAAGTTACTCCAAACTCTGAGGCCGGATTGACATTTGAAGCTTTTTACACCCGATTAAACGACCCTTTTGTATTGGAACAACTTTCAGAAACGATCTGGGAAAAACGCAACGGAAAAGGAGCTGATGTGTATGGTGTGAATTTGGAAGCAAAATATGCACCGGGACAAAAATGGCAGTTTCAAGCAGGTGCTACGATTCAAAAAGCGATGTATGACGAAGCGGTTCAATGGAGTGAAAACTTGACGAATACAAATCGAAATTTCTTCCGTTCGCCAAATGTGTATGGAAATTTAATGGCAACATTTTCGCCTAAAAAAGCATTTCAAAACAATATTTCTGTAGTTTACACAGGAAAAATGTATGCTCAGCATTATGCCGGATTTATTGCCGAAGATCGTTTGGAAACAACAGGTGATTTTTATGAAGTCAATTTAAAATCATCGTATACGTTTGTGGTAAAAGAAAAATTGCACCTTCAATTAAGTGGTGGAATTCAGAATTTATTCAATCAATACCAAAAAGATTTTGATTTAGGTGTAAATAGAGATGCAACTTATATTTACGGTCCATCTCGACCAAGAACTATTTTTGTAGGATTAAAAATCGGAACAGATTTGTTGTAAAAACTTATTTAATCATAACAAATCTTTATGATTGAAATCATCAAATGAAAATGATTTCTTAGTAACTTTGCAATTGAAAAATTTTACATCAATAATCTAAAATAAGAATAGATATGTATCCAGAAGAAATGGTAAAACCAATGAGAGCCGAATTATCGGAAGTAGGTTTTCAAGAATTATATAGTGCAGAAGCAGTAGAAAATGCAATTTCACAAAAAGGAACAACGTTGGTAGTTGTGAATTCTGTTTGCGGATGTGCTGCCAGAAATGCAAGACCAGGAGCAAAAATGAGTTTAGACGGTGCTAAAAAACCAGACCAATTAGTGACTGTTTTTGCCGGTGTTGACAAAGATGCGGTTGATGCGGCTAGACAACACATGTTTCCTTTTCCACCATCGTCGCCAAGTATGGCATTGTTTAAAGATGGTGAGTTGGTTCATATGTTAGAACGGCATCACATTGAAGGCCGTCCGGCGGAAATGATTGCTGAGAATTTAAAAGATGCTTATAACGAGTTTTGTTAAGCTCTATTTTATAAAAATTAAATCCTTTCAGATGTAAATTTGAAAGGATTTTTTATTTCAATTCAGGAATACAGAATATTACTTGTTGTTCAATAAAAACATGAATAAGCGATTCTTCTTCCTCCGAAAAATCGTCTTTGAAGTTTCCTTTTAAAATTTCTTCTACGGAATTTTTCATAGATAAGTCGCGGTACTCAATCAACAATTCGTTCTCATTGATTTTGAGTAAGCAATCTTTTTCAGAAAAATCAACTTCTAAAAGTGGATTCACTTTTAAATCGAAAGCAATTTCTTCATAGGCTTTCTGTAAAAGTGAATACAATGCATTTAAAACACGCGGAACCGTTGTGGAAGACAAACAAACCCTGTCAGGACAATTTAGAATCACATCATAGTTGCATCGCAAATCGCAATTGCCTTTTTTGCCCCAAATGATTTCATTAAACTTGGCAAAACTTCCCCAAGAACCTGGGCCAGTTGGACCATAAATTCCGACTGTTGGAACGTTGAATGCTCCGGCGACGTGGGTAATTCCGGCATCGTTTCCAATGTGGAAAAAAGCGGACTCCATTGCTTTTCCAATGTCGTCTAAACCTCCTGTAACATAGTCGATATGAGGCATTTCTTTAGTGAAAAAATCAGCAGGATTTGGATCTTCTTTCCCTAAAATAATTTTACATTTTAGTTTTGGAAATAAGTGATGGAGTTCTTCAATCAATTTAGCATAATTTTCTGTTGGCCAAATTTTTAATAGAAAACCGGCACCCGGATGAACGGTATAATACGGATTTTCATAATCTGTATCTCTTTCAAAATAAGGATAACCTTTACTTTGATTAGAATAATTTTTATGAAACTTTGCTAATCCGTCAATATGATGCTGAATGGAATGCTGTTTAACTTTTTTATGTGTTGAATATCTGATTGCATGAGGCAAATCATAACCACGAAAAGCAGGATAATTTCCTAATTCGATGATTTTATCAAAATCGGCTTCTTTTTCTTTGATTTTTTCTTCATCAACAATGATAATCTCTTTAAAATACTTCGTAAAGAAAGAAACTAATCTTGGATGAACCGCAAAACTTACCGATTTAGAAACTTCTTTTAAATTGATTAAACTGGGCAAACAAAAGAAAATATCGCCCAAACCACCATAACTTTTATAGACCAAAACATTGCCTAAATCGGGAACATCTTCGGTTTCATTTTGATTTAAAATACGACTTATATTATCCCAAAAAATTTGTGGTGTTTCTTTCATTTCCTGTTCGGCTCTTTCTTTATCATTGGGATAAAAATCAAACGACCACGTTCCTACTCTGTCGTTTGTAATCATTTCACAACCCGACAAAAAAGCTTCTGCAGCCAATCTTCCGGATGGTTCCGGCCAAACCGGTTTACAGAAAAAGTGCTTTGATTGACCAAGAATTTTTAGAACTTCTTCATTTGGGATATAATCATTCAAAAAAACATTGGAAGGTAAATCCCTTCTTAACTCATTTTTTCCATACACTTGAAAGGTAAATTGCGGATTTTCCAGAGCATAATCAAGCAAAGCTTCACCACCTTTTAAATAGCTAATATCTCCAAAAAAAGGAATTATACTATCGTTTTTTATTTCAGAAATTTGCAATTTATCAACTTCAACTGTGGGTGCCATTATAATTTTATTGGCAACCGATTCGCCATAAAAAGCATAATGGTCTTCAAAATGTTTTGGTGATTGAAACGCATTCAACTTTGCATTTCCAAAAACTTCATGATATAAATGGTATTTTTCGTTGTCACAGCAGTTTCTAATTCCTCTGTCAACTGTGCATAAAATATTCCTTCGAATACAAAAATTGTAATCAAATTCAATTTTGACGTAGTTTATTTTTTTATCAACTAAATAACTAAGCAACTTTTTTTCAAATCGGCATCGAGAAGTACTATTCAACACAATTAAATCCGATTGCTGAATTTTACTTTTTGTTAACTCAAAATCAGTCAACAAATCAACTTCAACAAAGTAACCCAATTGATTGCCAAGAGCGACCAATTGGGTTATAGTTAACTCAGCACCACGTTTTAAGGAGGTGTAGGTGTCATGTAAAAAAAGTATTTTCTTCAATGAATAATTATAGGAGATTAATCATCATAATAGCCATCGTCGTAGTAACCGTCGTCGTAATAACCATCGTCATAATAGCCATCATCGTAATAACCGTCGTCATAGTATCCATCATCATAGTATCCATCATCGTAATAACCGTCATCATAAGAATCATCACTGTCTGACGAACAGGAGGCAACTAAATTCCCTGTGATCACTAAAGCCGAACTGACTAGTATCACCTTTCCTGAATTCTTTAAAAAATTACGTCTGTTCATAAAATCAATTAGTTAGGTTAAACAAATATATATTGTTTTTATTTTATAAAACAAGTGATTAAATAAAAACCCTACTATTTATATTTAATCTAAAATGTTTATTTTTGTAGCGAATTCTTCCATTTAGAATTCATCTTATTGTATTAACCCAAAAACGTTTATAGCATGCAACTGTATAACACGATGAGGGCAGAAGAAAGAGCCGAGCTTATTGATCAAGCCGGCAAACAACGACTTACGTTGTCTTTTTATGCCTACGCCAAAATTGAAGACCCTAAAAAATTTAGAGATGATTTATTCTTAGCCTGGAATCCGTTGGATGTCTTGGGAAGAATTTATGTGGCTCACGAAGGAATTAACGCCCAAATTTCGTTGCCGGCAGACAATTTTTATTCGTTTAAAGACACTATTGAAGCGTATGATTTTATGAAAGGAATTCGCCTCAATGTCGCTCGTGAACACGATGATTATTCCTTTTTGAAGTTAACCATCAAAGTGAGACATAAAATTGTAGCTGATGGGCTTGATGATTCCACTTTTGACGTAACCAACAAAGGAATTCATTTAAAAGCGAAAGAATTTAATCAACTTTTAGAAGATCCAAATACAATTGTAGTCGATTTTAGAAATCATTACGAAAGTGAAATTGGTCATTTTAAAGGAGCAATCACTCCGGATGTGGATACGTTTAGAGAATCGCTACCTATTATTGAAGAGCAATTGAAAAATTTTAAAGAAGATAAAAATCTCTTGATGTATTGCACGGGCGGAATTCGATGCGAAAAAGCCAGTGCGTTTTTTAAACACAAAGGTTTTAAAAACGTATATCAATTAGAAGGTGGAATTATTGAATATGCTCGTCAAATTGAGCAAGAAGGTTTACAAAGTAAATTCATTGGTAAAAATTTTGTTTTTGATCATCGCTTAGGCGAAAGAATCACAAACGATATTGTTTCGCAATGTCATCAATGTGGAAAACCGTGTGATAATCATACTAATTGTGTAAACGATGGTTGCCATTTATTGTTCATTCAATGTGAGGAATGTAAAGAAAAAATGGAAAATTGCTGTTCATCTGAATGTCAGGAAATCACTCATTTACCATTAGCAGAACAAGTGAAATTACGTCGTGGAATTCAAAAAGGAAATATGATTTTCAAAAAAGGAAAATCCGACGCACTTAAATTCAAGCATTCCGGTGAATTGAGCGATAAATCATTAGCTACAGCCGAAAAACCAAAACCCATTCGCGAACGCATCAAACAGAAAAAAATATTGGTTGGCAAAGCAGAACATTATTACACCAAAGCACAAATTGGCTTATTTTTAATTGAAAACCAAGAAATAAAATCAGGAGACAAAATCTTAATATCAGGTCCAACCACAGGAAATCAGGAATTGGTTTTAGAGAAAATCTTTGTCAATGGCAAAGAAAATTCTGTAGCAAATGTAGGAGATAAATTGACTTTTGCAGTTCCGTTTAGAATTCGATTGTCGGATAAATTGTTCAAGATTATGACTTAAAAACCAGTAAAAAATATATGCCACACTCATTCACGAAAATTTGGATACACGCCATCTGGACAACAAAAAGCAGAATTGAACTAATTGATTATTCTATCGAAAAGAAAGTTTATAATTTAATTTATGATGAATTAAAGGAACTCAATTGCCCCACTAGAATTATCAATGGAATGCCAGATCATGTTCATACTTTGTTTTTATTAAATTCTCAAAAATCTTTAGCTGATGTTTTAAAACAAGTCAAAGGAAGTGTTTCACATGCTTTAAACGGTAGTGATTTATTGCCTGGAAAATTTGCATGGCAAACTGGTTATGCCGCATTCTCTGTTAGTGAATCACAATTACAAAAAGTGCATGATTATATTAAAAATCAAAAAAATCATCACTCAAAGATGAACTTTGATGAAGAGCAAAAAGTGCTTTTGAAGTTGCATGACATTAAGGAGTAAGTTAGATTCATTTTAACTTCCCACGGTTGAAACCGTGGGCGAAGTTTGAAATAGATGGCGGATGTTTAAACAAACAAGGTTAACGCAAAACAACTTAACCCAAGGTTTTAACCGTGGTAAGCATGAAGAAAAAATTGAAACTGTGGGCGAAGTTTGAAGTAGATGACGAATCTTTACGCAAACAAGGTTAACGCAAAACAACTTAACCCACGGTTTCAACCGTGGGAAGAATGAAGAAAAAATTGAAACCGTGGAAAAGTAAAAAATTTGTAAAATCTTACCACTGCAACTTCTATCAAAAAAATACTATCTTTACAAACTTAACGTTTAATGTCAGTAGTCCTGATAAAAAGGGGTGACCAATATATATAAATTATGGCTTGTACAAACTGTTCTACGGGGAGCAAAACCGGTGGTGCCCCTCAAGGATGTCAAAATAAAGGGACTTGCGGCACCGATAGCTGCAACAAATTAACGGTTTTTGACTGGTTAGCAAACATGAGTTTGCCAAGTGGTCAAGAACAATTTGATTGTGTGGAAGTGCGTTTTAAAAACGGACGTAAAGAATTTTACCGCAACACCGAAAAACTTTCTTTAATTATAGGCGACATTGTTGCCACAGAAGCTTCTCCTGGTCACGATGTAGGAATTGTAACCCTTGTTGGTGAATTAGTAAAAGTTCAAATGAAGAAAAAAGGAGTGAATCATACAAGTCCAGATGTTGCAAAAGTGTATCGAAAAGCTTCTCAAAAAGACATTGATATTTGGGCCGATGTGCAGAAAAAAGAAGAGCCCATGAAAGTGAGAGCCCGTGAAATTGCTATTCAGCTTCAATTACAAATGAAAATTTCAGACATCGAATTTCAAGGTGATGGTTCCAAAGCTACCTTTTATTACACTGCCGAAGACCGAGTTGATTTTCGTCAATTAATCAAAGAATATGCTCAGGCTTTTAAAACCAGAATAGAAATGAAACAAGTTGGGTTTCGTCAAGAAGCAGCTCGCTTAGGTGGAATTGGTTCTTGCGGAAGAGAATTATGTTGCTCAACATGGCTCACCGATTTTAGAAGTGTGAATACTTCTGCTGCACGTTATCAACAACTTTCTTTAAATCCTCAAAAATTAGCCGGACAATGTGGTAAACTCAAATGTTGTTTAAACTACGAGTTGGATACTTACATGGATGCGTTAAAAGATTTTCCTGATTTTGATACTAAAATCGAAACCGAAAGAGGCGTTGCTTATTGTCAAAAACAAGATATTTTTAAAGGTTTAATGTGGTTTGCTTATGCAGATAATATTGCGAATTGGCACGTAATTCACATTGATCAAGTAAAAGAAATTGTAGCCGAAAATAAACAGCGAAAAAGAATTTCTTCCTTGGAAGATTTTGCGTTAGAAATTGTGGCAGAACCGAAACAAGATTTCAACAACGCAATGGGCCAAGAGAGTTTAACCCGTTTTGATCAACCAAAAAGAAAGAAAAACAACAACAATAATAACAAAAAAAGAAGACCAAATAAAATTGTTAAAAATGACCCTAAAAAATAGTCTGTTTTTAGTTTTTTTATTGATTTTTGTGACATCTTGTGACAAAAAAAGACTTTTTGACGAATATAAAAAAGTTGGAAAAGTGTGGCACAAAGACAGTATTGTAACTTTTTCTGTGGAACAAAAAGATACAGTTGCCAAACATAATCTTTACATCAACATACGAAACAACAAAAATTATGAATTCAATAATTTGTTTCTAATTGTTGAAATGGAACAACCCAACAAAAAAACAATTGTTGACACGTTGGAATATCAAATGGCCGAACCCGACGGAACTTTAATGGGCGAAGGTTTAACCGATACGAAAGAGAATAAATTATATTACAAAGAAAATTTTGTGTTCCCAAAATCAGGTAAATATCAAATTTACATTCAACAAGCCTTACGAAAATCAGGAAAAATTGAAGGCATCACAGCACTGGAAGGTGTAACCGATGTTGGATTACGAATAGAAAAAGCAGAATAATATGGCTAAGAAAAATAATTCTACCGTTAAAGACATAAGTTACTATCAAAAAAAATTCTGGAAAGTATTTTTCATCGGATTAACTGGTGTAATCTTATTTTTTGTTTTTGCCAGCTTCGGACTGTTTGGATCCATGCCAAGTTTTGATGAATTGGAAAATCCGGATTCAAATTTAGCTACTGAAATCATTTCTTCAGATGGTGTGGTTTTAGGTAAATTTTACCGTGAAAACCGTTCACCTGTAACATTTGATGAATTGCCAAAACACCTTGTTGATGCATTGGTTGCTACAGAAGATGAACGTTTCTACGAACACTCAGGAATTGATGCCAGAAGAACTTTTGGAGCGGCTTTAAGACTTGGATCAGACGGTGGAGCAAGTACTATTTCACAACAATTAGCGAAACTTCTATTTCATGGAGAAGGTTCTAAATTTATTCTTTTTAGATTAGTTCAAAAGGTTAAAGAGTGGATTATTGCTACCAAACTAGAACGTCAATATACTAAAAATGAAATTATTGCACTCTATCTAAATAGAGCAGATTTCGTTAATACGGCTGTGGGAATAAAATCTGCCGCTAAAGTTTATTTTGGAAAAGAACCACGTGATTTATCTATTGAAGAAAGTGCTTTGTTGGTTGGAATGTTAAAAAATCCATCGCTTTATAATCCTACCAGAGAAAAAAGAAAAGAATTGGTTTTAAACAGAAGAAATACTGTGCTAAATCAAATGGTTAGAAACAACTTTTTAGAACCGGAAGCAAAAGCACAATTAGAAAAAAAACCAATCGTTTTAGATTTTAACCCCGAAAGTCATTTAGAAGGAATCGCTACTTATTTCAGAGAATATCTTCGCGATTACATGAAAAAATGGGTCAAAGAAAACAAAAAACCGGACGGTTCAGAATACAATATTTATAATGATGGTTTAAAAATCTACACCACCATTGATTCGCGTATGCAAAAACATGCCGAAGAAGCAGTGCACGAACATTTAAAAAACCTTCAAGTAGAATTTTTTAAAAGTCAGAAAAGAAATAAAAATGCTCCATTTTACAGAATCACTGACGATGAAACGGAGAATTTGCTAAAAAGAGCAATGAAAAATTCTGAACGTTGGCGATTGATGAAAGCTCAAGATAAAAGTGAAGCAGACATCATCAAATCGTTTGACATAAAAACAGAAATGAGAGTTTTCACTTGGAAAGGTGAACGCGACACAATTATGACTCCAATGGATTCCATCCGTTATTATAAACATTTCCTAAGAAGCGGAATGATTTCAATGGAACCACAAACAGGTCATGTGAAAGCTTGGGTAGGCGGAATCAACTACAAACATTTTCAGTACGACCATGCCGGACAAGGTGCAAGACAAGTTGGATCTACTTTTAAACCTTTTGTTTACGCCACAGCCATCGAACAATTGAATATGTCGCCATGTGACTCAATTATTGATTCTCCATTTACAATTCCAAGAGGAAGACACAATGTTAGTGCTAATTGGACACCAAGAAATTCAGACGGAAAATACCGTGGAATGATTAATTTAAAGAAAGCACTGGCTAATTCTATCAATACCATTTCTGCAAAATTAATCGACAGAACGGGACCAAAAGCTGTTATTGATTTAACACATAAATTAGGTGTTTCTGCTGATATTCCGGAACAAGTTTCAATTTGTTTAGGAGCGGTAGAAATTACCGTTCAAGACATGGTTGCCGCTTTCAGTACATTTGCAAACAAAGGAATTTATATAAAACCGCAATTAATTACCCGTATCGAAGATAAAAATGGAAACATCATTTATGAAAACATTCCGGAAAGTCACGATGTACTCAGTCAAGACATTGCATATGCGGTTGTGAAATTAATGGAAGGCGTGACTGAAGACGGAACAGGAACTCGATTACGTGCTGGTAGAGCAGGTTTTAGAAGTTACGACTATAAATTAGACAACCCAATTGCAGGAAAAACCGGAACCACTCAAAATAACTCTGATGGTTGGTTTATGGGGTTTGTACCCAATTTATGCACCGGTGTTTGGGTAGGATGTGAAGACAGATCCGCCCGATTCAACACAACTGCCATGGGTCAAGGAGCCACAATGGCTTTGCCAATTTGGGGAATTTATATGGATAAATGTTATAAAGACAAAAAACTTAATGTTTCCAAAGACCCATTTGAAAGACCGGAAAACATCACCGTGAAAGTTGATTGTTGGAAAACCGTAAAAGACACATTAGACTTTGATCAGGATTTAGATGAATTCAATCT
>ERZ761602.5289-NODE-5289-length-15456-cov-3.740536_pt1 | contig 15456 bp, 22 predicted proteins | sample MGYA00512165_ERZ761602 | MGnify/ENA primary metagenome ERZ761602 (study PRJEB28899, sample SAMN02445085) | bioreactor sludge metagenome | biome: EBPR sludge; isolation source: Thorneside wastewater treatment plant | place: Australia: Brisbane, Thorneside...
ACCTTGAGCCCTCGACGACATCACCTGCTTACGAGCGTAGGGCGGGAAATTTCGGCGAGCGCTCCGCCCAGCCTCGACCGCTTAGCTCGCAGCGGTCGAATCGTCCGTCGGTTCCTGGGCATCGGCCTTCTCGGTACGCGCTTGATCGAGCGTGGCGAACCCCCCCTCGATCTTCTTGCGGTTCTCGTCGGACAGGGCTGCAAAACCGGGGTCCTGGCGGATCTCCGTGATGACTTCTGCCATGCTGGGGGCCGCTTTGCGCAGCGTCTTCTGGAACAGCGCGCCAGGGGCATGCTTTGCGGTCGCCTTCGTCTTGCCGGCAGCCTTGGCAACGCGCTCGGCGGAGAGCAGGAATTCGAGCGCCTTCGCTCCGTGATCCCGCAGGGCTTTGATCGCCAAGGTGGCGGCAACCCGCCCTTCCATGACCATTTCGCGGATCTCGTGAGGTGCGGCCGCCAGGAGCAGAAGATCCCCGACATACGTGACCGTGAAACCGAGCCTGCGGGCGATCTCTCCCTCTTCCCAACCGTAGCCGGCGAGCCGCTTGCACACCACCGAGACTTCGAACGGGCTCAGGGGCTTGCCGTTGTTGGCCTGCACAAGCGCAACGGTCAGATCCTCGAGCGATGCGCCCGAACGGCTGACCACCACCGGGATACGCGGAATCTCGGCACCTTCGCTGATGGCAAGCAATGCCGCCTGGTGGCGGGAGTGGCCGTCGTAAAAGTAGATGACCTGCTTGTCACCGTCGTGCGCGACGTAGCCGGCGAGAGGCTTGTCTTGATAAAAGCCCTCGGTCTTCATCGAGTCGGCGATTCGACGAATGTGCGCCTGGTAGTCTGCATCCTGGACGCGCACATTGAAACCGGGAATCGGCTGGAGTTCGTGGGGCGCGACTTGCCAGAGATCGCGCGACCCAGCGCCGGCATCTTTCATCGCGTTCTTGACCGAGCCCGGAACCAGCTGATGATCGAATTGCATGGAAGGGTGGTGCATGGTCATTTTCCTTTGTGTGGCTAGTGTTATAGACACTACGCTGTCGCTTGCTTGTGTCAAGCCGCATTCTACTCTGCTGGCATTACTTTCCGTCCCTCGCTTGTGCGGCACTTCCTGCCGCTAACCTTATTCGATTTCCTTCGTCGGCTTCTCTTAGTCACTGCCCTCGCTTCCCTTCGATGCATTCTGGGTGCGCTGACGTTGCGCCATGCCAAAATGGGAAAGCCCCAGGAACCTCGATCGTGTCGAGGCTCCTGGGGCTCTTTTTGCTTCGGAAAAGCTTGTACGGCTCAGATTGCGAATTCTTCCTTGTTGCGGCCGGACTCCAGGTAGGCGCGCATCCATTTCGGCGTGGCGCCGCGGCCCACCCAGGTCTCGCCGGTGGCAGGATCGCGATACTTTGCCTTCAGTGCGGCTCGGACCTTTTTCGCCCCGGCATCGCCGCCGGCATTCAGGCCGAGGTCGTGTGCGTTCAGGCCGTAGATGTCGATCTTTTCCTTGATGTCGGCAATCACCTTTTCGACTTCTTGCCGGCGGACTTCTTCAGCTTGAGCTTGGAGTTCTGCGATTTGTTGCTGCAGTTCGGTGTAGGATGGCATGATCTTTTATCGTCAGGTGATGAAAACGGCCCGATTGTATTGCGAGGAAAATCGTTTTGTAAATAGGTCCCTGAACTTTTTTGCTTCAAACTCTTCTTTTTGGTTCTCCCGGCTGTCGATGCGAGATCTCTTGGTGCGTCTTGGCAATCGCTCGCTGCGATAATTTCCGCCCTTTGAGCGGTCATTCGTGTATGCCGGAAGCAGTTTCCTTCAGATCAACAAGACGGGCGTTTCGGAATGGGTATCCCCGCACGCCAGCCCGCATTCCCATGGCCTGCAGGAATCTGCCGGTTCCGATTTGGCGCAAAACTCCGTCGATGTTCCCGGTCTCCAACTCGATGGTCCGAGGTTCGACATAGCCTATCGTTTCCAGCCAGGATCCACCTGTGCGGATGCCATCGTCGTCTTCGATGGCGCCACGGTGCAGCTCGACCGCAATTGTGTCTCCGAGCCAGAACTGGTCTGCCTGGAGCGTGAACGGCCTCTCTTCGATCCGACCGCCTTCGTACCATCCCAAGGGGTCATCCAGGGCTCGCTGCGCGATTTCGGGAGTGGCGTAGGCGATGCCTGATGGCCGCCTTCCGTCTACGATGGCGAAAATGCTCACCAACCTCGATTTGTCTGGTGGCGACATGATCAATCTCCTTAGTATTTTGTGCAGACTTCCAATTCTGCGAGTCGTGACAAGCCGTTGAGCGCCAGGGCGCGTGCCTGTTCCCAGAGCGTAGAGTCCCCTTCCTTGAGTACCTCGAGCAAGGCGATCTTCTCTTGGAGATATACCGCGGCAAAGGCAGGGTCGTGAGCGACGATGCTTGTGGTGTTGTCGATGAGATCGGCAAGCTTGATCGTCTTCGCCGCAGCTGGCGCGTTCGCGATGTGCGCACGATCGAGCGCCTTTCGTTGCGCACGGTTCCCATCGTTTGCATGCGATACGTCCTTGACATCCTCCCCTCCGAAGGAAGGGGATTCCAACACCGCTACCCGGAGGTAGCAGCTTGTAGGTTCGCACTTCGCGGGGACTTGCGTTCGCTGGCCGTAGCCCGCGACCGTCTGACGGTCCCTCCATGCGCAGAAACGGTCTGCCCGACCGCCATGATATTGACCGCTGCATTCATGTCCCGGTCGTGGCGCGTGTCGCAACTCGGACACGTCCAGTCACGGACAGACAGCGGCATCGATTCTTGAATGTGGCCGCACGCCGAACAGGTCTTGCTCGACGGATACCAGCGGTCGATGCGCTCGACGCGCTTGCCGTACCGCTCGGCCTTTTCTTCCAGCATGCGGGCGGCCTGCCCGATGCTCGCATCGCTCAACGCGCGGGCGAGGCTGTGGTTCTTCAGCATCCCGCGCAGGTTGAGGTCTTCGATGTAGATCACGTCGAAACGCTGCACCATCGACGTACTGAACTTGTGCATCGTATCGGTGCGGCTATTGCCGATCTTCTCGTGCAGCCGGGCGACGTGCTGCTTGACGTGCGCCCGGCGCTTGCTGCCCTTCTGACAGCGGGCAAGCCGCTTCTGATAGAACGCGAGCCGACGCTGCCACTTTGCGCAGTGCTTCGGGTTGGCGATCTTCTCGCCGGTCGAGAGCGTGGCGAGTCGATTGATGCCGAAATCGACGCCAACCGATTCACCGGTTTTCGGCAAGTCGGCTGGCGTGGTATCGACGACGAGCGACACGAAGTAGCGCCCGCTCGGCTTGCGGATCAGGCGAATCGAGGACGGCGCAGGAATCGCGCGGCGCGACCACTTCACCTTGATCGCGCCGATCTTGGCGAGCTTCAGGGTTTTCGTCTTCGGCTCGAACGAGAATCCGCGTTCGGTGTAGTTCGCCGACTGCGCGCCATCCTTGCGCTTGAACGTCGGATAGCCGGTGCGCTTGTCGAAGAAATTCGAGTACGCAACCTGCAAGTCGCGCAACGACTGTTGCAGGCAGACACTGGAGACTTCATTGAGCCAGACCGTTTCCGGCTGGCGTTTGAGCGCGGTCAGTTGCTTGTCGGTTTCGGGGTAGCCGATGCGCTCCCCGGCCCGGTAGCCATCGCTACGCAAGCGCAGTGCCCAATTCCAGACGAACCGCACACAGCCGAACGTACGGGCAAGATGTTGTTCTTGCTCGGGCGTCGGATAGCAGCGGAAGTTCCATCTGGATTTCATGGCTCACATATTAAACCTTTAATGTGCGAAAATTAAATACTAGGCACGCTGCGCGTGCCGCCCTCTGCCTCCACGCCATCGCTGACGGGCTTCTTGGGCGATCTGGTGATGTAAGGCTCGCCGGTGTATTTTCGGCGCTGGCCGACTGCCGCGTGCGCGCTTGCGGCGAACTTATAGGCCCGCTCGATCAAGCCGCATGGGTTTCCGTACAACACGTTCGACCTCCTTGGTTTTCGGGTGTCCCCGTTTCAGCACAGCGGATAGCCTGCATCGCGCAGCCTGCGGGCTTCGTCGATGAGCGCCTGGATGGGCTTCCAGGCCGAATCTCGTCGTCGCGCTGCGGCATCGATCCGCTCTTGGAGCGCAACCGCTTCAGGCGGCCAGCGGGCTTCGTCGATGAGATCGAAGAGCGAGTCGCTTTTAGGAATGAGGCGATCGCGCTGTTCACACAAATCCTCGATCGTCCGGCTGACCATTTCGTGCGCGACTGCTAAGTCGCGCAGTCCCATCATGCTCAGCACTCCGCGGTTGTACTGGTGCAGGGCTGACGCCATTTCGCAGATTGCATCGATTCTGTGAATATCCATTACGGCGTCTCGCTCGCAAATGTGATCGTATTTCCCTGTGCGTCGATGTACCGCATCTCCCAGGTCCCCGCCTCGTTATTGGAGCCGAACGACTTCGGGGTCATCTCCGTTCCCGCCGGCCACATACGGCCGGCGGTGTCGGTGGCGGGTTCCAAGAGCGCAACGCGATGGATTCCGGGTGCTGTTGGAATGGATTTCGTTTTCGGGGTGCCCATGGTGCTCTCCGTCCTTCGTCTATTTTGCGATGTGTTTGCTCAAGCCTTGATCCCGCACGGCCCGATTTCGTCGCCAAGCGTCGGCGTACCGTTCCACGGTGCCCACTCGCCATCCCATTCTTCCGGGAGCTGATACGCCGTGTAGGACGTCAGGCCGTCGCCTCCGTCTTGCTGCCGGACGATGACGGCGTCCCGGTCTGCGTCAAGGCCGTAGCTCACGAGTACGATCTGGCCACTACATTCGGGAGGGGTGGTGAACTCACCCGGTGAGTACATTTGGTGCTCGAGAATTTCGAGTGCAACCCAGTAGTCCGTGCAGTCGCCGAAAGCTCTTTCTTCGCGCGCAGCCGCTTGCATGGCCTTGTGCGCGGCGTTGATGTCGCCCAGCTTGAGCGCCTGTATCGCGCGGCGTTCGTGTTCCTGTGCCGCCTGGATCGCTGCCGTGACGGACTCGGTGTATTTCGCGGCCGCCTCTCGGGCCTCCTCGGCAGAGTCCGGAATGTCCACGGTCCAGTCCGGGCCGCAGGTGTAGTACACCTTGTCACCGTCGCTGAAGTCTTGAGTCCAGTCGGCGGAAAACCCGCCTGGAAGTGCATTTTCGAAATTCGTGATCAGTTGTTCGAGAATCATTTCAGGTCTCTCCTTCGGACTTTCGCTCGCTCGCGGCGTCAGCAAGTTGCTCGTGCAGCGTCTCGGCGGTGATGGTCCTTACTTGACGTTGAGGGCTGTCGCCCAATCGCTTCCAGATTCAACGGCTGCCGCAACCTTCATCCGGGCTGTAATGTCGAGGTCTTTCCATAGGCAGCAGTCGGCTGCGGCGTAATGATCGATATGGGACGAGCCGCACACGGGGCACATCGGCTCATCGGATTGCGCGGCTTTGGATCTCGGCTCGCAGCAATCTGCTGCCTCGGCTTCCGAGTAGTGCAGTTCGCCGCATTCCGGGCATTCCCAGCGCGTGACGCGCCTGGGCGCCTTCGGTGGCTCAGGTTCGCCTACCATGCCGGCCCGAGATTTGATCGCGGCAAGGTTGTACGGAGAGAGCTGCATGGCTTGCTCCATGAAAGCCCCGCTTTTGTGGGCTGAGATTTGTGGGGCGCGGCCGACCTGTAGATCGGTTACGGCCGCGCCTGCTTTCGCGTTCTGGATTACTTCTGGTAATGCCAGGGTTTGCCGATCGCGTCCTTCAGGGTCGCGAACACCCGCTTGTGGCGATTCCGATAAAGGCCCGGAATGCTGTCATCGAACACATGCCGACTCCATACCGCATACCCGGTCTCGGGGATCGGCACGTCCGGACCGAGATCGCCATCCTTGAGATCCTCGCAGCGGTAGATGTCCGCTTCCCATACGCCGCGAATGCGCACGTGATGCACCAGGCACACCTTGAGCATGTGCGCCGTGCTATCGGCCAGCGTCTGGAGTTCGTCGAGGGTTCCTTCGGCCAGCTGCTCGGATTGATCGTTGTGGATGGCCGCCTTCTCAAGGCTGCCCGAGATCCGCCCGGCGTATTGCGCCGGATGCGAGCTCTGACCCTCTTTGAACTGCGGCCTGCATTCGCCGCTGATGCTGGTCGTGATGGTGAGATACATCCCTGATTCCTCGTCTGGCAATCTGTTGGTGGTATGTATATAGAGTATCGAGAGACTTCGGGAATACAAGCCCGTATTTTCATGGCATGCTCGTTCCGAGTTTCGCGCAAACCGGCGCGCATGCCGCCATGCGAGACTCCCCGTTCTTGATCTGTGCTCCGTGGTTCCGCGAATCGTCCCGTCGTGGCGTCTTGATGCGCGTTCGGACGGACTGGTCGCTCAACGTCGGCTGCACGATATCGGCTTTGCGGAAAATTCCAGTGCAACAAAGGGGGGTAGATGCTTTGTTTTGTGACTGATCTTCAGTCTGTGTCTGAGCCGGACATTCTCGGGGTGCTTCGATACGAGCGCCTCGCGGTGCGGGCGCTCGATGGGAGTTTGATCGTCGAAATCGATCCTCCGCAGGGCGGATGGACCCACGAGGATTTAGTCGCTCACGCGACGTTTCTCGAACGAACAACTACCGATGGAGCGGATGCGTTCCTTGGCAGGGTATGGGTCGGTAGTACCGAGGTTTAGGCGGTCGCCGCACGAGATCGAGGGATGGTCCACAGCAGAGGCGGCCGGGCTTGGAGGAGAGCGCCGCGCGGGACGGTGTGCGGGATGTCTGGATCACCGGAGCTTCGAACGCTCACGGATCACCATCGGCCCGGCAGGCGCGCTGAAGGGGCCGCTTGCGCATTTCGGCGCTGCGGTCTGAATGTGGGATCGAGTGGCCTGCAGCATACTCCCTGCTGGCTGCGCTTCTTCAGCTAGGTGTTCGAGCCCTTAGCGCCTCCCGTCAGCGCTCGCGGCTTTTCGCCGAACCCTTCAATCATGGGGAGAGCGTCGTGATCGGACAGCGAAGCCTTGGGCGTTTGCATGGCGTCCGGATCGGACTCTGCGCATGCTGTTCTTTGCGATGGGAGATGGCGGCGCCGGGGTGACCATCGAAGTTGCACCGCTGCGCCGTTTGCTGGGCGCCGCTGGGCTGTACGGGTGCGGGAGTCCATTCGCAACACCCCAGGCGATGATCGTTGGCGCTTGCGGCACGGGCACGATCCACCTGGGGCAGGCAATGGGAGGTTTCGTCGAGAATCAGGGGTGCGACTTCAGCATTCTCTGGATTTCCCCGGGTGCGGGGGCCGTCCGAACGCCCGTCAGGTCAGGGATCCAGTTGGGTGCCTCTTCGAGTCCGCGTGCCAACGCCTCAACCTCGAGCATGGCCACGCCGTGCCCCTCGTATTCGACGACGACCCATCCACGGCGTTTCTTTGCCGCGGACACGGTGACCCGAAGGCACACCTCATCAGGGAATCGAGCTGCCACCGCACTGGACAACGGCAAGTCCACAATGACCCCTCCCATTCCCGGAACGGCTACGACGGCCGGATCGAACTCAAGATCCGGCATGGCAGTGGAGCCCGTCTCGGTACCCAGGTGTGCGCGCGCAGTCTTGTGTGCATCGGCACGCTGCCTGGCCGTGGCGCCACGAGGCATCGCCGGGACGGCATACTTCGCCGCCAGCAGCTCCGCCGCAGCCTTCGCTTCGTTCTCTGTCTCGGCTCGACCCATGGTATGCCAACTGCCATCTTCCATGAAGATGCCGTATGTCAGGCCCTGCCAGTAACCGTTCCGAATTGTCAGATGTTTCATGTCCATTTCTTTCTCCGATTTTCGTTGGCATACGCCCCTGCCCAATTGGGGTTGCCATGATGGGGTGGCCAAAATTCTGGCTTCGCTATCCGCCTTTCTCGCCGGCCCCTTTCGCTACATCAGCCAAAGCTTTAAGGAGCTCCGTGTTCTGTGTGCTGACACGGGCGAGTTCGGCCTTGAGGTCTTCCGCCCGCTTCGAGATTTCTTCGGCCCGCGCTTCTGCGGTTGCAACTCGCGAGGAGGCTGCAGTGAGCTTGTTGGACAGTTCGGCCGTTTCTGTCCTGGCTGCCTTTTCGGACGCTTCGAGTCCAGCGACGCGCGCCTGCAACGTTTCGAGCTCCGCAGTCACCTGGTCGGCGAGCTCGGCCGCTTCGCGCTTCTCGGCTTCGAGCTGGGATCGCGCGATCTCGAGGCCTTCCCGCTCCGAGGCCAAGCGGCCGTTTGCGAGTTCGAGTGCGGCGGCCCAGATCTCTGCTCCGATCTCGGCCAACCGTTCGGCGATGATCTGCGGTGCAGGCTCCCGGATCGGGGCCTCTTTCGCTTCCTTCCGGCTTCGCCATTCGGCCATCGCTTCCGAGATCGTGGTGAAGCTGCCGCCGCCCAATGCCTTGCGGACAGCGGCCAGCGTCGGGTTCACGCCGGCGGCGTCGAGATCCTCTGCGATCGCGAAGATCCGGTCCTTTGTTATCGATGCCATCTCGTGGGTCTCTCTCGAATGTAGTATGTAGTAGTAGCATACAACTTACTACATCGCCACGGTACAAGGACTTATCCACAGAAAATGTGGATAAGTCCTTGCAATGCGGCTCGGATGCCTTGTAGCGGCTGGATTTCCGCTGCTGCCCGATAATCTGGCACCTTCAGGTTTTCGGGGCCTCCTTCCAAGACCGCAGTGCACTGACGGTCTTCTCGGATTGCCCGTCAGTTGCGTACGTCACAGTAAGGAGGATGCGGACGGGCTTCGGGACGTTCCGACCCGATTCGTAACGCGACCCGCCCGATTGGGTAACTCCGACTCGACTCCAGAACACGGACTGGTTCAAGCCTCGCCGTTGGCGGAACTCGCGGATCTCTTCGGCCGTTGCGAATTGCAGGTTCGGCAGTTTGCTCATGATCTTTTCCTCTTGTGGTTGCGGTTCGGTATCGATGCGTTCATTGCCCTTGCTTGCTGGGTGCCAACCAAGCTGGGTAATGCCATAAGGTTACCGAAGCGCATTCCAATTGCAATAGATCAAAGGTCAAACTTCATGCGGGCAGGATCGAATACGCCATCCGGGGTGAGGGCGTTGTTCTCGAGGCGGAAGTACCAGAACCGCTCATCGTCCCGGCTGCGCTTGCCCACCACGAACACGCGTCCGTAGGTGAGGTGCCGGGCGCCGGCCTTGGCTTTGTCCGCTTCCTGTAGGTGCATGCCCTTGATTTCCGCGAGCGCCGGCCCGAGTGTTTCGCTTCGACCCTGTACGGCGACCACGAAATCCGGATAGAAGCCTGCTACCCCCCCGGACCATCCCCAGAGCCCAACCGATTCCGGGTGTGCAGGGTTTCGACTGGGCTCGTTGCGGTGCCACCACAACACTTCGTCGCTGCAGTCCAGACTGCGGGCGAACTGGTTCTCGTCGGTTCCCATGCCAGGGGGAAAAACGCCATACAGGTTTTTCGTCGCTCGGGGCAGCCGCACGGGCGATACCAGCTCGCTCGGAAGGTGAACAGGGACGATGCTGATGAGCGTCGAGCGCACCCGCCGATGCGCTTCCCGAACGAGGCGAGGGTTTCGTACCAGGACAAGGTCGAGTTGCCGCCTCAGCGTTTCCGGGTCGTCAGGTACGTCGATTCCTGCGTCCCGCAAGGCGGTCTTGAAGCGGTCTTCGAGCAGCCGAAGGAAGTGGCGCTGGTCGATGTCCTCAAATGCAAGGGTGATTTGCTTTGCCCGCTCGGCGATGATCGGTGCTGACAGCCGGGCAAGAACGCGTTCATCGAGCGGTTGATCCTCTTCGAACAGCCCCTCGGTGCGCTGCGTCACGCGAGCGTTTTCGCGATCTCGGTCGGCAAGGACCTGCGAGAAATCGATCGAGGCCACCAACCGTTCTTCGAAATCGTCCGGAAGCGACGGGAGCGATTCCGAGCGCAATTCGGTGATCGTGCCGTCACGCAACGGGTAGCGTCGCTCACCAGACAGCGCACCGTGTGCGATCGCGCGGGTCAGGCCGTCGAGATTGGTAGAGATCGCGGCGTCCGTGTCCGTTTCTGCATCTGGAGGTGTGCCTGGGGACGATCCCGGTCCTGGGCTATTCGGGGTGCTGGACTCCAGCTCCTTGCCGATGGCCTGCGCGGCTTCGGCAAGCTCCTGAACCGTTTCGCTTACCCTGATCGCTGCGCTTTCGTTGGTTTCCGATACGGACGCGGTAAATGCAGGCAAATCCCCAGATGGGTGCGTCAGTGCGAACTGCGCACCATCCGCAATGACGTCCACCGACACTCCCGCTTCATCGACCCGCACGGTGAGCATGGTCTGTGGCCCGGTTGCAGGCTCCCGTGAGCGCAACTCATTGATCAGGTCTGCGGCGTCGTGCAGGCCTTCCTGGTCCGCCTCGTTGGCCAAGAACACATACCCGCTGCTAAGCAATGGGCTCAGTGTCTTCCGTCCTTGCAGCAGTCTGTGCACCCGCATGATGCGACCCACCACCTGCACGCCAAAGCTCGGGTCTCGAACGCCCCGCAAGGCGGCCAGCGTAAATGCGCGCGGCGCGTCAAAGCCGGTGGCCACGGCGATCTTGAAGATCAGGACCTCGACGGAGTTGTCGTTGGCAATCGAGGCCAGCCCTTCGTCCGGTTCGTCGGAGGTGTGCGTGCGGATCTGTTCGGGCAGGAAACCCTGTTCCCGGATTAGCACCGCTTCGGCTTCACGGGCAGCTTCCGCTCCGTTGGGCACCTGTACCAGAAGCAGAGGGGTGACACCAATGGGCACCAGCTCTTGCTTGATGAGTCGATGCAGCGCGCTGGCCTGGCGGAGAGCCAACCGCTCGAAATCGAGCATCCTCGACTCCATGCCGGGGGCGGCCAAGAATCGAACGGTTTTCACATTGGCCTTTAGCAGCCCGGCCGCCACCCCTTCCTCCCGAGACACAGTGGGCCAGCGATCCGGAGCGCCCAGCTGATAGCCTGTCCGCTCGGAGAATGTCAGTGCATCCTCGTCGCGGGGCGTTGCCGTCATCAGCAAGGCGTAGTCAGGGCGGAGCACATTGGCGAAAAACGCCGTGGACTCTCTCGCTTTCTTGAAGCCGTGATGGGCCTCATCGACCACGCAGCCAATCCGGTAGCCAAGATCGCGAGCGGTCTGAATCAGCGCGTCAATCGAGAGGCCTTCGTCCCGGGTCTGCCGAACCACCCGCGTGTCCGCCCGACTGGCCGCTACCGATTGCCAGGAGATGACGTACACGCCTCCGTTGCGCAGCGCTTCTGCGGATCGATCGGCATCGAGTGTGAGAAGCTTCTGCGCCGGCGCCTGCGCTCGAAACGTGTTCTGCGCCTGCCGGATCAGCCCCGTGAAGGGCACAAACCAGAACCAGATGATGTTTTCCGCCGCAGAGAATGCGCGCACCACCTCCACGGCCAGCAGGGTCTTCCCCACACCCGTCGGCGCCTGCAGCAGCGTTGCGCCCTCGGCAAGACGGAGTGTGTCGGCCATCTCGGGACGGTTCGCGGGGACTTCGTCATACTGGGCCTTCAGCAGACGGAGTCGTCGTACAAGGGCTCCGCACATGCGCTCCTGGAAAGCAAGCAGGGGCAGGCTCATCGGGCTATTCCTCTTCGATCAATTTTTGGGCGCGGGTTTGGCAGGCTTCGACCGATTTGCGAAAGTTGCGCAGCAGCGTATCCGGAAGGGGTAGGACCGCGGCGCGGGGAACGGCCGCTTCAAACTTCGCAGGCGCCCACGCAAAACAGCGGATGGGGCCGTCGTGCCCTTCGGCGCGAGTAACGAACGCCGCAATGTTGCGATCGCGTGTACCGCACGGATAGGCGATCGCGGTGCCGTCTGCCCGCACCTGCCAACCGAGGTCTTCGCCCTGCGCAATCGCCGTCAGCGGAAGCTCCTCGAGCAGGCAGATGCAGCTCCAGATCGTCTGGTCGTCCAGCTCCAGCTCCAGCCTGTGTCGGGGGATGACGCGGGCTTTCATGTAGGCAAATCCGCCCCCGTAGCCCCCTTGCGCCGTTCCGTCCGCTGCAGTGTAGCCGGCCATGACTCGCTGGATGCGCTCGGCGCAAACGTCCCGGCAGACATTTCGACGCCGTTCGGCTTCCGTCCCGTCCGCGACCGCCTCTGTGCTCGAGACCAGGATGAACTTGCGCCGGCCCGAATCCAGTCGGTTGAGCTCCAGCACGGCGTGGCCGGTCGTGCCGCTGCCGGCGAAGAAGTCGAGCACGGTGTCGTCGGGCTTGCTGACATAGGTGAGCAGCTCAGTGATGAGCTCCGAGGGCTTCGGGTTGTTGAATGGGGCTGTCCCGCCGAAGATCGCCTTCAGCTCGTTGGGGCCTTTGCGACCATCGAGGTCGATGACGCTTGGGAGCTTCGACTTGTAATCCTTCACGTAAAGCTTGAGCTCGATGAGCTTTTCCGGAGTGCTTCCGAAAAGGATGCGATCCTCTTCCAGGAGCCGTTTCATCGTGTCCCACGGGAAGCGGTAGCCCATCAGGGGCATCTTGCAGGGCCGCGAAGTATCGCCCTTGAAGGGTACGTCGTAGCGGTAGCCTTCAGTGCCCGGGTTGTGCACGCTTCGGCTGCCGCAGTAGATGCCGCTGTCGTCAATGAACTTGTAGTCGGCCAGCGGGCCCAGAAACGCCTTGTTCTCACGGTGCCAGTGCGTGTAGACCGATTGCCGTTCGATTGCGTCCATGTACTCGGCGAGCAGTTCGGTCTCCTTGGCCAGCAGGGCTTCTTTGGCGTCGAAGTTCGCCGATTTCCATACCGCGGGATTCGCCGCCTTGTTCTTTGCGTAGACCAGGATGTACTCGTGCTCGACCGTCACCCGGCTCGGGTTGTTGTCCGTAACGTTCTTCCAGACGATGTTGCCGATGAAGTTCTGTGGTCCGAACACGCGGTCCATCAGCAGCTTCAGGTTATACAGTTCAGTGTCATCGATATGTACGAACATCACGCCTTCATCGGACAGCAGGTCGTTCGCAAGCTGCAGGCGCGGGTACATGAACTCCAGCCAGGTGGAGTGGCGAAAACGCGAAGCTGGGTCGAAGAACCGATCGTTGTAGACCCATCCTTGCCGGCGACTCGTGTTGCCGGTGTTGTACGGGGGATCGGCCACGATTACATTGATCCGGCCCGCATGGGTCATCAACAAATGACGCAAGGCATCGAAGTTATCCCCCTCGATGATGAGGTTCCCATAGGGAGGTGATCCAAAACTCTTCTCCGAATCCATGACAAGACCGACAAAATCGTCATTGAGCTTCCTGTCGTACTCGATTTCATCGCGTTCCCACACAAGGCCAAAGTGCGCCTGTGCGTCGCGGCGGCGCAGGAGTTCAATCAGCTCGGGCGGAGTGAGGTGGGTGTAGTCGCGTGTCGGCATCGAAATTCCATGTATATCCTGATTACGGCATGGGGCGCCGGCGGCACTTTCTCGAAAGCGCACCGGGTCAAGAAGGGTCGAATTTGTCCTTGAGCTGGCGTAAGGACTCCGCGGCCTGTTCTTCCGTCGGCGCACGCCGGCCAAGCATGGAGCACGCTTCTTTGGCGACTTCGACGATCATCGGGAGCGCCTTGGTGGGAACCCCGCCCACAGTGGCCGTTGCCGGAAGGGACGCAAAGTAGTCTCGTGCGGTCCTGCCCGTAAGCCACTGGAGGGCGGAAACAAGCGTCCAGCCCGCTCCGAGTTCCTCGCGCAGGGTGCACGACAACGAGTCTAACCTTGTCTCCGGCATGAGAATCACGGATGCGACCGCTCGCACGCACGCATCCGCCTTTCTGGACGTTTTCAAGTAGATCCTTGTTCTACCGGGCGGTAGGGGAGGGTATCGCGCCACATTGCGACGCCTTCGTCTATTTCGGCGGTCGCGGTCCGGCCGCCTGGCTCATCCAGGCATGCCGGAACCCCCGAATCCACGCCAGCGTGTAGACCACAGTCACCACCAGGATCCCCCACTGCTCAGACGTCCAGGAGGAGTAGAACCAGAATGGTTGTCCGATCAGGCCAACCACGCTCGCCCATTTGCGCAACGCCTCTCGAGGCTCATTTACGAGCCAGATCGCAACGCATCCGGTCACAACGATTGCCAGCTGTTCCACCGCCACTCCCGCGTCAATGAACGCTGCCGCCAGCGGCGGACTTTCGCGCCTGCGCCACTTCTACGCGCAAGCCCTCGATCGCGAGCAACGTCAGGTAGGCGCGTGCCGTTGTCTCGGGTGTGCAGTACGCGACCATAAACGCGTTCACGAGGCTGCGTAGGAGACCGGCTGTGTCGTGGTTTTGAACAACGGACATCACCGAGAACTGATCCAGGACCTCCACTGGTGTCTCCGCGAACCGGTCCCGGCCTATTCCCTTCATCATTTCCGAGAACAGAATCAGTAGATGTTCACGACGCTCATTCGGGGCGAATGGCGTTCCGCTCTCATCGGCCAGTTCGAGGCGGAAGGTTTGCTGCAGCGCGGCGTCGACGCGGGTGTGGAGGAGGGATTGCCCATGCTTTCCCTGGAGCGCACGCAAACGCTTGACCTCCTCGACGAGCTCGGCGGACGTTGTTGCGGAGACCCGCTTGAACGTAGCGATCTCGAATTCGGCTTTCTCAAGCAGTTCGGTTGGGTACGTCATTGATTTTCCACCCTGCGAACGGCACGGGCGCGGAGCTTAAGACCGCGGTCGTAGCTGTGCTGCGTGCCGTAGTTGAACCCCTGGTACCACGCGTAGTTCGAGTCCAACTCGTTGCGGGTGTTGCTCCAGTACCAGTCGTGATCGAACTGATTGTTTTGGTACGCCAACAGCAAGGCTTGCTCGGGCCGTGTCGGTAAATCTCCGCCGACGCTGGAAGCCCATGCGGTGGCTTCCTCGTGTGTCATCTCGTCCTGCGGATGGTCCGGCAGCAGGATGAGGTGGTACGGCGTAAGGCCGGCAATCTCGATGTAGGCGACGTACGTTTCGCCAGGGCTGAGTTCGATCTTCACACCACCTTCCCTCCAGCGGCTCGAATTGCCACCTTGAGTGCGTCGAGATTTGCCTTGTCGCACTCGACTACGAACGACGCCGTGTTCTGCACCCTGCGCCACTTCTTGAAGTAGCCCTCGAACGAAGGCCCCCCATTTTCACATCCCGGCAGTCCGATAACGGCACCCCCCGCGATCTTCACCACGGCATCGTCAGGCACTTCTTCGATGCCGCTGTCTTCCTAGAGCGGCGAGCCATTGACCTCGATATCCTCGTCTTCGTGCCACGCACCTTCGGGCCAGAAGGCTGCGTCGTTGTAGAAGCGCTTGAACTCCGCGCCGTTGGTTTTGATAGCCATCGCCTTGCCTCCAAATGGTTGAACTCGATTATCCACATCCACGGGTTTGCGTCCCACGAGCCGGTGCCGTTGATGGACTCCCATTGCTCTTTGTATGCCTTGCGAGCGGTTGGCCAGAGCCCGCATTTTCCTTCGTCTTGCGTGTGCGTGTATCCATTCAACAC
>ERZ761602.5296-NODE-5296-length-15432-cov-5.548677_pt1 | contig 15432 bp, 13 predicted proteins | sample MGYA00512165_ERZ761602 | MGnify/ENA primary metagenome ERZ761602 (study PRJEB28899, sample SAMN02445085) | bioreactor sludge metagenome | biome: EBPR sludge; isolation source: Thorneside wastewater treatment plant | place: Australia: Brisbane, Thorneside...
GAACACCGGGTCGAGGGACGGGCGGTCAGCGTCACGGCGGAAGTGTCCAATCGCGGCGAGGGGCTCATGCCCTATGGCATCGGCTTTCATCCCGCCTTTGCCTGGCCGCTGCCGGGCAGCGGGGCCGAGCCGGCCGGTCACGTCGAGCCCGGCCTGCATCGCCGGCAGCTCCAGCAGCCCCGCCCACAGGCGCCGCGCCCGGTCCTCGAACGCCGCCGCGCGCTCGACATAGACACGGCGCATGCGCCGCACGTGGCGCGCGAAGTGGCCTTCGGCGATGAAGGCCGCCAGCACGGCCTGGGTCAGCAGGTTCGGGTGGCGCGCCGTCAGCGACAGCGCCGCCGCGAACGCATCGGTCCAGCCCGGCGGGCAGACCAGGTAGGACAGGCGCAGCCCCGGATACAGCAGTTTGCCGAAGCTGCCGGCCAGCAGCACGCGCGCCGGGTCCTCGGCCGCCAGCGGCGGCACCGGGCGCGAGCGGAAACGGTACTCGCTGTCGTAGTCGTCCTCGAACACCAGCGCCGACGCGCGCCGGGCCCACGCCAGCAGCTGCGCTCGCCGCGCCGGCGACATCGCCACACCCAGCGGCGCCTGCCGGCTGGGCGTGACGCAGGCGAGCCCGGCCTGCGGCGCGCGCGCGATGCCCGCATCGACCTGAAGGCCCTCGGCGTCGACCGGGACGAAGACCGGCACGCGGCCGGCCAGCCGGACCAGGTGACGCGCGCCGGGGTAGCCCGGGTCCTCGAGCCACACCGGGTCGCCGGGCGCGCCGAGCACGCGCAGGCAGACGTCCAGCGCCTGCTGCATGCTGGAGACCACCAGCACCTGCTCGCGGTCGACCGCGAGCCCGCGCGCCTCGCCCAGGTGCGCGGCGATCGCCTGGCGCAGCGCCGGCAGTCCGGCCGCCGGCCCGTCCTCGAACAGCCAGCGGTTGTGGCCGCGCAGCAGCCGCCCGTGCAGGCGGCGCAGCACGTCGACCGGCAGCACGCGCGTCTCGCAGCGGTGCGGCGCGAAGGCGACCGCCGGCAGGCTGCCCGAGAAGGGGCTGAAGACGGGACGCGGCGCCGACGGGGCGGCGGCCCCGCCGGCACGCCGCGGCCGGCCTGGCGACAGCAGCGTGTCGGGCACCTGCGCCGACACGCGCATGCCGGCGCCCGGGCGTGCCTCGAGGTAGCCCTCGGCGACCAACTGTTCGAACGCGAGCACGACGGTGCCGCGCGCCACGCCCAGGCTGGCCGCGAGCGCGCGGCTGGACGGCACCGCGGCGCCGGGCCCGAGCCGGCCGCCGACGATGGCGCCGCGCAGCGCGCGGTGGATCCAGCGCTGCAGCGGCTCGCCGGCGCCGCGTGGCGGCAGCGCCGGCAGCCACGGCGTGCGGGAAAACTGGATCAATCGCTTGCTCATGAACTGGATCTGGCGTGTGGGCCGGTGCGGCGGCACGATGCTCGCACGAACCGAGGAGCCTGCCCATGGATCATGCAGAGATCGGCGCGCTGCTGCGCCGCCACGTCGAGGCCGAGAATGCACACGACCTCGAGCGCACGCTCGCGACGCTGCACCCGGACTGCGTCTTCGAGGACGTCGCCTTCGGCCAGGTCTGGCGCGGCCACGAGGGCGCGGCGCGCCACTACCGCCAGTGGTGGGACGCCTTCGGGCTGCAGTTCCGCGAGGGCGAGGCCGGCGCGCTGCACCGGTCCGGCGACGGCACGGTCATCGCCGAGGGCCGCTTCGCGGGCCGCCACGTCGGCATGTTCCACGGGCTGGCACCAACCGGCCGCGCCGTCGACTTCCGCTTCGTCGTCGTCGTCGGCTTCCGCGACGGCCTGATGGCCGGCGAGCGATTCTTCTACGACCGCGCGACGCTCGCGCAGCAGCTCGGCGCGGGGCCGGCATGGCCGGCCTGACGGTGGCGCTGGCCGGCGCGACCGGCGTGCTCGGCAGGCGCGTCGCGACGCGCCTGCGCGCGGCCGGCCATCGCGTGCGCCCGCTGGTGCGCCAGCCGGCCGATGCGGCCGGCCTCGACGGCTTCGTCGGCGACCTGACCGCGCCGGATTCGCTGGCGCGCTGGCTCGACGGCTGCGACGTCGCGCTGCATCTGGCGACCGCGCTGCGCCCGGGTGCCGACGGCCGCATCGACTGGGCGCGCAACGATGCGCTGCGCGACCTCGGCACCGCCCACCTGCTGCAGGCCTGCGCGCGCCTCGGCGTCGGCCGCGTCGTCTTGCAGAGCGTGGCCTTCGTGCAGGCGCCGTCCGACGAGGCCTGGTGCCGCGGCGACGAGCCGCTGGCCGATCGGCCGTTCCTGCGCTCCGCGCAGAGGCTCGAGCAGCATGCCGCCGGCAGCGGCCTGGCCACGGGCGTGCTGCGCGGGGGGCTGCTCTACGGCCCCGGCACCGCGCTGTCGCAGGCCTGGGCGGCGTCGGCCCGGGCCGACGACTGGCGCGTGCCCGGCGACGGCCGCGCGTTCGTCAGCCTGGTGCATGTCGACGACATGGCCGCGGCGGTCGTCGCCGCGACCACGGCGCAGCCGTTCGTGCGCGACGTGATGGCGATCGTCGACGACGCGCCGCTGCGCTGGGGCGAACTGTTGCGCGGGCTCGCCGCGACTGCGGGCGGCGGCCTCTCGCCGGCGCCCGCGCCGCCGCCGACGCTGCCGTCGTTCAGGGTTTCGAACGCGCAGGCGCGCCTGCGCCTCGGCTGGGCACCACGCCATGCCTCTTGGCGCGACGGTGTGGCCGGAGAGCCGTGGGCGCGCGCACCGCCTCCCTCGCCACGCACGACCCGCCTCGACGACAGGCGATCCCCTTCCCCCAACGCGCCAGGAGCCTTGCCATGACCACCGACCCGATCACCGGTACCCGCGTCGACGAGATCGCCGACGGCATCCACCGCATCCACACGCCGGTCGCGCTGCCCGACGGCGAACGCTTCAGCTTCAACCAGTACCTGCTGCTGGACGACGAACCGCTGCTGTTCCATACCGGCCCGCGCGCGCTGTTCGACGCGGTGTCGGCGGCCATCCGCTCCCTGATGCCGATCGAGCGGCTGCGCTGGATCGCGTTCTCGCATGTCGAGGCCGACGAGTGCGGCGCGCTGAACGCGCTGCTCGCGGTGGCGCCGGCGGCGGCGCCGGTGTGCTCGCAGATCGGCGCGATGGTGTCGGTCGGCGACCTGGCCGACCGGGCGCCGCGTGCACTCGCCGACGGCGAGCGGCTGGTGACCGGCCGGCACACGCTGCAGTGGATCGACACGCCGCATGTGCCGCACGGCTGGGACGCCGGGCTGCTGATGGATACCACCAGCGCCACGCTGTTCTGCGGCGACCTGTTCACGCAGCCCGGCTCGCCCGAGCGGGCGCTGACCGAGGGCGACATCCTCGGACCGAGCGAGGCCTTCCGCAGCCCGCTGGACTACTACGCGCACGCGCCGCAGACGCGGGCGACGCTGCTGCGCCTGGCCGCGCAGCAGCCGCGCACGCTCGCGTGCATGCACGGCAGCGCGTGGCGCGGCGACGGCGCAGCCTTGCTGCGACACCTGGCCGAGGCGGTCGCCGCGTCGCGCTGACCACGGTCGCACCCCTGCGCGTGATGTTCACGCAGGGGCCGGCACGCATCACCACGTCCACACGCATCGACAGGAGTCGCCCCATGACCGCTTCCGCCCCCGCGTTCGCCTTCGCGCGGCTGCTGCTCGCCGCGATCTTCGTGCTGTCGGGCATCGACAAGCTGACCCACCTGGACGGCACGGCCGCCTTCGTCGCCGCCGGCGGGCTGCCAATGCCGCAATTGCTGGCGCCCCTGGCCGGGGCCTTCGAACTGATCGCGGGGCTGGCCGTCGCGATCGGCTGGCAGGCGCGCTGGGCGGGGCTCCTGCTGGCGCTGTTCACCCTCGTCGCCTCGCTGGTCTTCCACCGCTTCTGGTCGGCGCACGCCGAGCAGGCCGCCGTGCAGCAGCTGCTGTTCATGAAGAACCTGGCGATTGCAGGCGGCCTGCTGCTGCTGTTCTGCGCCGGGCCGGGACCGGCCAGCCTGGACGCCCGCCGCGCCCGGTGACGCCGCCGCGTTCGGCAGTGGGCGGCGGTGTCCGGCGGGTCAGGGCCTGCGGCACGCCGGCGGCGTCGTCGAAGGGCCGGCTCGTCGGTCCGCAAGACCGCGTGGATGCAGCACCTGCGCGTCGGCCTGCACGTCGGCCCGCACATGGCGGTTGGCGCTCAGGTCGATGGCTGCAGCCATCCGGCCGCGCGCTCGTCCGCCGGGGTCCCGGTGACGAGGGCGCGTTCGGCGCTCGCGTCCGTGTGGTGATGGGCCGCCGCGCTGCGTGTCGGCGCGGGCCGCTGAGAAGGGGCATCGGCGGCCGAAGCGACGCAGCGCAGCCGGGTCGACGATCTACCCCGGGTGCTTGACCGGAAGCCGGTCGCCGCCCTCGTGTCCAGGAGCCTGGGCGACCAGCGCCCGCAGCGCCGGCATCAGCGGCCCCAGGCGCTCGTCGAGCACGCGCTCGACGGTGTCGACGACGATCTGCGTCTGGCGCTCGATCTCGACGTTGACCTCGTCGCCCTGGCGCCTGTCGCCGAAGGTCGTCATGCGCAGCGTCTCGGGGATCAGCCAGACCTCGAACCAGCCGCTGCCGCCGGCCTCGCGGCCGGCCTCGGCGACCGTCAGGCTGGCGCCGTCGACCGCGATGTAGCCCTTGGCGAAGACATAGCGCATCCACGGCGCCGGCACCGCGAAGCGCAGCACGTGGTTGTTCTCGGGCCGGCGGATGGACTGCACGGTGGCGCGGAAGTCCACATGCCCGGACAGCGGGTGGCCGCCGATCTCCGCCCCGTCCTTCGCGGCGCGCTCGACGTTGACGCGCGCGCCCTCGCGCAGCGCCCCCAGCGTGGTCAGCGTCAGCGTCTGCTGCATCACGTCGAAGCGCGCGGCGTCGCCGCCCGCCAGCGCCGTGACGGTGAGGCACACGCCGTCGACGGCCACGCTGGCGCCGATCGCCAGGCCGTCCGCGAAGCCGGGCGGGACGGCGAGTTCGATCGTGGCCAGGCCGGGCTGCGCCTGCAGCCGGCGCACGGTGGCGGTGCCCTGGACGATGCCGGTGAACATGGCCACGACTGTAGCCGCAGTGCGCCCGCGTGCCCTGCCCGGTCAGACGGCGATGCGAACGTCCGGAAGCCCCATCAGCCGCAGCAGCCAGGCGCCGGCCGCTGCGTCCGCGGGGTCGTCGGCGGTGCAATCGACAGCGGCCCAGCGCGTCAGGCCGGCCTTGTCCAGCCTGGTCCACAGCGCATGCGCCGCCATCGGGCGGCCGTCGGCTTCCAGCAGATCGGCATACGGCAGGTGCACGACGGCGCCCTGCGGCCGCCGCGCTGGCGCCTGGCGGCCGGGCGCCAACGAGAGGCGGGGATACAGTCCGTCGGTCGCGGGCCGCAGCAGCGCACCCGGCGTGGCGCGTGCGACGTAGCTGCGTTCCGGCACCACCAGGTCCTGCGGGCTGCGTCGCTGGCCGACGACGGTCGGCTCCTTGGCCAGCGGGTGGCCGCGCAGCGCCCACTCGTCGACCGACTCCTTCAGGATCGAGATGCGCGGCTGGCCCAGCGACTCCAGCACCGCGTAGGCCAGCGCGGCGTCGCCGGTCAGGCCACCGCCGGACACCAGCACCACCTCATGCTGCGGGTCCACGCCGGCGGCGCCGAGCGCGGGGGCCAGCGCCGCCGGGTCGCGCAGATGTTCGCGGAACCGTTCGGCCGGCAGGTGCAGCGCATAGGGCAGATGACCCTGGGCATAGTCCGCCGCCGGCCGCAGGTCCACCACCGACAGCTGCGACATGCCGACGCTGCGCAGCAGCGCGCCGCCCCAGCCCTGCACCCAGTCGGCGTCGCGCATCAGCAGCGGCCGGGCGTAGGTCCACATCGGCAGGCCGCGGTCGTCGCGCTGCCACTCGAGCAGCGAGCCGATGTGCACGCGCACGTCGGGGTAGCCGAGCAGGAACTTGAGGACGAAGAAGGGCAGCGTCGCCGCGATGCCGCCGCCGCAATAGGTGTAGACGGGCCGCGCCGGGTCCAGACCCAGGTGCGTGGCCATGCGGCGCAACTCGTCGCGCGCCTTGAAGCGTCCCGTGGCGTCGAACAGCTCCTGGCGCGGCCACGAGCGGGCGTTCGGCAGGTGACCCGCACGGTCGAAGAACCTTGCGCCGCCGAAGTAGTGGCTGGGTTCCAGCGCGTCGACCAGCGTCACGCGTGCCGGCTCGCCGCTGGCCTGCAGCATCTCCGGCAGCCGGGCGTGCAGCTCCTCGCGCCGACCGCTCACGACAAACCGTCCCGGCGCCGGTGCGGGCGGCGCCTCGGCCGTGACCGTGCCGCCGGCAGCGCGCCAGGCCGCCAGGCCACCGTCCAGCAGGCGCAGGCGTTCGATCGGGAAGCCCAGGTAGGCGAGATCGAAGAACAGCCGGGTCGCCCACATCATGCCGTCCTGGTCGTAGATCACGACGGTCCTGGAGGGGTCGACGCCCCAGCGCTGCAGGCGCTGCTGCCAGACGTCGTCGGCGACATCGCGCCCGCCGAAGCTGAACAGGTCGGCGTGAACGGCCCCTTCGATGCGCTGCCGGCGCACGAACGGCGCCGGCGAGGCGTCGATCAGCAGCACCTGGTCGCTGCGCTGGCGCCGCAACCAGTCGGCATCGACCAGCGGCTCGTGCGCGGCAGACGCCGCCACGGCCGTCGTGGACCACGCCCATAGCGAGGACAGCGCAGGGGTGGCCAGCGACGCGCCGGCCGTCGCCAGGCGCAGGGCGCCGCGGCGCGTGATGTTGGTCATGGACATGCCGAGTCTCCTGAGCGCCGCTGGTCGCAAGGCGCCGTGCCGGGCGGCGCTCCCGGTCCGGGCGCCAGTGGCGAGGATGCCGCGAATGCCTCGCCGCCGCACGCGGGCTGCGACAGGCTGCAGCGCGGCGCGACAGGGCGCGGTACGCGCCGTCCCCGGGGTGAACCAGCCGCGCACGAACGTGCCCGACGTGCAGGCCGATGTACATTGCGGCGGCCCGTTGACCTGCCGAGACCACGCCCCATGTCCGCCGAGACGCCGCGCTTCGAACTGCTGCCGCGCGACCTGCAGCCCTACCGCCGCGGCAACACCGGCATCGACTGGGTGCACCGCTTCGACTCCGGCCGCCCGGGGCCGCATGTGCTGGTCAATGCGCTGACCCACGGCAACGAGTTCTGCGGCATGGTCGCCGCGACCCACCTGCTGGACGAGGGCGTGCGGCCGCGCGTCGGCACGCTGACGGTGAGCTTCGCCAATGTCGCCGCCTACGAGAGCTTCGACACCGCGCGGCCCTTCGACAGCCGGCAGCTCGTGCACAACCTGAACCGCATCTGGTCGGAAGCCTGGCTGGACGGCGCCGAGGACAGCCCCGAGCTGCGCCGCGCGCGCGAACTGCGGCCGGTGGTCGCGGCCGCCGATCACATCCTGGACCTGCACTCCACGGCGCAGGACGTGGAGCCGTTCTGGGTCTATCCGAAATTCGAGCGCAACAGCGCCGCGGCGCTGGCCATCGCGCAGCCGGCCGCGCACCTGGTGATGCCGCAGGGGCTGGGTTCGGGCACGCCGCTGATCCAGCATGGGCGCCACGGCCAGGCCGATCATCACGGCGTCGCGCTGGTCGCCGAATGCGGGCAGCACTTCCGCAGCGCCAGCGGCGAGCGCGCGATCGCGGTGACGCTGGACTTCCTGGCCCACTTCGGGCTCATCGAGCCGCGCACGCCGGCGGCCCGGCCGCAGCGCCGCTTCGAGCTGCTGCTGACCTGGGTCGTCAAGACGCCGGAGTTCCGCTTCGCGCGGCCGCTGGTCGGCTTCGAGACCTTCGCCGAGGGCGAACTGATTGCCAGCGACGGCGAGCACGAGGTGCGTGCACCCTGCCCCGACTGCACGGTGCTGATGCCGACGCGGCAGCCCATCGTCGGCCGCGAGGGCGTCTACCTGGCACGGCCGATGGCCTGAAGGCCGTGACGGGCATGGACCGCGACGCCATCGCCGGCTTCAGCCTCGCGGCGCCGCCGCCGGGCTTCGTCGACGACCCCTACCCGACCTACGCCGCGCTGCGCGCGCACGACCCGGTGCACCAGCTCGCGCCCGGCAGCGTGCTGCTGACGCGCTACGACGACGTGCTGGCGGTCTACCGCAGCCCGCACGCCAGCTCCGACAAGCGCGAGGCCTTCGCGCAGCCGCTGGGCCGCGGCACGCCGATCTACGAGCACCACACGAGCAGCCTGGTCTTCAACGACCCGCCGCTGCACACGCGCGTGCGCCGGCTGCTGATGGGGGCGCTGAACCAGCGCGCGATCGCGCGCATGGAGGCCGGCGTCGTGAGCCTGGTCGACCGGCTGCTCGACGAGCTGGCCGACCAGCCGGCGCCCGACCTGATCGAGCACTTCGCGGCGCAGATCCCGGTCGAGGTGATCGGCAACCTGCTCGCGGTGCCGCGCGACGAGCGCGAACCGCTGCGCGACTGGTCGCTCGCCATCCTGTCGGCGCTGGAGCCGGCGCCGGCGGCGGCGGTGCTGGCACGCGCGAATGCGGCGACCACCGACTTCCTGGCCTACCTGCGCCGGCTCGTCGCCGACCGCGAGCGCCACCCCGGCGACCCCGAGGCCGACGTGCTGACGCGGCTGCTGCGTGGCGACGACCAGGGAAGGCTGTCCGAGACCGAGCTGCTGCACAACTGCATCTTCCTGCTCAATGCCGGCCACGAGACGACGACCAACCTGATCGGCAACGGCCTGCACGCGCTGCTGACCCACCGCGACCAGCTGGAACGCCTGGCCGCCGACCCGTCGCTGCTGACGACCGCGGTGGAGGAACTGCTGCGCTTCGAGAGCCCGCTGCAGCTGAACAACCGGCTCGCCATGGCGCCCATCGAGCTGTCGGACCGCGTGCTGCCGGCCGGCCGCTTCATCACGCTCGGCATCGGCGCGGCCAACCGCGACCCGGCGGTCTTCGCCGACCCCGACCGGCTGGACGTGGCGCGCAAGCCGAACAACCACCTCGCCTTCGGCCAGGGTGCGCATGCCTGCTCGGGCATGAACGTCGCGCGGCTGGAGGCGCGCATCGCGATCGGCCGCCTGCTGGCGCGCCATCCGCGCCTGGCCGCTGCCGGCACGCCCGAGCGCGACCGCCGCGTGCGCTTCCGCGGCCTGCGCCACCTGCCGGTGACGCTGGGCTGAAGCGCCACGACCGGAACCCGTGCCCGAGCCGTTCAAGAACCTCGTCAACCCGGCGCTGGTGCGCGCCGCGGTGGCGCCGCTGGCGCGCGCCTGGCCGGCTTTCGACGGCGCGCGCTTCGTCGCGCTGGGCTGCGACGGGCTGGAGGCGCTGGAGCTGAAGGCGCGCGCGATGCAGATCGCCGATGCGCTGGAGGCCACGCTGCCGCAGGACTTCGCGGCCGCCTGCGACGTGATCGAGGCGGCGCTGGCCCCGGCCGGACCCCAGGACATGGCCCAGCCCGGCGAACTGCACGACGGCCTGCGCGGCTGGATCCTGTGGTCGGCCGGCGAGTTCATCGCACGCCGCGGCCTGCAACAGCCCGAGCGTGCGCTGGCCGCGCTGCATGCGATCACGCAGCGCTTCACGGCCGAATTTGCGATCCGGCCCTTCATCGTCGCGCACCCGGACCTGGTCTTCGCAACGCTGGCGCGCTGGTGCCGCGACCCGAGCGCGCAGGTCCGCCGCCTGGTCAGCGAAGGCAGCCGGCCGCGCCTGCCCTGGGGGCTGCGCCTGCAGGCGCTGGTGCGCGACCCGTCGCCGACGCTGCCGCTGCTGGCCGCGCTGCAGGACGACGACAGCGAGGACGTGCGGCGCAGCGTCGCCAACCACCTCAACGACATCGCGAAGGACCACCCGGCGCTCGTCGTGCGCTGGCTGGAACAGCACCTGCCGGGCGCCACGCCCGAGCGGCGCGCACTGCTGCGCCATGCCTGTCGCACGCTGATCAAGCAGGGCCACCCGCAGGTGCTGCACGCCTGGGGGCTGGGGCAGGCCTTCAAGGGCACGGCGGCGTTGCGCGTCGCACCGGCGCGCGTGGCGCTGGGTGGCGAGATCACGCTGACGCTGGCCCTGCATTCCGCCAGCACGAAGCCGCAGCGCCTGGCCGTCGACTACGCGATGCATCACGTCAAGGCCGACGGCCGCACGACGCCCAAGGTGTTCAAGGGCTGGCAGCTCGAGCTGCCGGCGAAGGGCAGCGTGACGCTGAGCAGGCGCCACAGCCTGCGCCCGGTGACGACGCGCCGATACCACGCCGGCCGTCATGGCGTGGCGGTGCAGGTCAACGGCCGCGTGGTGGGCGAGGCGACGTTCATGCTGACGATCCCGAAAGGCGCCGCGTGAACGGACTGCGCTTCGACATCGACCCCGACGTGGCGCGCGCGCGCACGATCGCCAAGGATTTCTACCTCGACGAGTCCGTTTACGCGCTGGCGCGCGAGCGCCTCTTCGCGCGTGCCTGGCACTGGCTGGGGCCGCTGGACGAAGTGGCCGCGCCGGGCGCGCTGGCCCCGCTGACGCTGCTGCCCGGTCTGCTGGACGAGCCGCTGCTGCTGGCGCGCGACGAGGCCGGCACGCTGCGTGCGCTGTCCAACGTCTGCACGCACCGCGGCATGCCGCTGGTGGACAAGCCCTGCCGCGCCAAGGAGATCCGCTGCCCCTACCACTCGCGCCGCTTCGGCCTGGACGGGCGCCTGCGCTTCATGCCCGGCTTCGAAGGCGCACGCGACTTCCCGACCGCCGCCGACGACCTGCCGCAGCTGGCGCTGGAGACCATCGCCGGCCATGCCTTCGTCGCGCTGGATCCGGCGCTGCCCTTCGACGACTGGAGCCGCGAGTGGCGCGAGCGCCTGTCCTGGCTGGACCTCGCGTCGTTCACCGCCGACCCGTCGCGCGCGCGCGAGTTCACCTTCGACGCGCACTGGGCGCTGTATGTCGAGAACTATCTCGAGGGCCTGCACATCCCCTTCCTGCACCCGGCGCTGAACGGCAAGCTGGCGATGGACGGCTACGACTACGAACTGGGCCGTGCCTCGGTGCTGCAGCTGGCGCGTGCCCGCGACGGCGAGCCGGCCTTCGAGCTGCCCGCCGGCGCGCGCGAACACGGCCAGCGCATCGCCGCCTACTACTGGTGGCTGTTTCCCAACCTGATGTTCAACTTCTACCCCTGGGGGCTGTCGGTCAACGTCGTGCAGCCGCTGGGCCCGGCGCGCACGCGCGTGATCTTCCGCAGCTTCGTCGCCGATGCGTCGCGGCTGGGCCAGGGCGCTGGCGGCGCGCTGGACACCGTCGAGTTGGAGGACGAGGCCGCGGTGGTGGCGGTGCAGCGCGGCATCCGCTCGCGGCTGTACCGCGACGGCCGCTATTCGCCGCGGCACGAGGCCGGCGTGCACCACTTCCACCGGCTGCTCGCCGCGGCGCTGGCGGGCTGAGACCCGCGCCGCCCCCGGCGCGCGCGCCGCACCGGCGCCGAACAAGCGCAGGACCGGCGGCGTGCCGGCGCCCTTCAGTCGCGGTCGCTCGGCGGGTCGCAGCGCCGGTCGATGCCGTAGCCGGTGCCGTGCACGCGGCCGTCGGTGCTGACGGTGGCTTCGAACAGCAGGCAGTCGTTGGTGGGGTAGCGCCAGGACCAGACCTCGGCCGGCGGGCGCGCGATGCCGCGCCGTTCGCCCGGCGTGCCGATCCAGCGCAGCAGTTCGTCGCGCGTGATCTCGCCGGCCTGCTGCAGGCGCGCGAATTCGGCCTCGCCCAGCACCTGGCGCGACTGCACCAGGCGCCCGCCGGCGTCGACGTCCAGCATCCAGGTCGTGCGGCCGTAGGGGCCGCTGGCGTACTCCAGCCGCTCGCCGCCCTGCGGCAGCGCATAACGCGCGGTCGGTGCGCCCCAGGCGCGCAGCACCTCGTCGCGCGTGCTGCCGGCAGGCGGCGGCGTGGTGCAGGCGGCGAGCAGCGCGGCGGCCAGCAGCGTGGTGCAGGACAGTGCGGTGTGGCGGCGCATCGAAGCACTCCGTTCAGGCTTGGTCTTCCACCCCGGCCCTCGTCATCGTTCGTTGCCGCGAAGCGTAGCAGCGCCGCGGCGGTCATGCATCGACGTCGAACTTCACCCCCTGCGCCAGCGGCAGCGTGCGGCCGTAGTTGATGGTGTTGGTGGCGCGCCGCATGTAGGCCTTCCAGCTGTCGCTGCCGGCCTCGCGGCCGCCGCCGGTTTCCTTCTCGCCGCCGAAGGCGCCGCCGATCTCCGCGCCCGAGGGGCCGATGTTGACGTTGGCGATGCCGCAGTCCGAGCCGTCGGCGGCGATGAAGCGCTCGGCCTCGCGCAGGTCGGTCGTGAAGATCGACGACGACAGCCCGGCGCCGACCGCGTTGTGCATCGCTACCGCCTCGTCGAAGTCGCGGTAGCGCACGACGTAGAGGATGGGCGCGAAGGTCTCGTGCAGCATCGGGCCGCATTGCGTGGGCATCTCCACCAGCGCCGGCTGCACGTAGTACGCGTCGGGCGCGGCCGCGGCATGCACGCGCTCGCCGCCGTGCACCCGGCCGCCCGCGGCGCGCGCTTCGTCCAGCGCGCGTTGCATGCCCTGCCAGGCCGCACGGTCGATCAGCGGGCCGACCAGCGTGCCCGGCTGCAGCGGGTCGCCGATCGCCACGCCGGCATAGGCGCGCACCAGCCGCGGCAGCAGCGTGTCGTAGACACTGTCGTGCACGAACAGCCGCCGCAGCGTCGTGCAGCGCTGGCCGGCGGTGCCCATCGCGGCGAAGGCGATGGCGCGCAGCACCAGGTCCAGGTCGGCGCTGGGCGCCACGATGGCGGCGTTGTTGCCACCGAGTTCCAGGATCGCGCGTGCGAAGCGGGCCGCCAGCCGCGGGCCGACCGCGCGGCCCATCGCGGTGGAGCCGGTGGCGCTGACCAGCGGCACGCGCGCGTCGTCGACCAGCGCCTGGCCGACCTCGCGCCCGCCCTGCACCACCACCGACAGCCCCGCCGGTGCCGCCGCGCCGTAGCGCGCGCGCGCCCGCTCGAACAGCGCCTGCACCGCCAGCGCCGTCAGCGGCGTCTTCTCCGACGGCTTCCACACGCAGGCGTTGCCGCACACCAGCGCCAGCGCCGAGTTCCACGACCACACGGCGACCGGAAAATTGAAGGCCGAGACGATGCCCACCACGCCCAGCGGATGCCAGGTTTCCATCATGCGGTGGTCGGCGCGTTCGGTGGCGATGGTCAGGCCGTAGAGCTGGCGCGACAGGCCGACCGCGAAGTCGCAGATGTCGATCATCTCCTGCACCTCGCCCAGGCCCTCGCTGGCGATCTTGCCGGCCTCGATGCTGACCAGCCGGCCCAGCGCCGCCTTGTGCGCGCGCAGTTCCTCGCCGAGCAGGCGCACGAGTCCGCCGCGCTGCGGCGCCGGCACGCGGCGCCAGGCGACGAAGGCGTCGTGGGCGCGGCCGACCGCGGCGGCGACGCCGGCGGCATCGGTCTCGGGCACGCGGGACAGTTCCTCGCCGCTGATCGGCGAGCGCGCGGGCAGCGTGCCGCCGGTCCAGGCGTCGCGGGCGACACCCAGGCCGTCGAGCAGCGAGGCGACCTCGTCGGCGAGGCGGGGGGCGGTGAAGGCGGTGGTCATGGCAATCGGATCGGGACAGTTCTGAAGTGACGCGATTGTCGCCCGCGCGACAGCACCCGCAGCGCGGCCTGCCGTAGCCGGGCCCGGGCATGCGTGCTTTCCCGCTCGCGCCGCCGGGGCCGGGCTGGTTAGGCTGGCGCGATGCACCCTGCCCTGCGCCGCCAGACCCTGGCCGACCTGCTGCACCGCAGCGCCGCCCGCCACCCGGACAAGCTCGCGATCGCCTGCGGCGACACGCGCTGGACCTATGCCGAGTTCGACGCGGTCTGCTCGCGCGTCGCCGCCGGCCTGGCCGCGCGCGGCGTCGCCCAGGGCGACCGCGTCGCGATCCTGGCGCGCAACTCGCACGGCTTCGCGGCGCTGCGCTTCGCGCTGGCGCGGCTGGGCGCGGTGCTGGTGCCGATCAACTTCATGCTCAAGGCCGACGAGGCGGCCTACGTCCTGCGCCACGCCGGCGCGCGCTGGCTGGCCACCGACAGCGGCCTGGCCGCGCTGGCGCGCGATGCCGCGGCGCGCGACACGCGCGTCGAGCAGCTGCTGTGGCTGCCTTCGGAGGACGCCTCGCAGCCGGAGCCCGGCATGCTGGCCTTCGACGAGCTCGCCGCGTGCACCGATGCGCTGCCCGACGTCGCGCTGCAAGGCAGCGACCTGGCGCAGATCGTCTACACCAGCGGCACCGAGTCGCTGCCCAAGGGCGCGATGCTCACGCACGACGCGGTGCTGTGGCAGTACGTGAGCTGCCTCGTCGACGCGCAGATCGGGCACGACGACCTGATGCTGCACGCGCTGCCGCTCTACCACTGCGCGCAGCTGGACGTGTTCTTCGGCCCTTCGGTCTACGTCGGCGCCAGCAACGTGATCACCGCGAAGCCGGTGCCGGAAAACCTGCTGCCGCTGATCGAGCGCCACCGCATCAGCAGCTTCTTCGCGCCGCCCACGGTGTGGATCGCGCTGCTGCGCTCGCCGCTGTTCGACGCCACCGACCTGACGAGCCTGAAGAAGGGCTACTACGGCGCCTCCATCATGCCGGTGGCGGTGATGCAGGAGATCCTCGAACGGCTGCCCGCGCTGCGGCTGTGGAACCTGTACGGCCAGACCGAGATCGCGCCGCTGGCGACCATGCTCGCGCCCGAGGACCAGCTGCGCAAGCCCGGCTCCTGCGGCCGCGCGGTGCTCAACGTCGAGACCCGCGTCGTCGACGACGCCATGCGCGACGTGAAGCCCGGCGAGGTCGGCGAGATCGTTCACCGCAGCCCGCAGGTGATGAGCGGCTACTTCCACGACGACGAGCGCACGGCGGCCGCCTTCGAGGGCGGCTGGTTCCACAGCGGCGACCTGGCCACGGTGGACGCCGAGGGCTACATCACCGTCGTCGACCGCAAGAAGGACATGATCAAGACCGGCGGCGAGAACGTCGCGAGCCGCGAGGTCGAGGAGGCCATCTACCGGCACCCCGCGGTCAGCGAGGTCGCGGTGGTCGGGCTGCCGCACCCGCGCTGGATCGAGGCCGTGGTCGCCGTCGTCGTGCCCAAGCCCGGCGCCGCGCCGACCGAGGCCGAGCTGCTGGCGCATTGCGCCGCGCACCTGGCGCCGTTCAAGGCGCCCAAGCGCGTGGTCTTCGCCGACGCGCTGCCCAAGAATCCCAGCGGCAAGCTGCTCAAGCGCGAGCTGCGGCAGCGGCACGCCGGGTTGTTCGAGGGCGGCTGACCGCCGCTCAGCGACGGCGGCTGACCACCGCTCAGCGACGGCGGCCGACCGCCGCCCACGCTTCGTCGTTC
>ERZ761602.5297-NODE-5297-length-15431-cov-7.512487_pt1 | contig 15431 bp, 8 predicted proteins | sample MGYA00512165_ERZ761602 | MGnify/ENA primary metagenome ERZ761602 (study PRJEB28899, sample SAMN02445085) | bioreactor sludge metagenome | biome: EBPR sludge; isolation source: Thorneside wastewater treatment plant | place: Australia: Brisbane, Thorneside...
ACATTTTGTACCTCTTTAGATTTTGACGCAAATGTATAGAAAATTTATTAAAAACTTAAATGCCCTATACATTTCTATACTATCGGTTCATAAAATCTATCTTCTTTTTTTTCTATTGCTGGCTCTTGCTTATTTCCCGATGCTTTCTTACCGGATGAGCCTCAAGAACGACGCTATAACCCTTTCCTATCCCCTTTTCTATTTTTTCAGCGAGCAGATCCAACAGGGTATTATGCCCTGGTGGCACCCGAATCTTCATATGGGTTTTCCGCTTCATGCCGAACCGGGCTTTCCTTTCTTTAACCCCATTACCTGGATCTGGTCGGTTTTTGGGTCCAACCTTTATTTATATACCCTGCAGGTCTGGACCTATATCATCCTATCCGGCATCGGCATGCTCCTTCTGGGCCGCTGGCTGAACCTCTCCCGGACCACGCAGGTATTTATGGCGCTTGCCTATACCGTATCGGGGTATTATGCGGCTCATTTACAGCATCTTCATTACCTGTTTGAAGCGAGTTTTGTGCCTTTTTGCCTGCTGTTTACACTCAAACTGATCTATACGCCCCGGCTGCGCAACGCTTTATTCCTTGCTATCAGCCTGTTTTTCCTGGTTAATTCGGGGTATCCTGCCTTTGTATTGTTCACCGCCTATTTTTTATTCATTTTATCCGGCCTTATCTTTTTAACAGAGCCCTCAGCCAGAACGGGTTTTAAACGTTTTACGGGATATTTCCTGGTAGCGATCGGGTTCGCCGCAGCGCTGTCTCTACCCTATATTGCTTCTATAGCAGAGATATATCCGTTGTTTAACCGGATCAGGCCAAATTCCCTGTTATACTCCAGCGAAACCGGGGGATTAGGCGTTAAGTCATTTATCTCTATCCTGTTTCCGCTTGCTTCCGCAACAAACCGGGAGTTTTTCAACACCGATCTTACCTGGAACAATCTCTATACCGGCCTTTTTACGCTTGCCTTTTTTATCTATGGGCTGCTTCTCTCAAAGAGCCGGCTTAAAATACCTCTTTTCCTCGCAGGATCTTTTATGCTCATCCTTTCCCTGCAGGGAAGCCTGAAAATGATCTTCTACAAGTTCATTCCCTTCTACTCCTTTATTTCTTCTAACGGAGGATCAAGATTGTATTTTATACTGATGGTCATCATTATTGCCGGCTGGGGGTTGGATATCTTTCTGGAGTCGGCTGCCAGTCGAAAATTAAAAAACATTCTTTACTGGCTGACCGGCGTTTTTATCCTGGTTGCAACAGGCTGTTTCTTCAGCGGGCTTTCATACGGAGAACCCTCCTTATTTGCAGCCATTAAAAATATCTCTATTCAAAATGCCCTGTTTATTCAAAGTATATCGGGGTTATTGTTCTTGGCCGTAGGAATTTACTTCTGGAAAAACAAAAAGATCATTGTCTCACTCGGCATTACAGAAATGATCATTGCCTTTACAATCAACCTACCCTTTACAGGCCTGAGCATCCGGCCAACTTCCGCCACGCAGAAACATATCGACAGGGTCGTCCAAAGCCAAAAATTCAACCCGGCGCTTTTTTCCCTCGGAGAGATAGGCAAAAAAGACAGTATCGACAGGATCATACGGGAACCGATATTTTATTCCAACGCAGTGGGATTGATGCCGCTTGCTTCCTATCCTTCTTCTTATAAAAGCTATTCCGATTTTATCCGAAAAGGAGGCGAGAAACTGGTTGGCTCGCAAAAAGCCCTGTTCAGCCTAACCGGGCTTAAAGCTTCTATTTCCTACACTAACAATCTTCCCCCGCAAACGATCGCAATGCTTACCGGCTGGCAACCTATAACAACAGGAAGCTCAACTTCTTCGATATCCGAAAATGAGCTGATCATTGATGAACTCTCTATCACTGCAGGCAGGGTATCGGCGCGTATCCGAAGCGCGATTGATGATACTGCGGTCGTCGCTCAAAACTATTCCGGCCGTTGGCAATACCGGGTGAACGGTAGAACGACCGCCCCCTTCTCCGTAATAGAAACGCTTACAGGCATCCCTATCAAACAAGGCGTTTCGCTTATTGAAGGCGATTACATACCCCGTACGGTTATCGTTTGTATGGCGATAAGTATTTTTGCATGGGCGGGCATATTTATTATTTTGATCGCCTTCAGGAAAAAAGCTAACCTTTGAACCAATAAGAGATTATGTTTACGGGTATCATTGAAACAATCGGCACGGTAACAGCCATACATGAGGAGGGCGCCAACAAGTCTTTCTGGATATCCTCTTCCCTGTCCCGCGAGTTGAAAACAGACCAAAGCGTATCGCATAACGGCGCCTGCCTAACCGTTGAACAGGCGATGGACGACCGCCATAAGGTGACCGCCATTGCCGAAACCCTGAAAAAAACCAATCTGCAGTTCTGGCAAACCGGCGAAAAAGTAAACCTCGAAAGAAGCCTGCTGTTCAATGGCAGGATAGACGGTCACCTGGTACAGGGACATGTTGATACGATGGCCGACTGCATCGATAGAAAGGAGCTATCGGGCAGTTGGGAACTGCGGTTTACCTTCCCCGAAAAATTCTCCAGCCTGACCATCGAAAAGGGCTCAATATGCATCAATGGAATAAGCCTGACCATCTTTGACGTTTCTAAAAACGAATGCTCTGTAGGCATTATCCCCTATACGTTTAATCATACTAATATATCAGGCATTTTGCCGGGAATGAAGGTAAATGTTGAATTTGACATGATGGGAAAATACGCTCAAAGGATATTATCAGCATCTTACACCCTTAACGCGCCAAGCCTGCATGAAAGATAACCCTTCTGTAGCCATCGTCATTCTCAACTGGAACACGTCGCGGTACCTGAAGCGGTTTTTACCTTCTGTTTTGAATATTAGCTATGAGAACAAACGCATTTATGTGGTAGACAACCATTCGTCAGACGATTCCCTGACGATGCTGAGAAAGGATTTTCCCCTGGTCAATGTTATAGAAATGGAGGCTAATGTCGGATTTGCCAGCGCCTATAACTATGCGATATCGGTTATTAAATGCGATTATTTTCTCCTCCTGAACTCCGATATTGAAGCGACGCCCGGACTGATAGACCCCGTGATCAGGCTAATGGAGAAGGACCCGCAAATATCCATCTGCCAACCTAAACTGCTTTCTCTCGATGAAAAACACATGTTCGAATATGCAGGGGCCTGCGGCGGATGGATAGACAGGCTGGGGTATCCGTTCAGCCGGGGCAGGGTGCTGCTTACCGTTGAAGACGATCATGGGCAGTACGACCAGACAGAGGAAGTCTTCTGGGCAAGCGGCGCCTGTATGTTTGTCAAATCAAAAGTATTCGAAATCATCGGGGGCTTCTATGATTACTATTATATGCACCAGGAAGATATTGATCTTTGCTGGCGCGCGCAGAACTCCGGATTCAAGATATATGTTTGCCCCGAAGCGGTAGTATACCATATTGGCGGAGGCACCTTATCGTGGGAGAACCATCTCAAAACCTTTCTCACTTTCAGGAACAATTATATCTTACTCACCAGGAACCTTCCGTTCTGGCATTGGCCGCCCCTGGTAACGCTCAGGCTGATACTGGATATGGCCGGCTGCTTTTATTTTATTATCAAGAAAGAAACAGGCATCAGCAAAGCCATTATTAAGGCAGAATTGGCTTATCTGTACTGGCTGCTCTTTTATAAGAACAAAAAAAATCGTCAGCCTAAGGGATTTAAAACCAAAACGGGGATCTACAGGGGAACGATCCTGTTCCATTACTTTATGAACAAACGGAAGTTTTCAGAGCTGACAGACAGTAAAAGATACCGGCATAAATAAAGTCGCGCCAATTGATGACTTGCGCCTTCTCTAAACAAACGCCTTCATAGGACAAGCCTGATCTCTGCAGCGCTGAATCATGCAATGGCAGTATGCTGCGCGGCAGCAAATAAAACAGGTCAATACCGGTTACCGGAGCATATATTCCGGGAATTTTTCCTGCAGCGCCTGGCTCAACTCTTCCGACACTATGCCTGCTACCTGTTTTGCGCCCTCGTTGGTAAAATGGATAGCGTCATAATAATATATGCTGTTCTTCGGCATCCTGACGGCCAGGTCTATGACCGGCGCGCCGGCGCGCAAGCAGGTTTCTCTCAGCCGCGTATTGTATAACTCCAACAATCGCCAGAACAATTCGCCATTCATGTCTTCGCCGATCTTCGAAAGCGCAAGGTTTGCTTTTGTGAGACTATCCGTTCCCGACCCGTACAAGCTGGGCTGGGTGATAAATACCGGCTTGATCTGGTAAGCGCGACAGGTATCGATCAGTTGTTCAATACGTTTACCATACGAGGAAAGAAAGAGTTCCTGCCCCGATAAGCGCCATCGCACCTGCTCTTCCGTTAAAAAAAGCTCGTTGCCCACGCGGGGCGACTTAAGCGCCTGGGTAGTATTATTGAACCGCTGCGCTCTCCATCCCCTGGCCAGGTTCACCGCCAGGTTCACTGTTTCCAGGCTATTATACAGATAATGCTTAAGATCAGGACAGGCGCCCCGGGTATTCAGTTTATCATGGAAGCTGGGTTGATCATTTTCCACATCATTAATGCCTATAAGGAACAAAATGACCTTGGGCCTCAATTCTACGAGGTAATCATTGAGCATGACCTGATGCCCGAAGGTACTATGGCCATCGAGGCCGGCATTATTAAGCCATACGTTGCGGAATGTTTTTTTGAGCGCTTCGCCGGTTAAAAAAGGCCAGGTATGATCGTCGCTCAGGAAATGGCATTCCGTGGCGCTTCCGCCTACGGTAATGATAGATAGATATTGCCGTATATCAGCAGGCATTTCAGGCCCCCGGAGCCCAAGAGAGTTCCGGGTATTCGTTATCTCGCTATCCAGTCTTGGGTTGATCTCATTCCTGATCAGCATTTTCTGATCAACAGGAAGCAGTATCTTATCGCCCTTTATCCGGAAATGAAAAGGATTATAAATACGAAGCGCAATCTCCAGCCCTATCCACACAACTATCAAAAGGTATATGCTATACCCCGCCGTTTTGATTATTTTATGGCGCGCGCCCTTTGCGTTGTTCATAGTATGATTTACCTCGTCGGGGCGTTATACCTGAAAGAAACAGGATCGCCCTTGCGTTGTACTCAGTAATTTACTCTGTCAAATGTACGCGAACAGGCTTATCTCATCAGGTACATTTTTCCGTAGCCATTATTAAAGAAAACATCGGTGTTGTCATTCTTAGCCTTGTACTTCTCCATGCGCCTGCCATTCAATGTCGTAACAAACCGGTAAAGGTAAACGCCATTAGCCAGCTTTTGCCCGAACTGATCGGTTCCATCCCATTTAAATTCCGTTATATTTCTTCCAATATGTATCGGGCCCAATTCCTCTTTGGTAATTTCCCTGACCACCTTGCCGGTTACGGTAAGCACCTGGATCTTCATATTCTGCGGTATCTCGCTGCCGGTAATGGTGAACACAAAAGCGGTGGACGTGCTGAAAGGATTCGGATAATTCAGCAAGTTAGAGATCATGGGTTTGCTGATCACCGTAAACGATACCCGGTATTCATTCTGACCCGCTTTATTGCCGCTCCTGTCTTTTCCCTTTACGATCAGTTCATACTCGTCGCCTTCCGCATCATACTGCTGGGAGAAAGAAGGTCTAAAATCTATCGTAGCGGTATTATCCGATCCGCTCGAAGCAGGAATAAAGCTAAGCGTGTCGTTATCGAAATGATAAGTTCTCAGCGTTCCGTCGGGATACCTGATCTGGACGGAGCTCAACGCCGTATCATTCAGCAACAGGAATTTTGCTTCATCTTTCAGTTTGATCTGAATATGCGGTCTGGCGGACACCAGGTCGCGGTTCATGATATGCACGCCATCAAAAGTGACGTCGAGTAATGGATTAGTGAGATCCGTTTTTACAAAAAAGTTATGATACAGGAAATTATTAAAATGATACAGCTCCGGCTGGTCATCGTCGGGGTTCAGGTCCACGAACAAAGAATTTGATCCCGGATACTCTTTGGTATCAATCTCAAATCGCAGCATAAGAGTATCTCCCGATACCAACGGCTTTTGCCTGGGCAGGCTGATCGTATGAGGAGTATTGTTATTATCCACGATGATGACCTTTACCGCAACGCTGTCGAACGGATGTTTACTCACGTTTTTAAAGGCAATGCTGAACTTCAAGGTCTCGCCCACTTCGAGCGTATCCTTTGCCGTAAGCGCAAGGTTAGGCGCCAGCATACCTTCGGGCGCCGGAGTATAATACACTTTCCAGGATTTGAGCTGGAAAGGCGTTAACGAAACCGAGTCGACATTTCTCATACGCAGTTTCATAAAAGGATAATCGGCGACGCTGACAGAGGAGATATCAAAATTTTGAACGCTGCTGGATAACGTATGCAGCAAGGTTTCATTCTTATGCGCATCTACGCCTATGATATCCACGCTGGGATTGTCTGTCGAGGGATCCTCCAACGAGACGCCGTTCCAGATAACATCCTTCCATTCTTTTGCGGGCCCGAATACAGGGGATGTAATATAGCCAAGCGTATCAGGAGTGTAGACGGTAGCCGCAAGCTTTCCTCTGTCGAATATGCTATCCGTTTGATAATACAAAGGCGTAAAGGATTCGCCGCCTTTCTGGTACATAAAGATCCATGCCCGGGGCTTGTACATAGAATCAATATTCATCATGCCCTCGGCCAATAACCGATGGTATAAAGAATTATAGGACCCTCCGTTATACGTCGTATCACCCCTCCAGGTAGCGCTATATGAATTAGGAATATCCTTGTCCATGCTCCTGGCTATCACATAAAACCCGGCAGGAATGCTATCCATAAAATTCATGATCAGCCTGCGCGATGCCGGCGTCATGTAAGAGAACTCGAAATTATAATACCGGCGGAAGCCGCAATTGGCGCTACCGCTGCCTGATTTATACAGGTTTTCGCCGTTGGGCCCCACATTAGACCATGGTTTAAAAGAAACCGGGTCAAATACGTTAAACACAATAGAATTGCCTACGCAGGCGCTGGCAATATAGGGATTGTCATTAATGGTGACATTCAGTTCGCTCTCTCCGCTTGCCCCTGTGGGGAAAACGCCGTTTCGGATAAATACGCTTGTAGATCTCTTGCCATACTTCCAGTCCCTGCTCGTGGTATCCAATGTCAATCGCTCGGTCTCGGATTTGGCATGCTGAAAATAATGCGACTGGTTGTATCCTTCATGATCGCCATTAATATAGGTAAAGGAAGACGTGTTCCAGATATACGATCCTCCCGACGCAGGAACAATGGCCACGCGCCAGTAATATACCACGCTATCCTTATAGCTGATCCCCGGATCAAATTCCAACACTCCTCCAACGGAAGCGATCGTTTTGCTGATCTTCAATGGAGAATCGAATAGCGCGGTGGTATCCATTTCCATTACATAATTTTTCTGGGGGCTGAATGGATTGGCGGTAGAAGCGTACAGCTTTGAGGTAGGCGTATTAATAATTGCATAATTATAGGGATAAACCGGGCGCGCCTCATCTTCAAAAATGAAAAACTCCTTTGTAACCTTGTTATTGGTTTCGGATATTTCATCCACCGCATTATCCGCGTCTATATCAACAATGATCTTATTGAGCCCCTTATCCCGGTTCGGGTTAATGGGCACGCTCAAGGTTAATGAATCGGCATAGCGGATGCCGCGGATCTTTCCTCTGTATATGGATTCTGTTACGCCATCGGGATACTGACGACTCAGCTCCACTACGATGGAATCCTTAACCGCTCTGCCAATATTTACCATCCTTACCTTTACGTCAAAAGCGTCTTCAGCTATAGAAATAAATGAAGGGTTTATTTTCACCTGCGCATCTTCAACAACATAATCAGGCTTGGGCTGTCCGTTCATGTAGATGGCGGGGTCGCCATGGATGGCGATCTCTTCCGCATGCAACCTGGCATAATAATCCGAAGGCCCTGCGGCATTGATCATCTGCTGCATAGCGTCCCGGGTGATCTCTCCCAGGGTCTTCCCGAAGTCCACCTTCGAAATAGAGGAATACATATGCTTCAGGTACAGGTTCAGGTAGTTGACGATGCCATAATGCGTGCTGGCCACGAAAGCAATGCTACCTCTTTGTTTGGCCAACACAAACCTCTCAGAAAGCGTTACATGCTGCTGCGCCCGCTGCGCATTGTATGCAAAAAAGTTGCCCGCATAACAACCGTTCACGAAAAATACCGGATATTTCCCTTCGTTATTGTAGCTCTCGGGATTGTCGAGATTGAACTCCAGCGTTGTCGCGGAGGAGTGCCCGAAATAATTCAGTACGCTGATGCCTTCTTCAAAAAGTTGAGCGATGCGATTGCTGTTATTCTGGTCGTCAGGCACAGCCGTATTTTTACAGAAGCTATATACATTTCCTCCAAACAAAGTGTCTTCAACCAGCTGCCTGTACACGCTCATATAATTACACAATACCACCCCGAGATAAGGATCGCTGGCGCCGGTAACATGCACAATATTCTTCATCCATTCCCTTCCGGCCAATGTGTTTGCCGAAGTTTTCTGCGTCAATTCATACCCTTTTATCTTTTCGAGATAGTCTTCCACTTCTTTTCCGTTGATCGCCGACAGCCTGCCAATCGGGGTTACAGCGATCGGCGAGGTCAGCCCGTCCGCGCTAAGGAGGTTATCCGACGCCGGATAGCCGAATGTCGGCACCAGGTTTAGTTTCTCCACGTCGACGCCCGTTTCATTTCTCCGGTAATCATAGTAAGTAATGCCATGCCCGATCAGGAAAACAAATTTTGGGGCGGTAGCAAACGTAGCCCTGGCGTACCTTAGAAAATTCCTGATAGACGAAGGGTGTTTGTTGACGCCAAAGGCGAACTGATCTATGAGTTCATCGATATCTACCACCTGCGCCTCATACCCTCCCCCTTCCGCGGAAGACCGGTAGTTTTTATATTCCTCAACAGGATTATTGCCATGCGTACCCGTTAACAATGAAGCATGGGTAATGATCAGGTAATCGCCCTGGTTTATAAGATCCTGGAACCGCCTGAACGTTTTAGGCGTAAGACTGCCGACAATATTGATATTGGACGTTTCTTCATTCGTCAATACCAGGTCCCTCTGCCCTGCTGCGCCAAGAGCTACCCTGACAAGGCCCGGCGTAGCAATATCCGCCGTTATCCTTTCGCCGTTGGCCAGGTCGTATAACACCGGCGCCGTCGTTCCATAGTTAAAATTGCTGATCTCTAAATAATAGCCGCTACCCGAAGCGGGAAGACTGAACCTGAAACTTTTCTGGTTGTCAAAATTGAATAACCGGGGATAGCTCAGTTCATAAAACGACGAAACAAACCTGTCGGTAGACACCGCTGACACATTCTGATATTTGATCGTGGCGCTACCGCCGTTGATATAGGAAAGCGGAACAGGAACCGTGGTCAATACTTCATTAAAATAATCTACCGCCGTATCAATGACCTCATTATTGTTCACCGATACCTTTATCCTGCGGGAATTCAGCGCATCGCCCATTACGCCAAAGCGCAGCGTAGCGTCCGGACCGCCGGCATAAACCTGTAAATTGGTATTATTGACCGACAAGGGCGTGGCAGGCGTAATATTGGCGCTGGACCAGAACTCTCCCTTATCAAAAGAGCTGGAATACACATACTGACCTACGACAGCGGCAAAGCCAAAATTCATCTTGGTATTAAAATAAGTAGCCGCCTTATGCATAAAATAGGGCTCCGCCGAAGGCAAGGGCCCCGAAAGATCATTGGTTCTGGTAGTATAGAAAGCGCCAGACTGGTTGGTATTGACGCTTAAAAAATAAACTGCCGTGTCGGCGAAAAAGCTGAGCTTATCCGAGTGTTGATAGGCCGGATTCCGGTACAGGTCCTTATCGGGTACTCCATCGTTCTTCTCTCCCCAGAATTCGATAAACCCGCCGGAAGGCAGGGGCCCCGAGGGAACAGAAGGATAGATCAGCGTTTTTTTACCATTTCTCCATAATTCAAAGAAACGAACGTCCACATTGCCTATTCCCGCATTATCCAACGCAGATTTGGGTATCCGGTACAACCCGGTAGCGCCGACTTTGAATTTATAATAGGTTTGCGCATGTTTTATCCATTCATTGTTGTACTGCTGCGCGCCTGCGGATACGCAAACAATGAAAAACAAAATCAGCGTGATGAATCTTTTCATAAAATGGCTATTCGAGGGCGTCATAGGGTATAGGATAATCTGAATGATTATTTGTTTTCTTTTTTCTTAAGATCCAGCTTAAATGAAAAAACATGCGTATAGAGCGGGTTAGACTGATTAGCAAGGTTAGTAAACGCATAATCTATTTGCACATTGGAAATCTTAAACCCAACGCCTACGCTGGGTTGATATATCCATACCTTTTGAATATTTGCCGAATCATTATCATCCAATGCCTGCTGGAAGTTATTTATTCCTCCCCGTACAAAAAAGGCATCTTTCCATGAGACTTCCAATCCCAGCTTGGGGTCAAGGCTCGCGATATTGGAAGATAGGACCGTATTTCGCCTTCCGTCAAAACTGAAGTCGAAATTGGCTTCAGCCAGCAAGTTCATGTTTTTATTTAGCTTGAAACTGTATGCTCCGCCCAATATGAGCCGGGGAGCGGTAAGCTCTGTGGATTTAACCGGGATATCGTTATTGGTAACATAAAACACTTCCCTCATCTTTTCGGTAAGATTGAACGACCATGCGTTAAAGGTTGTGGTAACATCCCTGGCAGATACTCCAAGTTTCCAACGGTTAGCCTGGATCTGGATGCCCGCGTCAAATCCGAATCCCCAGGCGCTGGTAAAATCGCCCGCCTTGCGATGGATCACTTTGGCATTGATGCCGGCATTTATTTTTTTATCCTTTTTTAATTTTATCTGCTGAGCAAAAGACGCCAGAAAAGCATAGTCGGCAGAGGAAAAGCTGGTGATATTACTAAAATTTATCGACCCGTCGGGCTCTACCAGAAACAAGGTATTGGGGATATCATCCACTGCAAAACGCAATAAACTCAACCCCAGCGTCCTTTTATTATCCTTTAATGGCAGGGCTAGACTGGCATAATCATACTTGCCTATGCCTGCAAAATATTCGGCATGCATCAGGTTAAGCTGCGGCTGATCTTTTATGTTTACCAGTCCTGCAGGATTCCAGTAACCCGAAGTTCCGTCGTTCACGGAAGCGACCTGGGCCCCTCCCATCGCCAGTCCCCTGGCGCCGGCTCCGATATTTAAAAATTCATTGGAATATTTACGAAACTGGGCGTTACTATACTCCGGGCGCGATACCAAGAAGAGTATTCCTAACAGGATAAAGGGCTTTTTCATGTATCAATTTTCGGAATAAGCGATTTGAATGAGACCTATTTACTTAGCTTATAGCTGCATTTCCGCGAACAGTTGAACCCGGCCCGGGTTGCACAATGGCTATTTTACTCAAGTCATGTCAAAACCAACGATTTTGACCAGATTTCTAACGGCGATTTAACGAAATTATTGCATTTTTCAACAAAGCCGCGCTATTCCCTATCTTTGCATAAGACATTGATTTACCAGCATCTGGGTATCATCATCCAGCTAGCCATTCTATATTATTTTTTATGAATCTTATTCAAGAATTAACCTGGAGGGGAATGCTCCAGGACATCATGCCCGGTACGGCCGAACAACTGGAAAAAGAACCGACCACCGGGTATATCGGATTTGACCCCACTTCAGATTCTCTCCATATCGGCAGCCTGGTTCCCATCCTGCTATTGCTCCATCTGCAGAAAGCAGGGCATAAGCCGGTAGCCCTCCTGGGAGGAGCCACCGGCATGATCGGCGATCCTTCCGGAAAAAGCGAGGAAAGAAACCTTCTGGGAGAAGATCAACTGGAAAAAAACGTGGCGGGCATCAAAAAACAACTCTCCAAATTCCTTGATTTCAATGGCTCTCAACCCAATGCCGCGACCATCGTCAACAACTACGACTGGTTCAAAGGAATGGGGTTCATTGAATTCCTGCGCGATGCGGGCAAACATATTACCGTGAATTACATGATGTCGAAAGACAGCGTACGCAAGCGTATAGAGGGGGAAACGGGCATCAGCTACACCGAATTCGCATACCAGCTGATGCAGGGATATGATTTTTACTGGTTATATAAACATAGAAACTGTAAGCTGCAGATGGGCGGCAGCGACCAATGGGGCAATATCACCACGGGCGCGGAGTTTATCAGGAGAAAGGCCGGAGCCGAAGCTTTTGCATTTACCTGCCCCCTGATCACGAAGGCTGATGGAGGAAAATTCGGGAAAACGGAAAAAGGCAATGTATGGCTGGATCCGGAAAAAACCTCCCCTTACCAGTTTTACCAGTTCTGGTTGAATGCCGCAGACGCAGACGCAGAAAAATGGATCCGGATATTCACATTCCTGGACAGACCGGTCATTGAAGCGCTTATCCTTGAACACCACAAGGATCCGGGCGCAAGGCTGCTTCAAAGAACCCTTGCAAAAGAGCTGACTGTTTTTGTTCATAACCAGGAGGAATATGAAAAAGCAGTAGAAACGACCGAAAAACTGTTTTCCCAGCAACATGCGCCGGCGGAACAGCTTAGCGTGTCGGATCTTGAGTCCATGGAGGGCGTGGTAAAGTTTGATTATCCCCTGGAGAAACTTAAACAGGGCATCGACATCGTGAGCTTTCTTGCAGAAACGACGATCTTTCCCAGCAAGGGCGAAGCCCGAAAGATGGTACAGCAAGGAGGGGTAAGCATTAACAGGAATAAGCAGAACGATGTAAACGCCCGGCTAGACCAGGATCTGCTATTGCATCGCCAATACCTGCTGGTGCAAAAAGGCAGGAAAAACTATTACCTGGTGAAAGCGGTATAATATCGATGCGATGGTCGCGGAGCAAGTCTGTAGCTGCTCAATTTTCTTTTGGAATGTCTTGAGGCAGAACGTATTTTTGCGTCCCTTTGGGCGTTTTACCGTTAAAACGATGGCCTATAGTATAATGGTAGTACGACAGATTTTGGTTCTGTTTGTCTTGGTTCGAATCCAGGTAGGCCAACAAGCGACCCGCGGCTTTAGCTGCGGGTTTTGTTTTTTTCGGCGGCGAGGCGAGCTTGCTCAACCGAACAGACAGAAAAACAAAACCAGCCCGATGCTAATCTGGCTAGTTACTTGGGTAATACATTGCGCTTCAGCGATCACGAGCGGCGAAGCAAGTTATTTTCATTCGTTATCTATGACCGACAATGGAAACTTTCTGCCCGAAACAGCATAATTGACCTACTCTTCTACTATTGGCAGGTTTTGACGCAATCAACTTGACGGTAGCGCTCCCGATTTGGTAAGACCTAAAAAAGCCGTAATAGCCAGTACGATAAGAAATGCCAAACGCACAAGGCTCAATGTTTCCCACAATCCGGCCCGCTTGGTTAAAGACGGATCTGCATTTCCTGAAAAAACCTGGCCGGTAATAGCAATCAGTTCCGGCACAAAGAAGACAAATGTGATGATTAAAACGAGCGCATACCCTGCGAATGTAATCAACAGGTAGAGTCTGCTGCCTGTTTTCCAGAACAGGATGATAGAAGCGACCAATAATAACAGCGTGACCGGGTGTATGGCTTTCCAGAAAGGCGTGGGATTAAGTCCATACTTACCCTGGAACATGCTCAGCGAAGCGGGCGGAGCGGCGCTCCACCTGGGCACCACCGCTACATGTTCATAAACTGCCGCGCCTATAACCACAGCAAAGGAAAGACAGGCAAATGCGTAAATAATACTTTTAAAGTCCATAAAAAATGATTGATTATTGTAAGAAAAATGTATAGGAGAAAGCTTTAAATTTTTCAATTACAAAAGGGTCATATTTTGTATCATAGCTTCTATACCCTAAAAGCCGTAATGCGGGCGCCAGCGCAAAGCCCATCGCTTTTGTTTACCTGTTATTACTTGAATATCCCCTTGCCTTCTATACTGCTTTTAAACCCGCTGTTAATACTCCAGCTATTGGTTGCCTGCACGCCCGCCACTGTGCCACCTAACTTAATACCAGGGCCGAGCTTGAATGGAGAAGCAGATACAGAAACATCGCCAGAGGCTTTTATCCCAAAATCAGCAAACTGCTTGTTACCATCAAATGTAATATAAGCTTGCTCCTTCAACGTGGCTTTTATTCCCAAAAATTCAGCTTTGGTTGAGGGGCCAATCAGCAACGTGGAGTTGCCGGATTTAAACTCATATTCATAGGCGCCGGCAATACTGCTGCCCGCTTCAATGCTGTATTTGCTGCAATCGACGCTCACCGCCATACCGTTAAAATCGATTTTGGCGTTCAGCCACTTCGGACAATCTACTCTCCAACTCCGATCGCTTTCTATAAGGCTGTCGAGATGGGCGGTCGTACTGGGCGTAAAGCATTTGGGAAGCAGGTTGTTTACCTCCCACAAGGAAAAGGAAGCCATGCTTACCGACAAAAAACTAAAATAACCTGCAACAGCATTGTACACCAGGGCCTGGTTGCCCGGGCCCGGATCTAATTGTACAATATCCACTAACTGATTGATATAAGACTTCCACCTTAATTCGCCTTTTCGGATAAGGGGTTGCACATAGGAGCTGATCTGGTACGCCATTTTATCCGCCAGGGGTTGCTTCAGCTCCCTGCAACATTTTATTTCATAAGCTTCCTGCGCTTCAATACCGGCGCCGGCAGGCGTTTCGGGACAACTCAACAATGTAATCATATTGGTATAATGCGCAATGATTTCCCGGATATTTTCATAATCCTTATCTGTGAAAACAGTCAGGTATTCAGGCGTAAACTCTTCCTGCGCTTCTTCCAGCATGGCATTTACCAGATCCGTATATAAACCCGGATGCCGATTGCCCATTTCATGAGTATAGTCCGCCGCAATGCGCACGGCATGACCCATCCAGGTCAGTTGTTCCGCCTGGACGCTGGCGGCGTAAAGCGAAAACAATTCCCGGTCGACTATAACCTGCGCGGCTTTCCCGGGCAATTGGGGAAATACAAACTTTCCCATTGTAATTTCCTCAAAATGATTTTTCTCCGGGCGCCCGTTGAGCCGCTTTCTCCGTTGCATAATGCTTCGCAGGTTAAATTTTCTTCCCATTCTATACGCCATTGCCAATGCGCTGCCGCGAACCGCAACGCTCATTTCCCGTTCAAAATACCTCATAGAAGCATCGTACTCCTTTTTGAAATAATGCAGCATGCCCATGCTGTGATTCGCTTCTGTATTTAAAGAATCTATAGAAAGGCATCGATTGAAATAAGCGGCCGCTTTCAGCATATCGCCCAAAGCCATAAAGCTTTGCCCGATAT
>ERZ761602.5301-NODE-5301-length-15425-cov-5.122707_pt1 | contig 15425 bp, 9 predicted proteins | sample MGYA00512165_ERZ761602 | MGnify/ENA primary metagenome ERZ761602 (study PRJEB28899, sample SAMN02445085) | bioreactor sludge metagenome | biome: EBPR sludge; isolation source: Thorneside wastewater treatment plant | place: Australia: Brisbane, Thorneside...
CCCTGTAGCTCAGTTGGTAGAGCACAACACTTTTAATGTTGGGGTCCCGGGTTCGAGCCCCGGCGGGGTCACGAAAGCCTCTCTCACCGAGAGGCTTCGTTCTTTGTGAGCGAAGCGCAGCGCGGGCCGGACGGCGGCACGCTCCACGCTGTGGCCGGTGGATCATCCGGCTATATTTGCGCCCCCTGCCCAGGTGGTGAAATTGGTAGACACGCTACTTTGAGGGGGTAGTGGCCGAAAGGCTGTGCTGGTTCGAGTCCAGTCCTGGGCACTTGATGATCAAGCCTCACCGCGAAGCGGTGGGGCTTTTTCATGCACCGGCCGCACCGAACGGAGTTCGAGCGGGCCGGTGCATGGGAAAGCCCCTAGGGTCGCGCAGCGGACCGGGGTTGATTCCCTTCACGGCCAAACCTGGTCCGACGGAGCGCCGCGCAGTCAATCCAGTCCTGGGCACTTGATGATCAAGCCTCACCGCGAAGCGGTGGGGCTTTTTCATGCACCGGCCGCACCGAACGGAGTTCGAGCGGGCCGGTGCATGGGAAAGCCCCTAGGGCCGCGCAGCGGGCCGGGTGCAGGAATCTGCGCAGCGCCCATCGGGCCGCCGCCGGATCAAGCTGATGGGGCGCAGGCGCGCCCAGCGGTGAACACGGCATCTTTGACCGCCCTTAACGCAAGCGCATGGACCAGCCGCTGAAGGACCTCGTGGTCATAGAGACCGCCTCCGTACTCGCCGGACCCTCGGTGGGGCTCTTCTTCGCGGAGCTCGGTGCACGGGTGGTGAAGGTGGAGAACAAGCGGAGCGGCGGCGATGTGACCCGGCAGTGGAAGCTGCCCTCGGAACCGTCGGATGCGCCGGTGAGCGCCTACTTCAGCAGCGTGAACTGGGGCAAGGAGCACCGCTTCCTCGACCTGAAGGACACCGAGGACCGCGCCGCATTCGATGGACTGCTGGCCCGGGCGGACGTGCTCATCACCAACCACCTGGCTGCGGATGCCGAGAAGCTCGGGCTCACACGCGAGCGGCTGCGGCGCTTGAATCCGCAGCTCCTGCACGGGCATATCAAGGGCTTCGCCGACCAGCCCCACCGGCCCGCCTTCGATGTGGTGCTGCAGGCGGAGACCGGGTACGTGAGCATGACCGGCACCGACGAGGAGCATCTCGCCAAGCTCCCCATCGCCCTCATCGACGTGCTCGCCGGGCACCAGCTGAAGGAGGGCCTGCTCCTGGCGCTCTGGCAGCGGGCGCGGACAGGCAAGGGCGCTTATGTGGAAGTCTCGCTGGAGGATGCGGCACTCGCCGGCCTCATCAACCAGGCCAGCAACAACCTGATGGCCGGCGCGATCGCCAGGCCGCTGGGCACACTCCATCCGAACATCGCACCCTACGGGGAAATCTTCCGGTGCGCCGATGGCGGCCGGCTGATCCTTGCGGTGGGCAGCGATGCGCAATTCGCGGCGCTCTGCGGCGAACTGGCGCTGCCCGCATTGCCCGCGGATGAGCGGTTCCGCACCAACACCGGTCGCGTGCGGCATCGCGCCGCACTGGCCGGAGCGCTGGGGGCCGCCATCGCCGGGCGCGACCGGGCCGATCTGCTGCTGCGCCTCATCGCCCTCGGCGTGCCGGCCGGGGCTGTGCAGCGCATGGACGAGGTGATGTCCACGCCGGCCGCGCAGGCCATGGTGCTGGAGAGCGTGATCGACGGCGTGGCGACGCGCCGCATCCGCGGCAACGCCTTCCGCATCGAGCCCTGCAGCTGAGCGTTCAGCCCTTGGGCGCGCTCAGCCTGCGCGCCTCCTTCAGCGCATCCTTGAGCACCGCCGCGAGGCGCCTGGCCTCCTCATCGCCCAGCCCTTTGCCGAAGACCACCTTGCGGCCGAGGTGCTCGAAGCCCAAGCGCTCACCGCCCACCACCCACAGGCTGTTGTTCCACTGCCACTTCCAAGAAGCGCGGTCCTCCTTGATGAGGCCGAGCGCCTGGATGTTCTCGACGAAATAGTCGTGGGCACGGCCGTAGCCGAGGATGCTGTCCTTGATGGTGAAGCGGCCATCCTTCACGCGCCAGAGCTCCAGCCCCCTCCAGCGCCAGAGGAGCGCCTTGCCGATCATCACCAGGAAGTAGGCCCAGAAGGCGATGAAGGCGAGCAGGTACTGCCGCAGCGGGTCGCCGGGCGCGAGCTGCGCACGCTCCACGAGCACCGCTACGCCGCAGGCCACCCACGCGATGGTCCAGGCCGTGATCAGCGCACGTTTCGCCGGGGTGGCGCGGGCATCGATGACCACGCTGGTTCGCCCCGCGCTGCGGTCCACGCTCACCCGGTCGCTGATCCGCTCGATCATGCCCGCACCTCGCTCACCACCTCCTCGTACAGCGCCTCGTACTGCGGCAGCACCTTGTGCAGGTCGAACCGCGCCGCCTGCTCCAGCGCTCCCTGGCGGAAGCGCGCGTGCGCGCCGGGATCGCCCAGGATGGCCAGCGCATGCCGTGCCATGGCGTCGGTATCGCCCACGCGGTTCAGCATGCCGCTCACGCCGTGCACGTTCACCTCGGGGAGGCCGCCGGTATCGCTGCTCACCACGGGGATGCCGCAGGCCATGGCCTCCAGCGCGGCCAGGCCGAAGCTCTCGCTCTCGCTGGGCAGCACGAAGAGGTCGCAGCTCGCCATCACCTCCTCGGGCCGCGTCATCTTGCCGAGGAAGACCACCTGGTCGCACCCGCCATCGTGGCGGCAGGCGTTCTCGATGCGCTGGCGCTCCGGCCCGTCGCCGATGAGGAGGAGTCGCACGGGAAGCTCGCTGCGCAGGCGCTTGTACATGGCCACCACGTCATCCACGCGCTTCACCGGCCGGAAGTTGGAGACGTGCACGAGCAGCTTCTCGCCATTCGGTGCATACCGTGCGCGGACGGCCTCGTCGGGCGCGTGGCGGTACTGATCGAGGCAGACGAAGTTGGGGATGACCCGGATGCCGGGGCCGCCCTCGTGCGCATGCTTCAGGGGGAAATGCTCATAGGTATCGCGCTTCAGGCTCTCGCTCACCGCGGTGACCGCGTTGCTCCGCTCCATGCTGAAAGTGATCACCGGCTCGAAGCTGGGGTCGCGCCCCACCAGCGTGATGTCGGTGCCGTGGAGCGTGGTGATGAAGGGCACGAAGATGCCCTGCGAGGCCAGGATGCGCTGGGCCATCCACGCGGCGCTGGCGTGCGGTATGGCATAGTGCACATGCAGCAGATCGAGGCCCTCGTACTTGGCCACGTCCACCAGCTTGCTCGTCAGCACCAGCTCGTAGGGCTGGTAGTCGAACAAGGGATAGTCGCTCACGCGCACCTCGTGGTAGTGGACGTTCGGATGGTCGCGCAGCCGCACGGGACGGTCGTAAGTGATGAAGTGGACGATGTGGCCCTTGCCGGCGAGGGCCATGCCCAGCTCCGTGGCCACGACGCCGCTTCCGCCGAAGGTGGGGTAACAGACGATGCCTACGCGCATGGGGCAAAGGTCGGGGTCATCGGGCGGCCACCGCACCCCCCTCCAGCGGAAGCACCTGTTTCCACAGCGCATAGCTGCGGAAGGGCAGCGGAACAGGCTGGTAGCGCTCGTGCTGCGGCGGGCGCGATCCCGCCCGGCCGAGGTACCAGGTGCGGCCTGTCGTGCGGCAGTCGATGGAGATGGAATGCCGCCGCATGAGGTAGCCCTGCAGGTTCCACTCCTCCCAGAGCGGCTCCTCGGCCCCGATGAGCGCCCCGCGCGGCACCAGGGCACCGACCAGCGCCACGTCCGCGAGCATATCCGCATCGCGCGCCGGGCGGCCGAAGAGCAGGGCGGCCGCGACCACTGCACCGGCTGTGAGCGACCAGCCGGCGATGCGCACCCCGGCGATGAGGCGGGGCCGCTCCAGCGCGCGGGACATGAGGCGCTCGAGGGAAGGTGCGGCGAGCACCGCCAGCGCCACGCTGAGCAGCGGCAGCGCCGCACCCATGTAGAAGGACTTCTGCACCAGGGTGAGCATGAGGGGCGCCACGCCGGAAAGCCCGATGAGCGCCATCCCAAGGGCACCGCGCATCGCCGCCGCATCGCGCTCAGCCGCCTTCCTTCCGCCGAACCGCACCGCCAGCGCCAGCGCCAGCGGGGCGAGCATGGTGGTGAACAGCATCTCGAGCGTGGCGAAGCGGCTGTCGACGGTGGGCTTCACCGCGATGCGGTGCAGCAGGCGCTTCTCCACGTAGGTCATGAGGCTCTCCCGCGCCTCGGGGAGCAGCATCAGCGCGCCGTACAGGAAGGCCACCACCGCTGTCATCAGCACCGAAGCGCCCAGCGCTTCAGGCAGGCGGCGGCGCAAGGCCAGTGCCAGGAGCACCGGCGCCGCCAAGGGGAACAGTCCCGGCAGTCCCTTGGTCATGGACGCGAGGAAGACCAGCGCGCCGGCCCAGGCGTGCCGTGCCCACCAACGGCCACCGTGCGCGCGGACGACTGCCAGCACAGCGGCCGTGGTGAAGAGGCCCATGGTGGTCTCCAGCATGTTGTTGTGGTAGGACCAGTGGATCACCGGCACCACCACCCAGAGCAGCAGCGGCCACCACCAGTAGCGGCGTGCCTCACGTGCCGCGGGCAGCAATGCACGGTAGGTCAGCACCAGCAGCCAGGCCATCAGCACCGCAGCCCCCAGCTGGTAGAGGCGCTCCACCCAGAAGGCCGAGCCGAAGGCCATGAACCAGAGCGCCTGCAAGCCGAACCCGAGCGGCGGGTGCTCGTGGAAGGCGCTGAGGCCGGCCACCCCGAGCTGGCTGAAGCGCGGCTCCCAGAAGGTGCCGAAGCCGAGCGCCTCGTTATGCGCCACCACGGCGTAGAGCATGCCGTCCATGAACATGCCATCCTGCGCCAGCCCGGGCAGCAGGAAGGCCGCCATCACGGCGATGGCAAGGGGGGCGAAGGCGCGGTTGACGGCGGGCATGCGGAGCGGCGGGCAAGGTACCGCTGCGGGGCCACCGCTTAGCTTCGCGGCCGTGCTCCACCGGTTGCTCATGCGCGCCCAGGAACGCCCCTTGGCGGCCCTGACCCTGCTTGCGCTGGCGCCCCGTCTCGTGGCGGCCTTCTTCAGCGGCGGCTACTTCGCGCAGGACGACCACTTCCTCATCATCGAGGCGGCGGGCAGCTGGGTGGATGCGCCCGGCTACAGCACCTGGTTGCCTTGGAACCAGGGGCCCGATGCGCGGCCCAGCGGGCACAGCTTCTTCTACGTGGGGCTGCACTACCTCCTGTTCTCCGGCCTCAAGGCCATCGGCCTGGTGGACCCCAAGGCGCAGATGGCGGTGGTGCGCCTGCTGCATGCGCTGTGGAGCCTGGTGGCGGTGCGCGCAGGCTACCGCATCGCCCTGCGGTTGAGCGATGCCTCCATCGCCTGGCGCACGGGACTGCTGCTGGCGCTCTTCTGCTGGATGCCCTTCCTCTCCGTGCGCAACCTGGTGGAGGTGGCCTGCATCCCCTTCCTCCTGCTCGGTGCGTGGTCGCTGATCCGCGGCGCTGGTCGGCCCGCCGTGCGCGATGCGCTGATCGCCGGCCTGTGGATCGGGCTGGCCATCAACGTGCGCTTCCAGGTCATCTTCTTCGCGGCCGGCGCGGGGCTGGCCTTCCTGCTGCAGCGCGACCTGCGCGGTGCCGTGGTGTACGCGCTGGGGCTGCTTCTTCCGCTGGCGGTGCTGCAGGGCGGCATCGACCTGGTGCTGTGGGGCAGGCCCTTCGCGGAGATCACGGAGTACGTGGCCTACAACCTGGCCAATCCCACCACCTATGGCGTGCAGCCGTGGTACAACTACCTGCTCCTGCTCGCCGGCATGCTGCTGCCGCCGCTCAGCCTGGCCGTGCTCTTCGGCTTCTTCCGCCGCACGGCGCCGCTGCACCTCTGGCTGGCCGTGCTGGCCTTCCTCGCCATCCACTCCTGGTTCCCGAACAAGCAGGAGCGCTTCCTGCTGCCCATCGTGCCGCTCTTCCTCGTGCTGGGCTATGTCTCCTGGGAGCAATGGCGCGCCGGGTCGGCATGGTGGCCGGCGCGGACTGCGCTGTGGCGCGGGGGCATGGCCTTCTTCTGGGCACTCAACCTGCTGCTGCTCCCCGTGCTCACCACGGCCTACAGCAAGCGCAGCCGGGTGGAGGCCCTGTATGCGCTGCGCCAGTACCCGCAGGTGCGCGGCATCGTGGTGGAGGACAGCGCCGAAGGCGAGGCCCCGCTGCCGCCGCTCTATTACTGGGGGCGCTGGGACGCCACGGTGGTGCCATGGACGGACCCCGGCGCCGACCTCGCGGCTGAAATGGCGCGCCACACCGGCCCCACGCGACCCAATGCCGTGCTCTTCTTCGGACTGGAGGACCTGGCCGCACGCCTGCAGCGGGCCGAAGCCGCCTTCGGCCCGCTGCAGGAAGTCCGTCGCTGCGAACCCGGGCTGGTGGACCGCGTGGTCCACTGGCTCAACCCGATCAACCGCAACGAGACCATCGTGATCGCGCTTCCCGCGGACACCGCCCCCTGAACCGAATCAATCTTCAGTGCCATGCTCGAACTGAGCCACCTCGACCCCTCCGTCCTCCTCACCCTCAATGGCCTCATCGCCCTGCTCACCCTCACGGCGCTCGAGATCGTGCTGGGCATCGACAACATCATCTTCATCTCCATCATCAGCAACAGCCTCAGCAACGCCACCGACCAGCGCAAGGCGCGCCAGCTGGGGCTCGCGCTGGCCATGATCACGCGCATCCTGCTGCTGCTATCCCTCAGCTGGGTGATGAGCCTCGACGAGCCCTTCCTGCACCTCCTGGGCCGGCACTTCAGCGGCCGCGACCTGGTGCTGCTCGCCGGCGGCCTCTTCCTCCTCTACAAGGCCACCGTGGAGATCCGCGCCAAGGTCACCGGGCTCGATGAGCAGCGCAAGGCGGCCAAGCGGCACAAGGGCCTGCTCTCGGTGGTGGCGCAGATCATCCTCATCGACCTCGTGTTCTCGCTCGACTCGGTGATCACGGCCGTGGGCATGAGCAACGAGATCATCATCATGGTGCTGGCCGTGGTGATCGCCGTGGCGGTGATGATGCTTGCGGCGGGCGCGATCAGCGCCTTCGTGGAGAAGCACGCCACGGTGAAGGTGCTGGCCCTCTCCTTCCTCGTGATGATCGGCGTGGCGCTGCTCATCGAAGGGATGGGCGAGCACATCAACAAGAACTATATCTACTTCGCCATGGGCTTCAGCGTGGCGGTGGAGATGCTGAACCTGCGCATGATGCGCAGCAAGCTCATCGAGCGCTGATTCAGGGCAGCTGGGCCGCGCGCGTGGCGGTAGGCACGCTGCCGCCGATGTTCACCAGGATGGGGTCGCGGTCGTTGCCCTCGCCGGTATAGCGCACCACGCCGTCCAGATTGACGTCCTCCGGGAAGTAGCCATTGGCGGTGGCATTGGGCGTGCCGCCGCCCACGCGGAGAAGGATGGGGTCGCGGTCGTTGCCCTGGCCTGTGTACCGGAGCACGCTGTTGCCGTCCACGTCGCCCATGAGCAGCACATTGCGCCCGGCGATGGTCTTGGTGGCCGCGGCTCCGCCGTAGAGCGGCACCGTGCCGTTGCTCAGGTCGAGCGCAAGGGGCGCTGCCGCGAGAGCGACGGCTGAGGCCGTCATCACCCCCAGGTGGTTCCGGTGACGGACGGCCACGTGGTAGTTGCCGGCCGCCGCAGTGAGGGTGACCGCGGAGCTGCCATCGGCTGCGGAAACGATGTCGCCATCCGCCTGCAGCAGCGCGCTTCTCGTGGCCACCACCACCGCCGGGTTGGCCGCGCTACGCAGCTCCACCACCACCCAATCCACCACCGCGTTGGCACCGGTGACGCTCAGGACCGCACCGGTGGTGCTTTCCTGTCCGCCGCCGGCCATGTGCGGATAGCCCGCAGCCGTGTAGGGCTCGGTCAGGGGCACCAGCCCGCCGGCCCGCAGCGTGGCCGACATCTGGCCCGTGCCGCTGTTGAAGGGCCCTTCCAGATAGGTGCGCGGCCGAACCGCAACGGCGGGTGCGGTGGCATAGGCACCATCCATCACCGTGAGGTTGTTGGCGGGATTGAGCCAATCGCGCATGCGTTCCGAAGGGGATGGGCCATCCCACATGGGCCCGAACTTGGCGAAGTCGGTGGGGATGGTGGTGGCGGTGGAGCACACCTGGGCACCGTCGTACATGTGGCCCACGAAACGCTTGTTCTGGTCGAATAGCGGCGATCCGCTCGAGACCGCCTGCACCAGTCCCTGGTCCCAGTTGCCGCGCCAGCACTGCACGCCGATGGCGTCGGTGAAGCTCGTGCTCGGGTCGTTGTTGAAGGCGATCTTCTTCACATCGTACATGGGATGCTGGATCACCACGCTGCTCTGCGGGGTGGCCCCGCTGCGGTCCCAGCCGGCGTAGAACACGTTGTATGAAGGGGGCGGGTCGCTGCTCAGCTCCAGCAGCATCATGTCGCGGTAGTAATCGCCGGCACGCAGCGTGGCCCCGGTCAAGGTCTGGTCCGAGGGCCCCTCCGTTCCCACGCACGCCGGGGCCTCGTAGTTGAAGTAGAAGACCCAGTCGCTGGTGGTGGGCTGATAGCAGTGCAGGGCCATCTGGAAGTAGGGCTTCCGGGGCACCTGGGTGTTGTTCATCAGGTTGCCCGTGCATCCGCCGCCGTCGGGCCGAAGGAAGAGGGCCACGGAGCGCTTCTGATCCTGCCAGCCCGCCGCCTCCGGACAGTTGATGTTGATCTGGCAGGGGGAGCTCTGGAAGCCTGGATTGATGTCGCGCAGCGCATCATCCTGGCCTTCATTGAAGCCGAACAGGTCCACGATGCCGTGGGTGATGCTCGCCACGCGCAACTGGGCGGGCCGGCGGTGGATGGTGCGCGCACGGTACTCGATCACCACCTCGTCACCGGGCAGCACTGCGGTGGCCATGGTGCCACTCGCCTGCCGATTGCGGGCATCGAAGCTGCCGATGAAGCGGTCGCGGTCGGCGGTGTAAAGGAAGACGGCATCCCCCTCGTTCAGCTGCCAGCGGTCGAACTGCACGCTGAGCATGAGGGCACCCGGGCTCCGCAGCGCCAGCCGGCAGAGCATGCCGCCCTGCGGCAGCGCGTCCCAAGCCCCCAGCGCCAGCACATCCGCCTCGCGGAAGCGCTGGTGGCCGTACCGGAATCCGGGCACCTCCACCCCTGTCTCCTGCTCGGTGAGCGGCCCCAGGTCGATGACGGGCACCGCATCGCGCGGCAATTGGGGCATGGACCACTCGGCGGGCTCGCCGCCATGGCTGACCTGGGCCATGCCATATGCCGCCATGCCCAAGGCGGAGGCCAGGATGAAACTGCGCATCGGAAGGGAGGCTGCAAAGGTAGCGGAGGCCTTTGCCGGTTCCTCAGCGCGATAGGATGACGAATTCTGTGCGACGGTTGGCCGCCCGGCCCTCGGGGGTATCGTTGCTCGCCAGCGGCTTCGTGGGGCCGAGCCCCTTGAAGCTCAGCCGGCTTGCTGCCACGCCCTTGCCTTGCAGGTAGCCCATCACGGTGAAGGCGCGGTCGTTGCTCAGGGCCATGTTGTCGGCCAGCTGGCCCACATTGTCGGTATGGCCTTCGATGCGGATCCGGATGGTGGGGTTCTCCTTGAGGAAGGCGATCAGCTCATCGAGGATGTACTCGCTGCTCCTGGCGATCTCCGCGCTGTTGGAGGCGAACTTGATGTCATTGACGCGGTAGCTGCGGTTCACCTCGATCCGCTGCACGCTCATGTCCACCTTGGCCACGCCACGGCGCACGGTATCCTCGATGGCGAAGCTGCGCGAATCGAAGACATGGCCCTCCTTCTTCACGGTGAGCACCACGTCGCTGCCGGGCTTCAGGCGCACCACGGTGGCGTAGCGGCCATCCACGCTGTCGGCCTTGATGACCTCCGTCCTGCGGGTGTCCATGTACTTCACCTCAACGGTGGCGCCGCGCACGGCCTGCCCCTTCTCGTCGCGCACCTCGCCCTTCACGATCAGGATCTCATCGGGCCGCACGTCGGTGGGCAGCGGGAAGCTGAGGATGTCCAGGCCGCCTGCGCCCTTGTAGCGGCCGCTGGCGAAATAGGCGGTTCGGCCGTCGGCGCTCACGATGAGCCCGTGCTCATCCTGGTCGGTGTTGATGGGATGGCCGATGTTGCGCGGCGTGGTCCAGCTGCCATCCTCGTTCAGCTTGCTGAAGAAGATGTCGTAGCCGCCGATGCTGCGGTGCCCCTGGCCCTGGGCGTTGGGCTTGGCGGCGAAGTAGAGCGTGCGGCTGTCCGCGTGCATGAAGGGCGCCTTCTCGTCGCCCTCGGTGCAGATGCCGGGCACGGGCCGCGCGGGGCTCCACACGCCCTTCGCATCGCGGGTGCTGGTGAAGATGTCGATGCCCCGGCTGCCCTCGCGCGCCGTGGCGAAGTAGAGCGTGCGCCCGTCGCCGCTCAGGCTGGGCTGGCTCTCCCAGCTGCCCGTACCGTTCACGGCGTCGCTGAGGGCATCGAGGCCCTCCCACTCCCACTCCTGGCCGCCGGCGTCGAGGTTGAACCGGCTGTTGAAGTGCGAGCGGTGGATGTCGCAGTTGCTGTAGCCCCGGCTGTCCTTGGGGCCGCACACGGTGACGAACATCTCCTTGTTGTTGAGGCTGATGGTGACCCCGCCATAGCCGTCGCCGGTGTTGAAGGGGTCGGGCAGCGCGCGGCCCGCATCGAAGTCGGCCTCCACGCCCTTGCGGCGCGCTTCCATGAGTTCCTCCACATCGCGCCCCACCAGGTCGCCCTTGGCCTTCACCTGGCGCTTCCGCGTGAAGAAGATCATCTCGTTGTCGGGCGAGAGCATGGGCAGGTACTCGTCCGTGGGCGTGCTCACGTTGGGCACCGAGCGCGGGTTGAGCTCGCCGGTGTTGCGGTAGAAGTCGGCATAGAACGCCAGCTCGGGCATCAGGGCCTCGGTCTCCTGGTACTGCTTGTCGTAGCCCTTGCTCGCGCGGGCGGCATCCTCGGTGGGGAAGCGGCGGAAGGCCTCGACGGCCTTGGCGGCCTCGGCGTAGCGCCCCTCGGCGTAGTGCATGGTGCCCAGCAGGTAGGGCACATCGCTGTGGTAGGCGGGGCATTTCGCCTGCACGGCCTCCAGGTACTTGATCGCCGCAGCGAAGCCCTTTCCGCCCTCGCGCGCGATGCGGTAGGCCGAGAGCCCCAGCCTGAACTGGCACTCCACGCATTCCGGGTCGATCTCCAGGGTGCTCTTCAGCTTGGCATGGCGCTGCACGGGGTCCTTGGCACCGGCGGCCTCATCGAGCAGCTTCAGGATCTTCTTGTCCGTGGGCGGGGCGCACGGATCGTCATCCTGCGCCACCGCCGCTGTCCCTGCCAGCAGCATCCACGCCAGCATCAGCCCGGCCGCCCCCTTCACGCCCCGCCTGTTCCGCATCACTTCACCGTCGTATCGGTTTCCTCCGCCTTCTTCACCAGCTCATCGCCTTTCTTGCGGGCGACATCCACCACGGCGTCCGCCTTCTTGTCGGCCTCGGCCACGGCACGCTGCTCCACCTTGTCGGCCTCCTGCTTGGCCTTGTCGGCCACGGCCTTGGCGGCCAGCTTGGCGAGCGGGTTGGTGATCTTGGCCAGCTCGTCGTCGGCGGCCTTGTATGCCTGCGCCTTGGCGGCGGCGGCCTCGCGGCGGGCATCGGCCTTCAGCTTGTCGGCCTGGGCCTGGGCCTCGGCGATGAGCCGGTCGCGCTCGGCCTTGGCGCGGGCGATGGCCTCCTCCTTGGCGCGGGCGATCTGCGTGTTCAGCTCCTCCTTCAGCTCCTCCTTCACCGTCTCCTTCAGGCTGCTGCCGCCTCCAGCGAACACCGGCTTCACGATGGGCTTCTCCATGGTGCCCGTGATCCGCGCGGTCATGTCGAGTTCCTTCGGCGCCTGGAAGCTGGACCCGATGGCCGCGTTGGCCTTGCCGAGCAGCCCGGCCACGGCCTGGTTGGCCGCCGCACCGAAGAGCTCCGTAGGCACCTTGGCCTTCAGGTCGTAATCGATGGCTTGGTCGACGAAGGCGGTGGTGCCGCGCACGTTGGCCTGGATGCGGTCGATCTTCACGTCGAAGGGCTTCACCACCATCTTGCCGTCGAGGAACTCGAAGCTGAAGTCCACGTTCTGCACGCGCGTGTTCTCGAGCTCCTTCACCTTCAGCGCCTTGGCCAGCTCCACCAAGGGCTGCAGGCCGTCGATCTGCACGTTGCGCGTCACCAGGGTGCCGCCGCCGGTGAGCGTGTTCAGGTCCGGCTCCATGTGCTGGTCCAGCCGTCCCTGCATGGTGAGCGTGGTGGTGAAGGCGCCCTTGCAGGTCTTGGCGATGGGGGCCACCTTCTTCACCATGTCCACGTACTGCACGGTCTGCTGGATATCCAGGTTCCTGATGTCGTACTCAAGGTCGTAGCGGGCGCCGGTGGTCCCTTCGGGCTTGTAGCTGCCGGCGAGGCCCACGCTGCCGCCGAAGAGGTTGAAGAAGACATCGCGCAGGTCGAGCCGGCCCTCGTGGGCGTGGAGGCCGCCGCGCACGTTGGTGAGGTGCAGGTCGTCGTAGATCACCTCCTGCACGGCCAGGCCCATGCGGAAGTCGATGTTGCCCGGCACCTCGATCACGCTCATCGGCACGGTGTCCGTGGGTGCGGCGGTTCCGGAGGATGCGCCCGCGCCGTTCCCCATCAGCTCGTTCACGTTGAAGCGGTCGGCCGTGAGGTTGAAGCTGCCGGTGAGGGTGCTGTCCTTGAGCCACCACTGCAGGTAGTTGTCCATGCGGCCCTTGGCCTGCAGGTTGCTCGAGCCCACGCTGCCATCGAAGCCCACGAGCTCCAGGAATCGCGGGTTGAAGTCGAAGTGCAGGCTCTTGATGCCCACCGCGAAGGGCAGCGAGTCGGAGGCGTAGCGCATGCCCGCGAGCAGGAGCTCGCCATCGGCGTGGAACTTCTCGTAGCGCTGCGCCTCCACGTCGCTCATGGCGCCCTTCATCCGCACGTCGGCGGTAAGACGGCCCTGCAGGTCGTTGCCCTCCATGGGCACCACCTTCTTCACGCTGGCCAGGTCCAGGTCGGCCTTCAGCTCCGCATCCACCTTGGGATCGCTGATGGGATGGGTGAGGTGCATGCGGGCCTCCACGGGATTGCCGGCCATCCGCATCGCGAAGCGCTTCAGGTCCACCACCATGCCATCGAGGTCGGCACCGCCGGGGCTGTTCACCTTCAGGTCCACGTAGATGTCCTCCACGGCGGCCGGGAGGTCGGGGTACTTGAAGCGGCCCCGGTCCACATCCACCACCACGCCGAAGCCGGGCATGCTGGTGTCGTTGTAGGTGCCCTTCACATGGCCGCTGAAGGCGGCCTTGCCGCTCATCTGCACGCCGCTGAGGTCGGAAGCGAAGGCGGCGGGCACCAGGGAGAGCAGGGTGGCGAAGTCGGTCTTCTTCGCGTTCCAGGTGAGGTCCATGTCGATGTCGTCCGCCGGCATGGCCAGCCAGCCATCGAACCCGAGCACGAGCTGGTTGATGGCCGCCTCGTTCTCCTTGAAGGTGAACTTCATGTTCGGCATGTCCATGTCGATGTCGGCGGCGATGTCGGCCTTCACGTTGCGCAGGTAGCGGATGCCGTCGAAGTCCACGTTGGCCGTGTCCGCATGCAGCTTGGTGCTGAGCACGTAGAGGTCCTGCGTCATGTCGCCGTGGCCGGTGAGGTCGAGGCCGGCGAGGTCCATGTAGTAGGTGAGCGAGGCATCGTCGTAGATGAGCCGCCCGTCCTCGATGGTGAAGGACTCCAGCGCCAGGTTGAACGCGCCTGCGGCCGTGTCGGCGGGCGCCTCCTCCACCGCGGCGCTGTCGGCCTTGGCGATGTCCCAGTTGGCGCGGCCATCCTCCAGCACCTTCACGTGGATGCGGGGCCTCACCAGCGCGATGCGCTTCACATCGATGCGGTCGCCGAAGAGGCTCTTCACATCCACGGTGGCCACGAAGGAGGCGATGCGCGCGAGCTCGATGCCCTCGAAGGGGGCCTGGTTGGCCACGGAGACATCGGCCACCTCCACGGTGAGGTCGGGGAAGCTCCGCAGGAGGGTGATGTCCCATTCGCCCCAGTTGACGGTGGCGTTCAGGTTCTTGTTCACCTCCGTCTTCACGGCGGCCTCGATCTTGTCCTTGAACAGGATGGGGATGAGCACCGCTGCGGGGAGCAGCAGCACCACCAGGATGCCCACGGTGAGCAGGATGCGCTTGGTCCACTTCTTCATGGCCGGAGGAGGCGTTGGTATGAGGGGGCCGGCATCAGGGCCGACCCGCCTGCAAAGATGGTTCCACCGACGGCCGCGGACCCTGCCGGGCCTCAGCGGCCTTGCTCACGCCGGCTTGTTGAAGAGGCGCTCGCCCTGGCTGTGGGCGATGATGCTGCAGCAGGCCGCATCGCCGGTGACATTCACCACCGTGCGGCACATGTCCAGGATGCGGTCCACCGGCAGGATGATGGCGATCCAGGCGGGATCGAGGCCCAGGCCGGTGAGCACGATGAAGAGCGTGATGAGGCCGGCGCTGGGCACCGCGGCCGCGCCGATGCTGGCCAGGGTGGCCGTGAGGATGATGCCCAACTGCTGCACCAGCGTCAGGTCCACCAGGTGGAACTGCGCCAGGAAGACCACCGCCACGGCCTGGTAGAGGCTGGTGCCGTCCATGTTCACCGTGGCGCCGATGGGGAGCACGAAGCTGGCGGTGCCCTTGCTCACCCCGATGTTCTCCTCCACGCACTCCAGGGTGGCCGGCAGGGTGGCCGCGCTGCTGCTGGTGCTGAAGGCCAGGAGCTGGGCAGGGCTGATGGCCTTGAGGAAGCGGACGAAGACGTTGCGGCGCATGAGCAGGGTCATCACCGTGGGGTAGATGAGGAAGACCACCAGCGCCAGGCCGAGGACCACCGTGAGGCTGTAGCCGGCGAGCGATTTGAAGAGCTGCAGCACGGCGGCGGGGTCGTCGCCGGCGATGCGCGAGACCACCCCGGCCATGAGGGCGAAGACGAACCAGGGCGCGGCGCGCATCACCAGGTCCACCATGCGCATGAAGACCTCGTTGAGCCCCTGCACCAGGGCCACCACCGGCGCCACGGTGGCCGCCGGCAGGGTGAGCAGCACCACGCCGAAGAAGAGGGCGAAGAAGATCACCTGCAGCATCAGCGCGTTGTTGAAGCTCAGGAAGATGTTGCTCGGCACCATGTCCACCAGGAACTGGAGCGGACCGCCCTGCACGCTCTTGGCCTCCTCCACCTTGCCCATGAGGGCGGGATCGGGCGGGGAGGCCTGGCGGGCGGCCATCACCTCCGCCACCAGCGCGGCGTTCTTCGGGTCGCAGAGAATGCACGGGTGCAGGTTGCCGTCGCCGG
>ERZ761602.5303-NODE-5303-length-15420-cov-7.117800_pt1 | contig 15420 bp, 18 predicted proteins | sample MGYA00512165_ERZ761602 | MGnify/ENA primary metagenome ERZ761602 (study PRJEB28899, sample SAMN02445085) | bioreactor sludge metagenome | biome: EBPR sludge; isolation source: Thorneside wastewater treatment plant | place: Australia: Brisbane, Thorneside...
CAGCAACCCCATCGACGCGAACGGCAGAAGCTCGGCCCGGCGCGAGGGCCAGCCTCGCCGAGCTGCGACGCATCCTCTCGCGACACGTCGCGCCGCGCGACATAGCGGCGAGCAAGCCACGAGTCGAAGCGCCACAAGCGCCACAAGCGCCACAAGCGCCCCTCGCTGGCGACATAGCGCGCGCCGTGCGCGCGGTGCGGCGAGCTGTCGAAGGGATGCCGGGGGGGAGGCGCCGCCCGTGTTGACGCTCGGAGCCGTGCTCGTGCGTCGCGATCGACGCAGCCAAGAGGTTCTCTCGGGCCTCGTGGGGATCTCGCGCCAGCAGCTCAGCCGCATCGTCAACGGGCACTCGGCGCCGTCGTGGAAGACGCGCGTGGCGTTCCGAGACGCGCTCGGGATCGCCGTAGACGCCTGGGACGGGCCCGGCTCCGCGCCGCCGCTCGACGACGACGTGCTCGAGGGCGACGACTCCGACGCGGCGTGACCGTCACGTGCTCGGCTCCGCGCGCGCAGCCCGGCCGCCGCGTCGCTTTTCGCGACCTCATTCGAGGTGGCAAAAGCGGAAGTGCGCGCGAGGCCCGGCCGCTCGAGCTGGCGTCGCTTTGTCGCATCGGTGCGACAGCCCGCAGCCCTCAACGTGGTTCGCTCTGGGCATGCCCTACAGCACGACCACCCCACTGACGCCCGGAACGGCGCTCCGCGCGAGCGCGCCGCCCTACGCGAGCGCACGCCCGCGCGGCGCGGCCTCGCCCGAGCGCAGCAAGTCACCCGAGGCCCGGCTCGACGCGCTCGAGGCTGAGCGAGACCAGCTCAAGAAGCGCGTCGACACCCTCGAGAGCGAGCTGCGCGCCGAGAAGCGCGATCGGCTGTCGTGGGTGTCGCGGCTCGAGGAGAAGATCGCTCGCCTCGAGAAGCTCTCGAAGGGCGGGACCGCGCCCGCGCCGAAGCCGAGCGAGCCCGACGAGACGCCCGCCGAGGAGCGCGAGAAGGCCGCGCTCGTGGCCAAGCTGCCCGCCGCCGAGCGGGCGATCTACCGCGCGCTACCGGTCCGTGCCGTGCGCGCCGCAGTGCGCGAGCAGGAGCGCTTCGCCGCTCGCCGCGCCCAGCGCGAGGAGCTGGACGCGGAGATGGGGATCCGGGGCGGCACGGTCGTCCGCTACGAAGGCACCCGCCAGATCTTCCCGGTGCTCCTACCGTCCGAGGCTCGCCGCCTCGCTGGGGTTGCGTCGTGAACCGCCGAGAGCACGTCATCGGCTCGGCCAGTCAGAAGCTCCGCGAGCTGCAGCGCCGCATGGGCAAGGTGGAGGCCGACGCCCGCGCCAGCGCCTCGCCCGAGGAGCTGCTCGAGGTGGCCTACGCGCTGATCGCCAAGTACCTCGGACGGGCCGCCGCCGAAGCGTTCGCGGCTCCGCTCCGCGCCGCTCCCCGCCACGTCGCCGCGCATCGTGCGCGGCTCGACGCGGCTTTCGGCACGCCCGTGCCCACCAAGATCCACCGTCAACACGGCGCGCTCGTGCTGCCCGCCGCCGCAGTGGTTCGTCGATGAGCATCACCCAGAAGATCGCCGGGGCGCTCGGGTTCTCGAAGCCCGAGGACGCCAACATCAAGACCCGCATCGCCAGCGCGGCGCAGGAGGTGAGCGCGCGCGAGAAGGCGCACGCCGACGCCCGCGACGCGCTCGAGGCCGCCGAGGCGGAGCGCACCAAGCTCGAGGGCGAGGTGGGCGAGGCCGAGCAGGCCTACGCGGACGCGCCGACCGACGCGAAGGCGAAGGCCGTGATGAAGGCTCGCGAGTCCCGCGACCTCGCCGCGCTCCGCTGCTCGCGCCCCGCGCAGGTCCTCGCCCGCGCCGAGGCCGAGCTCGGGACCGCGCGCGACGCCCTCGCCGCGCTCGAAGCCGAGCAGGCTGAGATCGAGCACCGCGCGCGCGTCGAGGCGTTGCGGGCGAAGGCCACGCCCGCCGCGTTCCGTACCGCGGCCGCACCCCACGTCGCCGCGCTGCTCGAGGCGATCGAGCGCGCCAAGAGCGTCGCCGCTGCCATCGAAGCCGAGCTTGCTGCGACGCGCGCCGCCGCCGCCGAGCTCACCCAGCTCGGTGAGCCGACGACACCGCCCGCTGCGTTCCACCCAGCGCTCGCCGTGGCGATCGCGCGCATCGGCACCGGGGCGCCCGTGCCTCACAACGCACACGACTTCGTGTGCCGCCTGCAGCAGATGATCGCGCGGACCCACGAAGAAGGCGGCGTCGTCGGGCTGCAAGAGCTGATCTCCGCTTCGCTCGACGCGGTGACCGGCGCGGCGCGCCCGTTCGCCGGTGAGGAGTACCGCGCGCGAGTCGTCGACGAGCTGCACACGCTCGCCGACTGCCCGACGCTGCACGCCGGGAGCGACGCGCTCCAGGCACGCCGCGACGCTGCCCGCCGAGCCGCTGGCGTGACCTCCTACGCCGAGCGCGACGGCCTCGCATGAACGACTAGGGAGGGGCGGACCGCTCATCCGCCCGCGCTCGAGGCCCTGAGCGCTCCTCCCCCGCGGCGCCCCCTTTCCCGCCGCGGGGGAGGATCCCGAAGGCAACTCTTGGAGCTGCGACCATGCCCGCCACGCCGACCCGAGCCCGCCGCAAGCCGGCCCTCACCCTCGCCGAGACCTCGGCGCAGCTCGACGCCGCCGAGCTCGCGCTCGAGACCCACGACAAGGCGACGAAGGCCCGCGGCGCTGGTCCCGACGTCTCCGACGACGAGCTTGCTCGTCTGGTCGTGCGCCGCTTCGTGCTGCTCGAGCGCGTGCGCTGGGCCTACGACCGCAAGATCGAGTGCCAGCGGCGCGCGAAGCACGCGCAGCTCGCCAAGGGCCGAGACCCCCGCCCGTGAAGGAACACCCGATGGATCCCTGCAAGCTCCACGACCTCGACGAGCCGCGCCGTTCGCTGGCTCGACTCTCCGCGGCGCGCTCCAACGCCTCCGACGACCTCGACCGCGCGCTCCATGGCGTGCTGGGCGACGTCCTGGACGGCCGCCCCGTGACCTCGGACGAGGTCATGCGCGCAGCGCGAAGGCTCGGGCTCCGCATCGCCGCCGAGAGGATGGGCGAGCTTCGGCTCGCGCGCCTCGAGCTGGGCGCCGAGCAGCGCGCCGAGGAGCAAAGCCCGTGAGCATCCCCAACCCGCTCCGAGACGCAGAGGTCGACGCCTGGGACGTCGCCTACCTCGCTGGCGTACCGAGCCCCGGCCAAGTCATGGTCGCAGGCGCCGCATCGCCCCGCGGCTGGGACGAGGCGAAGGGCACCGGCACGAGCGGCGCCACGCTGCGGTGGACCGGCGATGGCCTACCCGAGTTCGACGTCGTGGTGGAGGTCTGGGAGCCCGAGCACTTCGACGAGTGGGACGCGGGCTGGGGCCAGCTCACCGCTCGCACCGAGCCTGGGCAGAAGCCGCGCGCCTTCGACTTCTCGCACCCCGCCACGGACGACCTCAAGATCCGATCCGTCGTCGTGACCGACCTATCGCAATGGGAGCAGGTCGAAGACGGCAAGTGGGCGCGCACGGTCAAGCTCAAGCAGTTCCGCGCGCCGAAGCCTGCGCTCGGCAAGCCCGCGGGGGCCGAGAACGGCGTGCCCACCGGGTTCCTACCAGCGCCGACGCCGAAGGACGACCAGGACGTGATGATCGAAGACCTCTCCGAGCAGGCGGTGGTCGAGCTCGCGAAGTGAGCTTGCACCGCGAGCACGAAGCGGCGCCCGAGGTGGAGTCGCCTTCGATGGACCGAGCATCCGAGCCGCGCGCGCGGCTGCGATCGTCGCGGTGGTCGCGCTCGGCGAGGTGACGGTCGAGGTTCCCTCGGTGCCCGTGACCGTCGTCGCGCCCGTGGAGTGAGTCCCCCTGCCGTCGCCGCTCACCCGCCGAGCTGCGCCTCGAGCCCTTCTCGCAGTAGGTCGCGAAGCTCCGACACGTCGAGCTCGCCGGCCGACCACGCAACGTCCGCGGCGTCGAGCGCGTCGTAGTAGCGCTTTCGATACCGGCTGAGGTGCTCGAGCACGGTGCGCTCGCCGGGGAGCTGCTCTCCGTACCCCACGACGAGCGCGAGATAGGCGACCGCGCGCGCGACGCGCCCGTTCCCGTCGCGGAAGGGATGGATCCAGTTCACGCGCCACAACACGAACGCAGCCGCGTCTTCTGGCGTCCAGTCGTCGTGCGCGTCGAGCTCCGCCGCCATGCTCGCGAGCAGGGCCTCGAGCTGGTCGTGCGCCGGTGGTACGTGGCGACTCCCGAGGATGTCAGCGCCGCCGTCGCGGAAGCGCCCGGGCGCGTCGTCGTCGAAGCCCTCGAGCGCAATCGCGTGAAGCTCACAGAGCAGTGAGGCAGAGACCTCGAAGGGCTGCGCGCCGTGCGCTACCGCGCGCGCCAGCTCGCCCACGTAGCGCATGAGCGCGGCGGTGTTCGCTCCTTCGCGCCCCGCTTGCTCGTCTGGCGTGTCGTCGGAGATCCAACCGCCCACGCGAGGCTACCGCGTGGGGCGCTGCGGCCGCGTCGCTCGCACCGCAGCCTCGACGCTCGCGCGCTCGACGCGGTCGTTCTCGAGGCGCGCGTTCCCGTAGGCGAGGCTCACGAGCTGGCGCTCTCGCTGCTCGTCCGTCATCGGCTTCGCCTTCGCGAGGAGCTCGACGATCGCAGGGTTGGGCCTCGTGCGCATGCGCTGAGCCTAGCAGACCCGATCCAATGCCGATTGTTTCGATATCAATACGCGCACTTAGACGCGCGTCCAGCTTTCGCGCTTGCGTAGCGAATAGCCGCGGCGCATAGTCGCAACGTGCCGCGCCCCAAGACCTTCGACGCCGCGATCCTCGTGAAGATGGAGAAGGCTCGCCTGAGCACGCTCCACACGCTGGCCGCGCTCGAGGGCGTCGACATGTCGACGTGGGTCCGCGCGCGCATCGACGACGCCGCGAAGGCGCTGGCCGCTCGTGACGACGCTCGACCTCGCCGCCGTCGCTCCCCACCGAAGGCGCAGCCGGCGACGTAGGCGCGCGACAAAGAGCAGCCCCCGCGACGCGCCAACGTCCGGGGGCCCGACCGAAGCGACAGAACCGCTCCGATGACGAACACCCTACCACACCCCACCGAGGCCGAGCGATGCCGCGCGTAGCGTCGGGAGGGATCCTCACCCGCGACGGTCGCAGCTTCGCGCGCGTGACGCTCGCGACGGGCGAGCGGCGCGTGCTGCCGTTGCCGGCCGACCTCGACGACGACCAGGCCGCCGAGCGCGCCGAGTCGATCGCGAGCATGGTGCTCGGGCTGCGCCGCGCTGGCGTCGACACCGAGACGATCGGCCGCCTGGCCACGCGCGCGGCCGCAGCCGTCGACGTCGCCGAGCTGGAGGCGATCGACAAGGTCGCTGAGCGCCTCGTGAAGGGCGAGCTTCGCTCGGTGCGAGCGCCTCTCGTGCTCGCGACCTTCGGCGACGTGGCCCGCGCCTGGACGAGCGGAGAGCTCGCCCGGCTGCACCCGGACCACGTACGCACGAAGCGCAGCGCCGACGACGACCGAGAGCGCCTCACCAAGTACGTGCTCCCCGAGATCGGCCCGGTGCCGATCGCGAAGGTGACGCTCGACCACGCGCTCGGCGTGATGAGCGCGCTCCCCGCCGAGCTGACTTCGGCGACGCGGCGCCACGTCGCGCAGGTGATGAACCGCGTGTTGAAGCTCGCCGTCTTCCCGCTGCGGCTCCGAGAGTCCTCGCCGCTCCCGGTCGGGTGGATGCCGAAGATCCACGCGAAGGCCCAGCGCAAGCAGGCGATGCCCTACCCCGCCGAGCTTGACCGCTTGCTGAGCGCGCAGAGTGAGCCGAAGGCCGTGCGCATCCTGCTCGGGTTCATCGCGCGCGAGGGCATGCGCCCCGACGAAGCGCGTGAGCTCACGTGGGCGAACGTCGACCTCGAGCGCGGCATCGTGCGCCTCGACGAGAACAAGACCGACGACCCGCGCTCGTGGGCGCTGCGTCCCGACGTGGCGCGTGCTCTGCGCCTATGGCACGTCGAGCAAGGCTCACCCGCCGAGGGGCTCGTGTTCCCCGCCGCCGTCGACGCAGTGAGCTACCGCGCGGCCCTCGCGCGCGCGGGCGTCGCACGTCGCGACCTGTTCGAGCACGGCAAGACGACGACGCCGACCGGGCTGCACTCGCTGCGCGGGCTCTTCGTGACCGAGGCCCTCGCGCGCGGCATGTCGGAGCGGTGGGTGGGCGACCGCACGGGCCACAAGTCGAGCACGATGATCTCGACCTACCAGCGGCGCGCGCGTACCTTTCAGGAGGCTTCGGTCGAACCGCATGGATCGCTCGACGTTCTGCTCGGGTGGCCAGCAGACGAAAGGGATCTGACCGGCGCTGAAAGGGATCTGGGGTCGTCGTCGGCCTCGCCTCGCTCCGCAGCGGCGCCCGCAACGTCGCAAGATCGCTCGCGCCGCGCGCCCGTCCGCAGCGCCAGAAGGGCCCCCGAGGCGATTCAAAATCCGCTTCCCGAAAGGGAGTGTCGGTTCGAGTCCGACCTTCGGTACCAGCAGGAAACGACGGGGGAAACGGCGGCGCTGGGGAGCGCCGAGCTCGAGCGCGGGGGCGGGCGGGACCCTCACGCCAGCGCGATGGCTCAGGGTGAGCAGGCGCCCTCCCAGGCGTCCATCGTGTCGACGTTCTTCCGGTGGCTGTAGAGGTACGGGAGCGTCTGGCAGGGCGTGTACTCGATGTTGTACACGGGCCGGCCGAGCTCGGCGTAAGCGCCGCACTCGGCGTAGTGCTGGCACTCCTCGTTCTGGTAGAGGTCGACCAGATCGAAGAAGAGGTCGATCTTGTCGACCGCGTTCTTCTGCGAGACCAAGAGGCCGCGGGCGCGCGCCTCGGTGAAGATCTCCGCCACGTAGGCCTCGTGCCCGTCGCGATCGATGTTGTCGAGGTCGATGCCCTCGCAGCCCTTCGACACCGCGAGATCGAGGCGCGCGACGAGCACCGCGAGGTTCTGCGGATCGTCGGCGTCGATCCAGTACTCGCCGGGCCAGCCGTCGAGCTCCTCGCCGAGCGCGCCGAAGCTCGAGGCGTCGGGGCGCCAGGCCTCGTACTGCGAGGAGACGTAGCAGAGCATGCGCGCTCCCATCGCCGCGCACTGGGCGATATCCGCCGCGGGTGTGTCGAAGAGGTCGAAGATCACGAAGTCGCGCTCGGCGCACTTCGACCAGTCCTTGGTCTGCGTGTAGTTGAGGTGGAAGCTCGCGTAGCTCGGCAAGGCGCTGCCGCCGCCGCCGCCCGCTCCGCTCGAGCTGCTCGTCGAGGGGCCGGCGCCGCCCGCGCCGCCGCCGCTCGAGCTACTCGCGCTGCCTCCGCCGCCGCTCGAGCTGGTCGACGTGCCGTCGTCGGCGCCGTCGCCGCAGGCGACGATCACGAGGGTCGAGAGAGCGAGGGCGAAGAGCTCGTGGCGCACGCCTCGAGCATACAGCCTCCGCCGAGGATCGCCCCTCGACGGACCGCTTCGCTCCTCCCGAGCGCTCGGCGCGCGGCGCTCGAGACGGCGCTATGCTGCGCGCCGCCCGCGCATGCGAGCCGAGGAGAAGACGATGAAGCTCTACGGATTCCCGATGTCCCCGAACGTGCGGCGCGTGCAGATCGCGCTCGAGGAGGCCGGAAAGGCCTACGAGCTCGTGCCCGTCGACCTCACGCAGGGTGAGCACAAGAAGCCCGACTACGTGTCGATGAACCCGCACGGGCGCGTGCCCACGCTCGTCGACGGAGAGCTCGTGCTGTGGGAGTCGCACGCGATCTGCGACTACGTGGCGGCGCTCTGCCCCGAAGCGAAGCTCTCCGGGCAGAACCCCGAGGAGATCGGCCGCATCGCCCAGTGGACCTACCTCAACGCCGCGCACTTCGGGCCAGCCTTCGCGGGCCTCTTCGCGCACACGATCCGCCTCCCGGAGGAGCAGCGCATCGCGCGCATCGCGGAGAACGGGCGCGCCGAGGCGCAGAGGATCTTCGCCGTGCTCGACCGCGCGCTCGAGGGCAAGAGCTTCCTCGTGGGCGAGCGCATCACGCTCGCCGACATCTCCTTCGCGCCGAGCCTCGCCTTCGCGCCGATGCTGGGCTTCGAGCTCGGCGAGTGGCCGAACGTGTCGCGCTGGATCGCGAGCCTGCGTGAGCGCCCCTCGGTGAAGAAGGTCCTCGGCTGAGCGCCGCGCCGGCCGCGCGCGCCGCCGCTCAACCCACGAGCGCGCGGAAGCGCAGCGGCTCGGCGACGTTCTTCACGCTGGCGCGGCGCTCGTCGCCGAAGCGCGCCGGCTCGCCGAGCGCCTCGACGAAGCTGTCCATGCAGAGGATCTCGTCGCGCTTCGCGAGCGCCTGCAGGCGCGCCGCGTTGTTCATGACGGAGCCGAAGGCCGTGTAGTTCTCGTTGGGCCCGACGCGGCCCACGAAGACCGGCCCGTAGTGCAGGCCCGTCGCGACGCCGAGCGGCGGCTCGATGTCGCGGAGCTCGGGCATCGCGACGCCGTCGTTCAGCGCGCGCGTGAGCTCCATGATGCGCTCCGCCGCGAGCGCCGCGCGCCTGCAGGCCTCGGCGCCCTCGAGGTCGAAGAAGGGCGGCCCGAAGAGCGCGATGATGCAGTCGCCGACCATCTTGTCGAAGACGCCGCCGAGCTCGTAGATCACGTCGACGGCGAGGCGGCTCCAGGTGTCGACCAGCTTCGCGATGAGCTCGGGCTCGCGCAGCACCTGCTCGCTGATCCGCGTGAAGCTCGAGAGATCCGTGAACAAGATCGCCACCTTTGCCTCGCGCGCCGAGAGCCTGCGCTCCGAGTAGTCGTCCTCGCGCAGCAGGCCCTCGACCGTCGGGTGCGGGAAGCTGAGGCCCAGGTGGCGCCACTCACGGTAGTGATCGACGAGCCGCTGCCGGAGCGAGTCGGCGAAGCGCTCGAGCACGTCGCGGTCGATGGTGCTGAGCTCTCCGCGCCGGCTGGAGACGACGACCTTGCCGAGCGAGCGCCGCTGGCTCACGCCCGAGATGAGGGCCTCCTCGCGGAAGCGCGTGATGCCGAGCTGCGCGAGCAGGCTGCGCGAGTCGCCCTGGATCATCGCGGAGGCGTGCGTCTTGACGAAGTCCTCGACGGAGAGCTCTCCGCTCACGGCCGCTTCGTGCGTGAGCACGCCACCCTGGATGATGCGGTAGGTGAGCCGCGCGCCGCGCGCGTCGTGCTCGTCACGCACCACGAGCAAGAGATCGTCGAAGCTCACGGCCTCGCGCAGCACCTCGAGCGCGGCGTCGATGCCGCGATCGAGCACCGGGTCCATCAGCGCGTCGCCGAGCTTGCGGGCGACGATCGATTTCCGGCGGAAGATCGCGACGAAGGCGAGCTGGTTGTCGATCACCTCGGCGAAGGCGCCGAGCAAGCTGCGGAGCTGGGCGAGGCGCGTTTCGTCGGCGTCGCCGGGCAGCTCGGCGGCGAGCGCGCCGAAGAGCTCGCCCGCGACGTCGAGGTGCTGCGCGATGACGAGCGCGCCGGCCTCACGCTCGAGGAAGGGCTCGCGACCATCGGTGTGCTCGGAGATCCGCGGCATCTTGCGCGCGAGCTCGCCCGAGCGAGGCTGGTCGGGCCAGGCATAGGTGACGAGCTCGAGGCTCTCGTCGAAGGTGCGCAGGGCGATCGCGCGGGCGCCGAGCACCGCCGCGAGGATCTCGAGCGCCCGTGGCAGGTAGCTCTCGAGCGGGAGGCGATCGCGCAGCGCGACCTCGAGCAACTCGTCGATCGCGGAGACCAGCGCGCGCTCCTCCTCGAGCGTGCGCAGCCTGCGCTCGAGCTCCTCGAGCCGCCCCACCGAGTCCTCGTCTCCCATGCCCGGCTGATACCCGATGCCCGACGCGGCGTGGAGACACGGCAGGAGCCCGACGACGTAGAGCTCGGTGCAGCCGTCGATGCCGTAGCGGCAGGCTTCGCGCTAGCCTCGCGCGAGATGCTCACGCGGCTCCGCAGCTCCTTCGTCGCCGTGCTCCTCGGCTCGACCGCCTGCGCGGCCTCGAGCCCCGCGCCCAGCAGCTCCGGCTCGACGCTACCCGCGCCTACCTGGGTCCCCGCGGCGCCGCTGCCTCCGGTGCCGGTGTGGCGCCTCGGCGAGGCCTCGTCGCCGGCGCTCAGGCTCGATCTGGGCGCCGGTTTCTCGGGCGTGGTGCACCACGGCGTGCGCCTCGTCGTCGACGGCTCGGGCGCGGTCTACGCGCGCAGCGAGCATCGGATCCAGACCGAGCTCTTGCTCGCGGTGCCGGAGCACCTCGGCGGCGGCTTCGTCTTCGGTGGCGCGAGCGGCCTCTGGCACGCCGCGAGCTTCGTCGACACGCCCCGTCTGCTGGTGCCGGGGTCCGTGCGCACGCTGAGCTTCGGCCCCGAGCGGGCGCTCGTCGTGCGCGACGACGGCAGCCGCAGGCTCGTCGATCTGACGACCGGAGAGCTGCGCCCGGTGGAGCTGCCCGGCATGTCGATGATGGCCTCGAGCCTCGATGGGCGGGTCGGCCTCGCCTACGCCGACGGCGGTCGCCTCTACGGGCTGCGCCCAGGCTCGGGCTGGCAGGCGATCGAGCACGGCTCGGGCGCGCTGGGCGTGCTGCGCGTGGTGGGCCTGGAGTCGGAGCTCCACATCGACGCGAGCGGCGGCGAGAGCTTCGTCTACGGCGCGGAGGGCCTGCGCCGCAGCCCGCAGGTGCCGGACGCGCCGACGCTCGACGCCGGCGCGCGCCGATCGCGACGCCCGAGGCCCCTACCGCTCGCCGTGGCCCGAGGCGCGCAACTCTTCGACGATCAGGTGATCGCCTTCGACGAGGGCTCGGCCTTCGTCATCTCGACGCGCTCCGGCGAGGTGCTCGCCGAGGAGCCGGGCGCGACGCCGCCCGACTTCGAGTGCCGCGCGGCCCGCTTCGAGCGCGAGGTGCTCGCGCTCTGTCACGCGAACGACCGCACGCTCGTCGCGACCCGGCCCGTGGAGGGAGGGCCGACGAAGATCGAGATCGCCTTCCCACGACGGGGCGTGCTGAGCTGGGGTGAAGGCGACGCGCTCTCCTTCGACGGGCCCTGCGACGGCAAGGAGGCGCGCGTCGGCGCGGCCTGTCTGCGCACCGAGGGCGGCTGGCTCGAGCTCGATCGCTCCGCGATGCTCGAAGACGCGCCGAAGACCTCGACCGCGCGTCGCTTGCTCGACGTGCCGACCCCGACGACGGTGCTGAGCCTCGTCGCGGGGGCGAACGCGGGCCTCGTCGATCTCGGCTCCGGGCGACGCTGGCCGCTCGACGCGAACGAGATCGCGGCGGTCGAGGCCTGGGTCGGCGCGCGCCAGCTCGTCGACCACCGCGCGCGGGTGATCGGAGAGGGCGAGCTCGAGCTGTGGTCGGAGCGCGGGCAGTCGGTGCGCCTGCTCCAGGGCGGCAGGCAACTCGAGCCCTCGCCGTACCGCTTCGCGAACCTTCGCTTCGACGGCGCGCGTGGGCTCGCGCGCTCGGGCAGCGGCAGAGAGGCCGTGTTCCTGCAGTCGACCGACTGGGGCCGTAGCTTCGCGGCCGTCGACACGCCGCCGCTGCCGCGGCTGCGCGATGGCGCGGCGCAGAGCTGCACCGAGGTCGGCTGCACCGTCGACGCCTGGGTGCGCGTCGGCTGGAGCAGCGAGCGCGGCGGCGCGTCGAGCAGCCCCGCGATCGACGTGCCCTCGTCGACCGTCGACCCGCCGAGCTTGCCCGAGCTGCGGTGCACGCCGAGCGCCCCGCCGAGCCGCAGGCTCGCCCCGGCGAGCGACGAGGCCCGCTTCGGGCTCGGCGCGGAGCGCGTGCGGCTCGGGCCGAACGAAGCGCTGGCGCACCACTCGCTGAGCGCCTTCGATCACCAGGGCGGAGAGCTGCGCGCCGAGGCCGTGCGCGCGGTGATCACGGGGCGCGTCGACGAGGCAGCGAGCTCCGCGAGAGCGCTGCGCTACCTCGAGCCCTTCGATCCCAGCGCCACGCCGAGGAGCGCGCGTTACGAGCTGCAAGCCGCGCACGACCACGCGGCGCTCACAGGCTCGAGCGCGGGCCCGGAGCACATGCTCTCGACCGAGCAGGGCTTCGCGCTGCCCGTGCTCGGCGGCGGGCTCTTGCTCGGCGACGGCGCGGGCTCGCTGCTCTGGGTCGAGGGCGCACGCGCGCTGCCGATCTCGCTCGGCCGAGACGGGGCCGAGTTCGCCGTGCACGCGGCGGCGCGGCTCGATCCGACGACGCTCGCCGTGCTCGCACGCGACTCCTTCGGGCGCGTCGTGGTCCTTCGCGTCACACGCGGCAGCGTGCACACCGAGCTCGAGCTGCCGCCGCCGCCTCGGCCCGAGCTGGCTCCGGGGACGCTCGGCCTCGCGCTCGTCGACGAGGGCAGGCTCGGCGTGCTCATGTCGCCTTCCTCGGGGCCGCCCACGCAGGAAGACCCGGCGCTGCTCTTCGTCGCAGGCAAGTCGCCGACGAAGCTCGCGGCGTGGCACACCCTCGAGCCCGCCTCGAGCCCTGCTTGCGCCGATCGCAAGGGCGCCGCGCTCGCGCTCGCCGCTCCCTCCGCCTGGCTCTCGACGGGCCTCGGCGTGGATCCCGGCCAAGCCACCTGGCTCGCAGTTCGTTGGAGCAGCGAGCGTGTGTGCCTCGAGGCCGTCGACGCGCCGGGCTTGCGCCTCGACACGCCGCTGCGCGAGCTCGACGCACGCACGATCGCGCGCTTCGACGCCAAACCCAGCGCCGGGCTGCTCGCGATCGGCGAGGGCGTCGAGCTCCGGGATCGGCGCAGCTGCGAGCTCGTGCCGCCGCGCTCCTCGAGAGCGAGCGCTGCGCCGGCCGCGACTCTCTCGACCGCCCCCGCCCGTTGACATGAGCGGCGTCGGGGAACACCCTCCAGCGCATGGATGAGCTCGTCAGCAAGGTGGTCGAGAAGACCGGTATCTCCGAAGACCAAGCCAGGAAGGCCATCGAGACCGTGGTGGGCTTCCTCAAGGCGAAGCTGCCCGACTCGGTCGCGCCCTACGTCGACCAGGCGCTCGGCCACGCGGCCGGCGCGATCGGTGGCGTCGACGTCGCTCAGGTGGCCGGCGCGCTCGGCGGCCTCTTCGGCAAGAAGTGACCGATCCGGCTCGTCGGCGCCCGCTCCGAGCGTCAGCGCGAGGTCGTGACACGCGCGGCGCGCTGGGGCGCCTTGCGCGTCGCGCGGCGTGGGCTGCGCCGAGGGGCGTCGGCCAGCAGCATCGCGCGCAGCGCACGTGCAGGCTCGGAGAGGCGATCGAGGCCCCGGTGCAGGAGCCGCAGCGGCCTGGGGATCGGCGTGACCTCGCTCGGGATCTCGACGAGCCGGCCGAGCGAGAGATCGGTCGCGACCGCGCTCCTCGAGATGAGCGCGACGCCGAGCCCGGCGCGTACGCTGCCCTTCACGACGCCGATGCTGCCGAGCTCCATCGCGATCGGCCGCCTGGGGAAGTGACGGTCGAGCAGGGTGCGCACCGCGCTGCCCGGCTGGAAGGTGATGAAGGGCAGCGCCTCGGGGTCGCGCCCGGGCGCGGCGACGAGCACGACCTCTTCGTCGCGGAAGAGCTCGCCGTGGCTCGCGCCCGCCACGACCAGATCGAGCTCACCTCGCTCGAAGGCGTCGACGGCGACCTCCTCGGGCAACTCGCGCAGCACGATCGAGACCTTGGGGTGCCGCCTGCGGAACAGCGAGAGCACCGGCGGCAAGAGGTAGGTGCAGGCCGTCGAGCCTCCACCGATGCGCACCTCACCCGCCTCGAGCGCCACGAGCCTCTCCACCGCTCGCACACCCTCGTCGAGCGCGATCACCGCGGCGCGCGCGTGCGGCAGCAGGGTGCGCCCCGCGAGCGTGAGCTCGGCGCCGTGGCGCCCGCGATCGAAGAGGCGCGCATCGAGCTGCGCCTCGAGCCTGCGGATCGCCGCGGTGAGCGCGGGCTGCGAGACGTGGGCTCTGCGCGCGGCCGCGGTGTAGCTGCCGAGCTCGGCGATGTGGAGGAAGTGACGCAGCGGCTCTAGCATAACCAAAGCTTATGGAATCGTCCCGAGCTTGTCATGGGACGTGGGGCACCGCCGGCCCTAGCTTCGACGCATGGACCTCGAGCTCGTGGCCTTGGGACTCGTGGGTGGTCTGCTCACCACGCTCGCCGGCATGGGCGGAGGGCTGCTCATCGTGGCCGCGCTCGGCGCCCTGCGAGGGCCTCACGAGGCGCTCGCGATCACGACGCCGGCCCTGCTCGTGTCGAACCTGCACCGAGGCTGGATGTTCCGCCGCGAGATCGACCGCGACGTCGCGCGGAGCTTCGCGCTGGGCGCCGTGCCGGGCGCCGTGCTCGGCGGGCTGGTCGTGCCCACGTTGCCCGCGGTGGCGCTGAGCGTGATCCTGCTCGGCGCGACCGCGGCGACGCTCGCCCGCGCGATGGGCTGGTGGCGCATCGAGCCGAGCCCAGGGGCGATCGGCGGGGGAGGCTTCGGCATCGGCGTGCTCGCCGCGACGGCCGGAGGCGCGGGCGTGCTCACCGGCCCCTTGTTCGCGAGCGCGGGGCTGCGAGGCACGCGCTACGTGGCCACGATCGCGACCGGCGCCGTCGCGCTGCACGTGGGTCGCGTCGTGGGCTACGGCGTGGGCGGGCTGCTCGAGCGCGAGCAGCTCGAGAGCATGCTCGTGCTCGCGGCCGCGCTCGTCGCGGGCAACCTGCTCGGCAGGCGCCTGCGGCACGGCTTCGAGGAGCGCCACGAGCGCTTCGCCGAGCTCGGCACGCTCGTCGTGTGCACGCTGCTCACCGTCGCGAGCCTCTGAGCCGTCGCGGCTCGCTGCCCGCTGCGTCGAGCGAGCCTCAGCGCTCGGCCTCGATCTCGGCGAGCTTCGCCTCGACCGTGGCGATCCTCGCCAGGTCGCGCTGCGCCTCGGGCAGCGCGCCCCAGGCGGCGAGCTCCTCGCGCAGGGCGCGCTCGAGGCCCTGGATCATGCGTTTGGCTCGCGGCTCGCTCGACGAGCCTCCGCGGAGCAGCGCCTCGTAGAGGCGCACGCGCTGCGCGAAGTAGCGGAGCCTGCGAGGGCCGTAGGCCCGCTCGATGGCGCGCTCGAGCGACTCGAGGGCGCGCTCGGACTCACCCGCGGCCTCGAGCGCCTGCGCCAGGCGGGCGTGCGGCTCGTAGCGATCGGGCAGCTCGCGTGCGCGCTGCTCCAGCATGTCGATGGCCTCGCGCGGGCGACCGAGCGCGAGGTAGGCGTTCATGCGCGCGTAGTCGTGCACGGCCGCGGCCTCCGGGCTCGTGGCCTCGCGCGCGGCCCGCTCGAGCCAGCCGAGGCGCAGCTCCTCGAAGCGCTGCGCTTCGTCCTTCGCGCCTCGCGCGCGCAGCGCCTCGGCGAGCATGGCCGCGACGTCG
>ERZ761602.5304-NODE-5304-length-15419-cov-10.501237_pt1 | contig 15419 bp, 12 predicted proteins | sample MGYA00512165_ERZ761602 | MGnify/ENA primary metagenome ERZ761602 (study PRJEB28899, sample SAMN02445085) | bioreactor sludge metagenome | biome: EBPR sludge; isolation source: Thorneside wastewater treatment plant | place: Australia: Brisbane, Thorneside...
CCGTGTCCGTGTCCGTGTCGGTATCCGTGTCGGTGTCCGTGTCGGTGTCCGTGTCCGTGTCCGTGTCCGTGTCGGTATCCGTGTCCGTGTCCGTGTCGGTGTCCGTGTCGGTCTCTTCGGTGCCGGTGTCGTCGTTCTTGTCGCCGCAGGCGAGCAGCAGGCTGAGGAGGAGCAGGTTCATGGGAGATCTCCAGTTCGGTTGGGATTCAGTCGAGGGGGGAGAGGTTGACGATGGCGACGGCGTCGAGATCGAAGCCGCCAGCAACGCCGTCGTAGGAATTGGCGCCGCTGTCGCGGATGCGGACGAAGGAGGCCCGCGCGAGGCCCAGCTCGGCCAGGTCGAAGGCGTCGCCGCCCGCGACCTCGGGGTCGGTCGCGTCCAGGCCGTTGTCGCTGGAGGCCCAGACCAGGCCGACACCAGCACAACCGGGGAAGCCGTCTTCGGCGTCGCCGGGGATCCCGCCTTCGGCGGAGGTGGCTTCGCAGGGCCACTCGAGCCAGACCTTGCCGTCCTCGCTGACCCCCACCACCCCCGTCTCGATCCAGCCGGGGAAGGGGTTCTCGAAGACCAGCAGATCGGGGCCCTCGCCGTCGACGATCTCCACGCCGTCGAAGGCGAGCACGATCTCGCCCTCGCGGCCGAGGGAGAGCACGTCGAGCGAGCCCTGCTCGCCCAGGCCCTCGGGCGAGCCGAGCACGATGTCGGGGAGCTGATCCTGGCCGAAGCCGGCCCCCTCGCCCGGGGTGAAGCGGACGACGGAGGCGGCGAAGGGGCTGAGGGTCGGCGTGGTGGCGCCGCCATCGCCGGTCGTCCCGGGGTCAGCGGTGTCGTCGTAGACGGGCGTGCCGCTGTCCTCGACCGAGGGGTCGGGGACGCAGGCGAAGAGAGTCAGGAGCAGGAGCATGGGGGGCCTCGCACCGGGGGCGCGAACAGGCAGCACCCACGGGAGGCACGACCGGCCCTTCATCCCCGAAGAACGCAGTGGAGTCATGCAAAGGCCGGTCTCCTGGCTCCTGGATCGTCCGCCTGGCCGCGTCTTCCCGAAGCCGGAGCTTCAGTGACGATTGCGGCAGGCGTCCCCAGTCACAGTGGCGGGGGCCGCGTCGGCTTGCCTCCCGAAGGGGGCTTCCGACTTCCCGTTTCACCTGACCCCATGCGGGGGCAGGCACCTTTGCAGGTCTGATCTCGAAAGAGCTCCCCGGCGATAATCCAACGCTCGGCGGGCGTCAATGGGGGGCACAACTCGCAGAGCCTGATAGCCGCGCCCGCATGCGTGGACTCCTGCTCATCAACCTCGGCACCCCCGACGGTCCCTCGACCGCCGAGGTGCGCCGCTACCTCCGCCAGTTCCTCAACGATCCGCGGGTCATCGACATCCACCCGATGGCACGCTGGCTGCTGCTGAACCTGGTCATCCTCCCCACCCGGCCGCAGAAGAGCGCGAAGGCCTACCAGAAGGTCTGGACCGAGCGCGGCTCGCCCCTGCTCTTTCACAGCCAGGACCTGACCGCCGGCCTGCAGGCCCGGCTCGGGCAGGGCACCAAGGTCGTGCTCGGCATGCGCTACGGCAAGCCCGACATCCCCTCGGCCCTGCGCGAGCTGCAGCAGGCCGGCTGCGACGAGATCCTCGCCCTGCCCCTCTACCCCCAGTACAGCAGCGCCGCGACCGCCAGCGCCCTGGACGATCTCTACGACGCCGTCCGGGCCGCGCCGGCCCAGCCCACCCTCAGCGTGCGGGCCGAGTTCCACGCCGAGCCCGGCTTCATCGACGCGGTGGCGACCGTAGCGGAGGAGCACCTGGGCGACTGGAAGCCCGACCACTGGCTCTTCTCCTACCACGGGCTGCCCGAGCGCCAGGTCAAGGCCAGCGAGATCGCCGGCCCCGATGGGAAGCTCGCCGGGCACTGCCTGGGCTCCTCCACCTGCTGCGACCGCATCGTCCCGGCCAACCGCCAGTGCTACCGGGCGCAGTGCTACGCCACCACCCGCGCCCTGGTCACCCGCCTGGGCCTGGGCCCGACCGAGCACAGCGTCGCCTTCCAGTCCCGACTGGGCCGCACCCCCTGGATCCGCCCCTACACCGACGAGATCCTCCCCCAGCTCGTCGCCCAGGGCGTCAAGAAGCTGGCGGTGCTGACCCCCTCCTTCACCGCCGACTGCCTGGAGACCATCGAGGAGATCGGCATGCGCGGCAAAGAGGACTTCCTCAAGGCCGGCGGCGAGGAGCTGCGGCTGGTGCCCTGCGTCAACGCCCACCCGCGCTGGGTCGAGGTGCTGGCCGGTTGGGCCAGTGCGACTAGCTAGTGCCTGGCACTAGCTAGTCGCACCCCCGGGGCGGCAGGGGTGCTACCCTGGCCGGCTGGAGGCCCCATGCGCGTACCCCCCTGGCTCATCCTGTCCTGCGTCACCATCGGCTGCTCCTCGGCGAAGCCTGGCGACAGCTCGACCCCCGACGGCGGCGCGACCGACGGCGGCGGGACCAGCGACGGCGGAGGCACCGACGGCGGAGGCACCGATGGCGGCGGGACCGACGGCGGCGGGACCACCAGCGACGGCGGCGGGACCGACGGCGGCGGGACCGACGGCGGCGGGACCGACGAGCCTCTCTTGGGCCCCGAGCTCGAAGTGAGCGACCCCCTCGTGCTGCCCGTGCCGACGGCGACCGGCCTGCCGGTCGTCCGCGGCTTCACCGTCAACGCCCGGGTCCACCCGCACGCACTGCCGGCGGTGTGGCGCGTCGAGTACGGCGAGACCGACGCCTACGGCTCCGTCACCCCCGACCGCGCCTTGCCCGGAAAGCTCGACGCCTGGTTCGCGGAGTCCTGGGAGGACGGGCCCAACGGCTGGCAGGCCGGCATCGGCGGCGAGCAGCTGACCCACTTCCCGACGGGCGGACCCACCGGCGGCGCCTTCGTCCGCTACACCGACGACGGCGGCTGGGGCAACGACACCAACCACTACGACGGCATCGGCGCCATCCACCTCGGCCCCTACGCCTACCTCGGCAACTACGACGGAGGGCCCCAGGCACCGCCGCTCTACCTGGGCGGGGGCTTCCCCGACCTGCGCGGGGCCCGGTTCGAGGCGCAGCTCCGCGGCGTCGGCTGGAACGCCCGCGGCACCGAGCTCGGCACCTGGATCCAGGGCTCCCGCGACACCTACGCGGTCGACCTCGTCCCCGAGGATCTGCGCCGCCCGAACTGGGCCCACACCGGCGAGCTGCAGACGGCCCACCTCGCCTCGGGCGACTGGGAGCCGGCGAGCTGGACGCTGCGCAACCGGACCGAGGACTGGACCTTCGCCGGCACCTACGGCAGCCGGATCACCTACGACTACGGCGAGCTCGACTCGCTGCTCGGCGCCATCGACATCAACGTCTTCGCCCTGCAGGTCCTCTACGTCGACATCTTCGATCTCCCCTCGGGCTCCTGGGACATGGCCGATCTGCAGATCGCCTACCGGCAGCGCTCCGTCCTGGCCCCGAGCAACGGCGGCACGCTCGTCTCCGAGCCCGCCGGCGGCAGCGGCGCCGAGCTGCTCACCGACGGCTGGCGCAACGGCGAGGGGCGGCAGTGGCGCAGCGCCGCCAAGCCCGAGGGCCCGCTGGAGATCGAGTATGCCCTCGCCCGGCCGATCACGCTGCAGACCCTCAACATCCACAACGCCACCGACTACCCCTCCGAGGGCGTCCAGGTCGAGGTCTCCGAGGACGGAGGCAAGACCTGGACGCAGGTCGCCGGCGGGCGGCTGCCCGACAGCCACCGCCTCGGGCCGAACTACCTCTTCCTCCACGCCGACGCCTGGGAGCTCGACGCCGACGGCATCGCAGCCTGGGTGCCGCTCCACGACAACCCGATCGACCGCCTGCGCGTCCGCATCCTCTCCGGCTACCAGTCCGACTACTGGGGGCTGGGCGAGATCGAGGCCTTCGGCGAGGGCGCGCTGGAGGAGACCGACGACGACTGGTACGACCTGACCCAGGACCTCCTGACCGACCCGGGGACCTGGCACTTCCGCGTGGTCGCCGAGACCGAGGCCGGCGTGATCGTCGGCCCCGACCAGGTGGTGGTGGTGCCCGGGGCCTGAGCGTCGTGCGGGCAACAGCCCGCCCTCCCCCGGCGTACTCTCCCGGCGTGCTGCCTCCCCTCCCCCCGACCCGCGTCCGTTGGAAGCGCGACTGGCGCCTGCGCCGCGGCCTGGTCGGCCCCGGCTGGCTGGAGTCCGTCGACGGCCAGCTCATCCTGAGAGGGCGCCGTACCGGGCCGCTGCGCAGCCTGCTGGTGGTCGGGTCCTGGCTGCTCGCGCCGGCGGTCTTGCTGGGAGGCTCCCTGGCCGTGACCCTGACCGGCATCGGGCTGACCTGGCGCAACCAGGACCCCGAGTGGCTGGGCTGGTCGCTGCTGGGCTACCTCGCGGTGCTGCTGGGCACCCTGCTCTTCGCCTGGCTGCTGCGCCGCCTCCTGGAGCCGCCCGAGCGCATCGCCCTGCGCGCCGAGGAGATCAGCGCCCTGCGCAGCGACGGCTGGCAGCTCGAGCTGGGCGCGTCGGCCCGAGGAGGCCTGCTCGCGCGGGCCCGGCCGAGCCCCTACACCGCCGACGTGCGGCGCTTCCTGGTCGAGCTCAAGGAGCCCCCCGCCTGGCCCGCCCCGCGCTCGCGCCGCCTCGACCAGGTCGGCGTACTGCTCGGACTCGGCCTCGTCGCTTCGGTCGCGGGTGTCGCCTGGGAGCACCGCGGCCCCAACGGTCCCGACCCGGTCCCCCCGCGCCTCCCGCCGGCCGAGCTCGACGCGTGGGTCGGCGCCTGCCCGGCAGGACCGGCAGGGGCCCCCACCCTCCGCAACCGGGTCGACGGCGACGAGCTCGTCTGGGAGCTGGAGGGCGACCCCAGCGGCTGGCGCGTGGCCTCGGCCACCTGGGCGCCGGGCGAGGCGCTCCGCCCGCTGCCGTGCGAGGGTCGCTGCGCCCTGCCGGAGGACCGGGTCGGACTCAGCCTGCTGCTGCCGGCCGGGGCTCCCGATCCCCGGGGCGAGCTGGAGGAGGCCCTCTGCGGCGTCGCCCGCTTCGACATCGCCCGCGCGCCGGCGCCCGAGGGGCCCACCCTCACCCTCAGCCGGGAGGGCGAGGCCCTGCGCGCCACCGTCGAGGGCAAGGGCCGCGGCTGGAGGCTGCTCATCGCCCGCGAGCGGCCCACCTCCCGCCTCGATCTGCTCGACGTCTGCGAGCTGAGCCTGGACAAGGACGGCCCGCTGCTGCACCCCGCCGCCGAGGAGCTGCGCATCGAGGGCTTCTTCTCCCACGGCCGCGAGGGCGCCCGCGCCTGGCTGCTGCCCGCTCGGGAGGCACGGGCGCTGGAGGCACGCGAGGTCCAGCGCTGCGCCGAGCTCGACGCCCTGGCCTGGACCGGGCGGGCCATCGGGCCCTTCCGCCTGGGCGAGCCGGCCGACAGCCTGCGCCTGAGCACCACCGACCGGGTGCGGGCCGAGGCCATCGCCACCCCCGGCTCCGACCACGACGCCATCGTCTCCTCCATCCGCCTCGCCCACCGACACGCCCGCGAGGAGCTGCAGCCCTCCCGCGGGCAGCTCCTCTCCTTCCAGCAGGGCTTCCTCGACGGCCTGCCCTGGGGCGCCATCCTCGGCGGCCTCTCGATGCAGCACGATCTGCCCCAGTTCGAGCGCATCCGGCAGCAGCTCTCCGGCGACGACCCCGCCGGCGTGCTCGGCGAGCTGTTCCTGCTGCGCCTCGCCGAGGAGCTGCTGGAGCGGGTCGAGCCGGAGACCGCCTCGTACGAGGCGCGCATCGACCTCGCCCTGGCCTGGCGAGGCGTGCAGCCCGGTACGAGCTGGGAGGCCCACGGGCGCACCGTGCGCGTGCCCTCGCAAGAGGTGGCCGACTACTACGGCGTCGTCGGGCACTACCTGCTGGTCGATCTCGGTCGCCGGGTCGAGAAGCAGATGGCCCGCGAGCCCCTCTTCCGGCTGACCGGCTTGCCCCTGCGCGGCAAGCTGGCCGAGCAGGGCATCGACCTCGACATCGAGAAGTCCAGCGCCCAGAAGGCCCTGGAGGCCTGGGTCACCGGCGACTTCGAGTACCTGGGGGACCGCGCCCTGGCCAAGGTCAAGGAGCAGGTCGCCGACCCCACCCGGGCCATCGAGCGCGCCAGCAACGCCAGCTACCGCCTGGACGGGCAGTGGTCTGCGCCCGACGGCTCGGCCCGCACCGCCTGGCTGGAGCGAGAGGGGCAGCGCATCGGCTGGCTGGCGCTGTACGATGCCCAGAAGGTCCGGGTCGGCTTCCAGGCCGTCAACGGAGGGGGCTTCCAGCGTGATCCTCACAGCCTGCTGGCCCTGGCCGGCAGCTATGTGACGGCCCAGGGCCGCACCGCCGGGCTGTCCGCGGTCGACGGCCAGGTCGAGAACTTCCTGATCTCCAGCACCATCGGCGGGCTGGTCGCCTTCGACCGCGACGGCGGCGTCCACCTGCTCGATATGCGCAACGGCGGCATGCTGCCCGGCCTGTCCACGCCCATCCGCCCCCTGGAGCGCCTCGCCGATCTGCACACCCTGCTGCGCTGGATCGACGAGAACGGGGCCAGCGCCTTCCAGACCCACCTGCTCGGCGTCGATGGCCAGCTCGCCATCGACGAGGCCAAGGCCAGCGGCACCCTGCGCGAGCGGCACCTGCTGGTCCAGGCCGCCTACAAGGGCCACCCCATCGTCGCCGTGATCGACCTGCCCGGCAGCCCCCAGGTCAGCCTCTTCGAGGCCGCCATCATCGCCATCCAGGCCTTGCGCACCCCCGAGAGCGAGGGTGGGCCGGGCCTGGACGTCATCGGCATCGCCAACCTCGACGTCGGCTCCTACAACGCGCTGGAGGCCTGGACCGACGAGGGCAGGTCGCTCAACCGCTGTCCGGTGGCCCTGGGCGAGGCGAGGAACCTGGTCCGAGTGGGGCGGCGCTGAGCTACTTCTTGGCCACCAGCTCCACGTCGATCACGAGCTGCACATCGTCACCGACCACCACCCCGCCCGAGTCCAGCGTGCCGTTCCAGCTCACGCCGAAGTCCTGGCGGTTGATGGTCGCCGTCGCCGAGGCCCCGACGCGCTGGTTGCCCCAGGGGTCGGTGACCGGCTGACCCAGGCCGTCGACGGTCAGGGTGACGGGCTTCGTCACCCCCCGGATGGTCAGGTCGCCCGACACCAGCAGCGACTGGCCCGCTCCCTGCTTCACCGACTTGCTGGTGAAGCTCATCGTCGGGTGCTTCGCCACGTCGAAGAAGTCGGCGCTGCGCAGGTGCTCGTCGCGCTTGGCGTCGCGGGTGTCCACGCTGGCCATCTGGACGGTGACGGTGGCGCCCGTCTTGGTCGGGGCGGCCGGGTCGTACTCGACGGTGCCGCTGACGTCGGCGAACTCGCCCTGGACCCAGCTCACCATCAGGTGGCGGACCTTGAAGCCGACACGGGTGTGCGAGGCGTCGATGGACCAGGTGGCGGCCTGCGCGTTGGCGCTGAGGGCGAGGGCGAGGGTGGCTGCGGTGAGGGTCATGGCTTCTCCAGGACGGCGAGGGTTGGGGCGCCGTCACGATGGGAAGCTAAACCTGTCCTCAGAGCTGATTAGTCTCCTCCCGGTCCATGGATTGTGTACTCTGAGTTCATGATCGATCCCCTCTCCGACATCGCCCTCTTCGTCCGCGTCGTCGAGGCCGGCAGCTTCACCGCCGCCGCCGCCGAGCTCGAGATCTCCACCTCCTACGCGAGCCGCCGGCTGCGCGTGCTGGAGGACCGCCTCGGCGCCCGCCTCCTGCAACGCACCACCCGCCAGCTGACCCTCACCGACGCCGGGCGCGCCTTCTACGACCAGGCCGCGCCCCACCTCGAAGGCCTGCTCGACGCCGAGCGGGCCGTCTCCGCCCTGCAGTCCGAGCCCCGCGGCACCCTGCGCATCGCCGCTCCGCACTCCTTCGGCCTGCGCTGGCTCCAGCCCGCCATGCTCCCCTTCCTCAAGCGCTGGCCCGAGCTGCGGGTCGAGATCAGCTTCGACGATCGGACCCGCGACATCGTCGGCGAGGGCTTCGACCTCGCCATCCGTGGCGGCCGGCTCGCCGACACCAGCCTCGTCGCCCGGCGGCTGTGCTCCTTTCGAGGCGTGCTCGTCGCCAGCCCGGCCTACCTGGAGGCCCACGGACGGCCCACCCACCCCCACCAGCTCGTCGATCACACCCTGCTCGACTACGCCGTCGCCACCTCGATGCCGCGCTGGTGGTTCCAGGGACCTGAGGGCGAGGTCAGCGCCGAGGTCCGCGGCCAGCTCGTCGCCGACAGCGGTGACGCCCTGCTCGCCTGGGCTCGCGCTGGCCTGGGCATCGCCTACCAGCCCGAGTTCCTGGTCGCCGACCTCCTGGCCAGCGGCGAGCTCGAGCCCCTGCTTCCCGAGTGGCAGACCTGGGAGGGCGCCTTCCACGCGGTCTACCCTCACCGCCGCCACCTCTCGCCCAAGGTGCGGCTGCTGGTCGAGCACCTCACAGAGGCGCTGGCCGGCCCCCCCTGGGCGCCAGGGTGCCGCCCGTCAGCCCTCTAGACCGTGGCCATCGAGCGCCCGATCAAAGCGTCCGTCCCGAAAACACGGCCGCCGGCGCATGAACACCGAGACCGATCGCCGGCCCATCTGCGTCGCGAGGTGCAGCACCGCTGGCCGGGCCGTCGCCCCCTTGATCCACTCGACGCCTCCCTCCTCGGCGAGGGCGAGCACACGGTCGTAGGCGTAGGGGGCCAGGCCGCAGCCGCGGATCTCCCGATCGAGCACGAGGCCCACCCCGACCGAGCTGCCGTGGTGGGCGTCCACCGGCTTGAGGCCCGCCTCGACCAGGCCCAGCAGCCGACCGTCCCGCCGCAACAGCAGGGAGAGGCGGTCCTGCTCCCCCGCGGCGAGCTCGGTGCGGCGGCGCTCCAGCCAGGGCTCGGCCGCCATGAACCAGGCATAGTCGGGCTCCTCGGTGAAGACCCGCCGCAGCAGGTCGACCACCTCGCCGGCGTCGCCCGGGCACATCTCCCGGACCTCGAGGCCGAGGGCTTCGGGACGAAGCGGCGGTCGTGGCCGCGCCTGGAGGGCCCGACGAGCCTGGCGCACTCGTCCGGCCAGCATCAGGGTGCTGATGCCCAGCCCGGCCTCGCCTAGCAGCGTTCGGGTGGCCCGATCGGCGGAGGGAACGACACACTCCAGGTCGTCCGGGAGTCCAGGCACGACCTTGGTGATCGCCGCGGCCAGCCAGGCCAGCCCCTCCGAGCTGCCGTCGTGCTGGGCGACGAGGTGGGTGATCGTCGCTCGGTAGAAGGGATCGAGGGGATCGGGGCACCAGAGCAGGGCGGCGCCCAGCGCGCCGCTGGACCGGCGGAAGGTCCGCAGCTCGCCGCGGGTCGCGAGGCTGTCGAGGTGGCGACGGATCTCGTCCAGCGCGGCGAGCCCGCCGGGGTAGGCCGACCCGGCCTGCATCCAGCGGTGGCGAAGGTCGGCGAGCTGTTCGAGCATGGCCCATTGTCCCCCAGATCCTCCCCCAGATGGGCATCCCCCCGAAGCGTTACTCCTCCCCCATGACCGGTGATCCCCTCTCCGACCGGGTCGTGACCGTGGTCCTCGCCGCCCTCACCCTCTTCGTCTTCGTGCTCTGCCTGCCCGGAGCGCCCGCGGCTCCGCCCTCTCTCACACCGCGCCAGACGGTGCAGGTCCAGGCCCCGACGGTCCTGCTGGAGGAGGGGGGGATGGTCCTGGACCGCCAGCCCTGGAGCTGGGAGGGGCGCTCCGGCACCGCCTGGCGCGCCCGGGTGCCGCTGAGCGGCAGCGCCAGCGTGGTGCCCTCCTCGCAGGTCGTGCCCTTCGCCTCGCTCCTCCCCGCCGAGCCGGGGCCCTGGGCGGCGATCAACGGGGGCTTCTACGAGGCCGGAGCGATGGGCCTCGTCGTCGCCTCGGGCGTCGAGCACACGGCGCTCACTCCCCGCGGAGGAAGCGGCGTCTTCCAGTTCGGCCCCCAGGGCGCCTCCATCCTGCACCGCGACTCCTGGCAGGCCGGGGCGCCCGAGGCGCTGCAGAGCATCGACCGGCTGGTCGACCAGGGCCGCAACCTCGTCAAGCGGCGGGAGGGAGCCGCGCTGGCAGCCCGCTCGGCGGTGGTGGTGGGCACCGACGCCCTCTGGCTGGTGGCCCTGGCCGAGGACGACAGCGTGGCGGAGGTGGAGCCCGGCGGCGCCCGCCTGCGAGGGACCTCCGGCCGCGGCCTGCCGCTGTGGGCCTTCGCCGCCTACCTGGTCGAGCAGTGTGGGGCTCAGGAGGCGCTCAACCTGGACGGCGCCATCTCGACCCAGCTCGCCGCCCGAACATCGCTAGGGTCCTTTGACCTGAGGGGCGAGGCTGGTACCATCAACGCGCTCGTGCTGCGTCCCTGATGATCACCTCTCTCCTAGCGGCGCTAGGTACCCTTCAGGCCATGCTCTTCGCCCCCCAGATCCAGCCTCTGCCCCCCGAGGTCCAGGCGGCCATGACCGGGACCTCCTGGCGCGAGGGCTGCCCGGTCGGCCTGGACGAGCTGCGGCTGGTGTGGGTGCCTCACCTCGTCGCCGAGGGCGAGACCCGGATGGGGCGGCTGATCCTGCACCAGGACCACGCCCAGGCCGTGGCCGGCGTCTTCGTCCAGCTCCACGAGGCGGGCTTCCTCGTCCCCAGCCTGCGCCCGGCCTACGAGTTCGGCGGGGACGACGACGCCATGATGCGCGCCAACAACACCAGCGCCTTCAACTGCCGGCCCATCGCCGGGACCTCGACCTGGTCCGAACACGCCTGGGGCCACGCCCTGGACCTCAACCCGCTGTGGAACCCCTATGTGCGCGGGGAGCGGGTCGATCCGCCCGAGGGTCGGCCCTTCGTCTCGCGGGAGGCGGGCCGCGTCGGCACCGTCGTGCCCGGCGACGCGGTGGTCGCGGCCTTCGGGGCGATCGGCTGGCGCTGGGGCGGGACCTGGAGCCGAGCCCAGGACTACCAGCACTTCTCCAGCACCGGTCGATAAGGGCCATGGAGCAGGCGGAGATCGTCGTCGTCGGTGGAGGGGTGGCCGGCTCGACGACGGCGGCGATGCTGGGGAGGGCCGGCATCTCGACCATCCTGGTGGACCTGCACTCGACCCCGGTGTCGGACTTCCGCTGCGAGAAGCTGGAGAAGGGGCAACTGGAGCGCCTGAGAGCGACCGGGCTGGAGCCGGCGATGCGGGCGGTGGCCACCCCAAGCGAGCGGCTCTGGATCGCCCGTTATGGGCGGGTGGTCTCGCGGCGGCCCGACGCGCAGATCAACGCCCGCTACGAGACGATGGTCGCCTGCATGCGCGAGCAGGTGCGAGCGCCCGCCTCGTTCCGCGAGGGGCGGGTCGTCGACATCCAGACCAGCCCAAAGCGGCAGACCGTCGCGCTCGCGGACGGGACCCTGATCTCCGCCCGGCTGGTGGTGTTGGCCTGCGGCCTGAGCCGAGGCCTGGGTGAGTCGCTGGGACTCCGCCGAGAGCTGCTGTCCGCGAGCCACTCCATCAGCGTCGGCTTTGACCTGGAGCCCGCCGGCAGGGCGCCCTTCCCCTTTCGGGCCCTGACCTGGTACCCCAGCCGATCGGCTCGCCGCATCTGCTACCTGACCCTGTTCCCGATCGGCGAGGTGACGCGCGCGAACCTCTTCACCTACCATGACGCCAAGGACCCCTGGCTGCAAGCGCTGCGGCAGAGCCCGAAGGAGACGCTGACCGAGGCGCTGCCAGGGCTGGAGCGCGTCCTCGGCCCCTTCAAGGTCACCGGCGCGGTCCGAGTGCGCGCGGCCGACCTCTACACCACGCATGGGGTCGAGCAGCCCGGCGTCGTGCTGGTCGGCGACGCCTTCGCCACCTCCTGCCCGGCGGCGGGGACCGGCCTGGACAAGGTGTTGACCGACGTCGAGCGCCTCTGCAACCGCTACATCCCCCTCTGGCTGAAGAGCCCGGGCATGGACACCGAGAAGGTCGCCGCCTTCTACCAGGACCCTCAGAAACGCAGCTGTGACGCCTGGTCTTTGGAGCGAGCCTACCACTCCCGCGACGCGGCCATCGCTCAGTCGCTGGCCTGGCGGCTGCGTCGGCGCCTCGCCCTCCTCGAACCCGGCGTCAGGTATTGCCTTTTGCCATTTGCCCGCGCTCGGGGAAATGGCAATTGATAATACCTGACACCGGCGGGTTTCAATTAAGGCGCGTCGATGGTCAAGTACCTCATCATCGAGGGGCTCATCGGCGTCGGCAAGACCTCGCTCTGCCGGCTGCTCGAGCGTCGGCTGGGCGCGCGCCTCGTGCTGGAGCCCTGCGACGACAACCCCTTCCTGGCGGCATTCTACGGGGACAAGGACCGCTACGCCTTCCCCGCCCAGATGTTCTACCTCGCCAGCCGCTACGACCAGCAGCTCCGCCTGGCCCAGCCCGAGCTCTTCGCCGACCTGGTGGTGGCCGACTACCACTTCGCCAAGGATCGCATCTTCGCCGAGCAGACCCTGGACGGCGCCGAGCTGGCCCTCTACGACCGCTTCGCCGGCTTGCTGCGCGATCGGGTGCCGCGACCGGACCTGGTGCTCTTCATGGACGCCCCGACCGAGGTGATCCGCCGCCGCATCGCCCGGCGGGCGATCTCGGCCGAGCAGGTGATCGCGGCCGAGTACCTCGACGCGCTCCGCGAGCGCTACTACGCCCTGTGGTCGCGGTACGACGAAGCCCCCGTCTACGTGCTCGACACCAGCTCCATCAACTACGTCGACGAGCCCGCCGACGAGGAGCGGATGGTGGCGATGGTCCGGGGCTGGCTGGAGGGGCGACCGGTCGAGGGCAGCCCGCCGCCGTACCGGGGACCGGACAAGGCCCAGCTCAGTCTGTTCGCAGACCCACCGGAGCCCCGTTCTCCAGCTTGAGCACCCCCCGCGGGCAGACGTGGGCGCACATCCCGCAGCCGACGCAGGAGGCCCGGGTGAAGCTACGGTTGGTCTGGGCGTAGGCCCGCACGTCGATGCCCATCTCGCAGTAGGCGGTGCAGTTGCCGCAGGAGATGCACATGTCCGGCTTGACGCGGATCCAGAAGCGGCCAACCTTCTGGGCCAACCCCAGCATGGCCGCCATCGGGCAGAAATTCCGGCACCAGACCCGCGGCCCCAGCAGGGGGTACAGCCCGGTGCCGACGACGCCGGCCAGGACGCTGCCGATCAGGAAGCCGTAGATCTGCTTCGTCTGGTCGGCGAAGCCGGCGAAGGCCGGCAGGCTTGGGCTGAGGGTCGACTTGAGGCTGACGATGGCGGTCATGAGGACGACCAGCACCAGGACCGAGTGGACGGCGACCTTCTCGAAGCGCCAGGAGCGGGTCGAGGAGGCCGTCAGGTGGCGCCAGGGATCGCCGAAGGTGTTGGCGAGGCCCCCGCAGCCACAGATCCAGGAGCAATACCAGCGCTTCCCGATGAGGAAGGCCAGCACCGGGGAGAGCAGCAGCGAGCCGACCAGCGCATAGACCGCGAGGTAGAGCGGGAGCTGCCAGAGCGTGTCGGGCAGCAGCAGATCCCACTTCAGGGGCCAGAAGTAGCTGGGGTAGAACTCGACCCCGCCCAGCAGTGGCATCACGAAGGGGAGCGCGAAGGCGAGCAGCACCTGGACCCCGACGTTGACCCCGATGCGCCAGCGGTTGTAGCGGCTGTTTCCGTGCAGCCGCAGGTAGCGGAGCCCGCCGCCGACCATCGCGACCGAGTACAGCGCCCCGTAGAGGAACCACTTGCTGCGCAGGCCCAGCGCCTCCGCCAGCGGCTGGAAGTGGTCGAACCAGTAGAGGTCGATGTAGAAGGCCACCAGCACGAGCGCGAGCCCATAGGCCCAGAGGCCCCGGCTGCGGAGCGAGCTCCTCCAGGTCGAGAGCAGGCCGTCTTGTCCCTGGGCGTGCATCGCTGCTCCTCAGCCGGCCGCGCGGGCGGAGGCGTCCTCTCGGGCGCGCTCTAGCGCATCGACGGGGATGCGCAGGGGGGGCACGAGCTCGGTGTCGAAGCGAGCCTCGTCCAGGTGCTCCAGCACCCACCCCAGGCTGCGCTGCTGCTCGATCCAGGCCAGCAGCACGGAGTGATCCCAGCGGCGCCCGAGCAGGTTGAAGCCGACCACCCGGGCGCCCTGGCAGCAGATCCGGGTCGAGGAGCGCACCGGACCCTGCTCCTCCAGGCGAAAGCTCCACAGCCCGGGCTGCCCCCGCTCCACGGTGCCCGCGGTGGTGTACTCGATGTCCATCAGCTTGGCGGAGTTGTACTCGGGACCTCGGCGGTAGGGCTTCGCCTCGCCCAGCATCGAGCCGGCAACGGCCCGACCCTGGTCGCGGGCCGTGTACCAGAGCTGCTCGGGCCTCCTGCCCTCGGGCCCCTGCACCGCGGCGCAGTCCCCGGCCGCCCAGACGGCCTCGTCCGAGCAGCGCAGCCCCGCGTCGACGCAGAGGCCGCCCGAGCCCGGGTCCAGCTCCAACCCGCTCCCCCGCAGCCAGCCCGTGTTGGGCACCACCCCGATCGCCACCGCGACCAGCTCGGCCGGCAGCAAGCGGCCTCCCGCCAGGCGGATGCCCGAGACCAGCCCCTCGCCCTCGAGGGCGCCGTCACCCTCCAAGGCGGCGACCTCGCACTCCAGGTGCATCGTCACGCCATGGGCGCGCAGGGCCTCGGCGACGAAGGCGCTCTCGCCGGCGTCGATGGCCATCGGCCAGAACCAGGACTCGCGCACCAGGAAGTGAGGCCGGTAGCCCGCCGCGAGCATCGCCTCGACCAGCTCGATGCCGATCAGGCCGCCGCCGATCACCGCGACCTCCCGCGGAGCGCGCCCTCGCTGGGCCCGGGCCGAGGGCCGCGGCAGGTAGGGCGAGCCCTCGGCGCTGCGGCCATGGTGCTCGGTCGGGCGAGGCGGCGGGCCTCCCCTGCCCGCTCCGCCGTACAGCTCCTCCTCCAGCCAGGCGAGGTCCGAGAGGCTGACGAAGTGGCCAACCCCGCGAAGGCCGGCGCCGGGCCAGGGCGCGGGACGAGGGCTGGAGCCACAGGCCAGCAGCAGGCGGTCGTAGGGCAGAGGCGGGAGCCCTCCGGCCAGCAGGACCCGGCGACCGGCGAGGTCCAGCCCCAGCGCCCGGGCGCGCACCCGCTGGAAGCCGTGGCGGGCGTAGAGGTCCCGCTCGTGCGGCTCCATGTCGGCGTGGCGGAGCTGACCGACCAGCACATAGAGCAGCGCCGTACGCGAGAAGAGGTGGTCGGACTCTTCACTGACGATGGTGATCTGCGCGCTGGCCTCGCGCTGCCGCAGGGCCAGGGCGGCCTCGATGCCGGCGATGCCGTTGCCGATGATCACGACCTTCATGCGATTGAGCCTATCTAGAAC
>ERZ761602.5306-NODE-5306-length-15418-cov-16.269218_pt1 | contig 15418 bp, 9 predicted proteins | sample MGYA00512165_ERZ761602 | MGnify/ENA primary metagenome ERZ761602 (study PRJEB28899, sample SAMN02445085) | bioreactor sludge metagenome | biome: EBPR sludge; isolation source: Thorneside wastewater treatment plant | place: Australia: Brisbane, Thorneside...
CGCCGATGTACGTGCGGCGGTGGCCGCGGATCTCGGCCTCGTCGCGCACGCCGCCGAGCGAGATGCGGACGTACTTGCGCTCGAGCGCGTGCGCGATCGAGCGGCCGAGCGACGTCTTGCCGACGCCGGGCGGGCCGACGAACAGGAGGATGGGCCCCTGCTTGTGCGGCGCCAGCTTGCGCACCGCGATGAACTCGAGGATGCGCTTCTTGATCTTGTCGAGCCCCGCGTGCTCGGCCTCGAGGATCGCGCGCGCGGCCGGCACGTCGATGCGGTCCTGCGTGATCGTGCCGAACGGGATGTCGCACAGGGTCTCGACGTAGGTGCGCGCGATCGAGAATTCGGGCGACGCGGTCGCCATCCCCGCCATGCGGGCGAGCTGCTTCTTGGCCGCCGCCCGGACCTCGTCGGGCATCTTCGACTGATCGACGCGAACGCGCAGCTCGTCGACCTCGGCGTTGTCGTCGGCCTCGCCCAGCTCCTCCTGGATCTGGCGCATGCGCTCGCGCAGCACCGACTCGCGGTGCGTGCGCGAGGTCTCGCCCTCGAGCTCGGCGCCGATCTCGCCCTTGAGCCGCAAGACGGTCGCCCGCCGCTCGAGCGGCACGAGGACCGTGTCGAGGCGCTTGCTGGAGTCGGTCTCGAGCAGGAGCTGGAGCAGCTCGTCGCGCTCGAGGTCGACGTACGGCACCGCATGGTCGACGAGCAGGTCGGGATCGGTCACCGCCGCGAGCGCCGCCAGGGCCTCGCGCGCCGTCTCCTCGCGCCGCGGCTCGCCGCGCCTGGGCTCCTTCTTCTCCCGGGGCTCCTTGGGCTCCTTGGGCGCCGCCGCCTTCTCCCCCTTCTCCCCCTCCTCCCCCTCCTTGTCCTTGGCCTCCTTGTCCTTCGCGTCCTTGCCGCTGTGCGCGTCGGCGATGAGGATGGCCAGGTGATCGCGCGCCTGGCGCGCCTTCAGCGTGAGCTCGCCGGGGCCGACCATCGACGTCATCGGCAGCGGCGAGACGTTGGCGACGAGGAACGGCTCGCTCGCCACGATGCCGTCGACCTTCACGCGCCGACCGAAGCGCACGACCGCGGTGAAGCGGCCGGGCGAGTGCTTGATGACCTGGACGATCTCCGACAGCACGCCGACCTCGACGAGGTCGCGCGGGTTCACGTCGCGCGTCGCCGGGTTGCGCTGCGGGATGACGACGATCTGGTTGTCGTCCTTGGCCGACGCCTCGACCGCGCGGATCGAGGTATCCCGTCCGATCTCGAGCGATGCGACCTTGCCGGGCAGGTGCACCTCGGTACGGAGAGGCAGGACGGGATACTGGCCACCGGTGAAGGTCTCTGGGGGCATCGGGTTCCTTACCGGCACCTTAGCGTGAGCGGCCCTTCGTGTCGCGCGCCAGGTGCTGCGTCAGGTCGTGCAGGAGCTTCTTGGCCTTCTCGTCGAGGCTCCCCGGCACGTCGAGCTGGACGGTCACGTAGTGATCGCCGGGGCCGGCCGGTCCGGCCACGCCCTTGCCGCGCAGGCGCAGCTTCTTGCCGCTCGACGTGCCCGGCGGGATCTTCACGGACGAGACCCCGTCGATGGTCGCCACCTCGGCCACGGTGCCGAGCATCGCCGCATGGAACGGCACGCGCACGTCGGAGTACACGTCTGCGCCCTTCACCGTGAGCCACGAGCCGTCGGAGGCGCGGGTCTTGCCTTCCATCATCCCGTCACCTCCGTTGCGTGCCTGGGGCCCGCCGCTCCGCGTCTCGAACACCCACCCGCCGTCGTCGTCGCCCATCTGCTCGAAGCGCACCGATCGCCGCGCGCCACCGCGCGGCGCGCCACCGCCCTGGAACATCTGCGCGAACAGATCGCCCAGATCCCACACCTGGCCGCCGCCGGCGGCCGCCCCGGGAAACCCGCCCGGGAACCCGGTGGCGAAGCCGCCCGGCCCGCCGCCCATGCGGACGCCGCGGCCACCGCCCATCGCGCGGATCTCGTCGTACTGCGCGCGCTTCTTGGCGTCGCCGAGGACGTCGTACGCCGCGCTCGCCTCCTTGAACCGCGACTCCTTGGCCTTGTCGCCGCCCGTCGAGTCCGGATGGTACTGCTTGGCCAGCTTGCGGTAGGCCTTCTTGATGTCGTCGGTGGACGCCTTGGCGTCCACGCCGAGCGCCTTGTAGTAGTCGACCGAGGGATCGAAGTCGAGCGACATGGCTAACCTCGCGTGCCGGCGCCTCAGGCGGCGGCCGCCTCCTGCTTCTGGAACGTGAGCGCGGTGCCGTCCGCCGAGACGTCGGCCGTGATCTTGTCGCCGGTCGCGAACGCGCCGACGAGGATCTGCGTGGCGAGGGGATCGATCACGAGCTTCTGGATGGCGCGCTTGAGCGGACGGGCGCCGTACTGCGGATCGTACCCTCGCTCGGCCACCAGGGCGACTGCCCGATCGGTGAGCGTGAGCTCGAGGCCACGCTCGGCGAGCAGCTTGTCGTAGCGCCGCATCTGGATGGCGACGATGCGCGGCATCTGCTCCTTCCCGAGGGAGTCGAACGTGATGATGTCGTCGATGCGGTTCAGGAACTCCGGGCGGAAGGTGGTCCGGAGCGCGCCGGGCGCGACGTTCGAGGTCATGATCACCACGGCGTTCTTGAAGTCGACCACGCGGCCCTGGCTGTCGGTGAGCCGGCCGTCGTCGAGCACCTGGAGCAAGACGCTCCACACGTCGGGGTGCGCCTTCTCCATCTCGTCGAGGAGGACGACGCAGTACGGGTGACGGCGCACGGCCTCGGTGAGCTGGCCGCCCTCGTCGTACCCGACGTAGCCCGGCGGCGCGCCGACCAGGCGCGAGACCGTGTGCTTCTCCTGGTACTCGCTCATGTCGATGCGGACCATCGCCTTCTCGTCGTCGAACAGGAACTCGGCGACCGCGCGGGCCAGCTCGGTCTTGCCGACGCCGGTGGGCCCGAGGAAGAGGAACGAGCCGATCGGCCGGTTGGGATCCTGGAGCCCGGCGCGGGCGCGGCGCACGGCCGCCGACACCGCGACCACGGCCTCGTCCTGACCGACGACGCGCAGGCGCAGGCGCTCCTCCATCTTCATCAGGCGCTCGCTCTCGCCCTCGAGCATCTTCTCGACCGGGATGCCGGTCCACTTGGCGACCACGGAGGCGATGTCGTCCTCGGTGACCTCCTCGCGCAGGAAGCCGCCGGCTTGCTGCAGCTCCGCGATCCGCGCGCCGTCCGCCTCGATCTGCTGCTCGAGGCGCGGGATGCCGCCGAAGCGCAGCTCGGACGCGCGGGCGTAGTCGCCGGTGCGGGTGAGCCGCTCCATCTCGGCCCGGGCGCTCTCGAGCTCGGCCTTCCTGGTGCGCAGCCCGCCGATCAGCTCGCGCTCGTGCTGCCACTGGGTGCGCATCGACGTCGCCTGCTCGCGCAGCTCGGCGATCTCGCGCTCGACGTCGGGCAGGCGCTGGCGCGAGCGCTTGTCACCCTCGCGCTCGAGCGCGGCCTTCTCGATCTCGAGCGTCGTGATGCGGCGCTCGAGGTTGTCGATCGGCGTGGGTACGCTCTCGATCTCCATCTTGAGCCGCGACGCGGCCTCGTCGATGAGGTCGATCGCCTTGTCGGGGAGCTGGCGCGCCGGGATGTAGCGGTGGGAGAGCTTGGCGGCGGCGACCAGCGCGGCGTCGCGGATGCGGATGCCGTGGTGCACCTCGTAGCGCTCCTTGAGGCCGCGGAGGATCGCGATCGTGTCGGGGATCGACGGCTGCTCGACCATCACCGGCTGGAAGCGGCGCTCGAGCGCCTTGTCCTTCTCGATGTGCTTCCGGTACTCGTCGAGCGTGGTGGCGCCGATGCAGCGGAGCTCGCCGCGGGCCAGCGCCGGCTTGAGCATGTTGGCGGCGTCCTGCGCGCCCTCGGCGGCGCCGGCGCCGACCAGCGTGTGCAGCTCGTCGATGAAGAGGATGACCTGGCCGTCGGCCGACGAGATCTCCTTGAGCACGGCCTTGAGGCGCTCCTCGAACTCGCCGCGGTACTTGGCGCCGGCGACGAGCGCGCCGAGATCGAGCGCGAGCAGGCGCTTGTCGCGCAGCGATTCGGGGACGTCGCCCTGGAAGATGCGGCCGGCGATGCCCTCGACCACGGCGGTCTTGCCGACGCCGGCCTCGCCGACCAGCACCGGGTTGTTCTTGGTGCGGCGCGAGAGGATCTGGATCGTGCGGCGGATCTCGTCGTCGCGGCCGATCACCGGATCGAGCTTGCCCTGCTGGGCGGCGCGGGTGAGGTCGCGGGTGTAGCGCTCGAGCGCCTCGTACTTGGCCTCGGGGTCCTGATCGGTGACGCGCTGGTTGCCGCGAACCGCGAGCAGCGCCTCGAGCAGCGCCTCGTGGGTCGCGCCGTGGCCGCGGAGCGCCTCGCCGGCGGCGCTCTTGTGCTCCGCGAGCGACAGGAGGAAGTGCTCGGTCGAGAGGAACTCGTCCTTGAGCTTGGCCGCCTCCTTGGTGGCGGCGTCCCAGACCTCGCGCAGGCCACGCGACATGCCGACCTCGAGGCCGGCGCCGGAGACCTGGGGCAGCCTGGCGTACGCGCGCTCGAGGTCGGCGGCGACGACGCGCGGGTCGGCGCCGAGCTTGCCGAGCACGCGCGGAACCAGGCCGCCTTCTTGCTCGATGAGCGCGCCCAGAAGGTGCTCCGGCTGGACCTCGCCGTGGCGCTTGCCGACGGCGAGATCGCGGGCCCCGGCGAGCGCTTCCTGGGCCTTGACCGTGAGGGTGTCGAACGAACCGGACCGCATGGTGAGCCCTGATGTAATCACGCCTACGTTCCGGGCAAGGGCCGGGCGCGATTTCGGTCGCTTGCAGGGGAGGGGCCGGCGGGCGGGATCCGCGGGTCCCACCGGCAAGCGCTGCGCGTTCGGTGGCTGATACCTGCAGGTCCCGCGCGACGCCGCAAGTGCGCGACCGCCCGAACGCGGCAGGTCGGCATCTCGGGTGCAATCCGGTACCCGCCATGAACGTGACGATCCGGTCGTGGCTTCCACCTGGTCTGCTCCTCTTGATCGCGGCGTGCGGAGCCGTCGAGCCGTCGCCCGGCGACCCCGACGTCGACGCCGGTGACGGCCTCGAGATCGACGCGATCCCGCCGGTCGCCAACGTCGCCGGCACCTACCAGCGCACGCTCGAGGTCGACGGCCTGACCCGCGAGGTCATCATCCACGTGCCGGCCGCCGCCGCCGGGACCACGCCCGTGCCCGCGGTCTTCATGCTGCACGGCACGAGCGGCGACGGCGCGCGCTTCTTCAACATCTCGGGCTGGCGCGAGCGGGCCGACGCGGTGGGCTTCATCGCCGTGTTCCCCACCGCGCTCACCCACTGTCTCCACGAGGACGAGAACGGCGACGGCGACTTCGCGGACCCCGGCGAGCGCAAGGTGACGACCAAGTGGGCGGCGGGCAAGCTCGGCTCGGCGACGATGCCCCTGTGCACCGCCGACGACCTCGCCATGCTCTCGCCCGCGAACCGCGCGCTCGCCGACCACCCGCTGGCCGACGACCTCGCCTTCCTCGACGCCGTGCTCGACCTGCTCGGGCGCGAGCACGCCGTCGACGCCCGGCGCGTGTACGCGTCGGGCTTCTCCAACGGCGCCAGCATGACGTCGCGCCTCGCCCTCGAGCGCTCGACGCGCTTCGCCGCGATCGCGGCGGCGGCGGGCGGTCTCAACCCCGCCGCCGTACCGGCGGAGCGGCCGCTGTCCGTCGTGCAGAGCGTCGGCACGCGTGACGACGGCTTCACCGCGCAGCTCGGCCTCACCGAGCTGCCGATCGGACCGACCGCGCTCGACGACGCCCCGGGGCTCTGGTCGTTCATCCGGCCGATGCTCACGGTCCTCCAGCTCGGCGAGCGCTACACGTACGCCGAGGAGACCGTCGGCGGCCTCCGCGTCTCCCGCTTCAGCTTCACCCAGAGCACGGTGGGCGCCACCAACTCGCTCACGTTCGCCCTGGTGGAAGGCGCGCCCCACGTCTACCCCAACGGTGCGAACCACCCGCTCGTGATCGCCGACCCGCTCTGGACGTTCTTCTCGGGCCAGGCGCTGCCGTGATTCCAGCCAGTTCAGGTGTCTCCGGGAGGCGTGGGTGAGAGATCGCACGCGGGTGGGCGATTCGAGGCATCAATTCGAGGTGCCGTACGTACAACGTCACGTGATCCAGACCGCCATCGTCGATGACGAGGACGTGACGTGCGGCTGCGGCTGCGGCTGCGGCGAGGATGAGAAGGATCTCGCGTTCGCCCCGGTGCTCGAGGAGGTCGTCCTGCCCCCGAGCCGGCCCGCCACGGTCGGGCTCCTCTCGATCGACCGTGATGGTCTCGTCGCGCTGGCGCGGCGGCGCGGCATGGCGCACGTCGTCCTCACGGCACGCGGATCGTGAAGCCGGGCAGGGCGCGGAAGCCGTAGACGCCGGGGCGCGGGCCGACGGTCTCGGCGATCTCGCGGGCCAGCGTGGGCGTGGTGTCGACGACGAGCGCCTCGCCGTCGCGCTTCCACTCGGCGACGGGCGCCGGCTCGAAGAGCACCTCGATGTGCGGGGCGCGCACCGTGAGCGGCCGCTCGTGCAGGAGGCGGCCGGCCATGAGGCGGCCGATGTAGCCCGCGACCTGCGGGGACACCGTGAGCTCGAGGGTGCGGTGATCGCCGGTGACGTGCAGGCGGTCGGTCGAGAACGTGCCCATCGACGAGCCGTCGCGCTCGGTCGCGTCGCGGACCGCGGCGGCGGTCGCCGGATCGGCGAGGACCGAGGCGCGCGCGAGATCGGTGACGTGCAGCGGGTCGCGCGCCGCGAGCAGCTCGGCGAAGCGCGACGCGTCCCACGCCTCGATGGCGGCGAGCTCGTCGAGGGTGACGCCGACCGCCTGCACGAACTCGACGCGGCCGTTGGGGGTCTCGATCGCGGGCAGCTGGGGATCGGTGACGAAGAGGAGGCCGCGCAGCGCGGTGTCGCGATCGCGCGCGATCGGTCCGTTGGCGTTCAGGTGATGTCCGGGCTCGAGCGCCTTGCCGCCGTCGTACACGTAGCGCGCGAGGTTGCGCAGCATGGCCATCGCCCACGCCGGCGGGTGCGTCTCGCCCGGCGGGCGCACGAGGCGGAGCGTCAGCTCGAAGCCGAAGCCGGAGATCGACGGATCCTCGAGCTCCTTGCCGTAGAGCTCGGAGAACCCGAACGTCACCAGGTGCCAGTGGGGACGTCCGGCCTCGGCGCGGTACGCCGAGATGCCGTCGAGCACCTCGTCGCCGCCCAGCCGGGGGGAGCGAGGGCCCGCGCCCCAGTGCAGCGGCGGCCCGTCGCCGTGGACCTCGCGCAACGCGGCCTCGATCGCCTCCCACCCCGGCGATTCGCTCACGATGTCGCCGGCGAGCTCGGTGTCCTCGTCGTCCCCCAGCATGCGTCGACGATACTCCTCCGGGCATTTCCGGGGGGCGGCGATGGTATGGACGGGACATGCGGAAGCTCCTCCCGGCCGCCCTCGTGCTCCTCTGTGCCCCGGCGGCCGACGCCGACCTCGGTTACCAGCAGCCGCCGCGCGCCGTCGCCGATCTGATCGACGTGCCGCCCACGCCCGGCGCGTCGATGTCGCCCGACGGCAGGACGATGCTGCTGGTCGAGACGCCGACCTTGCCCGCCATCGACGAGATCGCGCGCCCCGAGCTGCGGCTCGCCGGCATGCGGATCGATCCGCGCACCAACGCGCCCAGCCGTCGCTCGTTCGCCGTGAAGCTCACGCTGGTCACGCCGGGCGACGCCACGGCCGCGCCGCGCGTGGTGCGCGGGCTGCCGGTGGGCGCGCGCCTCAACGAGCTGACGTGGTCGCCCGACGGCGCGCGCTTCGCGTTCACCGTGACCTCGGACGACGGCGTGCGGCTGTGGAGCGGCGACGTCGCCGGCGCGGCCGCGACGCAGGTGCTCGCCGCGCCGCTCAACGCCGTCGCCGGCGGCTCGTACCGCTGGATGCCCGACGGCACGCTGGTCGCGCGCACGATCCCGGCGTCGCGCGGCGCGGCGCCGGCGCGGCCGAGCGTGCCGGCGGGGCCGATCGTGCACGAGAACGACGGCAAGAAGCGCCCGGCGCGGACGAACCCCGACCTCCTGCAGGACCGCCACGACGAGGCGCTCCTCGATCACTACCTGCAGGCCCAGCTCGTGCGCACGACCGTCGACGGCAAGGCGACGCCGCTCGGCAAGCCGGGCCTCCACTTCACGCCGCAGCCGTCGCCCGACGGCGCGTACCTGCTGGTGACGACGCTGCACCGGCCGTACTCGTACAAGACGACCCTCGGGCGCTTCCCGCTGCGGACCGAGGTGTGGTCGGCGACCACCGGCAAGGTCGTCCACCTCGTCTTCGACAAGCCGCTGCAGGAGGAGGTGCCGGTCGACTTCGCGGCCGTGCAGGTCGGCCCGCGCAGCATCGAGTGGCGCGACGACGCGGCGGCGACCCTGTGCTGGGCGGAGGCGAGGGATGGCGGCGACCCGAAGCAGGCGGCGAAGGTGCGCGACGAGGTGCGGTGCCACGCGGCGCCGTGGAAGGGCAAGCCGGTGAAGCTCGCCGAGCTCGCGCTGCGATTCGGTGGGGTGACCTGGGGCAACGGCAAGCTCGCCCTGGTCAACGAGTGGTGGTGGACCGATCGCAAGACGCGGACGTGGATCGTCGCGCCCGACGAGCCCGCGACGGCGCCGCGCCTGCTCTGGGACCGCTCGAGCGAGGACCGCTACGGCGACCCCGGCGATCCGCTGCAGAAGCCGACCGGCCGCGGCGGCTGGGTGATCCACGTGACGCCGGCGGGCAAGGTGCTGCTCACCGGCGAGGGCGCGTCGCCCGAGGGCGATCGGCCCTTCCTCGACGAGCTCGATCTCGCGACCGGCAAGAGCGCGCGGCTGTGGCGCTCCGAGGCGCCGGCGTTCGCGCGCGTGATCGAGGCGCTCGACGACGCGGGTGACGTGCTCCTCACGATGCGCGAGACGGTGAACGAGCCGCCCCAGTACTGGCTCGAGCAGCGCTCGACCGGCGCGCGCCGGAAGCTCACGTCGTTCCCGCACCCGAACCCGGCGCTGGCGAAGGCGCAGAAGCGGCTCCTCCAGTACAGCCGCGCCGACGGCGTGAAGCTGTCGGGGATGCTGTACACGCCGCCGGGCTGGAAGAAGGGCAAGAAGCCCTTGCCGTGCCTGTTCTGGGCCTACCCGGCGGAGTTCAAGAGCAAGGACGCCGCCGGTCAGATCCAGGACTCGCCCCACCGCTTCGTGCGCGCGTGGCACGGCGGGCCGCTCTTCGCGCTGCTCCTCGGCTACGCCGTGCTCGACGATCCGACCTTCCCCATCGTCGGCGAGGGCGCGGCCGAGCCCAACGACACCTACGTGCCGCAGCTCCTCGCCGGTGCGAACGCGGCGATCGACGCGGTGGTGAAGGAGGGCGTGTGCGATCGCGACCGCATCGCGATCGGCGGCCACTCGTACGGGGCGTTCACGACGGCGAACCTGCTCGCCCACTCGGACCTGTTCCGCGCCGGCATCGCGCGCTCGGGCGCGTACAACCGCACGCTCACGCCGTTCGGCTTCCAGGCCGAGGAGCGCGTCTACTGGCAGGCGAAGGACACGTACACCGCGATGTCACCGTTCACGCACGCCGACAAGATCGACGAGCCGCTGCTCATGATCCACGGCGCCGAGGACGAGAACGCGGGCACGTATCCGATCCAGAGCGAGCGCCTGTTCGAGGCGATGAAGGGCCTGGGCGGGCGCGTGCGCCTGGTCATGTTGCCGGCGGAGACCCACGGCTACCGCGCGCGCGAGAGCGTGCTGCACACGCTGTGGGAGATGACGCAGTGGCTCGACACGCACGTGAAGAAGGCGAAGAAGCGGTAGCGGCGCGGCACGCACCCGTCCGTTCGCGCGGTAACATCGCCGGCGGTGACCCCGGCCTTCGTGTTCCTCGGCCTCGCCGTGCTGGTCCTGGCCGTCGCCTGGCGGCCGCACGGCCTGGGGCCGACGCTCGGGGCCGTCGTCGCGGTCGCGCTCGCGGCGCTCGGTGGGGCGGTCGAGGTCGGGGATCTGAGCCGCGCGGCCAACGCCCAGTGGCGGGCGTACGTCACGCTCGTCTCGGTCATGACCATGACCTCGGCGGCCGAGCGCATGGGGCTCCTCGACCGGCTCGCCGCGATCATCGAGCCGCGCACGCGCGGCCCGGTGAAGCACGCGTTCCGGGTCACCTTCGTCCTGTCGGCGCTGGTGGCGGCGGTGCTGTCCAACGACGCCGCCATCCTGCTCATGACGCCGACGGTGATCCTGCTCCTGCGCGCGGTCTATCCGAAGCGTCATCCCAAGTTCGTCGTGCCGTTCGTCTTCGCCGTGTTCGCGTCGGCGGGCGTGGCGCCGCTCGTCATCTCGAACCCGATGAACCTGATCTTCGCGGATCACGCCGGCATCGGCTTCAACGCGTACGCGCTCGCCATGATCCCGGTCGCCGTGGCGGGTTGGTTCGTCACCTACGCGGTGCTCGCGTGGATCTTCCGCGACGCGCTCTCCGATGCCGACGCGGCCCTCGGCGCGTGGCCTTCGCAGCCGCCGCCGCTCTCCGCCGGCGCGATCGTCGTCCTGGTCGCGGTCGGCGCGGCGCTCTGCGCCTACCCGATCACGGCGTACGTCGACGCACCGCTGTGGCCGGTCGCGGCGACGGGCGCGGCGGTGTGCGCGAGCGCGAGCGTGGCCGCGGGCCACGCCCCGATGGCGCTCGTCCGCGGCGTGGCGTGGACGATCTTCCCCTTCCTCCTCGGCGTGTTCGTGCTCGCCATCGCGCTCGAGCGGGTCGGGGTCGTCGAGTGGCTGCACTCGCTCTACGCGTCACCGCCCAACCGGCTCGCCACGGTCGGCGTGGTCTCGGCGGTGGGCTCGGCGGCGCTCAACAACCACCCGATGTCGGTGCTCAACGCCTTCGCGCTCGAGTCGGTGCCCGACCCCGAGCACACCTACGCGCTCGCGGCGCTGGTCGGCGGCGATCTCGGGCCGCGCCTCCTGCCGGTCGGCTCGCTCGCCTCGCTCCTCTGGTACGACCTGCTGCGCCGCCACGACGTGGTCGTGCGGGTCACGACCTTCGTCCGCATCGGGGTCTTGCTGACGATCCCGACCCTCACCGTCTCGCTCGTCGTCCTCTGGCTCGTGACGCGCGGCTGACACCGGCAATCGGGGGCAAGGATCGGGCGCGACCCACCGTCGGCGCGCGGCGCGCGTTAGCCAGGCTCCATGAGAAGACGTGCGCTCGCGTTCGCGATCATCTCGGGGCTCTTCGTGGCGTGTGGTGGTGACGCCGACGGCGTCGACCTCCCGCCCGAGACCGCCGAGGACCTGATCACCGTGGACGAGGACACCGCGATCGCGATCGCGGTGCTCGCCAACGACGCCGACCCCGAGGGGCGGCCGCTGCGCCTGGTGCGGGCGAGCGCCATCGGCCACGAGGTGACCGTCGACGGCGACCTCGTCCGGGTCGCGACCGTCGCGCACTGGCACGGGACGATCGAGGTCGACTACGTCGTCAGCGACGGCGCACAGTCGTCGACCGGGCGGGCCGTGGTCACCGTCACGCCGGTGAACGACGCGCCGGTCGCGACCGCCGCCGCGATCGCGACCGGGCGTGGCGTGGCCAGGGCCTTCGAGCTCGAAGGCTCCGACGTCGACGGTGACGCGCTCACGTTCGAGATCGCGAGCGGACCGGCCCACGGCACGCTCTCGGGGGTGGCCCCGTCGCTCACCTACACGCCCGAGGCCGGCTACGTCGGCGAGGACGCGATCACGTTCGTCGCGCGCGACGCGGCGCTGGCGTCGGCGGCCGCGACGATCGCGATCACGGTCACCGCCGGCGCGCCGCCGGTGGCAGAGGCGCAGTCGATCGCGACAGCCGAGGACACGAGCGTGGCGATCGCGCTCGCCGCCACCGACGTCGACGGCGACGCGCTGACGTTCGCGGTCGTCCAGCCGCCTGCGCACGGCACGCTCGCCGGCACGCCGCCGGCGGTCACGTACGTCCCGGAGGCGAACTACCACGGCCCCGACCGCTTCACCTTCACGGCCAGCGACGGGGTCCTGACGTCGAGCGCGGCGACGGTGGCGGTGACGGTGACCGCGGTGAACGACGCACCGATCGCGCACCTGCAGCTGGTGCCGGCGACCGAGGACACGCCGGTGACGATCGTGCTGACCGGCGTCGACCTCGACGGCGATCCGCTCACGTACGGCATCGTGGACGCGCCGACCCGCGGCGCGCTCACCGGCACCGGCGCGAGCCGCACCTACCAGCCCGCGGCGAACCAGCACGGGGAGGACGCGTTCACGTTCACGGTCTCGGACGGCGCGCTCACGTCCGCGCCCGCGACCGTCCGCATCGCGATCGCGTCCGTGGAGGACGCGCCGGTCGCCGCCGCGCAGGCGCTCACGACCGCGGAGGACACGGCGCTCCCCGTGATGCTCGCGGGCAGCGATCCCGACGGCGATCCCGTCACCTTCGTGATCACCGGCCCGCCGGCGCACGGCACGGTCTCGGGCACGCCGCCGGCGGTCACGTACACCCCGGCCGCGAACTACCACGGCCCCGACGCCTTCACCTTCACCACCGACGACGGCGACCAGGCGTCCGCGCCGGCCACCGTCACGATCACCGTGACGCCGGTGGACGATCCGCCGGTGCTCGTCGGCGCCATGGTGACGGGCACCGAGGACGACTTCATCGCGTTCCCGCTGCCGGCGACCGACGTCGACGGCGAGACGCTGACGTACAGCGTGGCGACGTTCCCGGCCCACGGCTCGATCCACGGCACGGGCAACACGCGCAGCTATCGCCAGCACGGCGACTACGCCGCCACCGACATGGTGGCGTTCACCGCGTCGGACGGCCACACGACGAGCGCGCCGGCCTTCTTCACCATCGCGATCACGCCGCTCCCCGACCCGCCGCTCGCGCGCGACGACCTCGGCATCGCCACGCCCGGCCAGCCGCTCCGCCTCGACGTCCTCGCCAACGACCACGAGCTCGACGGCGAGGAGCTGATCCTCGAGTCGGTGACCTCGCCCACGCACGGCACGGTCGAGCTCGACGGCGACGAGGTCGTGTTCAGCGGGCAGGCGGGTAACCCCTCGCCCGCGAGCTTCACGTATACCGTGGCCGATCCCACCGGCCTCACCGCGACCGCGACCGTGACCGTCGGCATCGGGGAGTTCCCCGGCGGGCTCGCGACCCGCCACGTGGGACGCGTGGTGCACGCGGCCGACGCGTGGTCCCAGGCCCTCCGGCACGACGTCTCGGCCGACGGGCGCTTCAGCGCGATGCTCTCGTCGATCGGGCTCACGCCCGGCGACACCAACGGTGTCCACGACGTCTACGTCTACGATCGGCTCACCGAGACCTTCGAGCGCGTGAGCGTCGCCGCCGACGGCGGGCTGGCCAACGGCGCCAGCGAGCGCCCGAGCATCTCCGGCGACGGCCGCTACGTCGCGTTCGCGTCGGCGGCGACGAACCTCGTGCCCGGCGACACCAACGGCGCCGTCGACGTCTTCGTGCGCGATCGCCAGACCGGCACGACCGTGCGCGCGAGCGTCGGGCCGGGCGGCGCCCAGGTGAACGGCACCAGCCGCGAGCCGGTGCTGTCGGCGGACGGCTCGGCCGTCGCGTTCGTGTCGACCGCGTTCCAGCTCGTCGCCGACGACGCCAACGGCGCCGCCGACATCTTCGTCCGGGATCTGGTGGCCTCGACCACCACGCGCGCGAGCGTACGCACCGGTGGAGGCGAGGCCGACCTCGCGTCGTCCGGTCCGGTGCTGAGCGGCGACGGCCGGATCGTCGCGTTCACCTCGAGCGCGTCGAACCTCGTCGCCGGCGACACCAACGGTGCGCCCGACGTGTTCGTCCACGATCGCACGAGCGGCGTGACCGAGCGCGTGAGCGTCAGCTCGACCGGTGGTGAGGGCGACGGCGACAGCTTCGGCGCCGCGCTCTCCTTCGACGGTCGCTTCGTCGCGTTCGGCACGTACGCGACCAACCTCGTCCCCGGCGCGACGGCCGGCGGGACGTTCGTGCGTGACCGCCAGGCGGTGACGACCACCCAGGCGGCGGGCAGCGCCAGCTCCTTCTCGCTCTCGGGCGACGGTCGTTACCTCGCCGGTCACCGCTCCGACGGCTCGAGCTTCGTGCGTGACCGGTTCGCCGGCGTCACCCACTGGTTCTCGCCACCGAACGGCAACGACCTCTTCTTCCCGGTGCTCTCCCGCAACGGGCGCTACGTCGGGTTGCTGAGCAACGCGGCGGTGACACCCGGCAGCGGCGGCGCGGGCACCCGCCTCTACCTGCTCGCCAACCCGCTCTGAGCGACGATCAGAACGGGAACTCGCCGTCGGCCTTGCGCTTCTGGAGCAGCACGGCCTTCTTCTTCTCGGCGATGGTCTCGGCCGCCATCTCCGGGATGACGTCGTCGGCCATGGCGAGCACCTTGGCGACGTTCTCGTCGAACATCGCCTCGTCCTGCTTCTTCGGCGCGAGGAACTCGGCGATGAGGATGTAGGTCGAGGCGTAGCCCGGCGCGATGCGCAAGGACGCGTCGAAGTGGCTCTGGCTCTTGTCGAGATCGCCGCCGGCGAAGGAGGGCGCGATCGAGTAGTACGCGCCGAAGTAGCGGTCGGCGGCGCCGTAGAAGAAGTTGGGATCGAAGCGCAGGACCATCTCCATGATGTTGTAGATGCGCTCCTTGTAGGACAGCACCACGGTGATGTCCTGCGCGTTGGCCCAGCGGCCGAGGTTGGTCGCGTGCCAGTAGAGGAGCTCGATCGCCTGCTTGTCGAGCAGCGAGACCGCGTCCTTCAGGTCGACGCCGGCGGCGAGGCGCTTCTCGACGTCCGGGGAGAGCGCCGCCATGCCGCGCTGGGCGTAGTCGAGGCCCTTGGCGTAGGTCGCGAGGAACAGGTCCGGCTTCTGGTCCTTCTCGAAGAACAGCCACTGGTCGGCGAGCGCGTAACACGCGCGCGACAGCTTGGCGTAGGTCTGCCAGTCGTCGTCCTTGAGCTTGACCGCCTCCTCGTACTTGGTGACCGCCAGCTCGAGCTGCGCGCGATCGACGCGGTTGGCGAACGCCGCGTCACCAGCGGCGACCGCGGCCTGGTGCGCGGTCGCGTCGGTCGCGGGTCCGCGACGGATGCCGCCGGCCAGGCCTTGCGCCGACGCGCCGCAGCCGGTGACCGAGAGCGTGAGCGTGGTGGCCGGCGCGACCGCGAGGGCCGCGGCCAGGAGCGTGCGGACGAGACGAGACGTGTTCCCCATAGGTGCGGGACTATCGGCCCGGTGGTGTGATCCTGTCAATTCCCGTGCCCGTGCCCGTGCCCGTGCCCGTGCCCGTGCCCGTGCCCGTGCCCGTG
>ERZ761602.5307-NODE-5307-length-15418-cov-5.213500_pt1 | contig 15418 bp, 13 predicted proteins | sample MGYA00512165_ERZ761602 | MGnify/ENA primary metagenome ERZ761602 (study PRJEB28899, sample SAMN02445085) | bioreactor sludge metagenome | biome: EBPR sludge; isolation source: Thorneside wastewater treatment plant | place: Australia: Brisbane, Thorneside...
GGCTTGATGCCCGGCCGCCGCTCCGCGCATGGTGGGGTTCAACCCTGCGCTTCCTTCATGACGATCCGACGATTCTTCTCCCTGCGTGCGGCCGTGGCCGCGCTGTTTGCCTCGTTCCTCGCGTGCGCCGCCGTCGCGGCGATCCCGGGGGTTAAGATGCCGGGCAACGACGGCAAGCTGCGCATCATCGCGTTCGGCGCCCATCCCGACGACTGCGAGATCCAGGCCGGCGGCTCCGGGGCCCTGTGGGCCCGGCAGGGGCACCACGTGCTCTTCGTGTCGGTCACCAACGGCGACATCGGCCACTGGCGCGAAGCGGGCGGCCCGCTCGCGCTGCGCCGCAAGGCCGAGGTCGAGGCGGCGCACAAGATCCTCGGCATCCAGGGCGTGATCCTGGACATCCATGATGGCGAACTCGAGCCGACGCTCGAGAACCGCCGGAAGATCACCCGTCTGATCCGGGAGTGGAACGCCGACATCGTCCTTTCCCCGCGGCCCAACGACTACCATCCCGATCACCGCTACACCGGGGTGCTGGTGCAGGATGCGGCGTACATGGTGACCGTGCCGTTCTTCTGCCCGGACACGCCCGCCATGAAGAAGAACCCCGTCTTCATGTACTACAACGACCGGTTCCAGAAGCCTGCGCCCTCCCAGCCCGACATCCTCATCTCGATCGACGCCGTCGTGGACAAGAAGCTCGACGCGCTCGGCGTCATGATCTCGCAGTTCGCGGAGGGCGGAGCCAACGGCAACGCCTCGCTCTATCCCGCCGATCCCGCCGGCCAGAAAGCCCGGCAGCAGCAGGTCCGCGCCAATTTCTCCCGCCGCTTCCAGGCCACCACGGCCCGTTTCCAGAAACAACTCGCCGAGTGGTACCCGGGAGAAGCGGGCAAGGCGGTGAAGCACTCGGAGGCCTTTGAAATCTGCGAATACGGCAGCCAGCCGGACAAGGCGGAGCTGCGGAAACTGTTTCCCTTTTTCCAATGATTGCCTTGCCGCCTTGCGCTTGAGGCCGGGCCTGCAACCTTGAGGGCGTTCCTCGTTCCACCGCCATGTCCGCCCTCCGCCTCCTGCTCACCGGTTTGTTTGCCGCGATCGCGCTGGTGGCGGGGCTGTTTATCGCGGCGGTCGGCCTGATCGCGATGGGCATCGGGCGGCTCCTGGGTCGCCCGGCCACACCGCGGGTGGGCGCCACGTTCACCCGGCGTCGCCCCGTCCGGCCGAAGGGTCCTGCCGGCCAGGGGGAGGTCATCGACGTGACGGCCACCGAGGTTCCGGCTGATCCGCTGCCGCGTTAAGCGCCGCGCCCATCGCGGCGCGGTGGCACAGCGCCTCCACCATGCTCGAACTCGCGACCTGGGTGATGACCCTCACGCTGATGCTCATCGGCGTGGTGGGCGTGATCGTGCCGCTCCTGCCGGGCACGACGCTGATCCTGCTGGCCGCCGTGATCCACAAGCTGATCCTCCCGGGGGACGTTTCCTGGCTGGCGATCGGGTTGATCGCCCTCTTCTGGGTTTTTTCCATCATCGCCGACTTCGGCGGCGTGATCCTCGGCACGCATTGGTTCGGCGGAAGCAAATGGGGCATGGCCGGCGCGAGCGGTGGCGCGCTCGTGGGCGTGTTCTTTTCGCTCCCCGCGCTCGTCCTGGGGACAATCTTCGGTGCGATCGTGGCGGAAAAATTGCTCGCGAAGAAATCGGATGCCGACGCGCTCCGGTCCGGCTTTGGTGCCGCCACCGGATTCGTGCTCTCCACCCTCGCGCGGCTGGTCTGCGCCGGAGTGATGATCGGCCTCTTTATCGTCTCCGCCGTCTACCTGGCGCGCAGCGCTGGGTGAGGCAAAACGCCTATCTTCGCGCAACCATCGGTGTCGTGACGGGTCTGTCGCCCCGGAGCGTGCCCCATGGCCCGCCCCGATCCTGTCCGATTCAACCCTCCAACCGCATCACCCACCCATGAAATCCGTTCCCTCCCGCTCGCTCGCGCTCGCCGTCGTCTGCGCCGCCCTTCCGCTGTTCACCGCCTGCAACCGGCAGGAACGCGTGGAGGCCAGCGACAAGGCCAAGGACATGTACGCCACCACCAAGGACAAGGCCGCGGAGATGTACAACGACACCAAGGCCAAGACGGCGGAGATGTACGAGAAATCCCGCGCCGCGATGGCCGACCGCTGGTCCAAAATCAAGGCGTATACCTACGAGAAGCGCCAGGAGTTCACTTCCACGAGCAAAGCCCTCGAGGCCGAAATGGAAGCCCAGGTCAGCCGGCTGAAGGCGAATGTCGATCAGCAGCAGGCCAGCGCCAGCCGCAAGGCCGCGATGGAGGAGCTCAAGAATGCCGAGGCCGACTACAAGCAGAAGCTCGCCGCTCTCGGCGACGCCTCCGCGGCCACCTGGGACAGCGCCAAGAGCAGCGTCGTCGCCGCCTGGGACCGCTGGGAAGCCTCGTACCGCCGCGCGCTCGCGGATTGAGCTGAGCCTGCGCCTGACACATGCCGTCGGGGTTCACATCAGCCCTGAGAACGGCCGCACTGAATGGTGGAGCGGCTTGTCCTCAAGCCGCTGCGTTCGGGTCCGTCGGACGTCAGCCGCCTGGGGACAGGCGGCTCCACCTAGCCTGACCCGTTCCGGCTGAATGGCGGTGGCCCGGGCGCGATTGCCCTACCCGGCCTCCGCCGCCGCCCGGCGGCGCAACTGGCCGCACGCGGCGTCGATCTCGGGTCCGCGCGAGCGCCGGAAATGCGCCACCACTCCGCGCGCCCTCAACTCCGCGGCAAACGCCTCGCTGGCCGCCTCCGTGCTGCGCTCGTAGTCGCGCCCCCGGAGGCTCGTGCCCGTCGGATTGTAGCGGAGCAGGTTCACGTGCATCCGGCGTCCGCCGAGCGCGTCGGCCAGCAGCCGCGCCTGCGCCGGCGCGTCGTTCACGCCCCGCAACAGGCAATACTGGATCGTCACCGGCCGGCCGCGACGCGCCTGAAAGCGGTCCGCCGCCGCAAGGATCTCGGCGATCGCGAAACGGCGCCCCATCGGCAGCAGCTGCGCGCGGGTGGCGTCGTCCGGAGCGTGCAACGACACCGCCAGGTGCACGTTGAGTCCCGCCGCGGTGAGTTCCTCTATGCCCGGGACAATCCCGACGGTGGAAATCGTGATCTGCCGCCAGCCGAAGCCTCCCACGCGGTTGTCCGCGATCCGCTCTACCGCGGCGAGCACCGCCGGCAGGTTCAGCATCGGTTCGCCCATGCCCATGAACACCAGGGTCTGCAACCGCCGGCCCGCGGCCGCGGCCTCCCGGCGCAGGGCGAGAAACTGCGCGACAATCTCTCCCGCGGACAGGTTGCGTGCGAAGCCGTCCTGCGCGGTCGCGCAGAAATCGCAACCCATCGCGCAACCCACCTGGGATGAAACGCAGCCCGCGGCGCGGTCGGCCCGATAATCGGGCATGAGCACGCTTTCGACCGTCCGGCCGTCCGCGAGGCGCAGCAGAAGTTTCACCGTGCCATCGGCCGACACCTGGCGGCTCACGATCGCCGCGCACGACGCAGCTTCACGCCACCGCGCGAGCAGGGCGTCGGGCACGCCGGGAAGGGACGCAGGCGGCACTCCGTGCGCATAGTACGCGCGCAGGATCCGGCCGGCATGCACGGGCGCATGCCCCGCGGCCGCCACACGGGCGGCGAACTCCGCCAGGGAGAAATCGGCCAGGTCTTCGGTCACCCCTCCACGACACACGGAATCCCGGCGCTGCCAAGCGCCGCCGCGCGGGCGCTTCAGGACCGCGGCGTCAGCGCCTCTCCCTCCGGGATCCGTTCCCCCGGCGGCAGCGGCTGGGCCATGCTTACCAGCGCGGCTCCCAGCAGCAGCCGCCGCTGCTCGGGCGACAACCCCGGCTCCAGCATCGCCGTCCGATAGCCGCGATAGATGACCTCCTCGCGCCCGTGGAAATCGAAGCGCTCCATCGCCAGCGAATAGGCCCGCAACAACGTCTCCCCGGTGTGCGGTTTCCCCGTCTCCGGATCGGACTGCCCGTTGGCCACCACGCCGAGTTCCGACATCACGGCGTCGTAACGCGACCGCAATGCCTCGATCCGCTCCCGCGCGTCGTCCTGGAATTCCTCCGCCGCGCGGTTGCGCGCCGCGAGGCGTTCCTCCGCGAGCCGCCGCTGGGCGCGCACGCGCTCGTCGGGCGCGGCATCCCGCGGCAACGGCGGCAGCCGCACCCGCTCCGCCGCGTGGTTCATCGCCCAGTGCATGTCGTCGAAGATGCGCGCCCGCTCGTCGCGGTAGGCCGCGATCCGGCGCAGCAGCTCGGTGGGGACATGGGGCGCCGCGCGCAGGACGGGCCGCGGCACCGCGGCCAGGCCGAGGCGGATCTCCTCGGCCAGGTCCTCGAGGTCGCGCAGCCGCGGATGCTGCCGGTCCGCGAGATCGGCGAACGCCTTTTCCCGCACGTCGGACAGCGCGCGGTCGAACTGGACGACCGCTTCGTACAGCTCCTGCTTGAGCCGGGTCTTTTCCTGGTTGTACCGGCCGATCCGGTCCACCAGGTCCGGCGGCATCCCCCCCGGCAGCCGCAGGCGGGTGAGCGCCGGCGAAAAGAACATCGCCGCCGGATCCGACCGGCGCGGGCCCGGCACGGGGCGCAGCGCCTGCGCGCGACGCCGGACTTCATGCGCGATCTCGAGCAGGAGGCCGCGCTGCTCCGGGCTGAATCCGGGCTCGAAGAACGCCGCGGCCCGGACGACCTGAAACTGTCCGTCGCGTTCGTGGTACTCGTTGGGCAGGTAGCCGCCACCCACCCGCCAAAGCCGGCGCCGGCTCCAGTGCGCGGAGAGGCGAAACCAACCGCCGCCGATGAGATCCCGGCGCAGGTCCTCGGCCTCGCGCTCGAGCACCGCGAGTTCCCGTTCCTGCTCGCGCGCCAGCGCCGCCAGCGACCGGACGCGCTCCTCCGACCCCGCGTCGTTCAGCGATACGATCCGGTCGGCGAGCGCGTTGAGCAGCCGGCCGCGATTCGCCCGGTACGCCTCCAGCCGCGCCTGCATGCCCTCGCCCACGCCTCCGCTTTTCAGGCGCGCGCCCAGCGCCGGGTAAAACCGCTCCGCCACGTACTCCGCCATTCCCTCCGGCGGCTCGTAGGCCCGATCCGGGGCACGCCCGGGCGCCGGGACAGGATCGCCATACACCGGCACTTCCGGCGGAAACCACACCACGGCCGGAGGGACGACGCCGCCGAGGTCCGTCACCGCCGCCGGCGCCCGCGCCGCCGCGAGGGCGGCGGCCAGGAGCGCGAGGACGGGGCGGACGACGGGACGTGCGGCGGGCAAGGGCACGGCGGAGAGAGAAAGTTCAGCGACGACCGCGAGCCTGACGCAAGCCGGCAGCCAAGGATACAGGGGGCGTCACCTTTGACATCCACGCCGGCGGCACGAGAGTCTGCCGATGGACACGCAGGAGCGCGAACAGTGGACCCACGCCGAGGTCGTGAGCGGGGCGCGGGCCGCCCTGCTGGGCGAGCTCGGCCTGGAAGCGACGGCGCTCGGGCGCGACTACCTCGCGCTGCCGATCGGGCCGCGCGTGCGGGTGGGCGGCGTGCGCGCCAGCCTCGCGCGGCTGGCGGTCGAGACCGTGGGCCGGAGCGGCGCGGGCATCCGCTTCGGCAGCTTCAGCGAAGTCGGCGACGAAATCGCGATCCTGCTGCCGGCGACCGTCGGGGTGCGCCCCGGCCTGGCGCTCCCGGTGCTGGCGGAGGTGACGCTGCCCTTCACCCCCTTCGTCTCCGCGGTCGCGGACCGGGGCCCCGATTCCGTCGCCACGGAGCTGCTCGCGCGGCGGCATCCGGCGGTGCGCGAGGTCGAGCGGCGGTTGCGCTCCCACCCGCCGCACTACGCGGGCTGGGACCGGCTGGCGGAAGCCGACGTCGCGCGGGCCTTTCTGCCGGACCCGCCGCGGCTCTCCGACCGGCGCGACCTGTTCCAGCGCCTGCGGGTGGCGTGCACGCATGCCGTCGACCGCTCGCTGCTGGACGGCCTGATCGAGCGCAACCCCGGGTTTCTCGACTACCTCCAGTGTTTCCCGGTCGCGCGGGCCGTGCGCCGGCGCGTCGTCGCCTGGCTGGGTCCAACCAACTCCGGGAAGACCCACCGCGCCGTGCAGGCGCTGGCGTCCGCCCCGAGCGGCATGTACCTCGGCCCGCTGCGGCTGCTCGCGCTCGAACAGCGCGAACGCCTCGCGGAACTGGGTACGCCGTGCTCGCTCGTCACCGGTGAGGAGCGCGACGATGTGTCGTCGACGCACTCCGCGCGCACGGTGGAGATGACGGATTTCTCCCGTCGCTTCGACGTCTGCGTGCTCGACGAGATGCAGCTCGCGTTCGACCGCGACCGCGGCTGGGCGTGGGTGGCGGCCTACTGCGGGGTCGCGGCGGAGACGCTGTACGTGACCGGCCCGGCGTCCTGCGAGCCGGTGATCCGCCGCCTCGCCGAGCTTTGCGGTGACGAAGTCACGGTGCACCAGCTCGAGCGCCAGGGCGCGCTGGCGTTCGAGGGCGTGCTGGACTGGCGCCGGCTGCCGCCGCGGACGGCCGTGATCGGTTTTTCGCGGGGCATGGTGCTCGAGCTGAAGGCGATGTTCGAATCCCGCGGCCAGCGCGTCGCGGTGATCTACGGCGGCCTGTCGCCCGAGGTCCGGCGCAACGAGGCGCGGCGGTTCCGCGCGGGCGAGGCGGACATCGTGTGCGCGACCGATGCGATCGGGCTGGGCCTGAACCTGCCGCTCGACCGGGTGGTTTTCTACGAGACCGACAAGTTCGACGGTGAGATCAACCGCCGGCTCGAGCCGGGCGAGCTGTTGCAGATCGCGGGGCGGGCGGGCCGCGGGCCCGGCGCCACGGGCTGGGTCGGCGCCCTGTCGGCCCGCGACGCGCGCCGAATCGAGGCCGCGCTCGCGGAGCCGCAGCGCACGCCCGCGCCGGACCGGCTGCCCGCCGCGCCGACGCCGATGCACGTGCGCGCGATCGCGGACCACCTCGGGCTCGAGCGGCTGGCGCCGATCCTGGATTTCTTCCGCACGCGGCTCACGTTCCCGGCGGGCACCTTCTTTCCCGAGGTGCAGGAGGACGTGCTCGCGGCGGCCACGCTGGTCGACACCTTCGCGCCGGCGCTGCCGGTGGAGGACCGTTACGCGCTGGCATGCGCGCCGATCGACCTCGAGGAACATCTCTTCCGGGACGTCTTCACGACCTGGCTCGAGCGGCTCAACGCCGGCGAACCGGTGGCGTTTCCGCGGCGGGTCGCGGGCGGCGGGCTCGAGGAATGGGAGGAGGCGCTCAAGCTGATCTCGGTTTACCGGTGGCTGGCGCTGAAATTTCCGGCGTCCTTCACCGATGGCGCGCGGGTGGAGCAGCTTCGGCGCGAGGCGACGGAGCAGACCCAGGCGATCCTGCGCCGCAACTGGTCGCGGCAGGGGCTGAGCCGGCGGGAGTGCGTGCGCTGCGGCCGTGCGCTGCTGCCGAGCTCGCCGCACCGGGTGTGCCGCGAGTGCCACGGCAACCCGGCCTGAACGGCCTCACGCCGCCTGGAGCGCGCCGCGCGGCGCGCCGCGGATCTCCGCGAGGAATCCTTCGACCGCGCTGCCAAGCTTCTCCGCCTGCTGGGAAAGGGCGCTTGCGGCCTCGAGCATCTGCCCGGCGGCGGAAGCGGTCTCGGCCGCGGCGCGCGTCAGATCGACGATGTTGCGCGAGACGTCCTGGCTGCCGACGGCGGCCTGCTGGACGTTCTGGCTGATCTCGCTGGTGGCGATCTGCTGCTGCTGCACCGAATGCGCGATCGTCGTGGAACTCTCGTTCATCTTCTGGATGGTGGTGCCGACGGACCGGATCACCTGGGCGGTGCCCTGCGAGGCGGTCTGGATGGCGGTGATCTGCTGGCCGATCTCCTCGGTCGCCTTGCTCGTATCCTGGGCGAGCGATTTCACCTCCGAGGCGACGACCGCGAACCCCTTGCCGGCCTCGCCCGCGCGGGCGGCCTCGATGTTGGCGTTGAGCGCGAGCAGCTTCGTCTGGCCCGCGATCTGGGCGATGAGCTTGAGGATGGAACCGATCCGCTGGCTGGCATCGATCATGCCCTGCACGCTGCTGTCCGCCTGCGCGGCCTGCTTCATCGCCTCCTCGGCGATCCGGGTGGAGCTCTGCGCCTCGCGGCCCACTTCCGTGGCGGAAGCGGTCAGTTCCTCGGTGGCGGAGGCGACCGTCTGGACGTTGGTGGAGGTCTCCTCGGAAGCCGCCGCGACGGACGTCGCGCGCTCGGTCGTGCCCCGGGCGGTCTGCGTGAGGGCCTCGGCCGTCGCCTGCATCTCGGTGGCGGAGCTCGCGACGGTCGCGACCACGCCCTGGATCTGCCGCTCGAATTCGTCCGCCAGGTGCAGCCGGCGCTTCTCGGCGTCCTGCAGCGCCCGATGCGCCCCCTGCATCTGCTCGGTGGCCCCGTTGATCTGAGAGGCCGCGTTGCGGAAGGTGCCGGGCAGGCCCCGCAGGATGACCCGACGCCAGAAGTGCTGCTTGCTCGCATGCTGGAGCGCGGCGCGCGACTCGCGCACGAAGGCGTCCGTGATGTCGAGCATGCGGTTGATCGAGAGCGCCAGTTCGAGGCACTCGCCCTGCAGGTCGTCGAAGGGAATCCGGGACTCGAGATCGCCCTCGGCGGCGGTGTCGGCCACGGCGACGGCGCGGCGCATGACCTCGCGATAGCGGGCCAGTTCACCGGAAGGGCGGGCGCGGGAAGGAGAGACTTTCTTGCTCATGGTGTGGGCGGCGGGGTTCAGACGCTGAAGGCGAATTCGCCGTAGCTCATGCCGCTCTTTTCGAGCAGCGCCTCGAGGTGGCGGCTGGCGGCGGCGATGCCGTCCTTCTTGCCGGCGTGCCGGCGCTCCTCGGCGAGCAGTTGCGCGTAGATCGGCTTGATGCGGTCCACTGCCTCGCGGTCGGGAAAGCGGCGGTTGCTGTGGTAGCCGGTGATGGTGCCCGCGGCGTTGAAGGTCGGCGTGACGTGCGCGAAGACCCAGTAGTGGTCGCCGTTGCTGGCGAGGTTGACCACGTAGGCGAAGATCTCCTCGCCCTGCTGGATGCGGCTCCACAGCAGATGAAAGATCGAACGCGGCATCTCGGGATGCCGGATGAGATTGTGCGGCTTGCCCAGCACGTCGCCCAGCCGGTAGCCGGAGATTTTCAGGAAGACGTCGTTGGCGTAGGTGATGCGGCCCTGGAGGTCGGTCTTGCTGACGATGATCTCGTCTTCGCCGAACGTGCGTTCGACGCCGGTGGGTTGGATGGAAGACATACGAAGCGGGATGGGATGGAAATGCGGGCGACCGACGGCCCGCGCCGGGACGGTGGTGGCGGAAGCGGTTCTGCCTCCCTCCCCCGGCCGCGGCGGCGCGGGCGCGTGGACTGCTTTTCCCGACTATCGTCGCAACCCCCGACGCCTGAAGAGGCGGGCCGGGCCGGCCGCCTAAGGAAATTCCTGGCGCGCCGGCGCGACCTCCAGGAGGGTCCCCGCGATGTGGCGCGGGCCGTTGGCGTGGTTGAAATAATACACCACCAGCACCCGCCGCGCGTCGAGCGCGACGGACCAGGGATAGCCAATGTCGGTCGTCCCGCCGTCCGTCCGGAGCACGATCTCGGGCGCGGTGGCGAAGTCCGTGCACTCGGCATCCAGGATCCGCGCGCGGATGCCGTAGGGCCGGTGCCGATACCCGTACACCAGCAGCACGCGGCCATCCGCGAGGCGCGTCGCCTGCAGCGGGTGCCCCTTGAAACCCATCCCCTGCCAGGGCCGGAACGTCCGCCCGCCATCGGTCGACCGCGCGATGCACGCCTGGTCATCGAAGCCCGCGGTGCGCAGGAACGCCACGAGGTCGCCGCGCGGCGTCTCGTGGATCGAGGCCTCGTTGAACGACACCTTCGGATCGACCGCCACCGGGGCGGAATAGCGCCAGGTCGCCCCACGATCGGCCGAGACGAGCAGGTGATTCGACGTCTTGCGCGGCGACACCTGGTCGTGCGCCGCGACCACCCAGAAGAGCCGCCCGTCGGCGCCCTCCGCGAGCGCGCCGCGGTTGTAGGCCGGGATCGGGCGGCCGTGTGGATCCTGGAAGACTTCCGGCGCGATGTGCGGCGGATACACGGGCCCCTGCCAGGTGCGGCCGCCGTCCGCGGAGCGCACCAGGTAGCCGCCGAGAAACACCACGCCCGGCCGGATCTGCAGCACGCGCGTGCCGAGCGCGTCGGCCGCGGTGGGCTGGAGGAAACCCCATCCGTAGCTGGCGCAGAGCAGCGTGCCGTCGCGCAGTTGCAGCAGGCAGGGATCCTGCGAACCACCGAAGGCATGCGCATAGATCAGCTCGGGCTGGGCCGACCAGGTGGCACCGTCATCGCGCGAGCGCACCTGCACGAGGTAGCTGTTCGGGTCGACGTGCGACTCGCCCTTCTCCCCGAGCTTCACCCGCGCCGGCGCCCGGCGGAAGGCCACGATCAACTCGCCGTCGGGGCGGCGCACGACCGAGGGGAACGACGCATAGTACTGCTCGTCCTGGTAGATCACGAACTCGCGCGCCACGCGCGCGGGCGCCGGCTCCGCCGCCCGCGCCGGCCCCGTCGGCACGACGCCGGCGCCCGCCGCGAGGGTGGCGAGCAGCCGGAAAAGCGTGAGGCGGGAGCGAAGCATGGGTTCCGGGGCCGGGATCGGTTCAACGCTCCGCGAGCGGCGCGCGTCTGTCGAGTCGCGAGCGCTCCCGGCCGGGATTGCACCCGCGCGCGAACGCGCCCTTGCTGAGGCACCCCACCCCGCCGCCCATGCCCTTCACTCGCAGACAGTGGCTCGCCGCCTCGGCCGCCGGCGCCGGCCTCCTTGCCACGGGCGGCTCCGCCCCGGCCGCATCCGTGGCCCCCGATGCGCAGCGTGCGCTGCGCGACCTCCGCATCACCGCCGTCCGGATCACACCCATCGCCCTGCCCGATCCGCCGATCCTCGCGGCCTCCGGCGCCCACGGTCCGTACTTCCTCCGCAACGTCATCGAGCTCGAGACCAACGCGGGGATCACCGGCATCGGAGAAACCCGCGGCGGCGAAGCCGTGACGCAGAGCCTCGAGGCGGCGCGCGCGTGGCTGCCAGGCGAGAGTCCCTTCGCCTATCGCGCGTTCCAGGCACGGCTGGGGCGCAACGCCCTCTCGGCCTACGCCGGCATCGAGCTCGCGTGCCTCGACCTGATCGGGCGGGCCACCGGCCGGCGCGTGTGCGAGCTGCTCGGCGGTCCGGTGCGGCCGCGGGTCGAGTTCGCGTCGTATCTGTTCTATCGCTACGCCGCGGACCATCCCACGGTGCTCGCCGACCCGGCGCTCGTCGACGATCGCGGCCGGGGCGACCGCGCGCTCGACCCGTGGGGCGAGGTGCGCACGCCCGAGGCGATGGCGGAGATGGCCTGGCAGTTCAAACGCAAGTGGGGCTTCCGCCACCACAAGCTGAAGGCCGGCGTGCTGCCGCCCGACGTCGAGCTCGAGACGCTGCGCGCGATGAACGCCCGCTTCGGCGGCCGGGAGCCGCTGCGCATCGACCCCAACGCCCGCTGGACCGTGCCCACCGCGCTGCGCATCGGGGAGCAGTTGAAATCGCTCCCGCTCGAGTACTACGAGGATCCCGTCGCCGGGCAGCCGGCGATGGGCGAGGTGCGGCGCCGCACCGGGCTCAAGCTGAGCACCAACATGTGCATCACGCGCATCGAACACGTGCCCGACGCCGTGAAGCACCAGCCGGTCGATTTCGTGCTCGTCGATCACCACAGTTTCGGCGGCCTGCCCGCCTGCCAGTCGATCGGCGATCTCGCCGGGACGATGGGCTGGAACCTGAGCCAGCACAGCAACAACCACGGCGGCATCACGATGGCCGCGATGATCACGCTCGGCGCCGTCATCCCGCAGCTCACGAGCCCCAGCGACACGCACTACGTGTGGCTGCCCGACGACGCCGACATCATCGTCGGCGGCAAGCTCCCGATCCGGGACGGCATGATGGACGTGCCCTCCGGCCCCGGCCTGGGCGTGGAACTCGACCGCGGCAAGCTCGCCCTCGCGCACCAGCGCTACCTGAGGAGCGGGATGCGCAGCCGGAACGACGCCGATCTCATGCGGCGCCTGGAGCCCGGTTGGGAACGAAAACCCTTCTGAAGCGTCGCGCCGGTTCCCCGGAGGCCGCTGCTCCGCCAGCGCCAGGGCTGCGGCGGAACGCAGCGCGGCGAAAACGGCTGCGAACTTCCTGAGACCGCCCGGTCCCGGCTCAGTGCGGCGCCGCAGTCGCGCCGCCGGCGGTGGCCGCCGTGTCCTTCGGCGGATGGAAGAAGAGCGCGAGGGCCACGGCCGCGGCGGACGAAACGATCAGCGGCACCATGAACAGGCCCTTGAAGTCGACGACGTTGTTCACGGTATAAACCGACTGCATCAACCAGGGGCAGATCGAGTACGCGAGCAGCGCGCCGATGCCGAGGATCTGGAGATTGAACAATCCCTGCGCGCTCGAGCGGATGTCCTTGGGGAAGTAGGCGTCGACGAAGATGTACACCGTGGCGAAGAAGAACGCGTAGCAGATGCCGTGCAGCACCTGCACGAGGATGATCACCGGCGCGTTCTGCGGGAAGAAGGCGTAGACGGCGAAACGAGCGGCGTGGCCGAGGATGCCCACGATCATCGTGGTCCGCCAGCCGAACTTCTTCAGCGTCGCGCCGAGGACGAACATCGTGAGGATCTCCGCGACCTGTCCCACGCTCATGACCGGCGCGATCCAGTTCGAGGCGATGCCGACGCCGCCACCGGGGACCGGCGTGCCCAGGAAGACGCCGGTCCAGTTGAAGTAGCAGTTGTGCACGAAGGAGTCGGCCAGCGTCACGAGCCACAGCACCAGCACGAAGGGATGTTTCAGCAGCCGCAGCGCCTCCAGCCAGGCGAGCTTCTCGCCGCCGGCGGCCGCCGCGGGCTTCCGTTCCGTCCGCGGCAGCGTGAGGCTGAACGCCGCGAGCGCCAGCGACGCGATGCCGGCGACGATGAACGTCCACTTCGTCGCCGCCTTCGCGGCATCGCCCGTGAGCGGATTCGCCAGCGCCGCGCCGATCCAGGCCACGAAGCCGGAAGGATTGGCCGCCGTCACGGCGTCCCAGTTGACGAAGATGAACGTGAACGGCCAGGCCGCGAGGATCCAGCCGACCGTGCCGCCCATGCGCACGAGGCCGAACTCCTTCTCGGGGTCGCGCATGTTGGCGAACGCGATCGAATTCGTGATCGAGATCGTCGGCACATACAGCAGGCAGTGCACGAGCATGAGGCCGAAGAACGGCCAGAACGCCTTCGTGAAACCACACCCGAGGATCGCGAGGCCGCCGACGAGATGGGAGAACGCGAGGAATTTTTCCGGCACGAATTTCCGGTCCGCCCACTGGTTGCTGAAGAACATGCCCACGATCGAGGCGACGGGAAAGGCATTGAGGATCAGCGACTGCTGGCCGGGCGAAAACCCGAGGCTCGGCAGGTAGCCGAAGATCAGCGGGAGCCAGGCGCCCCAGATGAAGAACTCGAGCGCCATCATCACAAAGAGAGGGCCGCGAAGGGATTTGGCAGGGGTGGTCATGGGAGGGCGTTGAGAGCTGAGAGTCCGGCCCCCCGAGCGCAAGCCGCCAGTGGCGCCCCGGCCGGGCGCGGCGGATTTCGCGTTGTTGCCGGGCGCAAAAGGCCACAAGGTGCGGCATGTCGCTTTCCCTGCGCGCCCTTGTCCTGCTGTTCCTCGCCGCCGCGCCCCTCGTCGCCGCGGGCGGCGCCACCTACCGGGTCGGCGACGCCTTCGCCGCCTTCACGACCAAGGACCAGCACGACCAGTCGTACACCTACGCCGGCGGCGCGCGCCTCGTGATCGTGGCGTTCGAGATGGGCGCAGGGAAGGCGGCCAATGCGTTCTTCGAGACGAAGCCCGCGGGTTTCCTCGACGAACACCGCGCGATCTTCATCTCCAACATCCACGGCATGCCGGGCATCGGGCGCATGTTCGCGTTGCCGAAGATGAAAAAATACCCGCACCGGATCCTGCTCGCCGACGCCCCCGACTTCCTCGCCCGCTATCCGGCGCAGGAGGACCAGCTCACGGTCCTCAGCCTCGACGAGCGCGGCGTGATCACGGACATCCGCCACGTGAACCCCAAGAAGGCGATGGCGTCGATCTTCGCCGCCGCCAAGTAGCGCCGCCCCCGCGCCTCAAGGACGTCCGGCGCCGCCGGAAGGCGCGCGGCCAAACGCCCGCCAGATCACGTACGAGACGACCATCGTCGCGAGGAACGTCACGATCGCGGTCGTCGCGGAGTCGTCGGCCGCCACCGAGTAGATCGTGGCGACGATGAGGTTGGGCACGATCGTCGCGACGAAGATCCGGCGCACCGGGATGCCCATCGCCGCCGCCATGATGATCGAGGTCTCCGCCAGCACCGGCACGCTGCGCAGGCAGGCGAGCGTGATCACGAGGCGGGACTCGAGGGCCGCACCGAGCCGCTGCAGCTCCGCGTCCGGGATGAACTTGGGCGCGAGCCGCCCCACCGCGGTCCGGCCGAGCCAGGCGGCCGCGAGCACGCCCAGGCACAGCCCGATGCTGCCGCCGACCAGGCCCGCGAGCCACCCGCCCTTGGCGGCGAGAAACATGATCACGAGCGTCGCCGGCACCGGCGCGACCGAATCGCAGGCGAGCAGCGCGATCGCCACCAGCACCAGCGCCCAGGTCTGGTTCACCCGCGCCTCGAGCAGGGGCAGGACATATTCCTCGCCGACCAGGACGAACGGCACGATGACGAGCGTCATCACGAACAGGACGAACAGGACGGTGCGCAGCCGGTCTCGCATGCTTATTCCTCCACCCGGCCGGTGAGCCGCATGATGTACTTGATCGCGTAAAGGTAGGCCCGTTCGCGCACGAGCAACGGATCGCCCGCCGCGCCCTCGATGCCCAGGTCGGAGATGTCGTCGATCACCATGCCCGCCTCCGGATTCTGCACGATGTAGGTCAGCACCTTCACCAACGTGTCGCGGGGATAGGTGTCGAGCAGGTGCTCGTACACGACGCGCGGCAGGTAGCGCTCGACCGGGAGCTGGATGGCGTCGGGCACCGCGGCGACGTACAGGAGATTCCGGATACACCGCAGCTCGTCGCCCTCCGTCCCGGGCGGCCAGGTGGCGAGCTTCTGCCGCACCGCCTCGACCTGGTCCTTCATGAAATCCTCCGGCGGCTCGTTCGGCGGGGCAAAGGGCGCCACGATTCCATGGTCGGGCGGCACCTGGAAATCGATCGCATCGGTGTCCGCCTTGGTGAGCTTCGCCCCCGGCGGCGGCGGTGGCGGGG
>ERZ761602.5308-NODE-5308-length-15417-cov-4.838823_pt1 | contig 15417 bp, 12 predicted proteins | sample MGYA00512165_ERZ761602 | MGnify/ENA primary metagenome ERZ761602 (study PRJEB28899, sample SAMN02445085) | bioreactor sludge metagenome | biome: EBPR sludge; isolation source: Thorneside wastewater treatment plant | place: Australia: Brisbane, Thorneside...
GCCGAGGCGTGGATCGGTACGCGACCAGCACGAGACGGGCGGAGAGGGAGCCCGACAGCGTGTTGGAGACGCCACAGCGACGGCGACAGAGACAGAGACAGACACAGAGGCAGAGACAGAGACAGAGACGGAGACAGAGACGGAGACAGAGACAGAGACAGAGACGGAGACGGAGACAGAGACAGAGACGGAGACAGAGACAGAGACAGAGACAGAGACGGAGACAGAGACGGAGACGGAGACAGAGACAGAGACGGAGACGGAGCTGAATCCGAGATCTCTCAGCCGCGAAGGTGCTCCACCAACGCGTCCGCGAGGCGCGCGTACTCGTCGCGGGTCGAGTAGGCCATCGCGCTCACGCGCACGAGCCGCGCGGGGGGCGCGGGCCACGGCACGATCGGCACCTCGATGCGGCGCGCTTCGAGCAACCAGGTCTGGAGCGGATCGGCGTAGAGGTGCGAGGTCGGCGCGCCACCGCCGGGCGGGAGCGGGACCGCAGCCATCGAGCCGAGCATCGCGTCGGGTGCGGGGGGCGCGACGTCGAGGCGCTCGCAGAGCAAGTCGCGCGCGAAGAGCGTGAGCGTGTGGTTGTGGGTGCGCAGCGCGTCCCAGCCGCCGAAGCGACGCGCCACGAAGTCGAGCGCGTGGGGGACGCAGAGCCACGGCGTCGGATCGCCGGTGCCGGTCCAGTCGAAGGTCTCGAGGAAACGCGAGCGCGCGCGGCGGCTGTCGAGGCCGTGGCTGATCACCGGCGGCACGACGGGGCCTTGGCGATCCGCGCGCACGAACAGGAACGCCGCGCCCTTCGGCGCGCACACCCATTTGTGGAAGTTGCCCGTGACGTAGTCGGCGCCGAGCGCGTCGATCGCGAGCGGCACCATGCCGGGCGCGTGCGCGGCGTCGACGAGCACCTCGACGCCGCGCGCGTGGAGCGCCCGCACGATCGGCTCGATCGGGAGCACGAGGCCGGTCGGGCTCGTCACCCAATCCACGATCGCGACGCGCGTCTGCGGCGTCACGGCGGCCACGATCGCGTCCACGACCTCGTCCGGCGAAGCGAGCGGGAAGGGCAGCTTCGCGACGTCGACGCGCAGTCCCTCGCGCTCGGCGACGTAGCGCGCGGCGTTGTCGACCGCGTGGTAGCCGTGATCGGTCACGAGGATCGCTTCACCCGCGTGCCACTCGCGCGCGCGCAGGACCGCGCTCACGCCTTCGGTCGCGTTGCGCACGAAGACGAAGTCCTCCGGCGGCGCCCCCACGAAGGCGGCGCACGTCGCGCGTGCGGCCTCGAGCATCGGCTCGAGCTCGCGCACGAAGAAACGCACCGGCTCGCGCTCCATCTGCAAGCGGAGCTTCGACTGCGCTTCGAGCACTTCGTAGGGGCACGCGCCGAAGGAGCCGTGGTTGAGGAACACGAGCTCGTCCTCGAGGGGCCAGAGCGGTCGCGCGTGGGTGCCGTGGGGCGGCGCGTCCTCGGCGTCGTGACGGACGTCGTCGATCGTCATCTGCGCGAGCATATCGTTCGGCCTCGTCGGCGGGTGGAGCGGTTTGGCGGCGCGAGGGCGACGACGTCGGTGATCGCGCATCGAGGATCGTGCGTCGCGGGTCGCGCGTCGGCGATTCGCTCGACGCGACGAAATGCCACATCGCGATCGACGCGCGCGGCCGACACAACTCGTTCGATGCTTCGGGTCGTCCTGGCGTGCTCGCTCGTCGTGCTCGCGATCCTCGCGGACACCCCAGCGGCGCGCGCGTGCAGCACGTGTACGGTGGGCGATCCGACGTTGACCGTGATGGGCGCGGAGCAGCCGACGGATGGACGTCTGCGCTTCTCGTCGTCGCTCCGTTGGCGTCGCGAGCGCGTCGAGCAGGGGCACGCGTTGGTCGAGCGACGCGTGGAGCTCGGGGTCGCGTGGTCGCCGATCGCGCGCGTGACGCTCTCGGTCGGCGTGCCGGTGGTGAGCCGGCGTGCGCGCTTCCCGAACCTCGCGGAGGAGCGGAGCCTCGGGTTCGGCGACGTCGACGTGCGCGCGCGGGTGCTGCTCTTCCGTGATCGAGAGCTCGCGCCGCGGCATCTCGTCGCGGCGGTGCTCGGGCTGGAGCTACCGACGGCGGTGCGGAGCGCGGGGCCCTACGACGACGATCCGGAGCACCAACCTGGCACGCGCTCGTGGGATCCGATCGTGGGGCTGACTTACGGTGCGTTCGTCGGCGACTGGTCTCTGAACGCGCTCGCGGTCTTGCTCGCGCCGGCGAGCGAGGGTGTTGCGAACGTGCGCGGCGGGCCGTCGCTGCGTGGCTCGCTGCGCGCGCAATGGCAGCCCTGGAGAGCGCTCGGCTTCGCGCTCGGTCTCGACGGACGCGTGGACGGTCGCGAGCACGTCGACGGCGCGCGCGACGATGCGACGGGCGGCGCGGTGGTCTACGGCGGCGCGGGCGTGGTGCTCGCACCGCGCGAGGATCTGGTGCTCGATCTCCGGATCGCGGCGCCGCTCTGGCAGCGACTGCGCGGCGGTCACGTCGAGGGATGGGTCGCGTTCGTGGGAGCGACGATCGATGTCTGAGCGGCGCAGGACGCGGCTCTCCCGCCGGGTGTCCCTGGCGCTGCTCCTCGTCGGTTCCGGCGCGTGCCTCGGCTACGACGCGGGCATCGAGATCGCGATCGAGCTGCGGGTCGCTCCGCCCACCGCGCGGGTGCCGATGGGCGAAGGCTTCGCGACGCTCTCGGACGCGCGGCTCCGCATGAGCGTGGTCGAGCTCGTGGTGTGCGACGACGTTCCCGAAGGTTCTGCGGGCGCCGTCATGGCCGCGCTGACGTCGGTTCGCCGTGCGTGGTCTTCGCGCGCCCTCGCGCACGTCACCGACGTCTCGGGCTCCGCGCGCACGATCGACGCGCGCCACGCGAGCGGGACCCTCGAAGGATGGACGATTCGCCCGATGCCCGGTCGCTACTGCGCGCTGCGCGTGCACCTCGAGCCGTCCGAGGACGACCCGAGCTTCGCGCTGGTCGGAGAGGCCGACGCTCCCTTCGCTACCGTCCTCGACGCGCCGCTCGACGTCGACCTGCCGATGGAGCTCGTGCTCGAAGCGCCGGAGGACGGCCGCACGATCGCGCTCCACGTCGATCCTGCGTGTTGGCTCGCCAGCGGTCCGCCGAGCCATGCCGAGCTCGCCGAACGGCTCGCGTCGTGTCTTTGAGCGGCGACGCTTCCTCCAGTGGAGCTTCGACTCGCGCGTCACCGGCGCAGCGGCCGACGCGAGCCGCTCACGCCAGCACGCGCAGGGTTCCCTTCACGACGCCGTAGCCGCCTTCGGTGCGGAGCTCGCTCAGCGTCGCGCGCGCGTCTTGCTCGCCGCGAATCAGCGCGCGGTACGCCCGCACCAGGCGCGTCACGTCGTCCGCGCGCTCGCGCACGAGCTCGATGCGGAAGCGCGCGACACCGCGCTCGACGAGCCGCGGCACCAGATCCGCCGCGCTCTGCGCGCGCCCGTGGAAGACGGTGTTTCGGCAGCCGACGTCGGCCTCCACCGGGTGCTCGATGCCCGCGCGATCGCGCAGCGACACGCGGTGTTTCTCGCAGGGTCGACCGCACGTGCGGTAGTCCTTGCCGTCGCTGAGCAGCGCCGCGATCACACAATGCTCCATGTGGAAGAGCGGCATCGGGTGATGCAGGACCACCTCCGCGCGCGGCGCGAGCTCGTCGTCGAGGAGCGCGAGGAGCTGCGCGGCGTCGAGATCGAAGCTCGGCGTGAAGGCGACCAGGCCGCGGCCCAGCACTTCGCGCGCCGTGACGTGATTGGTCACGTTCAGCGAGAAGTCGCCGATGCGCACGAAGCCGTCGGTCGCGTGGGCCGCGTCGCGCAGCGCGCCGAGGCCGCGCACGTAGAGCAGCGAAGGCGCGAGCGAGCCGAGGAAACGATCGATCTTCTCTTCGCCTGGCTTGCGGATGCGCGGCGGCGCGAGCGCGATCGTGCTGTCCGGATGACGCGCGCGGATCGCACGGACGGCTTCGCCGGTGCCGGTGAGCTCGAGAAAGTCGAGGCCGATCGTGTCCGCGCCCGCGTCCAGCGCCGACAACGCCTGCTCGAGGTTGCGGCAGAGGACCGTGAGACCACCGGGCGGCGGCGGCGCGAGCGCGGGCCGCGGGAGCGTCGAGGCGGTGACGTCGGTGGTGGCGTGGCCTCCGAGCTGCGAACGATCGAGCGAGCGGGCGAGCGCGTCGGTGAGCGCGCGGCGTGCACGATTCAGCGAAGAGATCGGCAGGATCGCGTCGTTCGGGAGCTCGACCTCGAGCCGACCGAGCTCGAAGGGCGTGTCGCCGAGCCGCGTCATGGCGTCGCGCACCCGCGCCTCGTCCAGCGGGGTCTTCTGTGCGCGCTCGAGGATCGCGTCCGCTTCCACCTCCGCGTGGTGCCCACGCGCGCTCGTCGCCGAGAGCCGCGGCGCCTGTCCGATCGCGCCGCGCACCGTCACGTCGATCGGCACGCGGCTCGGGTCGCGCTCGATGCGCGCGAGGGTCTCGCGCTCGCGCGTGGGATCGCTGGTCTTGAAGACGCGGTGTCCCACGAGCGAGTCGGCGGAGCGATCGATCGCGACGTCGGGGCCGAGCCAGAGGCGTGTCCTTCGACCGCTCGACTCCACCTCCCACACGCGCCCGCCGAGCTCGCCTTCGCTCGCGCGATGCCCTTCGATCAGCACGCCGTCGCCGCGTCGAATCGGCTGTTCGGACGCTTCGAGCACGAGCCACGCGCGACCACGCTCGCGCGCGATCGACGAGAGCGTGCCGAGCTCGAGCCCGCGGTGATCGCACGAGCGACCGTCGACGAGGCGCTGGTGGTCGACCCCCGGAAAGAACCCGGGTCCGGAGCCGCGCGAGAAGGCTTGCAGCGCGTCGAGGCGCGTCTCGTCCTTCACCGCGCCGTCGCGCGCCTCGCGGTAGAGCCGCACCGCGGCGGAGACGTAGTCGGGCCCCTTGAGGCGGCCTTCGATCTTCAACGACGCGATGCCGAGGCGCGCGAGCTCGGGCACGACCGCGGAGGCCTCGAGATCCTCGGGCGAGAGCAAGTGCGCGTGCGGGCCCAGATCGCGGAGCTCGCCGTCGACCACGAGATCGTAGGGGAGGCGACACGCCTGCGCGCATGCGCCGCGGTTCGCGCTGCGTCCGCCGATCGCCTCGGAGGTGAGGCATTGCCCGGAGTAGGCGATGCAGAGCGCGCCGTGCACGAAGACCTCGAGCTCCGCGTCGGGGGCGCCGGCGCGGATCGCTTCGAGGTCCGCGATCGAGAGCTCGCGCGCGAGGATCACCCGCGTGGCGCCCAGCTCGGTCGCGAGCTGCACGGAGCCAGCGTCGGTGCAGGTCATCTGCGTGGAAGCGTGAAGCGGCAGGGTCGGTGCGATCGCGCGCACCAGCCTCGCGACACCGAGGTCCTGCACGATCACGGCGTCGACGCCGGCCTTCGCGCAGTCGCGGATCGCGGCTTCCAGGGCGGGCAGCTCGGAGTCGAAGACGAGCGTGTTGAGCGTGACGTAGCCGCGGACGCCGTGCGCGTGCAGGAACGCCATCGTCTCCGCGAGCGTCTGCGCGTCTTGGTTCTGCGCGCGTGCGCGTGCGTTGAAGCCGACGTAGCCGAAGTACACGGCGTCGGCGCCGGCGCGCACCGCGGCGCGGAGGGACTCGGGACTACCGGCGGGGGCGAGGATCTCCACGAGCGGAGGTGTAGAACGCCGCGCGTCGGCGGGCGAACGCACGACCGGACGTGACCGCACCGGCTTCGGACGGCCGGCGCCGAAGGTCGCGGCGGGCGTCACGAGCTGGGCGTCGCTGCCGCATCGACGCTGCCGCTCCCGCACGCTCGACGCAGCGGGGGCGCGCGGAGATTGCGATCACGCAACCCCTGCGCGCCCCCGAGCGCGAGACGTTCGTTCAGTCGTTCGCGTCCTGGCGGGCCTTGCCCTTGGCTTCGTTCGTGCGGCCCGACTTCTCCATCGCTTCGCTGTCGACCGCGTCGCCGACCCCCTGCTGGAGCTTGCCGGCGAGCTCTTGGGCCTTTCCCGCGACCTTTCCGGCCGCGCCCGCGACGACTTCCTTCGTCTTGCCCGCGATCTGCTGCATCTTTCCGCGATTCTCCAAGGATTTGTTGCCGGTGACCTTCCCGGCAACCTCCTTCACTTTGCCTGTGACCTTCTCGACCTTGCCTTCTTGATGCTTGTTCATCGACATATGCAGTTCCCCCGCGTGGATGGTTTGAATCCACGACTCCGAGAGAAAGCAGGATTCGAGCCGCGTCGGGATCACGTCCGGTCCGGTTCGTGCTGAGTCTCGCGCCGGGTGACGCGCCGACGCGCGCAGGGCGCATCGGTGAAGGGGGTTCTCATGCTTCGCTGGGCCATCGTGTTCTTCGTTCTCGCATTGATCGCTGCGGTTCTGGGTTTCACCGGGATCGCTTCTTCCGCGGCTTGGATCGCCAAGATCTTCTTCATCGGATTCATCATCGTCGCATTGGTCACGCTGGTCTTCGGTTTGGTGCGCCGCACACCGGCCTCCTGAGGTCGCTCGGAGTCCTCCGAGCTCGGGGCGCGAGACCTCCGGCCGGACCCGGCTGGAGGTCTCGCGCGAGGTTGGACGTTTTCTGGACCTCGACCGCGCGCGTGATCTACCCGACCAGGGTGGCTCTTCGTCGCACGCTCGCGCTCGCGCTCGGCGTCGCGCTCCTCGGCTCGGTCGAGGCGCGCGCCGATCGCGTCGTGTGGCGCGTGCAGGCGGGCGACATGCTCAGCGCGCTCGCGATTCGCTTCGGCGTGACGGTCGACGAGCTGCGTGCGTGGAACGGGCTCGAGGGCGATCGCATCCTCGTGGGGCAAGAGCTCGTGGTGGCCCGCGATGGGTCGACGAGCTCGGCGCCGAGCGTGCCGTCTTCGGCGAGCGATTCGACCAGCGCATCGGAACGCGTGGCGGCGGCGGAGGCGACGCGGCCGCCGAGGGATCGGGCCGAGCGCGCGCGCCGCGCTCAGGAGCCGACGCCTGCGGAGCCGGCGAGCGAGCCGACGATCGCGAGCGACGCCACGAGCGCCGCGGCCGACGCGCCGGACGATGCGCCGTCGACACGCGAGGCCGCGCGCCCGGCCGAGACGCGCACGCGCGCTCGATCCACGGAGACCGCCCGAACTGCGGAGCCTCGAACCGAGGTCCGCACTGATCTACCGACCTACGTGCTCCAGCGCGGCGACACCCTCAGCCACGTCGCGCGCCGTCACGACACCACGGTGGAGCAGCTCCTCGCGATCAACCCTGGCCTGCGCGCGGATCGGGTCGCCGCGGGCCGTCGTGTCCACGTGCCGGTCCCCGAAGGCACGCTGCGCATCGAGCACGTCGCGCGCAGCGGTGAGACCCTAGCGCGTCTGGCCGAGCGGCATCGCGTGTCGGTGCGCGACCTCGTGCGCTGGAACCCGGGGATTCGTCGTGGTCTGCGCGCGGGCCGCACCGTCGTGATCTGGTCGACCGTGCCCGCGAGCGTGTCGGCGTCGGTGGGCGCACCCAACCGCGGACGTCTGCTCGAAGCGGAGCCGATGCCGCCGCATCCGGGCTACTACGTGCGCGATCCCTCGCGCTCGTTCGGCACCCTCGAGACGGTGCTCTGGATGCAGGACGCGGTGCAGGAGGTCCTCGACCGGCACCCGCGCAGCCCACGCCTTCGCGTGCACGACGTGAGCCTCCGCGAGGGCGGCTTCATGAACGGGCACCGCAGCCACCAGAGCGGCCGCGACGTCGACATCTCGCTCTACCAACGTCGCTGCGCCGATCGCCTCTGCCCGATGCGGAACATGCAGCCCGACGAGCTCGACGTGGAGCGCACCTTCACGCTGCTCGAGCATTGGCTGAAGAACGATCGTCTCGAGGCGGTCTTCCTCGACTACTCGCTGCAAGCGCCGCTCTACGAAGAGGGCCGTCGGCGCGGCTATTCGCGCGCGCAGCTCTCACGCTGGTTCCAGTACCCGCACGGGCCCGCGTACCCGCTCGGGGTGGTGCGCCACTACCCGCGCCACCGCGACCACGCGCACGTGCGCTTCGTCTGCCCCGACACCGACGACGGGTGTCGCTGAGCGAGGCGCTGTCGCAGACGTCGCGCGGCTCAATCCACGATCGCGCCGAGGCGAACCGGCAGCTCCAGGCGCTGACCTTCCCGGATCACCGTCACCTGCACCACGTCGTTCACCTCGCGTCGATCGAGGATGCGGTAGAGATCGAGCGAGTCGGCGACCGGCTCGGCGTCGATCGCCACGATCACGTCCCCGAGGATCAGCGAGCCCGTCATCGGATCGCGCCGCGACGGAATCAGCCCCGCCTGCGCGGCGCCGCTCCCCTCGATCACGCCGAGCACCAGGAGCCCCCGCAGCCCGAGCCGCCGCGCCAACGTGCCCTCGTCGAGCTGCACCCCGAGCCCCGCGCGCTCCACCCGTCCGGTGCTCACGAGCTGCGTCACCACGCGACGCACGGTGTCGACCGGCACCGCGAAGCCCACGCCCGCGCTCGCGCCGCTCGGGCTGTAGATCGCGGTGTTGACGCCGATCAACCTTCCGGCACTGTCGAGCAGCGGACCACCCGAGTTTCCGGGATTGATCGCGGCGTCGGTCTGGATCACGCCTTGGATCGGGCGCTGCCCGATGCTCATGATCTCACGCCCGAGCCCGCTGATCACCCCCGACGAGAGCGTGTGATCGAGCCCGAAGGGGTTCCCGATCGCGAACACGTGTTGGCCGACCTGGAGGTCCGCGCTCGTCCCGACCGGGAGCGGCCGGAGCTGATCGGCGGGCGCGCGGATCCGGAGCACCGCGATGTCCTTCTCGGGATAAGCGCCGACGAGCGAGGCGTCCCACACGCTCGCGTCGCCGAGCGTCACTCGCGCCGCGTCGGCGCCCGCGATCACATGGTAGTTCGTGACGACGTGGCCGCTCGCGTCCCAGACGAAGCCCGAGCCGGTGCCCTCCGGGAAGGCCATCGCGTTGCGGCGGAACGGATCGACGCGCACCGCGAGCTTCGTGATGAACACGACGGAGGGCGACGCGTTCGCGAAGAGCTCGACCGTCGAGCGCTCGGCCTCCGAGAGATCGCCGCGCGGCGTGACGAGGACGGGCGCGGGCGGTGGGCTCGGCGGAGCGACGACCGCTGGCGCGCTCGTGAGGAAGAGAAACGCGAGCACGCCGCCGAGCGCCGCCGACAGCAGCACGACGAGGCCCACGAGGAGCGGGATGGCGTTCCGACGCATCGTGGCCTGGCATAGCACCCGCGGGCGCGGCGTGCGCCAGGGCCGCCCTTCGAACGAGCTCGCACGATCGTTCGACGCGCTCGTGCGCCGCGCTGATACGCTGGCGCCGTGCAGCTCACCCTGCCGCTCCCCGAGCTCGCTCAGCTCTCCTTCGGCGCCGCGCCGAGCCCGAGCCACCGCGTCTACTGCAACCGAAGCCTGCGCCTCGATCAGATCGAGTGGGTCGGCTTCGACATGGACTACACGCTGGCGATCTACGACCAGCGCGAGATGGACCGCCTGAGCATCGAGGCGACGCTCGCGAAGCTCACCCAGCGCGGGTACCCCGAGTCGCTCCAGACCGCGAGCTATCGGACGGACTTCCCGATCCGCGGGCTCCTCGTCGATCGCAAGCTCGGCAACGTCCTGAAGATGGACCGCTACAAGTACGTGAAGCGGGCCTACCACGGGCTCACCGAGCTCACGAAGGAGGAGCGGCGCCACACCTACCACACGCGCCGCCTGCGCGCGGACAGCGCGCGCTACCACTGGGTCGACACGCTCTACGCGCTCAGCGAGGTCGCGGTGTACGCGGCTGCGATCGATCACCTCGAGCGCCTCGGGGTGGAGGTCGATCCGGATCGCCTCTTCGGCGACGTGCGTGAGTGCATCGACCTCTCGCACCAAGACGGATCGATCCTCGATCACATCCTCGCGGACCTCCCGCGCTACGTGCAGCGCGATCCGCTCCTGGCGCGCACCCTCCATCAGCTCCGCTCAGCCGGCAAGAAGCTCTTCTTGCTCACCAACTCCCACGGTCCGTACTCGGATCGGATGATGAGCTTCCTGCTCGGCGACGGGCTCCCTCAGTACCGCGGCTGGCGCGGCTACTTCGATCTCGTCGTGTGCGCCTCACGCAAGCCGCGTTTCTTCACCGGCGACGCCGAGTTCGAAGAGCTGCTGCCCGACGGAACCCGCCGCGCGCTCCCGAACGGGATCCCACGCGTCGAGCGTGGGCGCATGTACCTCGGCGGCAACATCGAGAGCTTGCAGACCGCGCTCGGCACCACGCCCGATCGTGTGCTCTACGTGGGCGATCACATCTACGGCGACGTGCTGCGCGCGAAGAAGGAGACCGCGTGGCGCACGATGATGGTCGTGCAGGAGATGAGCGACGAGCTCGTGGCGCACGGCGAGGTCGAGCACAGCCTCGCGCGCCTCGACTCGCTGGAGGATCTGCGCCTGCGCCTGCTCGAAGAGCTCCGCGATCACCAGGTCGTGCTCAAGGCGCTCGAACGAAAGCGCGCGGCGAAGAAGGAGCTCACGCCCACCGAAGACGCGGAGCGCGTTCGGCATCGTCACGCCGTCGATCGCCTCAAGCAGCGCGTGCGCCTCGCGGAGCGGGAGCACGACGAGCTCGAGCGCGGCGTCGATCGCCGCTTCCACCGCTACTGGGGATCGCTCTTCAAAGCGGGCGGCGAGGTGTCGAGCTTCGGCGCCCAAGTGGAGACCTACGCCTGCCTCTACACGTCCCGCGTCTCGAACCTGCTCCGCTACTCACCCATGCACTTCTTCACGAGCCCCCGCGACCGGATGCCTCACGAGCTGCCGTGAGCCGCGATCCGCAGCAGCTCGCGCCCATCGAGGCCTTCCGCGAGCCCCGGATGCGATGCCTCCGAGTGCCACCAAGAGCACGTCCGGACTCGCTCTTCGAAGCTTCCTCCGGTTCACGAGACGCGCGAGAAGCCGAACAAGGAGGCGAGGGGATGTGTGGTGCCTTCGATGTCGGCTCTCGACAATCCTGCGCCGATCATGCTGTAGCTGATGCCGTTGCCGCCGTACGCCATCGCGAACAGAACCCGGGGTCCATGCTGCGGGTGAGCGCCGAAGAACGGCAGCCCGTCTTCGGTCTCGGCGAAGGTGCCCGCCCAGGAGAACGCCGGGCGAACTGGCAGCTCGGGGAACAGCTTCGCGACCTTCTTCCGCAAGCGTTCGGCCTTGCGCTCCACCTTCCGGTCGCGGCGCGCAGGGATGTCGAGGCCGTCGTCTTCCCCTCCGACGAGGAGCCGGCCGTCGCCCGTGGTGCGCACGTACAGGTAGGGTCTCGCCGACTCCCAGATCATCGTCGAAGCCAGCGGACCCAAGTCGGACTCCTCGATGGGGTCCGTGATGAACGCGTAGCTGCTGCGGTTCTTGGCGACGGAGGGCTTCAGCCACTTCTGGGAGGCGTATCCGGCGGCCATCACGACATGCCTCGCGACCAACCGATGACCTTCCGAGGTGCGCAGCGTCACGCGCTCCTCCGAAGTCTCCAGGGTGTCGATCGTGGTGCGGTCGAAGACTCTGCCGCCCCGCTCCGCCACGCCGAGCAGAAGCTTCGAGGCCATGCGGTAAGGGTCCACCCGAGCCGCCAGAGGGGTCAGGATCGCGCCGTGAGCGTCGAAGCCGAAGCGTGCTTTCACGTCGTCCGCGTCGAGCCATCGCGCGTCGAAACCGTGCTTGATTCGGAGCGCGTGCTCCTCACGCAAAGACGTCTGATCTCTCCGGCGACTCGCGTAGTACAGGCTCTCTTGCATCGCGAAGTCCACGTCGCCGATCTCCTGGGCGAGGTCGCGCAGATCTGTGATCGCATTCGCGCAGGCGCGGTAGGCCAACGCGGCCTGATCCTCGCCGAACGTTCGCGCCAGATCGGTCATGTGTGTGTCGATCTCGTACTGCAGCAGCGCCGTGCTCGCGGAGGTGCTGCCCCACGCGACGTCCCGCTGCTCGACGACCACGACGTCGAGACCGTTCTTGCTCAGCTCGTCGGCGATCAGCGCGCCGGTGATTCCACCACCCACGACCACCACGTCACAGTCGGAATCCGACTTCAGCCGAGGAAACGAGCAGAGAAGACCGTTCTTGACGGCCCAAAACGGGTAACCGCTCTTGAGATCCATGTCCGAGCCCCTCTCGATCGCCCGTCGGCGCTCGCTGCGCGCCGTCCAGTAGGGCGGCTTGCGAAATCGGCCGAGCTTCACTTCGGATGCTTCGAACGGCAGCCGCTCTGCAGAATGCGCGTAGCCGAGCGCGAGCGCTACCGTTCGCGCGACGATGCGCGAGCGTCGTCGACGCACGTGGGATTCGAAGCGGATTCGTTCGAAGCGAAGCGGAGATGCCCCGCGAAGGTGAACCATCCCCAGCTCGCGGGCCGTGACCTCTTTCTTCGGGTCCTTTGGCCTGACCCACTACGTGGGGCGTCTCGCGCCGCGGTCGGTCAGCTCACGAACGCGATCGCCCGTTCGAGCTCGACGAACGGGCGCATCGTCTGGCCCGACGCCAACGCCATCGTCCGCACGATCATGTGCCAGAGCGTGTTGGTCGTGACGATGCCGACCGCGTGGATGCGCTCGCGGTTCGCGCGGTGCCACTCGACGAAGAGCGCGCGCGCCTCGGGCGTGTAGGCGGTCATCGCGGTACAGTCGACGACCAGACCGATTCGCGTCTGCTGTTGGCTCAGGAAGCGCTCGAGCGCTTCGAACTGCGCCCTCAGCGCGGGCTCGGTCAGGGTGTCCGTGAACGTCAGGACGTGGTGGGGTCGAGGCACCCTGAAGTGTGACCGAACGGCGATCGCGCGCCGTCAGGGCTCCCACGACGAGGAGGGCCCGAGGCAGACGCTTCACGCAGGAGCGGCCTCGCCCGAGGAGGGAACGGAAATGCCTTGACGGTCCCCAGGGCCTAAGTCACACCTCCGGTCCCGCGAAACGCGGGAAGTTCTCGGGGCGGTAGCTCAGCTGGGAGAGCGTCGCACTGGCAGTGCGAAGGTCAGGGGTTCGATCCCCCTTCGCTCCACCCGAGCTTTGGAGGCGAGAGGAGCGATCCTCTCGCCTCTTTCTTTTGGCGTCGCTGCGAACGGTCCGCTTCAATTTTGACCCGCGGACGCCTGGCGGCGACGTTCGGGGCGATGTTCGCGCGTTCGCGAGGGATGGTGCTCGGCTTGGTCCTCGCGGCGTGCTCGCCGTCCCCCAGCAGCGACCTCTTGGTCGTGAGCGCGGTGGGCCCCGCGCGCCTCGACGACGGGAGCACGCTCACCGTGCTCGGCGAGGGATTCCCGCTCGGTCGCGCAGGGACGCTCGTGCTTCGTGGCACCCACCAACGCCCTGGCGAAGCGCCGCGCGCGATCGAAGAGACGCTCGCGGTGCGCGTGACCTCGGCCGACCGCGCCGAGCACACGATCGACGCCGCGACGCTCGCCTCGCTCGGCGGGCGTGGCACCTTCGTCGGTCGCGCGGAGCTCGCGTTCGACGCCGCGCAGGGCGGCCGGGTGCTCGGTCGCGTCGACACCACGCTCGATCTCGGCGGCGCGTCCTCGGTCGACACGGAGGCGAGCGCGGCGTTCCTCGCGCGGCTCGGCGCGAGTCTGGACGAAGAGTTGCCGATCGAAGGCGGCGTCGTGCTGAGCGAGGTGCGGGCGGGTGGGCTCGCGGCGAGCCACGGCTTGGCGGAAGGCGACCGCATCGTCGCGATCGGCCAGCTCCGCGTCCGCGATCCGAACGAGCTGCGTGCGCCCCGCGGGGCGGAGTCGATCGTGCTCCACGTCGCGCGACCCGGCCTCGAAGGCACACGCGAGGTCGTGCTCTCGAATCGCGCGCCCACGTCGCACGGCGATCCGATCGTCGCGATCCTCCTCGCGCTCTTCGCGGCGGTGGTGGTGCTCTTCGGTCCCGGTGGTCGCGCGCTCGCGTCGCTGCGGCGGCCTGGCGTGGCGCTCGTGCCCCGGCTCGTGGCGCCAGCGCTCGTGACGGCCTCCGTCGCGGCGGCGCTCGTCGTGTTTCTCCGACTCGACCTCGTGCCGGTGGCGGCCTTCGTCGCGCTCCCGGTGCTCGTCGACGCGTGGATCACGCACCGACTGCGCGCGCTCCCCGCCACACTCTTCGCGCTCGGGGCCGCGCTCGTGGTGGGGACCTTCGTGCACGTCGACGGAGGCGCCGCATCGACGGTCGCGCTTCGTCATCCGCTCGCGCTGGTCAGCGCGCTCGCGGCCGCCCTCGCGTTGGGCTCGCTTCGCACGCACGACACGCCTTCGCGCGCGCCCACGACGCGTCCGCTCGTCGCGCTCGCCCAGGGCGTCGGGGCGGTCTGGCTCGCGAGCCTCTTCGCAGGCTCGCCCTGGCTCGGGCTGCCGCTCGCGATCGCGATCGTCGCGCTCCCTCGCGTCCCGAGCGCCCGCATCGCCGCGCTCGCGCTCGTCGCGGGGGTGGGCGCGCTCGCGCTGGCCTTCGCGACCGACCTCTCGCGGCCCGTCCCGCTCACGCCCGAAGAGCCCCGTGTCGCGTGGCTGATCGGCGCCGCGCTCGCCGCCCTCGCGCTCGTGGTGCGACGCCGTGATCCCGAGCGGCGTGCGCACGTGTTCCTTTGAGCAGCTTCTCCGAGGGTCCGCGTGGCCGGACAGTCTCGTCGAATCGTGCGACTGCGTGGACTTGCCTCCACTTCGCTCCGCACGATTCCACGTCGAACCGCTGGGCGCCGTCCGGTAGGGCGGCTTGCGAGATCGGCCAGCAGCTTCGTTTCCGCGGCTCGACTCCTCGGCGTCGCGTGACAGAAGCGAGCACGATGGCGGAGCCCGACGCGCCCAAACGCAAACGAGATCTCCCGCGCGCCGAGCGGCGAGCCCTCGCGCGTGCGCGACGCGAGGCAGAGCGCATGAGCCTCTTCGTCGGTGCCGCGCCGGGGCTCGAGCCGCTGCTCGCGGACGAGGCGCGCGCGCTCGGTCTCGCGGGGTCGGAGCCACGCGTGGTCGCGGGAGGCATCGAGCTCGACGGCGATCGCACCACGCTCTACCGCGCGAACCTGGAGCTCGGGCTCGCGACGCAGGTGCGGCTGCGGCTCGGCCGTTTCCACGCCGCGCACTTCTCGGAGCTCGTGCGTCGCGCGTCGGAGCTCCCGTGGGAGCGTTGGCTGTCGCCCGGTGCGCGCGTGCGTTTTCGTTCCACCGCGCAGCGCTCGCGCCTGCACCACACGGGCGCGATCGACGAGCGGGTGGCGGAGGCGATCGCGGCGCGGCTCGGCGGCCCGGTGATCGCGGCCGACGGCGAGGAAGACGTCGGCCTCGTGCACGCGCGCTTCGAGCGCGACGAGGTCACGCTCTCCCTCGACACCTCGGGCGCGCCGTTGCATCGACGGGGCTACCGGCTC
>ERZ761602.5311-NODE-5311-length-15412-cov-5.998633_pt1 | contig 15412 bp, 14 predicted proteins | sample MGYA00512165_ERZ761602 | MGnify/ENA primary metagenome ERZ761602 (study PRJEB28899, sample SAMN02445085) | bioreactor sludge metagenome | biome: EBPR sludge; isolation source: Thorneside wastewater treatment plant | place: Australia: Brisbane, Thorneside...
GAAGAACTTCGTTTGCACTATCTTTCCGAGGGCGATGTGGTTTCTACAAAAAGAATGCCCGCGCAACTGGAAGAGACGAAGGCAGAAATCACTCGCATTGCCTCTGAACTTCAAATGCAAAAGTATCCTGCCAATCCGGGTCATCATTGTCGGTGGTGCGAATATGAAAGAATTTGTCCGGCAACGAAGCGCCAAGCACTCTAGCCTAGGTTAATTTTCCAAGGGCTGATCTTCGAGTAGCAGGCGAGCCTCTTCGGGCGCATCCTTCGGCAAATTGAATCTTAAAATCCCGCCACGCGCGATTCGAAGAGCAACACCTTCCCGCACATGCCGCATGATGAGCTCATCGGCCCAAGTCTCTTGACCTTCCGGAATTGCTCCCAATAAATCTCGTCGCATTTGAATGAAAATTTTTCGGTGAATACGAGAGAGGAGTGCGATTTCCTCAGAGCCTATTTCTCTTAAGGCTGCGTTTGAAAGGCGATCTTGAAAGTACATATCCCCGGGCAACTGGCTTGCCAGGTAAGAACTCCAGTATTGTTCAAATCGATCGCCGGTGAGATTTTTTCGAAATGTCTGCACTTCATCGTTGGTGTAGTAATTAATAAGCGATCCATACACGACCGCCTCATCTTGGTAGCGATCTAAAATGGGATTGATTTGGACAAAGCGATAAAACCAGCCCTTGAGGCCACGCATCTTAGGGAGCTGCGCTTCTAAAAGAGGTTCAATGTGAAGCATCAAAAGAAGATCGGCATTTCGCTCGAAGGTCGATTTATGATCGCGCACACCCATTGCCTTTCGGACTACATATTCTAGGTAACTTTGCACGATGGGTCCCACCGGAGGTTGCGGCGGAATGACAAAATCGGGAATCGACTGCACGGTCGTGATGCATGGAACGGGCTTATGCGCAAAAGCATACGGAGTCCCTGCACTCAAAATGAACGCCAGCATCACACCGAAAAAAACATTTTTAGAGGATTGTCTCTGGAATGGCGGCACGTGAACCTCTCCGCCCGGTAACGCAAAACCTCCTTTAAATTAACACAGTTATGGGGGGATTGGAACTCGTCCTCCCCAGCCGGATTTGGTTATGATTTCAAGATGATAGAACGCGTAATCGGATTCGCAGGAGCTGGATTCTCCTGTGCGGTTGTCGCCCGCGAATTGGTCACTCGAGGGCCGTTCAAAGCCGTGATTTATGACGAGCGCACGCACGTTGCGGGAAATTGTCACACCTCACGCGATTCTGAAACAGGGATCATGGTTCACCATTATGGGCCTCACATTTTCCACACAAGTAATGAACATGTTTGGAATTACGTTCAGCGCTGGGGCAGGTTCGAAAATTTTTCTCATCAAGTTAAAGCATCCACGGCAAAGGGAATATTTCACCTCCCCATCAACCTGAGAACGCTCAATGAGTTCTTTGGTAAAAAGATGTCGCCCTCCGAAGCGGAGAAATTTGTTCAGTCGCTTGGCGATCGCTCTATAGGCGAGCCAAAAAATTTCGAAGAACAGGCGCTTAAAATGCTGGGACGGGAGTTGTATGATAATTTTTTCTATGGTTACACAAAGAAGCAGTGGGGAGTGGAACCTCGTCAATTGTCGGCTTCCATTTTGAAGCGCCTTCCCATTCGTTTCACGGAAGATCTCTCCTATTTCAATGACCCCTTTCAGGGAATTCCAAGAGCGGGCTACACCGCGATCGTAGAAAATATTTTGGATCATCCCAAAATTGAAGTTCGACTGGGGGAGCGCCTCACTCGCGAAGGCGTAAAGAATTTTGAACATGTCTTCTACAGTGGACCCCTAGACGGTTACTTTTCTTATCAACTGGGGAAATTGAATTATCGAACAGTGACCTTCGAGGAGCATCGCGCCGACGGTGATTTTCAGAATCATTCGGTAGTGAACTATTGTGAGGAAAGAATTCCATACACTCGGATAGCCGAGCACAAACACTTCGCTCCTTGGGAAAAATTTGATCGCACAGTCTATTTCAAAGAGTTTAGTAAACAAACGGAGGACGGAGACACGCCCTTTTATCCCATGCGTCTCGATCCCGATAAAAAACTACTCCAGGACTACATTAAGCTTGCAGAACAAGAAACCGCTGTTACTTTTTTAGGACGACTTGGAACCTATCGCTACTTGGATATGCACGTCGTGATTGAAGAAGCGCTAAAACTGGCCGAAGTTTGTTTAAATGAATCGGACATAAAGCGCTGGCCTCACTTCAGCACTTCTCCGCTCTCAAGTGGAGCTGGTGGATGAAGTTGAAGAAAATCACGGTCACCGGCGGTGCAGGATATATCGGCTCATTGGCGACGCGAGCGTTGCTTGATCGTGGTTATGAAGTCCAGGTGATCGATAATTTATCCAGAGGTCACCAGTGGGCCGTGGATAAACGCGCGGCATTTTCCAAATGCGATCTTCTCGACCGCGCTTTACTCTCGAAATCTCTCAAGTCTTTTCAGCCAGAGGCCGTGATCCACTTTGCAGCGCTCATTCAAGTGAATGAAAGTGTGAATCAGCCCGAACTTTATTTGCGAAATAATTTTGAAGGATCTCGCAATCTATTGGAGTGCATGAAAGAAAATAGCATTTCAAAAATCGTCTTTTCATCCACGGCAGCAGTTTACGGCACGCCCGAAAGTATACCGATTGAGGAGGGTGAGCCCTTGGCACCGGTGAATCCTTACGGCGAATCTAAGGCAAAAACCGAACAGCTTCTTCAACACTATTGTCAAAACCATCAATTCGCTGGGACGGCATTTCGTTACTTCAACGTCGCAGGAGCGCACCCCGACGGAACGCTTGGCGAAGCCCATGAGCCGGAGACGCATCTCATCCCTAAGATCTTGGAAGCCGCAAGGAGAGGTGAGCCAGTAAAAGTTTTTGGAAATAACTACCCCACACCCGATGGAACATGCGTTCGGGACTACGTGCATGTCATGGATCTGGTCGATGCGCATTTACTCGCGCTGGAGCATCAGATTTCTCGAAAATTTGAAGCTTTCAATTTAGGAAGTGAAAGGGGATTCAGCGTTTTGGAAGTAATTCGCGCCACGGAGAAAGTGGTAGGACAAAAGATCGCCATTGAAATGAACGAACGCCGCGCCGGGGATCCGCCAGTCCTCATCGCGCAATCCACCAAGGCCACGAGAATCCTGGGCTGGGTGAGGAAGTACCCCGATTTATCGACCATGATCGAGCACGCCCTTCAGTGGCATCGTTCTTGCTTTAAAACAAGAGCATGAAGCTTACTACTGCGTTGAAAGCCTTAGGGTTGATCACTGTTTTTTCCGCCCATTCTGCCACGGCACGTGCGGAGTCAAAAGATGAACGTACCGCTCGAGAATTTGTCCAAAGAAAAGTGGCCGAACACAATGCTAAGATTGCCAAGACTACTCCTGTCATCTCAGCGCCACTTTCACTTGCTGAGATCGTAGAGCAAAAGCAAAAGGAAGTTTTGGCGAAGGCTCTTCAGCAAGCGACGACTCAACTCGCCGCTTTGGAAAAAAATGATATACGCGGAGCTAAATGGGAATCTCAGCCCTCTCTCGGTTCGTTTGCTATCCTTCCAGATTGGAAAATGAAAATGGGTGGTCTGCCCAGCCCCGAAGCGACGAACGACGAGGGCTATAAACCACTCTACGGCGTCTATCTGAGTTGGGAAAAATAGCTCAAATGGTGCTCGGTACAGAATGCAAAGCATTCTGAGTTACGGATCTCGGGCGGAAGATTAAAGTCGATTTCGAAGAGAGGTTGGTGCTCGGTACTGGGCGCGAGCATGCGCAGCGCTCAGAGTTACGGACTGCCATGCGGATGGATGGCGTCGATTTCGAAGAAAGGAATTTGCTCGGTACAGAATGCAAAGCATTCTGAGTTACGGATCTCAGGCGGAAGATGAACTTCGATTACGGAGACAGGGTAATGCTCGGTAGAGGACGTGAACCTCCACGGGATTGCTCCCACAAGATTCTGAGTCTCTATGGGAAAGGAGCCCCCATGAAAAACAAATCACCGTGGAATTGCGTTTAAGCTGCTTACAGCAGCGAACGCTCAAGAATAGTCGAGGTTGAGCGACTTCTTAGAATTCTTAGGAGTTCTCTGAATTTCGCTCAATTTCTCACCAGTCACTGCCATGGCGCTGCCATGGAAATTAGAAGCGATATACTTGTTCGATTCTCTCCTTTCCCACCCCCTCTTTTCAGCCATTGCAACCCCTGGTAATTTGTATATACATAATTGGTGTTTGAATGGGACCCCACTAAGGCCATTTCAAATTTTGAGAAGCACAAGGTTTCATTTGAAGAAGCTGCGACAATATTCAGCGACGAAGATGGGCTGGACTGGGAGGACCCCTTTCACTCTGTGAATGAGATTCGACGAAAGAGACTGGGATGCTCAATTGAAGAAAGAATTTTACTAGTCATTTACACGCTAAGGAAACCAAGCAATGAAACGGAAAAAATACGAATTATCAGCGCGCGCCAAGCGAGCCTCAAAGAACGACAGGCATATTTCGGACTCGCAGATTGATTTTTCTGATATTCCTGAATCTAGCGATGAGGAGCTCCGACAGGCTCGGCGCGTAGGTAGACCCACCGATGGAGATGCCCCTAAGCAACTAATCGCATTTCGCATCGATCCAAATTTATTGGCCAAAATTAAAAAATTGGCGGCAAAGGCGAAACTTCCCTATCAAACGTTTATTCATAAGTTGTTGGAATCGAAGATTCACTGATCATAGTAAGTCCTGCCCGAATGGAAATTGAAAATGAGGCCACTGCCGAGTCCCGAAGTCACAATGGACTCAGAGTATAAGCCTCTCTACGGAGTGTCCCTCAGCTGGGAAAAGTAAGCTTTATCGCACGTAGATCGAATGCGGAGAGAAACTCGTCCAGCCCGTATTATAATTGGTGAACGAGGTCCCTCCATTTGTTGAAATCGATAGCCCACCGACAGCTCCGTTTCCTGTGACCACGAGGAGATTGTCTCCATCCTTTGAGATGGCCTCAATCGTATTGCTGCCCAATCCGTCCGCAGTTGTTTTTGTTGTGAAAGAAATTCCACCATTGGCCGATATGGCAAGCCCCGAGGTGTTTCCAGCATAAACGTTATTCCCGTCCGAGAATATGGTCGCAGTCGCATTCACGGGAAGACCGTCTGCCGTAGTCTTATTCGTAAATGTTGCCCCGGCATCGGTAGAAATAGACACCCCGCCAACTGTCGCAGCAAAAATAACGCCCGATGAATTCACATGGACGTCACTGACATTGTCGTCGCCAAGGCCTTGTGCGGTGGTCTTATTGGAAAAGGTTCCCCCATTGTTGGTGGAAATCGAGAGCCCTGCAATTGTCCCAACGTAAACCTTATTATCGTTGTCCACGAAGACCGCCAAAATGTTATTCGAACCGAGACCATCGGCGGTGGTTTTGACCGAAAAGGTCGATCCACCGTCAGTTGAAATTGCGAGACCACCCCCAGTTCCTATGAACAATCGACCGGTACTATCTTCGGCGAGGTCGTTGATTACATCGTTGGGCAAACCATTGGCCGTGGTCTTCGCTGTAAAAGTCGAGCCGTCATCGGTGGAGATCCCGAGTCCCCCACCTGTACCCGCATAAATTGTTCCTGTTGAACTGACGTAAACCGAGTAAACGATCGCGCTTGGTGTGCCCGTCAAAAATTCGAAACTCGAGCCACCATCGGAAGTAACGGTAATGTTCCCCGAGGTCGCAATGTAGTAGCTGACCGGATCTGGCTGATTCGACGAATTATTGCTGCTGCTGCAGCCAAGAAACATAGAAAATGCCGCGATGAGAAGCCGACGTTCATTGAAAAATCTGTCCATACAAAATTCCCCCACGCCAGATAGTCTGCTAAGCGCAAACTCAATTCAAGGAAGATTTGGCCCTGTATGGGCCATGAAGCCCGAGCACCGGAGTCTGACGACGTATGAAGGAAAAAGCCGATGAGTATGCTCGGTACAGAATGCAAAGCATTCTGAGTTACGGATCTCGGGCGGAAGATTAAAGTCGATTTCGAAGAGAGGTTGGTGCTCGGTACTGGGCGCGAGCATGCGCAGCGCTCAGAGTTACGGACTGCCATGCGGATGGATGGCGTCGATTTCGAAGAAAGGAATTTGCTCGGTACAGAATGCAAAGCATTCTGAGTTACGGATCTCAGGCGGAAGATGAACTTCGATTACGGAGACAGGGTAATGCTCGGTAGAGGACGTGAACCTCCACGGGATTGCTCCCACAAGATTCTGAGTCTCTATGGGAAAGGAGACTCCATGCAAGACGAAACTGTCTGGAACTGCGATTAAGCCGTATGGCTTGTATTATCAACCATCCCAGGTCCATTCCCATTCAATACTTTCTCCGACTCGCCCTGTGATCTGTCCGATTCCCCAAATGGGATAGGGCTGATTGGCGTCGCCGGTGGTGTTGAATCGATCGGGTCTAGGAATGAGAACGATTTTCGTTGATCCATGTTTATCCCGATACTCTGCTAAGAAAAATTTCCATTCTCTGACAGCGTTGATTTCTATTTTGCCCAAGCGAACAATCTTTGCCCCTTCAAGCAATTTAGGAATGTGAATTCCCTTTTCTGTCCCACCATGGGACAGCAGCTCTCCAATTCGATCGAGAAATTTTTCTTCCCTATCTGAGATGCCGCCAAACCTTTCCGTGTCAGCGTCAGGAAAGTCCAAAACAGAAGAAGAAAAGAACATGCTTGGAACAATTACTCCACCGAAGCTTGCGACCGGTGCGTCCTCACTTTTGGGTGCTTCCGCAGGGATAGTATCTATCTCATATTGTGTTGAGATTATTTCTCTCACTTTCGCTGGAAATTTCTCTGAGAAGCTCATGACAGGACTACTTACAACCCCTCGACTATCCTCACTCGACTTCAGCTTGGGATTTATATCCTCAGCGACCGCTCTCAGCTGGCCAGGATGATAGCGGAAATTTCGAGGATCAAATCGCGGATAGGTGTCAGTTACGATAATTCTGGTCGCCCAGTGATGAAGGCCAGGATAGGGCTTCAAAGTATTACTCAAAAAGGAGACGTTGGATGGTTGAATGAGAATATCCATAATTTCGTAAGTGGGAATGGGGCCGTCCATCCGAATGGCATAGGGAACACCCGTATGTGAACTAAAGAGACCCGCGAGAAGTTTATCCGAGCTAGAACTAGAGTAGCAGTAGGTATCATGGCACAGGCCGTCGCTCTCCTTCGAAGATCTCTCGTGATGACGAAGCACGTTCTCCAGTCCATATACCCAGTGGGAGAGAGACAGTACTCTTGGAGAAAAGAGAAGTAGCGCATTGTGATTGGGACGAGCTCCTGGGTTAGGGTTCAATGTGTAAAGAGGGCTTTCCGGATCAACAGGCTCTCCCTTTATATCTATGAGCGTATACAAAGACCCATCCTTCGTATGCTCGATCCGTGTTCCAAACAAATCAAGTCCGCCAAGATCTATGTCCACGTTTTTGCCCCTTTGCGAAGTATGAATCATTTGCATCATGACCCGGCGGGCAGCGTGGAATCCAATGGAGCTCTTGTCAGGGCTCCCAGCAGAGTAGTCCAATTCTAAGTGCGGCAAATAGCGCGCCACCAAAATGTCCGGTAATCGCGCAATAGGAACGGATAGGGCGAGATAGAGTATTCCATTTTCCAAAGCAATATCCCCAATGCGCTCCTTATCTTGCATGATGGGGCCTCGGTACGGACTGACCCCCCCGAGCTGAGAGACGACATGTTTGCAATAAAATGACGCCGAGACTTCTGCATCGAAGGAAAGCGCAAGAAGGAAAAAAACAAAGTGACGCAATCTTTCTGAGAAATTGAAAGTCATATCCACCTCACCATTCACTTATTGATATCTCTGCAAGGACGGTGCCAGGAAGAGTGTCGAAAATTCGAGGGCTGTGAGATCAACTCGATTCTCAAGACTGAAAATAATTTATTCGCTATGAAAGTGTGCAATAGTCTTCAAAAAGAGATCATTCAAATCTCTGAAGCCATTTTCCCGCCCCAACGACCTCTTCGGTCGTAGGGGCTCACTTGTTTTCACCCACAACGCGAGTAATGCTCGGTACTGAACGCGATAGCGTTCAGGGTTGTGGCGAGCAATTTTACGAAGATTTTTTCTTCAGACGAGGAAAACGAGTAGCGCAGTGGCTGAATTGGCCCTGTATGGGCCATGAAGCCCGAGCAACGGAGTTAGACGAAGCATTAAGGAAAAAGCTGAAGTAAAATGCTCGGTAGAGGACTTGAACCTCCACGGGATTGCTCCCACAAGATTCTGAGTCTTGCGCGTCTGCCAGTTCCGCCAACCGAGCACTTTGAAGAATCTTGAACTCCTTTATTAACAATGAATTTCCTTAAACTCAACTGGCAGACGCGGGCTCCGCTTTTCCGCGAGTCGCTTCCGACAACGCTCATCTTGACCCTTGAGTTTCAGGTAGCTGCTTCCTGACGGACGCAGAGTTCCGCCAACCGAGCACTTTGAAGAATCTTGAACTCCTTTATTAACAATGAATTTCTTTAAACTCAACTGGCAGACGCGTGCTCCGCTCTTCCGCGAGTCGCTTCCGACAACGTTCATACGGATGCAGCGACTTGTCCTGCGATAAATGAGAGGCGCTCAGTCCAGCTCAATTTAAGGAGCGGCTCTGTAAAGTGAATAAAGGATGCTGACCAGCATCAGTTTGGCATAATCTACTTGCTCGTCATTGAGTGTGAACGTTCCGCCGGCGCTGGTTTTCGCCAGGCGCGAGCGAATTTCAGGAATTTCCATCATCTTTAGCATGGTGTTGGAGCGATCGTTTGCGGCCTTCAAGCTTTTAACTTTATTTTTAAGCTCCTCGGAAAACCATCCGACCACTTCCACTTTCTCCATCGGATTAATTTCTCCGCCTAGGGCATACACAACGTGGTTGCCCTTGATTTCCAATTTCCCATCAAATTTTGCCTTTAGCGAACGCCCTATGCTGTAAGATGCGCCATTCTGCGTGAACATGCGATATTGCTCGGTCAAATATTCCACGTTGAGTGCGCCGCCGCGGGTGAACTTACCTTTTAAGGAGGCTTTCAAAAACTCCGAAGTGCTTTCAATGAGCTTCAGCTTGAACTCGCCGCACTCGTTAATCTTTTCCACCGTCTGATTGATCGGCGTAGAATCGGGCAATTCCATTTCTATTGATTTGGCTTCGCCGCCCCCCACCATACATCCCGGCATTTCAAAATAGATGCTCTTATCCGATGCGCTCGAATCAGCCATCACTTCCGTACCGTCTTGCGTAATCGCGGATATTTTATCCCGCATGCCAATGAGTGGCTCGACCTCATTCTCAGACAGCTTGGCGGAATCCAAGCTTTTCAGAGTGATCCCAGAAAATGAAACGCCTTCATCATCCTTCGATTCTCCACAGCCAAGCGCCCACAGCGCTGAACTCAAAATAAGTAATTTTTTAGAACGCATGGCGAATTCTCCTTCATCGTCGGTCAGCCTCAAGAGGCAGCTTGATCTATAAAGCAATTCTCATGCCAGGGCGCCCGCTTTGATGTCGGCTTAGAAGAGGTCATTTCAAGCATGTCGTCGTAGTGCGTGAGAAAATCCTTCATCTGATCGATGCAGAAATGCGGCGCCTGATTGTTCAACTCTTCAGCGGTGGAGTATCCATAGTTCGCGGCGATCTTCCACATGCCGGCAGTCGCCGCCGCAGCGAGATCATGTTCCGAATCGCCCATGTAGAAAGATTCGGCAGGATCACGCTCCAAGCGATTGAGCACTGCATGCAAGATATCAGGCTCGGGCTTGTAACGCATGCCCACGTCCGTGCCTTGAATGTGATCGAAATAATGCTCCATCTTCAATCGCCCGAGCATATGTGAAGCTTGTTCACTGTGCTTTGTCGTTGCGATAGCAATTTGATTGTCCCGCGATTTCAGAAATTCCAAAACTTCCACCACGCCTTCGTAGGGTTGAATGAGTCCATCGGGAAAAAGCGAGTGGTGTACTCGATAAGATCGAACGAAATCCTCGATTTCAAAATCCGTAAATTCCTGACCGATTTTCTCGCCAGCATTAAGCAATGTCACACGAAGGTCTTGTCTGAGCGCCTTCACTTCGTCGATTACCAAGTCGCCGTAGCCGATATGCTGAAGGCCAAATCGAAAACTTTCGAGAATGCTCTGACCCGAATTGATCAGCGTGCCATCTAAATCGAAGACAAATAAAGGCATGCCCAACGCTTAAGGGAGAGCATGCCTAAAAATCTAGTGTTTGTTTGGAGTATTAAACCCAGCCGTTCAAGCCGAGAGCGATCCAAATAAAGGAGATCGTCCCGAGAATGAAGCAAATGTCGGAGAGTACCTCCACCCACATTTTGCCCACTCTCTGAGCAGCATAGGAAATCAATGCGGAAAGTCCAAAGGCCACCGTCGCTGAAGAGAGCCAGCAGGTTAAGTCTGCCGTCGTCATCTTCAAATCGCCGACCCAGTTGCCACCGTGAATGGCTTGCACCACTAATGCGGCTATCAAGCTGAATCCTGCACCATTAATTGCGCTCGTTAAGAGCGGTCGCTGCGATCGGCCTTTTCCGCCTCCGCCATGTCCACCATGACGTCCCCCTCCGCCGCCACCATGATGGCGGTATCGGTTACGATTGCGGTCTCGGCCATGTCCTCCATGACCGCCGCCTTGCGGGTTGTTACCTCGGTAATCATTTTGTCGATTATCATCCATTTGAAAGCTCACCTATCTGACTGGAATGGCGCCGTTCTAAATAAAAGCGCGCCCATTGGTTAATGAAGAAATGCTGTCTAGAGTGTCGTTTCTCCCATTTAGTCTCGTCGAAGTGGCTCAAATTCCAAAGCACAATTTCAAATTAATGACTCAACGAGTCACGAACCCGTCCGTTACCAATTGCTTTGGGAAACGCAGGTTGAGTCTTCAGCATCGGAACGAACGAGAGTTCCCGAAACCACAATTCGCTCGGTCGTTCCATTAACGTCGGCCTCCAGGGTGGCCTCAAAAGGCACTCGATATCTCACAATTTGAAGAGATTTAGGACCACAATTCTTGTCGTCTAAGGACTTATAAGTTTTGGAGTATTCACTCACCGTCATTTCCACTGAATATCTCCAGTCAAGTTGATCCTCCCCATTCACAGCTCGTTCCTTCATTTGTTCGTAGGTGAAGTCATCTGTCTTTTTTAGCAGGTACTTAGAGCTAAATGTTCCCTCGTAAGTTTGCACATCCCTCGAATTGATATTGAGCGGAACATCGACGATGACGTCATAGACGTTTAGTCGCGCCTTCGACATCGTATCATTCAAATTCGAAATTTCTGGGACGTGCTTTTCAGTCGTGTTCGACGTTTTCGTCACTTGTTTGTTTTCAACGACGGGATAGGACTCGTTGCTCATCCAATAATAGTCGGTCATTCCAGCGAATGGATCTCCGCAGCCCGACAGAGACAGAGCGGCAAGCACATTCAGAGTAATCAGCATTTTTTTGGTTAAATTCAATTTCATAGACGTTCTCCTTGCGGCCATTGATACCAGAGCCAAAGCAGAGCGGAAGGGGTTCAGTCGTAACAGAGTAAATTGAAATTAACGGACATTATAAGTAGCCGTTATTATTAGAATAAAATAAGGGTTAGAAAATCATGACGAGTGACAGAGTAATTCCAAGGCTTTAAGCCTCAAAATAATTGAGCAGCTTGGGTTTAGATTGAAACAACCTTCCGCGCATGGGTCGGGCTAATTTTGCCTCCAGCCATTCGCCGAGAGTTAATAATTTCTCCACATCGACTCCGGTGTGAAATCCAAATCCCTCGAGCATCCACACTACTTCTTCCGTAGCCACATTGCCGGACGAGCCCGGAGCATACGGGCAGCCCCCAAGTCCGCTCACCGAAGAATCGAAGATACGAACGCCCTCGTCTGCGGCAGCTCGAATGTTCATCAAGGCCATACCGCGCGTGTCGTGAAAGTGACCCGCCAATCGGGCCATGGGAAGGACGGAACGAAGGCGCGAAAGCACTTCTTTGATTTGTCTCGGATGCGCAACGCCTATGGTGTCGCCGAGGGAAATTTCATCGCAGCCCATTTTAAGAAGCGCATCCGCGACCTCCACTATCTTCTCAATAGGCTGTCGTCCCTCATAGGGACAACCAAACACAGTAGAGACATAGCCTCGCACGCGCATCCCCGCTGCTTTTCCCGCTTTCACGATTGGGCGGAAGTCATTGATCGACTCCATCACGGTTCGATTTATATTTTTTTGAGTAAAGGCATCGCTCGTAGCCGTGAACACCGCGATGGATTTCACACCAACCTTGGTAGCACGCTCCAGACCCTTTTCATTGGCGACCAAAAAACTTAAATCGATCTCCTCAGGAATTTTTCCGCTCAGCACTTCCCAAACTTGTTCGGAATTCTCCATTTGCGGAATGGCTTTCGGAGAGACAAAACTACCACCCTCTAAAAATCGCAGTCCCGCATCGACTAACTTTTCAATAAGTTGAATCCGATCACTCGGCGGCAAAATCTTTGATTCATTTTGAAGTCCATCTCGCGGCCCCACTTCCACGATTTTGATGGTTCCAGCATTCGAGCTCATGCTTTAGCTCCTCGATCTTCCATTCGAATCAGCACGCTATCTACCGCAACGCGCTCCGATTCCTTACACGCAATCGTCTCCACCTTCCCATCATAGGGAGCTTTTACTTGGTGTTCCATCTTCATTGCTTCAAGCACGAGAAGAGGCTGACCCTTTCGTACAGCTTCACCGATACTCACTAAAATACGAATGACCTTCGCGGGCATCGGGCTGCGGAGCTCAGCCGCCACCGCAGAGTCTCCCGCAGCGCCACCGCGAAGGCTGCCCTGCGCTCGCGGACGGGGAATGCTCCAGTCCTCAAACTTCGTATGGATGTAGCGATAATCTCCGCGATCGAGCCAATCGATGGCCGACGCCGCCGCGGTTGAATTTTTCTGCGGAATTGCTCCCCAAGGCGAATACCAATCTAAATCCGCATCTTCTTCACTCATTTCGACTGCCGCACTCCCGGTCTGAAAGGTGGACAGCATCTTAATGAGCTCAATCTTCTCTCTGATAGGAGGAGTGGGGCGAAAATTTTGAATAAACCCTGTAAAGATTTTTCCTGACTGAAAAGCATCAGACTGAAGCAGCTTCAATACGTAGGAACGATTGGTCTTTGGACCTGCGATCCACATACTTTCCAAGACTCGTTTCAGCTTCTCAATGGCCCCGTCTCGCGTTTCAGCCCTTACAATAATTTTTCCCATGAGCGAATCGAAGCTGGAATCGATGATATTACCTTCGCGATATCCCATGTCGGATCGCGCCTCATCTGGGTGAGCCAGCTGCAGCTTGAGAATTTTTCCGCCGGAAGGGAGGAAATCCTGAGATGGGTCCTCAGCGCACAGTCGCGCCTCAATAGAATGTCCGCGACGTTTAAATTCCAAATTCTGAATTGTTTCGCCCCCAGCAATTCGAAGCTGCCACTCAATGAGATCAATGCCCGTCGTTTCCTCGGTCACTGGATGCTCCACTTGAATTCGAGCATTCACTTCTAAAAAATAAATTCCATCGCCGCCATCCCAAATCCATTCCACGGTTCCCGCAGAACTGTACTTTGCCTCGCGCGCGATAGTTTCCGACATCTCAAAGATTTTTTTGCGAAGCTTTTCTGAAAGAAAAATACAAGGCGCTTCCTCAATGACTTTTTGATGGCGTCGCTGCAACGAGCACTCTCGCTCCCCGATCGCACGGACATTTCCCTTTTTGTCGGCGAGGATTTGAACTTCGATATGCCGCGCCGGGTCCACCATGCGCTCCAGAAAAACGCGATCATCTCCAAAGGCCGCCTTGGCAATTCGCTGAGAGGATTCTAATTTTTCCCGAAACTCCCCAATACTATCGATGCGAAACATCCCTTTTCCACCGCCGCCGGCCGAGGGCTTAATCAGAAGTGGAAATCCCAAATGCTTCGCCTCGATAAGCAGACGATCGACATGTTGATCGTCCCCGTCATAGCAAGGCAGCAAAGAGATATCGTGAGTCTTTAAAAATCTCCGCGAACCTATTTTATCTCCAAGGAGTCGCATGGCATCCGAAGAAGGGCCGACAAATTGTAGACCCTCCATTTCCACCGCATCCACAAACTGAGGATTTTCCGATAAAAAACCGTAACCGGGATGTACATGAGTCGCTCCCGCCTTTCGCGCAACACTTAGAACCTTTTCCATATGAAGATAGGTTTCCTTCGGTTCAGTGCCGTGAAGAGGGTGTGATTCGTTCGCCTCTGCAACGAAAGGCAGGTCCCGATCCGGATCTGCAAAGCCCACGATGGTGCGAATTCCTAATTTTTTTGCTGATCGAATGATTCGACTGGCGATTTCCCCTCGATTCGCAACGTAAAGAATCATGACATCACGAATTCAGCAGAGGTTTTTTCCACGGAGGAGATTGTCGTTCTAAAAATGCCTTCATGCCCTCTTGCGCTTCCGCGCCAATCCGAATTTTAGAGAGGATTTTAGAAGTTTTCTCCGACACGTCTTCTTTCCAGAGAGGTTCACCCATAATTTCACGAATGAGCTTCTTTCCAGTGCGGACGGCTTCCGGTCCGGAGGTTTCCAATTCGCGCAAATAATCTTGCGTGACAGAGTGAAGCGTACTCGCCGGTACCACTTCATGGACGAGATGCATGGACCTTGCTTCGAGCGCCCCGAATCTCTTTCCCGTCAGATACAATCTTCGAGCTTCGCTTACGCCGATTTTTCGCATGACTACCGGACCAATCGTAGCCGGAATGAGGCCAAGCTTAACTTCGGAAAGAGAAAACTTTGCCGTTTCATCGGCGAGGACAATGTCGCTCGCGGCAACGAGTCCCACTCCACCGCCAAAGGCACCGCCCTTTACTTGGGTAATCACGGGAATGGGGCATTCATCCAATGCGCGGATCATAAGCGCCAGATTCAACGTGTCGGCCTCATTTTCTGAAGGACTTTTTTGAATCGATGATTTCATCCAATTTAAGTCGCCTCCCGCGCAGAAAAAATCTCCAGCGCCCTTGATCACGAGCGCTCGGTCATCTGATCTGATATTCGAGAGCGCATTTCGAATCTCCGTCATCATTTCCGCATTCATTGCGTTTTTCACATCAGGACGATTGAGCGTCAGAAACTGCACATTTCCTCGCTGCTCCACTTCGATAAATTTGAATTTTGTTGAAGTGCTCACGCTGCTCTCCATCCCTCTTACATTCGGAAGACACCAAATTTCGTATCTGAAATCGGCGCATTCAAACTAGCCGACAAGGCCAATGCGACAACATTTCGAGTATCGGCGGGC
>ERZ761602.5312-NODE-5312-length-15408-cov-7.709959_pt1 | contig 15408 bp, 12 predicted proteins | sample MGYA00512165_ERZ761602 | MGnify/ENA primary metagenome ERZ761602 (study PRJEB28899, sample SAMN02445085) | bioreactor sludge metagenome | biome: EBPR sludge; isolation source: Thorneside wastewater treatment plant | place: Australia: Brisbane, Thorneside...
CAAGCTCCACATCAACCCGACCGGCAAGTTCGTGATCGGCGGCCCAGTGGGCGACTGCGGCCTGACCGGCCGCAAGATCATCGTCGACAGCTACGGCGGCATGGCCCGCCACGGCGGCGGCGCGTTCTCCGGCAAGGATCCGTCGAAGGTCGACCGTTCGGCCGCCTACGCCGCGCGCTACGTGGCAAAGAACATCGTCGCCGCCGGTCTGGCCGACAAGTGCGAAGTGCAGGTCAGCTACGCCATCGGCGTGGCCGAGCCGACTTCGATCTCGGTCACCACCTTCGGCACCGGCAAGGTGGGCGACGACGTGATCGAGAAACTGATCCGCAAGCACTTCGATCTGCGCCCCTACGGCATCACCCGCATGCTGGACCTGGAGCACCCGATCTACCAGCCGACCGCCAGCTACGGCCACTTCGGCCGCAAGCCGAAGGAAATCTCCTACGTCGACGGCGCCGGCAAGAAGCACACCGCCACCGCCTTCTCGTGGGAGAAGACCGACCGCGCCGAAGCGCTGAGGAAGGACGCGAAGATCAAGTGACGGCGTGGCGCGCCTGCGCTTGCGCAGGCGCCCTGACCGGACCGTCGTCCCCGCGCAGGCGGGGATCGGCACTCCGGTTCTGCCGTTGCCATTGTCTTGAAGAACGGGCCGCCCCAAGCGGCCCGTTCTGCTTTTCATCCCCCTAAACCAGCAACCGGGCGATGGGGCAACCCAAGACTGCACGACACCCACACCAACCATCGCGGCACCCCGCCCCTCACCCCAATCCCTCTCCCGGCGGGAGAGAGGCTTTCAAGCTTCCCGTCCCTCCGCCCTCTCCAACACCCGCCGAATCCGTTAGCCTCCCCACACCATTGCTTCCGGACCGGCCATGCACGCCCTCAAGCCCCACCAGCTCTCCATGACCGTGCTGATGACCCCGGACATGGCCAACTTCTCCGGCAAGGTGCACGGCGGCGCCGTCCTCAAGCTGCTGGACCAAGTGGCCTACGCCTGCGCCAGCCGCTACGCCGGCAAGTACGTGGTCACGCTGTCGGTGGACCAGGTGATGTTCCGCCAGGCGATCAACGTGGGCGAACTGGTGACCTTCCTCGCCTCGGTCAACCACACCGGCACCTCGTCGATGGAGGTCGGCATCAAGGTGGTGGCCGAGGACATCCGCAAGCAGAGCATGCGCCACGCCAACAGTTGCTTCTTCACCATGGTGGCGGTGGACGACGACGGCCATCCCACGCCGGTGCCGCCGCTGGAGCCGCGCACCCCGGACGAAGTGCGCCGCCACGCGGCCGCGCGCCTCCGCCGGCAACTGCGCGAGGAAATGGAGCAGCGCCACGCCGCCCTGCTGGCGAGCCGCGGCGGCGACGGCGCCTGACGCGCACGCCGCGCGGCGATACCACCTGGCGCACGTCGATCACTTGCGGATGCCGGCCACGCGCCGCAGTTCGCCCGCCACCCGCTGCTTGACCCGCGCGGACGCACTGCCGCCCGGCCCGGCGTAGTCCAGCGCCTGCACCACCCACACCGTCATCGTGCCGGCCTGGATGCAATACGCGACCAGCACCTTGCCGTCGCCGCGAGGCCGGACACGTGCAGGGCCAACTTGCCCTGGTCCTGCTGCATCCGGGTGACGTATCCGGCCGCGTCGGCGCCGCGCAAAGGTTAGAATCCGGTCATGTCCCTGATGCAATTCCAGCGGGTCGACTTCAGCGTCGGCGGTCCGCTCCTCCTCGAACACGTCGACCTGTCCATCGAACCCGGCGAACGCGTCTGCATCGTCGGCCGCAACGGCGCCGGCAAGTCCACCCTGATGCGGCTGATGGCCGGCGAGCTGAAGCCGGACGACGGCGAGATCCGCGTGCGCAACGGCGCGGTGATCGCGCGCATGGCCCAGGAAGTGCCGCAGGACACGCGCGGCGACGTGTTCGACGTGGTCGCGCAGGGCCTGGGCGACCTTGGCCAGTTGCTGGCGCGCTACCACCACGCCGTGCACGACGGCGACATGGCGGCGATGGCCGCGGTGCAGGCGCAGATCGAGGCACGCGACGGCTGGGACCTGGACCGCCGCGTACAGCAGGTGCTGGAACGGCTGGAACTGCCCGAGGACGCCGACTTCGCCGCGCTCTCCGGCGGCATGAAGCGCCGCGTGCTGCTGGCGCAGGCGCTGGTGCGCAACCCCGACATGCTGTTGCTGGACGAGCCGACCAACCACCTGGACATCGAGGCGATCGCCTGGCTGGAGGGCTTCCTCGCCTCGTTCGCCGGCAGCATCGTCTTCGTCACCCACGACCGCAGCTTCCTGCGCACGCTGGCCACCCGCATCGTCGAGATCGACCGCGGCCAGGTGACCAGTTGGCCCGGCGACTACGACAACTACCTGCGCCGGCGCGAAGAACGCCTGCACGCCGAGGCGCAGGAGAACGCGCGCTTCGACAAGCTGCTGGCGCAGGAGGAAGTGTGGATTCGCCAGGGCATCAAGGCCCGCCGCACCCGCAACGAAGGCCGCGTGACCGCGCTGAAGGCGATGCGCCGCGAGCGTGCGCAACGCCGCGAGCTGTCCGGCAACGTCAGGATGGAAGCAGCCGCCGCGCAGGCGTCGGGCAGGAAGGTGATCGAGGCCATCGGCATCGTCCAGGGCTACGGCGGCCGCACGCTGCTGGACGACGTGTCGGTCACCATCATGCGCGGCGACCGCGTGGGCATCATCGGTCCCAACGGCTCGGGCAAGTCCACGCTGTTGAAGATCCTGCTGGGCGAACTGCCCCCGCAGCAGGGCGAAGTGAAGCTGGGCACCGGGCTGAAGATCGCTTATTTCGACCAGCACCGCAGCCAGTTGGACGAATCGCGCAACGCGCTGGAGAACGTGGCCGAGGGCCGCGACTTCGTCGAGATCAACGGCAGCCGCAAGCACGTCGTCGGCTACCTGCAGGATTTCCTGTTCTCGCCGGAACGCGCCCGCGCGCCGATCACCCGCCTGTCCGGCGGCGAGCGCAACCGCCTGCTGCTGGCCCGGCTGTTCGCCCAGCCCTCCAACCTGCTGGTGATGGACGAACCCACCAACGACCTGGACGTGGAAACGCTGGAACTGCTGGAAGAACTGCTGCTGGACTACCAGGGCACCCTGCTGCTGGTCAGCCACGACCGCGATTTCCTCGACAACGTCGTGACCAGCACGCTGGTGCTGGAAGGTGACGGCCGCCTGGGCGACTACGTGGGCGGCTACACCGACTGGCTGCGCCAGCGGCGGGCACCCACGGCGACCATCGCGCCGGCCGCCAAGTCTGCGGAACCGGCGCAGCCGGCGGCGGCAGCGACCACCGCGCCTTCCGCGGGCAAGCGCAAGCTCAGCTACAAGGACGCCCGCGAACTGGAACAACTGCCCGCGCGCATCGAAGCGCTGGAAGCCGACATCGCCACCCGCACCGATGCGATGAATGACCCCACCTACTACCAGCAATCCCCCGCCGACCTGCAACGCGCCAGCGAACGACTGGCCACCCTGCAAGCCGAACTCGACCACGCCTACCAACGCTGGTCCGAACTCGACGGCTGACCGCCCGCTCCACCTGTAGGAGCGGCTTCAGCCGCAACCGGGAAAACGAAGAAGCGGGAAACGCGGATCGACACGGATGAACACGGATAAAGCCTTAATCTTGATCCGCGTTTTTCGCCTTTATCCGTGTCGAAAAATCCGCCTTCCGCCTTCCGCCTTATCCGCATCCATTCGCGGCCAAAAGGCTTCCCACCTCTGCGGTCGCGGCTGAGGCCGCTCCTACAGGGGGCAAGTGCACCGGGGGAGGCGTGCGGCGTGTGCAGATCAACCGGTGTTCTGCACGCCCTGCGAGACGCCGTTGATGCTGGCGACGAGTGCGTGCAGCAGCGCATCGTCCTCGCGGCCGCTCTCGCGCCAGCGCTTCAACAGGTCGGCCTGCATCACGCTGATCGGGTCGATGTAGGGATTGCGCAGGCGGATGGACAGCGCCAGGCGCTGGTCGTGCTGCAGCAGCCAGTCGTTGCCGTTGAGCGTGAGCACCCAGTGCTGCGCGGCGGCGTGCTCGCGCTCGATCCGCGGGAAGAACTCCGCGTGCAGCTCGCCGGACATGCGCGAGAACATCTCCGCGATGCCCAGGTCGCCCTTGGCCAGCACCATCGACACGTCATCCAGGAAGGTCTTGAAGAACGGCCAGTCGCGCGCCATCTCGCGCAGCACGTCCTCGCCGTGCGCGGCCGCCGCCGCGTGCAGGCCCGCGCCCACGCCGTACCAGCCGGGGATCACCGCGCGCGCCTGGCTCCAGGCGAACACCCACGGGATCGCGCGCAGGTTGCCCAGCGCGGCGTCCTGCCCCAGCCGGCGCGAGGGACGCGAGCCCAGCGTCATCCGCTCGATCACGTCGATCGGCGTGGCGCTGCGGAAATAGTCCATGAAGCGCGGTGCCTCGATCAGCGCGCGGTAGGCGCGCGTGCTCTCGGCCGCCACGTGCGCCATCACCTCGCGCCAGCGCGCCTCGCGCGGCTCCGGCGGTCGCGGGCGCAGGCTGGACAGCAGCACGGCGCCCACCGACTGCTCCAGCGAGCGCAGCGCCAGCGCGCGGATGCCGAACTTGCGGTGGATGACTTCGCCCTGCTCGGTCACCCGCAGGCGGCCATCCACGCTGCCGCGCGGCGCCGCTTCCAGCGCGCGCGTGGTCTTGCCGCCGCCGCGGATGATGGAGCCGCCGCGGCCGTGGAAGAAGGTCAGCCGGATGCCCAGTTCCTGCGCCGCCTCGACCAGTTCCACCTGCGCGCGCTGCAGGCCCCAGCGCGAGGCGGCGATGCCGCCGTCCTTGCCGCTGTCGGAATAGCCCAGCATCACCATCTGCACGTCGCCGCGCGCGGCCAGGTGCGCGCGGTAGATCGGATCGGCCAGCAGGTCGCGCAGCACCTGCACGCCGTGGCCCAGATCGTCGATGGTCTCGAACAGCGGCGCCACGTCCAGCGGCACCTGCCCGTCCTCGTCCACCAGGCCGCCGCGGCGCGCCAGCGCCAGCACGGCCAGTACGTCGGCGCGGTTGTGCGCCATGCTGATGATGTAGGCGCCCAGCGCGTCGGCGCCGTGGCGCCTGCGCGCGTCGGCCAGCGCGGCGAACACCGCGTCCAGGCGCAGGTTGCCCGCTTCCTGCGACGCCGGCAGCACGCGTTCGCCGCCGGCATACGGCCCCAGCACCGCGGCGCGCTCCACCGCGTCGCGCTGCTCCCAGCCGGCGTCGCCCAGCGCCTCGGCCACCGCGCGCGCGTGCACGCTGGATTCCTGGCGCACGTCCAGCCGCGCGAGATGGAAGCCGAACGTGCGCACGCGCCAGGCCAGCCGGCGCACTGCGAACCAGCCGGCGTGAATGCCGCGGTGGGCCTCCAGGCTGCGCAGGATCAGGTCGACGTCGTGCGCCAGTTCCTCGGGCGAGGCGTAGCCTTCCGGCCGGTCGGCCAGCGTGGCCTGCAGGCGCGCGCGCATCAGGTCGTTGAGCAACCGGTACGGCATGTCGCCGTGGCGCGGCCGCGACTGCGCGGCGGCCGCCGGCATCAGCGCGCGGTATTCCTCCACCCGCGCCAGCACTTCCGGCGACACGCCGACGTTGGAAGTGGACTGGCTGAGCAGGGTGGTGAGCTGGCGCAGTTCCTTCAGGTAACGCGCGAGGATGGCGCGTCGCTGCGTGTCCAGCGTTGCGGAGACGGTGCCGGCGTCCACGTTGGGATTGCCGTCCATGTCGCCGCCCACCCAGGTGCCGAAGCGCAGCAGCCGCGGCAGCCGCGTGGTGACTTCCGGCGCCGGGCCGTACACCTCGTCGATGGCGCTCTCCAGCGTTTCGTACAGCACCGGGATCACCCGGTACAGCACTTCCACCAGGTAGAAGCCGACGTGCTCGCGCTCGTCCTCCACGCCCGGGCGCACAGGCGAGGAATCGGCGGTCTGCCAGGCGGAGGTGAGCGCCATGCGGAAGCGCGCGGTATCCGTGGCCCGCTCGCCCGGCGTGCGGGTGTCGTCCAGCCCGTTGATCAGGCTGGCCACCATGAGCTGCTCCTTCTCCAGCAGCGCGCGGCGCACGGCCTCGGTGGGGTGGGCGGTGAACACCGGTTCGATGTCGATGCGCGGCAGCCAGCCGGCCAGTTCCTCCAGCGTCACGCCCTGCGCCTTCAGGCGTTGCAGCGAATCCTGCAGGCCCTCCGGCTGCGGCTTGCCGCCGCCGCTGCGCTGGTAGTCGCGGCGGCGGCGGATGCGGTGCACGCGCTCGGCGATGTTCACCACCTGGAAATAGGTGCCGAACGCGCGGATCAGCGACTCGGCGTGCGCCGGCTCCAGCCCGTCCAGCAGGCCGGCCAGCACCTGCGGCGGCGCGCCCGCCTGGCGGCGGGCGATGGCGGTGGTGCGCACGCGCTCGATCTCGGCCAGGAAGGCCGGAGACACCTGCTCGGCGAGCATCTCGCCGACCAATGCGCCCAGGCGGCGCACGTCTTCGCGCAGGGGGACGTCGGGCGGAGCGAACTCGAGGCTGCGGGGGCTGTTCATGCGATGGACATCGTTCCCGTCGTGCGTGGCTCGGAATTGGTATTGCCCCTGGGGACAAATGGTTTGCTGCAAGGCAGCATCCGGAAGATACCGCATCGCAGCCGGGTTTGAACCATCGTTCCATCCGGAACAAGCGATATAATTCCGCACGCCGCCGAGGGGCGCTGCGACCGTGGAGACTGCACGGCCAGGCTCGGCGGGGATTCCTTCGGCAACGGCGCCCGGTCAAGCTACGCGAGCCGCGCTCGCCACCTTTCCGGAGCCAATGCCAATGAACGCCGTACGCCAGTTCTCCACCGAAGGCGACTACAAGGTCGCCGACATCTCCCTGGCCGACTGGGGCCGCAAGGAGATCGACATCGCCGAGCACGAGATGCCGGGCCTGATGTCCATCCGCCGCAAGCACGCCGCCGCCAAGCCGCTGAAGGGCGTGCGGGTGACCGGCAGCCTGCACATGACCATCCAGACCGCCGTGCTGATCGAGACGCTGAAGGACATCGGCGCCGACGTGCGCTGGGCCTCGTGCAACATCTTCTCCACCCAGGACCATGCCGCGGCCGCCATCGCCGCCAGCGACACGCCGGTGTTCGCCTGGAAGGGCGAGACGCTGGAGGAATACTGGGACTGCACGCTCGACGCGCTGACCTTCACCCTGGCCGACGGCACCCTGACCGGTCCGGAGTTGGTGGTGGACGACGGCGGCGACGTGACCCTGCTGATCCACAAGGGCTACGAACTGGAAAACGGCAGCGACTGGGTGAACACCGCTTCCGGCAACCACGAGGAGCAGGTCATCAAGAACCTGCTCAAACGCGTGGCCGCGGAGCGCCCGGGCTACTGGACCCGCGTGGTCAAGGACTGGAAGGGCGTCTCCGAGGAGACCACCACCGGCGTGCACCGCCTGTACCAGCTCGCCGAGGCCGGCACGCTGCTGGTGCCGGCGATCAACGTCAACGACTCGGTCACCAAGTCCAAGTTCGACAACCTGTACGGCTGCCGCGAGTCGCTGGCCGACGGCCTGAAGCGCGCGATGGACGTGATGCTGGCCGGCAAGGTGGCCGTGGTCTGCGGCTATGGCGACGTGGGCAAGGGTTCGGCGCACTCGCTGCGCGCCTACGGCGCCCGCGTGATCGTCACCGAGATCGACCCGATCTGCGCACTGCAGGCGGCGATGGAAGGCTTCGAAGTCAACACGGTCGAGGACACCCTGGGCCAGGCCGACATCTACGTCACCACCACCGGCAACAAGGACATCATCACCCTCGACCACATGAAGGCGATGAAGGACCAGGCCATCGTCTGCAACATCGGCCACTTCGACAACGAGATCCAGGTCGATGCGCTGTACGCCTCGGGCGCGGTGAAGACCAACATCAAGCCGCAGGTGGACAAGTTCACCTTCGGCAACGGCAACAGCATCTTCCTGCTGGCCGAAGGCCGCCTGGTCAACCTGGGCTGCGCCACCGGCCACCCCAGCTTCGTGATGTCCAACAGCTTCTCCAACCAGACGCTGGCGCAGATCGACCTGTGGCAGAACAAGGACGCCTACGAGAAGACCGTCTACCGCCTGCCCAAGCACCTGGACGAGGAAGTCGCGCGCCTGCACCTGGAGAAGATCGGCGTGAAGCTGACCAGGCTGACCCAGGACCAGGCCGACTACCTGGGCGTGCCGGTGGAAGGCCCGTACAAGCCGGACCACTACCGCTACTGAGTACGGCATACGTACACGGCCGCAATGCTCCACGGAACGGGCGCCGGAAGGCGCCCGTTTCCGTTGCGGCCACTGCGCATGCTTCCATCCATGCGAAGAAGCGGGCGCGCGAGGCAGGAACTGTCTCCACAAGCAGCGCACCGTTTCTCCTGCTCTCCGGCGAAGCGCCGCCGGCCCGCACTGTCGTCACGCCGGAAGCGCTGGCATCATCGCCGCACCGGCGATACCGCCTTCCCTGTGGCGACCCGCATGCGCCCCGGCTCCCGCTTCGTCCTGCCGATTGCCCTGGCCTTCGCCGCATGCATCGCCGTGCCCGCCGTGCGGGCGCAGCCGGCGGCGCAAGTGCCGCTGGAATACCTGCCGGCGCTGGCCGGCGAATATTTCCCGCTGCGCGCCGCCGCCAACGGCCGCGACTACCACGTCTACGTGCGGCTGCCCGAAGGCTATGCCGCCGATCCGCAGCGGCGCTATCCGGTGGTCTACGTGCTGGACGGCGACAGCCTGTTCCCGCTGCTGGCGCCGACCCACCTGTTCCTGCACTACGACGAGAAGCTGCCCGAGGCGGTGATCGTCGGCATCGCCTACGGCAGCTTCGATCCCGCCATCAACCGGCGCCACGTCGATTTCTCCGCGCCGGGCGGGGACACGCCGGCGGGCGAAGGCGGCGCGCCGGAATTCCTGGCGTTCCTGCGCGACGGGCTGTTGCCGGAGACCGAGCGGCGCTACCGGATCAATCCGCAGCGCCGCGTGCTGCTGGGACAGTCGCGGGCGGGCTACTTCGTCCTGTGGTCGGCCCTGCAGGCGCCGGACCTGTTCTGGGGCCGCATCGCCAGCAATCCCGCGTTCACCCGTAACCGCGACGCGCTGTACCGCGCGCCGTCCGCGCCGGCGCGCACGCAGCCCCGCCTGGCGATCGCCAGCGGCGCGCGCGATGCCGAATTCCGCGTGCGCAATGCCAGCGAATGGACTGCGTTCTGGGACGCGCGCGACGACCGGCCCTGGGAACTGCGCCTGATCGGCCTGCCGCAGGGCACGCACGCGGCCGGCATCGGCGAAGCCTACCGGCAGGCGATGGCGTGGCTGTTCCGCGAGGAGATCGCGCGCGCGCAGGCCGCCGCGGCGGAATGACGGCAAGCGCCGCTACGGGCGCCAGTTCGCATGCCGTTCCCAGAATTCGACGCTGCGGCGGTAGGCGTCGCGGTCCAGCGGCACGCCCGAGCCGCCCTCCTCCACCCCCAGCGCATTGCGCATCATCGTGACCGGCGCCATCGGGATCTCCTCGGGCTCGGCGGTGTAGAGGCAGCCGACCACGCCCCAGTCCGCGTCGATCGGCGCGCCCTCCTTCGCCATCTGCTCGCGGCTGTAGAGGATCGCCACCAGGTAGTCCGCCACCGGCGGCTCGACGCCCTCGAACCAGCGCACCAGCACCGGCAATTCCTCGCGGCTGCGCGCCTCGTAGGCCGAGCGCAGCAGGTGGCGGTTCTGCGCGGTGACGGGCACGGTCAGGCAACAGGTGCTCGTCCAGTTGCGGTGCACGTGCAGGCGGCAGAACGGCGCATAGCCGGGGAGCACCTTCAGCGGCGCCTCCTCGTTGAGCCGCCGCTCGAACGCCTCCGGCGTGCAGTCGCGGAGGGTGTTCCCGCGAGGCTCGCGCGGGAACAGGCGGGTACGTGCGAAGGGCGTCAGGACGATGGACATGCGGCCAGCGACGAAGGGCAAGGGCGACAGGGTAGCGCCGGCCGCCGCGGAAAGGCAGCCGCATAAATATATCCATCGCGATAAAGAGATATACTGCCACCTGATTCCATCGGCCGCCGCCCATGTCCTCACTCAGCTTCGAGTTCTATCCGCCCAAGACCGACGAACAGCGCGCCCAGCTCGACCGCACCGCGGACAAGCTGAAGGCGTACGCGCCGGACTACGCCTCGTGCACCTTCGGCGCCGGCGGCTCCACCCTCAGCTACACCTCCGAGACCGTGCGGCACCTGCGCCAGCACCACGGCTTCGACGCCGTGCCGCACCTGTCCTGCGTCGGCGGCAGCCGCGAGGAGATCCGCGAACTGCTGCGCCTGTACCGCGCGCTGGGCTGCAGGCGCATCGTCGCCCTGCGCGGCGACCTGCCCTCGGGCATGGGCTTCCCGGGCGACCTGCGCTACGCCTCCGAGCTGATCGAATTCATCCGCGCCGAGCACGGCGACAGCTTCCACATCGAAGTGGGCGCCTACCCGGAGACGCACCCGCAGGCCGAGGACGCGCTGGCCGACCTGCGCCACTTCAAGGCCAAGGTCGACGCCGGCGCCGACGGCGCGATCACCCAGTACTTCTACAACCCCGACGCGTATTTCCACTTCGTCGACGCCGCGCGCAAGCTGGGCGTGGAAATCCCGATCGTCCCGGGCATCATGCCGATCTCCAACTTCGCCCAGTTGCGGAGGTTCTCCGAAGCCTGCGGCGCGGAGATCCCGCGCTGGATCCTCAAGCGCATGCAGGCGCTGGGCGACGACGCCGAAGCCATCCGCGACTTCGGCGCCGACGTGGTGGCCAGCCTGTGCGAACGGCTGCTGGCCGGCGGCGCGCCGTCGCTGCACTTCTACACGCTCAACCTGGCCCGCCCCACCCAGATGGTGCTGTCGCGGCTGGGCCGGCAGCAGGGCTGACGCGGCGGCCGCGCGGCATCGCCGCCGCCACGCGCCTGATTGTCATGAACGCAGCGCACGGAACGCGCATGCACGGCATGACGCCCGCCTGCCCGCGCGGGTAGTCTGCCCGCATGCGATGCCTGCCCTTCCTGCTTTTGTGCTGCCTGGTGCCGGCCGGCGCCTGGCTGCCCGCGCCGCCCGCGCGCGCACAGCCGGTGCAGCGCTGCACTTCGATGAACGGCGACACGGTCTACACCGACAAGCGCTGCGAGGACATCGGCGCGATGGACCGCCTGCCCGCCGGCAACGCCGCCATGCCCGCCGCGGCCGGCGCGCTGTACCGCGGTGGCTGTTCGCGCACACTCAGCGACCTGGTGATGCAGGTCTCGTCGGCCATCGACGCGGGGGACGTGAACCGCCTGGCCGGGGTCTACCAATGGGCCGGCGTGTCCGATGCGGCCGCCAACCGCGTCCTCGACCGGCTGGAGGCGGTGGTGAACCGCCCGCTGGTCGACATCGTGCCGATCCACCCCGCCCCGGCGCCGATCCTGGACGAGGCCGGGCACGTCGTCGACGCGAACGCCGACGGCTACTACCCGCAGACGCAACGCACACGGCCGGTGGGCCTGCGCGTGGTGCAGACGCTGCGCAACAGCGCGACGCCCTCGGAAACGGTGTTCGGCCTGCGCCGCGCCTACAACTGCTTCTGGATCACGCTGTGAAGCGGAGCGCTCAGCCTTCGGCGGCGTCCTTCGGCGGCGAGAACCGCAGCGTCGCCACGACGCCCCTGGATTCGCCCGGACGCACGCCCACCTGCCAGCCGTAGAGCGCGCACAGGCGGCTGACGATGGACAGGCCGATGCCGCCACCCTGCGAATGGCCGGCGTGGGTGCCGCGATAGCCGCGCTCGAACAGCCGCGCCGCGTCCTCCTTGCTGAGCCCGGGTCCGGAATCGATCACTTCCACCGCATCGGGCAGCAGGTGTACCACCACTTCGCCTTCCTTGGTGTACTTGACCGCGTTGCCGATGAGATTACCTAGCGCCACGGACAGCGCGGCCTCGGGGGAATCCACCTTCGCGCCCTCCTCACCCTCCATGCGCAGCGTCAGTGGCTTGGCGCCCAGCGTTGCGCGATGCGCTTCCAGCAACTGGTCCACCACCCGCGCCACGTCGGTGTTGCCGTGGCCGCGCTCGTTGCGCGACAGCAGCAACAGCGCGCTGATCAGGTCGGTGCACTGCTGCTCCGAGCGCTGGATGCGCTGCAGGCGGGTGCGCGTCTTCTCGTCCAGGTCCGGACGCGACAGCAGCAGTTCCACCGCACCCTTGATGACGGCCAGCGGCGTGCGCAGTTCGTGGCTGACGTCGGCATTGAATTCACGGTCGCGCTGGACGACCTCGGTCAGGCGTTCGGCATAGTCGTCGAGCGCCTTGGCGAGCTCGCCGACTTCATCTTCGGGGAAGTGCGGTGCGAGCGGCTTGGGATTGCTGCTGCCGCGGTAGGCGCGCAGGCGCGCGGCGAGTTCGGACACCGGGCTCATGACACGGGAGGCGGACCACCAGCCAATCAAGTAGGCCAAGCCAGTGAATGCCACGACGGCCGTGATCAGAATCCATTTCACTTCATTGCGCATTTCGGCCGTAGCCGTCATGTCCTGCGCCAGGAAGAACCAGTACTGCGGATCCTTGCGAACGACCAGTCGATAGACAAAGGGCTTGCCTTCCTCTTCGCCGTTCATGTTGTAAACACCGGTCCCCAACTCGGCCCAATCAGGGGGAACGTTGGCGACTTTGTCTTGGCCGTAAACGATGGCGCGGACGTTGGTCAGCGGCGCCCAATAGGCGGACTTATCTTGGTAGAAGCGCTCCGCGTATTCGTCCACATTGCGCTTCATGACCTTACTGACCGTCTGCTCCTCCACCTTCGCTCCCATGTAGACGGCGGCGAAGGCGAACAACGCGGTCAGCGTAAAGCCCACCAGCACGAACGACAGGATGATGCGTGTCCGCAGCCGCCGCCGGAAGCGGCGGTGGCGGCGGGGTTTCGACGATTCAGGTGCTGGCATCGGGCGCGGCGATGCGGTATCCGATCCCGTGGCGGGTCTGGATGAAGGGCGTGTCGAATGGCTTGTCGACGACGGCGCGCAGGCCGTGGATGTGCACGCGCAGCGAATCCGAGTCGGGCAGTTCCTCGCCCCAGACGCGGGTCTCCAGTTCCTGGCGCGTCACCACGGCGGGCGACGCCTCCATCAGCGCCTGCAGGATCTTCAGCGCGGTGGGGTTGAGCTGCAGCAGCCGGCCCTGGCGGCGCACTTCCAGCGTGTCCAGGTTGTATTCCAGGTCGCCGACTTCCAGCACCCGGGTCTGCACGCCCTTGCCGCGGCGCGCCAGCGCGTTGAGGCGCACTTCGACTTCCTGCAGCGCGAACGGCTTGATCAGGTAGTCGTCGGCGCCGGAGTCGAAGCCGGCCAGCTTGTTGTCCAGCGAATCGCGCGCCGTGAGCATCAGCACCGGCGTCTGCTTGCGCGCCTCGTTGCGCAGCTTGCGGCAGACCTCCAGGCCGTCCATGCCCGGCAGGTTGAGGTCCAGCACGATGGCGTCGAACTCGTGCACGACCGCCAGGTGCAGGCCGGTCACGCCGTCGGCCGCGAAGTCCACCGTGTGCCCGCGCTCTTCCAGGTAATCGCCCAGGTTGGCGGCGATGTCGCTGTTGTCCTCGATGACCAGGATGCGCACCTAGCTCAGCTCCCCTTGTTGTACGTGCCGGACGGATTGCGGCGCAGCGCCTCCTGGGCCTCCTGCGCGTCGCGGCGGCGCTCGGCCACCGTCTTGCACTGCGTGGTGGTGCGCAGCGAGCCGATGGTGGCCTCGCGGCGGCAGACCAGGCGGCTGTCGGCCGCGGCCTGCGAGAGGATCTGGTTGACCAGGTTCTGCTCGTTGACGAGCTGGGTCTTCTGTTCCTGGTTCAGGTTGCCGTTGTTCTGGTTGATGATCGCGGCCAATCGGGCCAGCGATTCCTTCACCTTGGCGCGGTCGGCGGCGCTGATCTCCGCATAGGTCTCGCCGTCGTCAAGATGCCGCTGGATCTGGTCGACCTGCTCGGACAGCGGCTTGCCCAGGTCGAGCGCCTGCGGTTTGTCGGACTTGTTGCGCGGCGCGGCCTGCGCGGCAGCCGCGAAGGCGACCAGCAGCACGGCGGCGAAGAGGGAACGGCGCATCATGCGGATATTCCAATGTGAGGGAAGTGATCGAATGTAGCCAGCGCCGCAAGCGGCAGCAAGTGCGGTCGGCCATGCAGACAAAACAAGGCCCAAGCGGGTGGTCGCCCGCCTGGGCCAAAGTGATGCCCCGATTACCGTAATCCTGTGCTTTCCAGATGTATCCACCGGAGGAACGCAGAGCTGCGGTCCGACAAAGGCTACGGGGCGTTTGATTAAACACCCGTTAAAAACCACGTTAATTTCACGTGAAAAACAGGGTTCGGTCACGTCCGGGCCACCGGGCCGCCCCGTTCAGCATTTTGAACGAGCGATTCGACGATGCGCCCGGCCACGTCGGTGCCGCAGACGGCCTCGATGCCCTCCAGCCCTGGCGTGGAATTGACCTCCAGCACCAGCGGGCCGCGCCGCGAACGGATCAGGTCCACGCCGGCCAGGCCTAGCCCCAGCACGCGCGCCGCGCGCACCGCCACCGCCTGCTCCTCTTCGGTCGCGGCCACATACTGCGCGGTGCCGCCGCGGTGCAGGTTGGAGCGGAAGTCGCCCTCCGGCGCCTGCCGGCGCATCGAGGCCACCACTTCGTCGCCGACCACGAAGCAGCGCAGGTCGGCGCCCTCGGCCTCGCCGATGAACTCCTGCACCACGAAGCTGGCGTACAGGCCGCGCAGGGCTTCCACCACGCTGCGCGAGGCGGAGGGCTTCTCGGTCAGCATCACGCCCGCGCCCTGGGCGCCCTCGTTGAGCTTGATCACGTGCGGCGGCGGGCCGAGCATCGACAGCAGGTCCTGGGTGTCGTCCGGGTTGTCGCCGAACACCGTCACCGGCAGGTCGATGCCCTGCGCCGCCAGCAACTGGTGCGCGCGCAGCTTGTCGCGCGCGCGCAGGATGGCGTCGGACGAATTGGGCGTGTACGTGCCCATCAGCTCGAACTGGCGCAGCACGGCGGTGCCGTAGCGGGTGATGGACGCGCCGATGCGCGGGATCACCGCGTCGTAGCCGGCCAGCGACCGGCCCTTGTAGTGCAGGTTGAACCCGGTCGATGCGATGCGCATGTAGCAGCGCAGCGGGTCCAGCACGCGCACGGTGTGCCCACGCAGGCGCGCGGCCTCCACCAGCCGCCGGGTCGAATACAGCTTGCTGTTGCGCGACAGGATGGCGAGCTTCATAGCGATGCGCCGGGGATGGCCGGCCACAGCATGCCACGCCGGCGGTGCCGGGCAGCAGGTCGTGGAGAGGGGAAGGGAGTGGAGCGGGTGATGGGAATCGAACCCACGCTAGCAGCTTGGGAAGCTGCAGTTCT
>ERZ761602.5313-NODE-5313-length-15404-cov-4.057984_pt1 | contig 15404 bp, 14 predicted proteins | sample MGYA00512165_ERZ761602 | MGnify/ENA primary metagenome ERZ761602 (study PRJEB28899, sample SAMN02445085) | bioreactor sludge metagenome | biome: EBPR sludge; isolation source: Thorneside wastewater treatment plant | place: Australia: Brisbane, Thorneside...
TCTTCGCGTCGGACAGGGCGACAGCCATCTCATCGGCGGCCGGCTGCATCAGCGCGCAATGGAACGGCGCCGAGACGTTGAGCTTCATCGCGCGGCGGATGCCCTTCTCGGGCGCGAGCTTGATCGCGCGGTCGATGGCGGTGGCGTGGCCGGACAGCACCACCTGGCCGCCGCCATTGTCGTTGGCCGGCGTGCACACTTCCGTTTCGCCCTCGGGCGTCGGCGCCGCCGCTTTCGCCAATTCCTGCGCCTGCGGCAATTCGGCGCCGAGCAGCGCGCACATGGCGCCCTTTCCCACCGGCACCGCCTCCTGCATCGCGCGCCCGCGCGTCTTCAGGAGCCGCGCTGCGTCGGCGACCGAGAACGCGCCCGCCGCGGCCAGCGCGGAGTATTCGCCGAGCGAATGGCCCGCGACCACTTTCGCCGCCTTGCGCAAATCCATCTTGCCCTCGGCCTCGAGCACGCGCACGACCGCGAGGCTCACCGCCATCAGCGCCGGCTGCGCGTTTTCGGTCAGCGTGAGCTGGTCGAGCGGCCCCTCGAACATCAGCTTCGAGAGCTTCTGCGCGAGCGCGTCGTCGACCTCCTCGAACAGATGCCGCGCCGGCGCAAAAGCGGCGGCCAGCTCGCGGCCCATGCCGACGGCCTGGCTCCCCTGGCCGGGGAAGACGAAAGCGCGCACGGGCATGGCAACTCCTTGAGGCGAACCGGGATTCGACGGAGCGCCCACTGATACAAGATGCGCCGGTGCGGTCAAGCGGCGCTGCCCCGAGTTTGACACACCGCAATGCGACGGAAAGGGCCGCCCGGTACGTTATCGGCCATGAGGACACTGCCCCACCGGAGGTCATGAAATGCCCACGCGTCTCGTCCGCCGCGCCAGCTTGACGGCGCTGGTGTTCGCCGCCCTGTCGGCGCCCGCCTTCGCCCAGACCACGCCCCCCGGCCCGCCCGGCGATCAGGGCCATCGCATGGAACGCGATCGCGGCCATCGCATGCATCACGGCGACGAGCATCACGGCCGCATGCACATGCACCGCCGCATGGAGATGCGCGGCGGCTTCGGCGGCATGCCGGCGATGCTCGGCATCGTGCCGCTGCGGCCCGGCCAGGAATTCCGGTTCAACGAAGGCCGCCTCGCCTTCCTGAAGGCCGAGCTCAAGATCACCGAATCCCAGACGAAAGCCTGGGACGCGTTCGCCGCCGCGCTGCGCGAGAACGTCGCCAAGCTGACCGAGGCCTACAAGGCGCCCGACCGCGAGGCGATGCAGAAGATGAACCCAGCCGAGCGCCTCGCCTGGTTCGAGAAGGCGGTGACCGCGCGCGCCGACGCCGTCAAGCGCGCCCGCGCCACGATGGAGCCGCTCTACGCTTCGCTCAGCGGCGACCAGAAGAAGATGTTCGACCGCTTCGTTCCGACCGGCGCCATGGGCGACGACCGCATGGCCGACCGCCGCGAGCGGATGCGCGAGCGCATGGAGCGCCGCATGGAGCATCGCGGCCATCCGCCCGGCCAGCCCCCGCAGCCCGGCCAGCCGCGCCAGCAGTAGACGCGCAAGCCGCGCACGGCCGACACGAGCAGACCCTCCCCCGCTCGCCGCGGGGGAGGGTTTTCGTTTGCGCGCTTCCCGCATGCGCGGTGCGGGCGTAGTCTTCCCCGACAACGGCGCACTCTTTGGAGCGCCGGCGCACAACTCAGGGAGAACGCCCGTGCCCCATCGCCTTTCCGCCGGCGGCCTGGCCGCCGCTTGCGCGCTCGCCGCCGCCGCGCTCACGGCGCCCGCGCTCGCGCAGAACGGCTACAGCTTCCTCGATGCCGGCAGCTCCGCGATCGACTACCGCGTGGCGACGGTGGCGGCCCAGCGCGCCTGCCACGACCTCCGCCGCCTCGCCGGCGGGCAGCTCACGATCGTCAAGGCCGACGCGGTGGCGGCCGCCGGCAACGTGCCGGCCTTCTGCCGCATCACCGGCGTGATCGCGCCCGAGATCCAGTTCGAGGTCGCACTGCCGCTCGCGTGGAACCGGCGCATCTACATGCGCGGCAATGGCGGCTTCGCCGGCGAGAACCTGGAGGCGCCGCCGCGCGTGGCGCAGCGCAACGCGGCGCTCGCGCACGGCTTCGTCGCGGTGCAGACGAACCCCGGCCACGACGACGCCACCGAGCCGCTCGCGAGCTTCGCGCAGAACAACCTGCAGAAGACGATCGACTACGCGTTCCGTGCGGTGCACGAGACGATCGGAACCGCGAAGCGCCTGACCCGCGCGTTCTACGACCGGCCCGCCGCGTTCTCCTATTGGGACGGCTGCTCGACCGGCGGGCGCCAGGGCCTGATGTCGGCGCAGCGCTATCCCGGCGATTTCGACGGCATCGTCGCCGGCGCGCCGGTGCTGAACTTCTCCGGCACGATGATTCAGTTCCTGTGGAACATGAAGGCGCTGGCCAAGACGCCGATCTCGTACGCGAAGATCGAGCGCGTCGCCGACGCGGTCTACAAGAAGTGCGACGCGCTCGACGGCGCCGCCGACGGCCTGATCGACGATCCGCGCAAGTGCAATTTCGATCCCGAGGCCGACCTGCCGAAGTGCAGCGGCGCCGACGGCGCCGATTGCTTCACCGCCGGCGAGATCGAGACGATCAAGGCGATCCAGGGCGGCGTCGTCAGCAACGGCAAGCCGTATTTCCCCGGCGCTCCGGTGGGCGCGGAGAAGGCGGGCGCGGTGGCACGCTCGAATCCGCCGGTGCGCGCGAGCGGCTGGAACTTCTGGCTGCTCTCCGAACGGGGCCCTACCCGCCAGTTCCAGTACGGCGAGACGTTCTTCCGCTACATGGGCTTCGGCAAGGCGAACCCGGCCTACGACTGGCGGACCTTCGACTTCGACAAGGATCCGGCCAAGACCGCCGCGATCAGCGCACTGCTCGACGCGACCAACCCCGATCTTTCCGCGTTCAAGGCGCGCGGCGGCAAGATCGTCATGTATTTCGGCCTCGCGGACACGGCGCTGACGCCGTACATGGGCATCGACTACTACGAGCAGGTCCGGAAGACCGTCCCGCAGACGGCGGATTTCATGCGCCTGTTCCTGGTGCCCGGCATGTTCCATTGCCTTGGCGGCATCGGCGTCGACCGCATCGACGCGCTGACGCCGCTGATCAACTGGGTGGAGGGCGGCAAGGCCCCGGCGAGCATTCCGGGCGCGCGCATGGAGGGCGGCAAGGTCACGCGCACGCGCCCGCTCTGCCCCTATCCGCAGACCGCGCGCTACGGCGGCACCGGCAGCCTCGACGACGCGAAGAACTTCGCCTGCCGCGATCCCTAGGCCGCGGCCTTGGGCGCGTGGCCGCGCGGCCCGTTTTGCGCTAGAGTTGCGATCGGGACCGGCAGCGCGTGTAGCGATGGAGCGGGCACGAGCGAAAGGCGGACGGATCGGGCGGCGGCGAAGCGCGTTCGCGGCGCTTGCCGTCATCGCACTGCTGCTGCAGGCGTTGGCGCCGCTGTCGATCCTGCCGCCGAGCGGCCACGCCGTGCATTTCGCGCACGCGCATCACGGGCACGGCGAGCATCATCACGGCCAGCAAGCGGACGCGCAGCCCTCGGAAGCGCCGTCGTGTCCGGTCTGCTACGCGCTCCTGGCCGCCGGGCAAACGCTCGCGGCGAGCGCGCCGGTTCTCACGGAAAGCGCCTTCGTCTATGCGCCGCCGCCGCCGCCCGCCGCGGTCGAAGCGCCGCCGGCGCCGTCGCTGCCGCGCGCGCGGGCCAGGGCGCCGCCGCCTCGCGCTTAGCCGGCGTCTGACTTCCCGTGCCGCTCCGCGCCGGAGCGGCGATCGCGCACACTTTCCGGAGAACACACCATGTCTCGCCGATTCGTCGGCGCGGCCGCCGCTTGCATGGCGGCCGCGCTCGCTCAGCCCGCCTCCGCCCATGTCACGCTCGATCCGCCGCAGGCCGCGGCCGACAGCTACTTCAAGGTCAACGTCCGCGTTCCGCACGGCTGTGATGGGACGGCCACGTTGCGCGTCCGCGTCCGCATTCCCGAGGGCGTCACCGGCATAAAGCCGCAGCCCAAGCCCGGCTGGGAGCTTTCGACGGTCAAGGCGAAGCTCAATCCGCCGGTCAAGGACGGCCATGGCCGAGAGGTGACCGAGATCGTGACCGAGGTCGTCTGGAGCGGCGGCAAGCTGCTCGACGAGCATTTCGACGAATTCGGCATCCAGATGAAGCTGCCCGACAAGCCGAACACGGTGCTCTATTTCCCGGCCGTCCAGGAATGCGAGAAGGGCGTGCATCGTTGGATCGAGATTCCCGAGCCCGGCAAGAGCTGGGGCGATTACAAGTCGCCCGCGCCGATGCTGAAGCTCGGCCCCAAGGCCGGCGGGCACTGAGGCCGCGCTTGCGTCCATCCCAAGCGCTTGTCGTCCCCGCGAAAGCGGGAACCCGAACGCTTGCCGCCGGCGGGCGCCGCAGCGCATGCGCGCTGCGGCGCTCGCGCAGGGGCGGCGCGGTTTGGCCTTTGCGGGCGTGGCTGGGCCTGGCGTTCGCGGCCGTCCTCGCGATCGCGGCAAGCGGAGCGGCACGCGCGCACGCTGTGCTGCTCGGCTCCGATCCGCCGCACGGCGCGGCTCTCGCGCAGGCGCCGCATCACCTCGTGCTGCGCTTCAACGAGCCGGTGACGCCGCTCTTGGTGCGGCTCCTCGATGCGGCGGGGCGCGAACGCGCCTTGCCGCGGCCCGCGCACGCGATCGACCGCGACGTGCATGCGCCTCTGCCGCCCGATCTCGGACCGGGCACCTATGTCGCCAGCTATCGCGTGGTTTCCGCCGACGGCCATCCGATCGCCGGCGCGATCGTGTTCGCGATCGGCGGCGCGCCCGACGATGCGCCCGCAGCCGCGAACGACGCGAGCCCGGCCTGGCGCCTCGCCGCGATCGTGAATCGCGCGGTGCATCTCGTCTGCCTGTTCCTCGCCGCCGGCGGTTTGCTGTTTGCGGCGATCGTCGCGCGCGGCGCGCCGCCTAGCGCGCGGCGGACGGCCTTCGCGGCGGTTGCCGCGGCAACCGGCTTGCTCGGGATCGCGCTGCATGGCGCGGCGGTGGCCGGCGGATTGGACGCGGCGAGCGCCGCCTTCTGGCGCGCGGCACTCGCGACGCCGCAGGCGACGAGCGCGCTCGCGAGCCTCGGCGGGCTGGCGCTTGCATTCGTCGCCGCGCCGCGGATCGGCGGCGCCGCCGGCGCCGCTCTCGCCGCCGGGGGCGCCCTGTTCGCACTGGCCGCGGCCGGCGCTACCGGCCACAGCGCGGCAGCCGGCTGGCCGTGGTGGCTCGTGGGCGCCCTGCACGTCGCCATGGCCGGCTTCTGGCTCGGGTCGCTGCCGCCGCTCTGGCGCGCGCTGCGCGCCGCGCCGGAAGAGACCGTCGCGGCGCTGCGGCGCTTCTCGCAGATCGCGGTGCCGGCGGTCATCGTCCTGGCCCTGGCCGGTACGGGTCTCGCGCTGCAGCGCATGGGCGGACCCGGCGATCTCGTGGCGACGGATTACGGCCGGCTCGTGGTCGCGAAACTCGTCGGCGCGGCGCTGCTCGTCGCCATCGCCGCGCGCAACAAACTCGTGCTGACGCCGGCGCTCGCGCGCTGCGGCGGTGCGCAGCGGCTCCGCAGCGCGATCGCACTCGAAGCGGTGCTGATGTCGAGCGTGGTCGCGCTCGCGGCTGTGCTCGCGCACAGCGATCCGCACGCCGGCCACGCGCACCACGATCACCGCCACGGCGCCGCTTCCGCCGGCGCCGCGCTGCGGCTCGAAGCCGGCGAACGCGTCGCGGCCGTCGAAATCTACCCGGCGAGGGCGGGCCGCAACGCGCTCACCGTGTCGTTCGCGAAGCGCAGCGGCGAGGCGCTCGCCCCGCTCGAAGCGACGCTCGAGCTTGCGCTGCCCGGCGCGGGGATCGAGGGCCTGACGGTGAGGCTGACGCCGCTCGCGCCCGGGAGATTCGCGGCCGATCTCGCCGAGATCGCGCTGCCGGGCCGCTGGCACATGCGCATCGATGCGCTGATCTCCGATTTCGAGAAGGTGATTTTCCGCGGCGAGGTCGACATCCGCTGACCAGGTTCACCCGGGGCACGGCGCGCCGCCGGCGCGCCACGTGCGCATGAGGTCGAGAAACTCGTCGCGCGCAAGCGGCGGCTTGGTGCGGATGCCGCCCGGCGACCACGCCCAGGCGACGAGCGCGTCTTTCGACAGGTGCTCCACGACCTGATCGGGCGTGAGTCCGGCATTGCGCGCCGGATCCTTGAGCGCCGCGCAAACCTCCGCCGGCGCGAGGCCGTTCCACCCGGCGCGGCCCGGCGGCGGCATCCGCCAGTCCGGCGCGCCGGGCATGGCGCCGCCGGCGGTGTTCGTGGCCTTGTGGCAGGCCGTGCACGGGCGCCCGGCTTCGCCGCGGCCCTCTGGCCCGCGCTTGACGTTCGAAAGATGCGGCCGCGGCGTATTGCCTTGCTGCGGTTCCTCGCCGCGGTGGTGGCAGTTGGTGCAGCGCGGATGCTGGAAGACCGCGGCCGCGCGCAGGAATGCCGCGCGCCCCGCGTCGATCTCGGCCGGCGTTTGCGCCGATGCCGGCAATGCGCCCGCCAACGCCAATGAAGCAAATATGGCCTGCAGCGACTTCAATCTGCTTTCGCCTTTCGGGGCTTGGCCGTGACGACGGGCGCAAGCAAACCAGATTTGCCGCCCCCGCGATAGCGGGGACGGCAAGGAAAACGGCGGCGCTACGCGCGCAGCGGCAGCGACCGCACCGGCTTGTTGCGCGCCGCGGCGAGCGCATTGGCCACGGCCGGCGCGATCGGCGGCACGCCGGGCTCGCCGACGCCGGAGGGCGCCGCGGACGAGCGGACGATGTGCACCTCGACCTTCGGCATGTCCGCGATGCGCATCGGCGTGTAGTCGTGGAAGTTCGACGGCACCACCTTGCCGCCCTCGAGCGTCACCTGCTCGGCGAGCGCGGCCGAGAGGCCGAAGCCGATGCCGCCTTCCATCTGCGCGCGGATCACGTCGGGGTTCACCGCGAGGCCGCAATCGACCGCGCACACCACGCGCTCGACCTTGAAGCTGCCGTCGCCGGCGACGCTCAGCTCCGCCACCTCGGCGACGTAACTCGCGAAGGATTCGTGCACCGCGACGCCCTGGAAGCGGCCTTTCGGAATCTCCTTGCCCCAGCCGGCCTTGTCGGCGGCGAGCGCCAGCACCGCCGCGTGCCGCGGACGGCCCTTGAGCAGCCCGAGCCGGTAATCGACCGGGTCCTTGCCGGCGGCGCGCGCCAGCTCGTCGATCATCACCTCGGCCGCGAACGCCGTATGCGACGAGCCGACCGAGCGCCACCACAGCACCGGCACGCCGGCCTTGGCCGTGTGCAGCTCGACCTGGAAGTTCGGGATCGCGTAGGGAAGGTTCGACGCGCCCTCGACCGACGTTCCGTCGATGCCGTTCCTGACCATCATCGGTGCGAACGGCGTTCCGGCGAGGATCGATTGCGTGACGATGCGGTGCTGCCAGGCCGCCGGCAGGCCGTTCGCGTCGAGCGCGGCCTTGAGCCAGTGATGCGCGAGCGGCCGGTAGCGCCCGCCGCGGATGTCGTCCTCGCGCGTCCAGACGAGCCGGATCGGCGCGACGCCGCGCGCCGCCTTCGCGATCTGCACGCCCTCGACGACGTAATCCGACACCGTGTTCGCGCGGCGGCCGAAGCTCCCGCCTGCGAACACGGTGTGGATCTTCACCTGTTGCGGCTTCAGGCCGAGCACGTTCGCTGCATTCATCTGATCGACCGTCTGGAACTGATCGCCGGCCCAGATGTCGCAGCCCGACGGCGTGAGCCGCACGACGCAATCGAGCGGCTCCATCGGCGCGTGCGCGAGATAGGGGAAATCGAACCGCGCCTCGAGCGTCTTCGCGGCGCCGGCGAAGCCCGCGCCGATGTCGCCCCGCTTCCGGGCGACGTTGCCCGGCTGCTCGGCGAGAGTCCGGTACTCGGCCATCAGCTCCTTGGTGCCGCGCCGCTCGGCCTGGCTCTCGTCCCACTGGATCGCCAGCGCGTCGCGGCCCTTGATCGCCGCCCAGGTGTTCTCGGCGACGACGGCGACCCCCGTCGGAACCTGCACCACGTGCCGCACGCCCGGCACCTGGCGGGCCTTGGCGGCGTCGAAGGACTTCACCGTCGCACCGAACAGCGGCGGCCGTGCGACGACAGCCGTGAGCATGCCGGGCAGACGCACGTCCATCGCGAACTGCGCGGTGCCGTTCGTCTTGGCGGCCGTATCCACGCGCGGCAGGTCGCGCCCGATCAGCGCGAAGTCCTTCGCGTCCTTGAGCTTCACGTCGCCCGGCACCGGCAACTGGGCCGCGGCGGCGGCGAACTGTCCGAACGTGCCGCTCTTCTTGCTCTTCTCGTGCGCAAGCCTGCCGGCCGAAACGGCGATCTCGCCTTCGGGCACGCCCCAGGCTTGCGCCGCGGCCGCGACCAGCATCGCGCGCGCGGCGGCGCCGGCGCGGCGCAGCTGCTGGAACGAATTGGCGATCGCCGAGCTGCCTCCGGTGCCTTGGATCGGCCCCATCAGGAGATTGTTGTAGAGCGCGGCGTCCGCCGGGGCGGATTCGACTCGCACCTGGCTCCAGTCGGCGTCGAGCTCCTCGGCGAGGATCGTGGCGAGGCCGGTGTAGCTGCCCTGCCCCATTTCGAGATGCTTGGCGATCACCGTCACCGAATTGTCGGCGCCGATGCGCACGAACGCATTCGGCGCCGGCGCGGCGGCCGCCTGCGCGAGCGCGCGGCGCGGGGCTATGTGGAACCCGATCACGAGCGCGGCGCCCGCGGCGGCGCCCGTCTTGAGCAGCGTGCGCCGGCTGGGCGCGGAATTCCGCGGCAGGTCGTGCGGCATGGCGGACCTCAAGCGAGCGACTTGGCGGCCGCGTGGATCGCGGCGCGGATGCGCTGATAGGCGGCGCAGCGGCAGAGGTTGCCGCCCATCGCGTTGTCGATGTCATCGTCGGAGGGCTTGGCGTTTTTCTCGAGCAGCGCCGCCGCCGACATGATCTGCCCCGATTGGCAATAGCCGCATTGCGGCACGTCGAGCTTCTGCCACGCGGCCTGAACGGCCTTGGCCGGCCTGCTCGCGAGGCCCTCGATCGTCGTGACCCGCTTTCCCTTCGCGTCGGCGACCGGCAGCGAGCACGAGCGCACCGGCTCGCCGTCGACGTGCACGGTACAGGCCCCGCACTGCGCCATGCCGCAGCCGTACTTCGTGCCGGTGAGCCCGACGACGTCGCGCAGTGCCCAGAGCAGCGGCATGTCGCCGGGCACGTTCAATTGAACGGCCTTGCCGTTGAGCGTGAACGAAACCGCCATGAATACCCTCCTCGTCCGCCGGCGCTCGCGAATGGCGCCGCCCGAGCGGAAAGAGTCACGGCAAATTTTGGCGGACAAGCGGCAAATGCGCGCCGCGCGGCGCGCCGGCCACACGCCGATTTCAGTTGACAGCCGCGCGCGCCGCCGGCGTCGGCGCGCGCCCGGCGAGCGCGGCAGCCGGAATTCGCGATGCTTGCCCGCGCGCGGAGCCCGGCGCTATCGTCCGACGACGGCGCCTGCCGTATCGCGCCTTTCACACATTCCGGACCGCACCTTGGCGAAACCATCGACGCCGGCGAGGCATCGCGCGCGCATCCGCACGCGGCGCTCGCCGTTCTTCCAGCTTCTCGTGCTGGCCAATCTCACCGCGCGCCCGTTCCACGAGCGCTTCGGGCGGCGGCTGCGCATGAGCCTCTCCGAATGGCGGGTTCTGCTCGTGGTCGCGGACCGTCCCGGCATCACCGCCCAGGACCTCGCCGACTACATCGGCCTCGACAAGATGAGCGTTTCGCGCGCGGCGCGCGGCCTCGTCGCGCGCGGCCGGCTCGCGCGGCGGGCGAGCGAACGCGACCGCCGGCGCCTGCACCTCTCGCTCACCGCCGCGGGCTGGCGCGTCTACGACGAGATCGCGAGTTCGGGCATGGGGCGCGAGCGCGCCGTGTTCGGCGCGCTGCCGGCGCGCGAACGCGTCCGGTTCTTCGATCAGCTCACGCGCCTCGTCGAAAGCACGCGGAAATTGGATAGCAGGAAGCGAATCTCGTAGGGGCGGGTCCCCGACCCGCCCGTGTTTGCGCGGGTACGATGTTCGCTTAATCGCCCGGTCTCGCCGCGCACATGGTCTTTGCGGGACCACGGGCGGGTCGGAGACCCGCCCCTACAAGAGCGCCGGAGCTAAAACCCGTACAGCTCCGCTTCCCGCCCCCGAGCGTCCCCGGTGGCGGGCGCTTCGGCCCAGGCGAGGATCTGGCAGCCGTACTCGGTCTCGATGGTGGCGCGCGCGCCGGGCTCGAACACGACGAAGCCGTTCGCGTGCGAGCGCCGGCCGTTCACTGCCACGTCGCCGCCGAGCACGTACCAGTCGGTGAGGCCCTGATGTGCGATCTCGATCGCGGGCGAGTGCGGAATAATCGTGAGCGCCGCCCACCGGCGCCGGTCGCCGGTCGGCGCGTAGTCGAAGATCATGCGCCGGCCGACGCCGGCGAACGCGGTCGGCACGCAGGGCAGCGGCGCCACCGGGATGTTGATGTCGGGCAGCCGCTCGGGAAACGGATTCACGAGCCGCCCGTCCCGCGCGCCGCCCTGGATCGGGTGCGCCGCGGTGACGCCCTCGGGCGTGGCGACCGGCCCTTCGAGCCGCGCCGCGAGCAGCGCGCCGGGATAGGCCGTGGCGTCGTGCGTGGCGCCGGCGAGATTGATGCCGGCCATGCCCTCGCTGGCGCTGCCCTGATAGTCCGACAGCGAGCCGGCGAGGAAATACGACAGCGCCGTGCCGAGATGCTGGTGGAGGCCCGAGCGCGACATCGGCTCGAACGCGATGACGCCCAGATAGTGCCCGGTTTCCCGCTCGCTGCGCACCGCCTTGTCCTTGACGCCGGGGCGGCCCAGCTCGCGCCAGCGCATCTCGTCGAGCGCGTAGGCGTACACGCCGCCGGCCTTTCGCGCTGCAACGATCGCGGGAGCCGCGGGCGGGCGTTTCGTCTTGGTGACAGCCATGGGTGCGCTTGCCAATTGGTAACGATCGTTACTAGTATAGAGGCCGGTCCGCCGCGCGCGTCAAGCGCCATGCGCGGCCGGCACCGAGGGGGATCTCGTTGAGCGCACTCGCGGGCAAGACCGCCATCGTGACGGGCGCGGCCGGCGGCATCGGCGCCGCCGCGGCCCGCGCGCTCGCCGCCGCGGGGGCGCGCGTCGCGCTGCTCGACCGCGACGCGGAGCGCGTGGCCGCCGCGGCCGCCGCCATCGCCGGCGCCCGCGCCTATCCCGCCGACATCGCCGACAAGGCCGCCGTCGAACGCGTCTTCGCCGCGGTCGCGCGCGATCTGGGCGGCATCGACATTCTCGTCAACAATGCCGGCATCGAATCGGTGTGGACGATCGAGCGCATGCCCGAGGCCGACTGGGACCGCGTGCTCGACGTCAACCTCAAGGGCGCGATGCTGTGCACGCAGGCCGCGGTGCCGTCGATGAAGGCGCGCGGCGGCGGCGCCATCGTCAACGTCGCGTCGGTCGCCGGCAAGCGCATCTCGTTCAGCGGCGGCGCCAGCTACACCGCGTCCAAGGCCGGCCTGCTCGGCTTCACGCGCCACGCCGCGTTCGAGCTCGGCCTCTACCGCATCCGCGTCAACGCCGTCTGTCCCGGCCCCACGCTCACGCCGATGATCGAACGCAATCTCGACGCCGCCCAGAGGAAGGCCGTCGAGGCGATCGTTCCGCTCGGGCGTTGGGTGCTGCCCGAGGACGTGGCTACCGCGATCGTGTTCCTGGCCGGCGACGGCGCCGCCATGTGCACGGGCACCTCGATCGACGTCGACGGCGGCGTGCTGGTCTCGAACGGCAGCCCCTATCGGGAGTATTTCGCCCGCCGCCGCTGACGGGCGCTCGCGCACGACCGAACAACGAGGAGGAACGACCGATGAAACGCATGCTCGCTTTGCTGACCGCGGCGCTGGCGCTGGCGCCCGCCGCCCGCGCCGAGACGACGTTGCGGATGGCCTATGTGGCGCCGCCGCCGGTGTGGGGCCCGATCGCCGACCGCTTCGCGCAGCACGTCGCGGAGAAGACCAAGGGCGAGATCAAGATCCAGTCGATGGGCGGCGGGCAGCTCGGCAACCTGCCGCAGAACTATGCCGGCATGAAGACCGGCCAGATCGACATGATGCTCGCCGACACCGGCACGCTCTCGCTCGCGCGCGGCGGCAAGGACTTCAACGCGCTGTTCGCGCCCTACGTGTTCCGCGACCACGCGCACTTCAGGGCGTTCATGGCCTCGCAGACCTTCCGCGACATGCTGGCCGGCGCCGAGAAGGAAGGCGGCTTCCACTATGTCGGCTACGTCTCCGACCGCACGCCGCGCCAGCTCACGACCGCCAAGACGAAGGTCGCGAGCCCGGCCGATATGAAGGGCCTCAAGGTGCGCGTGCCCGAGACGCCGACGATCCTCGCGGTGTTCAAGGCCTGGGGCGCCTCGCCGACGCCGGTGGCCGCGGCCGAGCTCTATCTCGCGATGAAGCAGGGCATCGTCGACGGCCAGGACAACGGCTTCGACGCCATCGCCGGCGCCAAGTATTACGAAGTGCAGAAATACGCGATGCGCATCGACTACATCCAGTCGGGCCTCATGGTGCTGATGGCCGCCGACAAGTGGGCGAAGCTCGCGCCGGCGCAGCAGAAGGCGATGGGCGAAGCGGCCGCCGAGACCGAGGCGTGGGCCAGCAAGATGACGTGGGACGTGGCCGCGAAATCGATCGCGCTGCTCAAGGAGAAGGGCATGGAGATCGTCGAGCCCGATCTGGCGCCGTTCAAGAAGGCCGCGGCCGAGGCCCTCGCGCAGCTCGACGGCCAGCTCTGGACCAAGGGCACGCTCGAGAAGATCCAGGCGGTGAAATAGCTCGGACCCGCGATTCCGTCATCCTGAGGCCGCCCTTGCGGCCGAAGGATCTCCGGGCAAGGAGAGTCTGCGTCGAGAGATCCTTCGCTTCGCTCAGGATGACGCTGTCGGTGCCACTCGCACCATGCTGAAACTCCTCGACCGCGCCGTGGCGGCGCTGATCGGCCTGATCGCCGCCGGGCTGCTCGTCACGGCGTTCGGGCAGGTGATCGCGCGCTACCTGTTCAACCGCCCGTTCACCTGGGTGCTGGAGCTCGACGTGGTGCTGCTGGTGTGGCTCACGATGCTCTCCGGCTACGTCGGCGTGCGCCGCAACCTGCACATGGCGGTGGACTTCGTCGTGGCGAAGTGGCCGCCGGGCGCGCGCCGCGCGGCGGCGCTGGGCAGCCTGCTACTGTCGGCCGGCTTCACCGCCGTGCTGCTGTGGGCGAGCTTCCCGGTCATCGACGCGATGGAGGGCATGGAATTCGTGGCCCTCGGCGCGGCGCAGAACTGGATGTACTGGTCGCTGCCCGCGGGCGCCGGGCTGATGCTCGTCGCATTCGCCGCCGAGCTGTGGCGGCGCGCGCGCGGCAGCGACGCGGACGGCGGCACGCCGCCATGACCGGCCAGCTGCTCCAGCTCGCGCTGCTGCTCGGCGCGTTCCTCGCGTTCATGGCGCTCGGCATCCCCGTCGTGTTCGCGATGGGGCTTTCGTCGCTGGTGTTCATCCTCGCCGCCGGCGGCTCGGTGCCGCTCAACGTGCTCGCGACGTCGATGATCCAGGGCATCGACAGCTTCGCGTTCCTCGCGATCCCGTTCTTTTTCCTGGCCGGCGACCTCATGAACACGGGCGGCATCACGCGCCGCCTGCTCGCCTTCGCGGCCGCGCTGGTCGGCCACATCCGCGGCGGGCTCTCGCACGTCGCGATCCTCGGCACGATGGTGTTCTCGGGCGTCTCGGGCTCGGCGGTGGCCGACGCCTCGGCGATCGGCTCGGCGATGATCCCGGCGATGAAGAAGGAGAACTACCCGCCCGCCTATGCCGCCGCCGTCGTCGCCGCCGCGGCCACGATGGGACCGATCATCCCGCCGTCGATCGCGTTCGTGGTCTTCGCGCTGGTCACCGATGTCTCGGTCGGGCGCCTGTTCCTCGCCGGCGCGATCCCCGGCCTGCTGATGGGCGTGTATCTGCTGATCACCGCCTGGTGGATCGCGCGGCGGCGCAATTTCCCGAAAGCGAAGCGCGCGCGCGCGCGCGAGGTCGTGCGCAGCTTCGCCGACGCGCTGCTGGCGCTCGCCATGCCGGGCATCATCATCGGCGGCATCGTCGGCGGCGCGGTGACGCCGACCGAGGCCGGGGCGCTGGCCGCCGTCTATGCCGGCCTGGTCGGCCTGTTCGTCTACCGCGAGCTCAGGCCGCGCGACGTGGCGCGCATCGTCACCGAATCGGCGATCAGCTCCGGCCTCATCCTGCTGATGATCGCGGCGTCGGGCATCTTCTCGTGGCTGGTCGCCAATCTCGCGCTCGGCGAGACGCTGGTGAAGTTCTTCACCTCGCTGACCGACAGCCGCTGGGTGATGCTCGTCATCATCAACGTCTTCTTCCTGATCTGGGGCCTGGCGCTGGAGCCGGCCGTTGCCCTCATCACGCTGGTGCCGCTTCTCGTGCCGGTGGCCAAGGCCTACGGCATCGACCTCGTGCAGCTGGGCGTCGTCGTCGTGCTCAACCTGATGATCGGCCAGCTCACGCCGCCCTCGGGCGTCGTCACGTTCCTCACCGCCCAGATCGCCAACGCGCCGCTCGAGAAAGTGTTCCGCGAGGCATGGCCGTTCACGGTCGCCCTCGTCGCCGTGCTCGCGCTGGTGACCTTCGTCCCCTCGCTGGCGCTGTGGCTGCCGGACTTGCTGATGGGGAAATGAGGAGAACCCCGAAGGGGTTCCGACTCACAGCCTAGAATAGCGGCTGCGCGGCAACCCTGGGCTCCGGGACGGAACCGCTTTGCGGTTTTTCGTTCGAAACCGGTTGACCGCCCCAGCGAAAGCCGTACTCCTCCGTGTCGGCTTCACGAATTCCTCCCGGCTTTGACTCAGATCAAAGTTTCGCTGCGCTGGGCGGGCTTCCTTTGCGCGAGGAGTTCCGCCGTGCCAGACGCCGACGCCGTCATCTCGAGCGCGTTCGCGCGCTGTCTCGCCCGCGCCGACGCGCGCACGGCGCCGTTCCGGCATTGGCTGCTGGCCGACGTGCTGCCGCCGGACGTCGCGCACGCGCTGGCCGGGCTCGCCCTGCCGCCGCCGATCGACGCCGAGACGCACGGCAAGCGCGAGACGCACAACCAGCAGCGCGTGTTTCTGGCCGGCGCGCGGCTCGCCGAACCGGCCGCGGACGCGTTCGTGCGCGCGTTTCAGGCGCCGGACACCGTGCACCGGCTC
>ERZ761602.5314-NODE-5314-length-15403-cov-8.080271_pt1 | contig 15403 bp, 13 predicted proteins | sample MGYA00512165_ERZ761602 | MGnify/ENA primary metagenome ERZ761602 (study PRJEB28899, sample SAMN02445085) | bioreactor sludge metagenome | biome: EBPR sludge; isolation source: Thorneside wastewater treatment plant | place: Australia: Brisbane, Thorneside...
TCACCCGCGATGGCGCCAGCACGGCATCGAGAGTCCGCTTCGATCTCGACCTGCCTTCCGCCAGCGAGGATGACCTGCCGCTGGGGCCGGGGATCAAACTCCCGGAGTGGGATTATCGCAAGCGACTGCTCGTGCCGGATTACTGCTGCGTGCAGGAAATGCTCGCCCGCCGCGCCGCGCCCTGCGAGTTGCCGCCACCGCTGCGTCGCGACGCCCAACGCTTGCGGCGGCAGTTCGAAATTTTGCGCCCCGGTCGCGGCTGGCGCCGCGCCCAACCCGACGGGGAAGAACTCGACCTGGATGCTTGCGTTCGTCACACCGCCGATTGCGCCGCCGCCGGGCACGGTCAAGAACGGGGTCTGTACCGGCAACTGGCGCGACAGGAGCGCGATCTCGCCTGTCTCCTGCTGGCCGATCTGTCCCTGTCCACCGACGCCTGGGTCAACAACAAGGGCCGGGTCATCGAAGTGATCCGCGACAGTTTGTTCCTGTTCTCCGAAGCGCTGGCGGTCACCGGCGACCGCTTCGCGCTGTACGGCTTTTCTTCCCGCAAGCGCCAGCATGTCCGCGTGCATCGGATCAAGGCATTCGCCGAACGCTACACCCCCGCGATACGGGGGCGAATCAACGCGATCAAGCCCGGCTACTACACCCGCATGGGTGCCGCCGTGCGCCACACCGCCGGCTTGCTGGGGCAACAGCCCGCCGCTCGCCGCTTGTTGCTGTTGCTCACCGACGGCAAGCCGAACGATCTCGACCAGTACGAGGGGCGGTATGGCATCGAGGATACGCGCATGGCGTTGCTGGAAGCCCGCCGCGAGGGACTGCACCCGTTCTGTGTGACCATCGACCAGGAAGCGGATGACTACCTACCCTATTTGTTCGGCAAGGACGGTTTCGTCCTCATCCGTCATCCCGAGGATCTGCCGCGTCAGTTATTGCGGCTGTACACCCGGCTGACAGAATAGCGACCTCGCGGTTTCTTCAACCCACCACACCAAAGGAGAGCAGGAGCAATCGCGCAACGAGAGAGATTGAAAAATCAAAGAAAATCAAAGTGTTTGACTTCCATCCTCAAACCAAAAAGCAAGGGAAAAAACATGTTCAAAAAACTTCTATTGCCAATGGCAATGATCGTATCGGTGTCCTTGTCGCAAGCCTCTTTCGCGGCGGAAGAGTGCAAGAGCGATGCTGATTGCAAGGATGGGAAAGTTTGTATCTTGGCCTTGACGCCTCCGGTATGCAAAGCACCGCAACCCGCGGGCGAGCCTTGCAAGCGGGATGCGGTATGCGCCTCCAAGAAATGCGAGATTCCCACAGGTAAGGAGGCAGGGGCCTGCAAATAGGAGTGTGCCCCTGATGCTTCCCGGTTGGGCAGGCAAAGGCCTGCCCAACCGGATCGTCAGGGGTTTCTTTCCCTGGCTCTCGCCATACCCGCATCAGTCCGTCCGGGGCGCTTTCCTCGGTTACGCCCGAGCGACGCGCGTTCGCCCCGCCGTCCCCCACGGCAGAAACCTCCCGAAGGTTACAATAATTCACATTCGGTCGATCACCGCTTTACAAACCCGTCCTAGGATGGGTCGCCAGCCGCAACTGGCGTTCCCATTATCAGGAGGTTGTCATGCGCAAGACCGTTACCACCCTATTCGCCGCCATTGTCCTGACGGCGGTATCCTCGCTGGCGCAAGCCGCCGCGATCGACGATGTGGACAGCTATATCCTCCAGGCGCGCGCTTACCTGCTCGCCATGATGGACGCCACCAACAAGGCCGCGCTCGACAAGCAAGGCGCTTTCGTGGTCGAGGCCAGCCAAAAAGCCGACGTCGCGCTGGTCACCGCCATGGCCGATCCGGCCCAAGCCGCGAACACCGCCAAGCTGAAGGAAATTCAAAGCATTTGGGATCAGTTCAAGGCGACCCGCGACCAGGAAATCATTCCGGCGCTCTACGCCGACGACCCAGCCAAGGCCAAGGGGTTGGCCGCCGGCATCCAGGCCGACCGGTTCAGGAAAATAACCGGATTGTTGATTGAATTGCGCAAGAAATAGTTGGAATCCGGCGAATGGAGCTCAGTCCACCGGCTCCTGATAGGGAACGCGTCAATGCCTGACGAACGGCAACTGGCCGAGGACGTTCGAGCCGCCTGCATCGAGGCGGCGCTGGAAGCGTATGAGGAAGGCGGCGTTCTTGGCCTGTGCGCCGAGGGTCGCTGGGAATACGCCATTTCCGCGCTGCGACAACTGGATGTGGCGGCGGTCGTGGCGGCGTGGGTCAGGCGAAATCCGGAATCCGCTCGGGACACCGGTTAGTTTTGCCACAGCCTCCAAGCCGTGAGACCGATTGGGTGCCCTACTCGTCAACCCGGTCGCTCAACCAGGCTTCGTATCCACCGCGCAGCAGCCACAACCGTCCTCGCAGCCTTGCCTTGAGTTGGTGGTACGCCTGCACGGCGCGCCCGCCACGCTGGCAATAGAGCAGCAAAGGGTCCTCCGATCCGATTTGCGCGGCGCATTCCTCAAGCCGGTCCACCGGTGCATGAATGGCGCCCGGAACATGGCCAGCGGCAAATTCCACTGGGGTGCGAACGTCGATCCAACGCAATTCGGGGCGTCGCCGGCTGGCGGCCACACTGAGCCACGGCAGGGAATCGTCGCCCGCGCCAAGGTCGGCGGCGGTAGCGCAGACGAATGGAGTTTCGGCCAGCGCGCGAATCGTCGGCGATTCGCCGCATACCGGGCAGTGTGGATCGCGCGGCAGCTTCAGTTTCTGAAAACGCATCGTCAGTAGATCGACGGTCAGCAGCGCGCCGATCAGCGGCTCGCCGATTCCCAGAATCAACTTGAGCGCTTCGTGCGCCTGCAAGGTGCCGAACAGACCGGGCGCCGTCCCCAGCACGCCGGCTTGAGCGCAGGACGGGATCGTGGCCGGGTCCGGCGGTTCCGGAAACAGGCAGCGGTAGCAAGGACCTTCCGACGCCGCGTAGACCGCCAGCATTCCAGCGAAGGCGCGGATGCTGGCCCCGACATAGGGTTTGCCGACCAGCACGCAGGCATCGTTCACCAGATACTTGACGGCGAACTGGTCGGAACCTTCGATGATCCAGTCGTAATCGGCGATCAGGCGGGCGGCGTTGTCGAGGGCGAAGGGTTCCGGATAAGCATCGATCTGGAGATGCGGGTTGAGCGCCAGCAGACGGGCGCGGGCTTCCTTGACCTTGGCCACGCCACAAGCCGCCGTGGTGTATAAAACCTGCCGTTGCAGGTTGCTCAGCTCGACCCGGTCGGGATCGACGATTCCCAGCCGGCCCACGCCGGCGGCGGCGAGATACAGCAGGGCCGGCGCCCCCAATCCGCCCGCGCCGATCACCAACACGCTCGCTTGTCGCAGTTTGGCTTGCCCCGCCCAGCCGATCTCCGGCAGGCTCAGATGCCGGGCATAGCGCAATTGTTCGGCAGAGCTGAATACGGCTGGATCGGGAGAAAGAGTCATCCAGAATTGGCCGGTGATCGCTGGGGAGGTGCGGCGCGCTCGGTGGTTGCGCGGAACAAATCCAGCCAGGCACGCGCCCGGTCGTCAGGGTTGGGCGCGTTCAACACGTCCGAGACGACCGCGATGGAATCCGCCCCCGCCGCCAGTACCGCCGGCGCGCGTTCGAGCGTGATCCCGCCGATGGCGACCAGCGGAATGTCACACCGCACCTTCCACTCGCCGATGCGGTCAAGACCTTGCGGCGACCAAGGCATCTTTTTCAAGGTGGTTTCGTAAATGGGTCCCAGCGCAATGTATTCAGGCCGCGCATCCAGCGCGTTCGCCAGCTCTTCGGGACTGTGAGTGCTGATGCCCAGTTTGATCCCCGCCGCCCGAATCGCCGCGCGATCCGCGGCCACCAAATCGCCCTGCCCCAAATGCAGCCAGCGTGCGCCGGTGGTGATCGCCTCCCGCCAGTAATCGTTGATGATCAGTTGACAGTCGGCATAATCGGCGGCGATGGCCAGGGCTTCACGAATCTGACGCTGCAAGTCGGCGGCGGACCGCTCCTTGATCCGAAGCTGGATTGTCCGCACGCCCAGCGGCAGAAAGCGCCGCACCCAGCGCGCGTCGTCCACCACCGGATAGAAGCCATGGACACCGGCCGTTTTCATTTCAGGGGTTCCGGTGACGACGAATGCCAGAAGGGGGTTCCGGTGACGGGCGTACTGGGTTCGGCCATTTCCTGGGTCGGCATCGCGCCGGCCAGATACGCCAACCGCCCAGCCTCGACCGCCAGCCCGAACGCGCGACCCATCGACACCGGATCGGTGGCGCGGGCGACGGCGGTATTGACCAGGACGCCGTCGTAGCCCATTTCCATCGCCGCGATGGCGTGAGAGGGTTTGCCGATACCGGCATCCACGATCAGCGGGATTTCCGGGTAGCGGGCGCGCAACGTCCGCAGCGCATACGGATTGTTCAATCCTTGTCCCGAGCCAATCGGCGATCCCCACGGCATCAAGATCTTGCAGCCGGCCTGAACCAGCCGTTCCGCCAGCACCAAATCCTCGGTGGTGTATGGAAACACCGTGAAGCCGCGCCGGCACAGTTCTTCCGCCGCCTCGACCAGCAGGAACGGGTGCGGTTGCAGGGTGTAATCGTCGCCGATCACTTCCAGCTTCAGCCACGGCGTCTCGAACACCTCGCGGGCCATTTCCGCGGTCGTCACCGCTTCCTTCACCGTCTTGCAACCGGCGGTGTTGGGCAAGACCTGAACGCCCAATTCCTTGATCGTGGTCCAGAACTGGCGACCGGCGCGTCCTTCGGCGGACTCCCGGCGCAACGAAACCGTCACGATTTCCGCGCCGGACGCGCGGATGGCTTGTTGCAACACCGCCAGCGACGGATAGCGGGCGGTTCCCAACAGCAGTCGCGAACGCACTTGGCGGCCGCCAATCTCCCAAAATGGCGCGGTGGTCACCGGTTAGCCTCCTTGCATCGGTGCGACGATTTCCAGCCGGTCTCCGTCTCGAAGCTGGATTGCGGCGTAGCGCCCGCGCGGTACGAATTCGTCGTTGTAGGCCACGGCGATGGGCTGGCCTTCGTAACCCCAGTCCCTGATCGCATCCGCCAGAACCCGTGACCGGTCCAACTCTCTTCTTTCGCCGTTAATTTCAATGATCATGCGGATTCTCCAGTTGCGAGGCGCGAGTGTTGCCATAACCGCAGTGTTTCCGTCAACTGGCGCTGGTCGCGAACAAACGCGGCGACGGTTTCCGCGAGCAGCGGACTAAGCAGATAGCCATGCCGGTACAGTCCATTGATACACAATAGATTTTCTTGCTGGACGATGCGGGGCAGGTGGTCGGGAAAGGCGGGCCGGCACTGGGTTTTCAGTTCGACGATCTCCGCTTCCGCAAAGGCCGGGTGCAAGGCATAAGCTGCTGACAGCAATTCCAGCGCCGAGCGGACGGTGACGGGGCGCGGCGAGTCGCTTTCGATGCTGGTTGCACCGATCACGAACCGGTCGCCGGGGCGCGGCACGATATACAGCGGATAACGCGGATGCATCATTCGAACCGGGCGGTTCAGCCGCACCTCGCCGGTGTGCAACGTGATGATTTCGCCGCGCACCCCGCGCAAGTCCGGCATTTGGTCGCGGGCCGCCAGTCCCCGACAATCCAGCACCCAGTCGAACGCCTGACGCGCGCCCCCCGCCACGATCTCGCCCGGCGACAGGCTTTCGACCTCGGTGGTGAAATGCAGCGTCGCGCCATTCTGGCGCAGCGTTTCGACCAAGGCCGGCAATAGCGAGCGCGGATCGATCTCGCCTTCGGGGGAAAAGTACAATCCTTCGGCAAAGCGGTCTTCCAGTTCCGGCTCCAGCGCGCGCAGTTCTTCCCGGCGCAACCATCGCAGATGCGCGTCAAAGCCAGTGCGGCTGACGCGCTCGGCCAAGTGCTGCATTCCCGCCCGGTCTTGGTGGTGCGCGACCACCAGCGTCCCGGCGCAAGTCATGTGAACCGGCCGCGCCAGCGTCGGAACCAGGGCTTGCCATAACTGGAGCGCCGCCGCGCCCCATCGAGCGACCTCGGGCTCCGCCTCGCTCAGCTCGCAATACGGAGCCAGCATCCCCGCCCCGACATGGCTACAGTGGTGATCCAGGCGCTCGTCGCCGCGTTCGAACAGGCTGATCCGATGGCCCTCGCGCTGTAGCCACAGAGCCTGGGTCAAGCCGGTAATTCCCGCGCCGATCACGGCGATTTGTTGCTGGCGCACGGCGCCTCCTCTCGGATCGATGGTGCAAAACGGATAAATTTATGGAATGCATCCGATATTCGCAAATGATACCAAGTCTCGATGGGCTGGATGGCTTTCCACCAAGTAGATTCACCCATGACGATCAAATCTTGTTGCCGCTGGCAAAATGGAGGCGGAATGCGGTAGGGACGCCGGCATGACCCGTTGCTGGAACCGTGTGTGTGATTCAGTGGCGGCTTGGCGAAAACGGGACGTTCATGCCATCCTTTTTGTCCACTCGCCACACAGCTTGCGGAACGAGCGGCTGCGGGTATGGGCCAGTGGCAGGTCCAGCAGCGCCGTAAAGGCGGATTGATCCGTGGTCTCCCGATAGCGGTGGTCGCCCATGCGTTCGCTGAGCCATCCCTTGGCGTCGCGGGTCGCTTCCGGGTCGAACTCCTTGGCCTCGGCGTAGGTGAAACCTCGCTTGCCATTCAGGGATTTGGCCCCGGCGAGAAACCAGGCTTCAAATTCCCGATTAGCCAGGACGACGGAAATCGGGCGATGCGACACCACGCCTTGCGCCCGCTCCAGGATCCGTGGTCCCAACTCCGCCGGGCAATCGTCGTCCGCGTCCAGCAGCACCAGAATCCAGCCCGCCGCGCCGCACTTGGCGGCCGCCAGCAGCAACATCCGCTGAAACTCCTCGTCGCGGTTCAGGAACCGGTCGCGGCGCACACGGATCGGCGTGGGCACCATGACCGGCCTTTCGGGCGACAGCCATTCGCCCAGGCGGCGCAGCAGGATCGGCAGCGCCGCCACCTCACCATCACCCTCGACGATCACGACTACCGCCGTCACGCTGAAGTCTCTCCAAACAGGTCCGGTTGACGTTCGTCCAATTCGGCCAGCACTGTCGGGTCGGGCGCCAATTGATTGAGCCGGAGCAGTTCCCCCGCCGAGAACAGATGATCCCGCAGGGCGCCCCGCGAGGCTTCGTCCAGCGGAGCCAGCCGGGTGACGCCGGCCTGGCCCACCACCGCGAGCAAGGTTTCGGCGGGCAAAGATGGATCGTCCAGCAGATCGGGACTGTGGCTGGTGACGATGACCTGGGTATGCTTGGAAGCGCGTTGCAGGGCATCGCGCAGCGCCGCCGAAGCGGCCGGATGCAGCGCGGTTTCCGGTTCCTCGATGCCGATCAGCGAGGGGGAAAAATCCCGGTTCCCCTGAAACAGCGCCGTCAGCACGCCCAGCGTCCGCAAGGTGCCGTCCGACATGTTCTGGGCGAGAAAGCGCCAGGGGTGCTTGGAACCGGCCATGTCCTGCCGAAATTCCAGCGTCTCCATCGGCCCGATCTGCTTGCGTTCGACGCCGTGAATCATCGGCACCACGATTTGCAGGTACTCCTGGATCACCGGCATCGCTTCCGGCGCGGTGCGCTCCAGGTGACCGATCACGCTGGCGATGTTCTCGCCCGCCGGTTTGAGGAGTCGCCCATCCTGGGGTTTTTGCAACTCGCGGATGAGTTTGGGGTTCAGGTTGTAGAAACCCATGGCCGTCAGTGCGTCGAATACCGGACGGAATACCGCCAGGCCGGAAGCGCTGGCCAAGGCCAATCGATCCGCCGTGACCGCCGGAAACGTCGTTTCGCTGCTGGCCTTTTCCTGACCGCGTTCCAGGCGGAAATACGGTCCCTGACCCATGCCGCCCAGCGCGCATTCCTCGGCTTGCACCTCGTAGCCGCCGCGCGACAAGGCGCCCACATTGAAGGCGTAGTAACCCATTTGGCCGTTGCGCAGCCGAAACTCCAGGCGGATGCCGAAATGGGTGGGATGGCCGCTGGAACGCCGCCGCACCTCGGACAGCCCGCCGCGTTCGTTGAGCGCGTTATCGAGCGTGCCCGTCAGCGCGTCGCGGACTAGGTGCAGGGCGTCGAGAAAGTTGCTTTTACCGGAGCCGTTAGCGCCGACCAGATAGGTCAGCGGCCCCAGGCGCGCGTCGCAGGCGGCGATGCTCTTGTAGTTGCGCAGCACCACGCGAGTCAGGAAGATGGGAGAGGCCATGCCGTGGTTCCTCATGAAGCGTGGATTGTCGACTGGATGCTTGCTCTGGTCGAAAGGGCGGAGATGCGTCTTTTCCATCGATCAAGCCAGTTCATCGCGTTCCAGCGCATCCCACGCCGCCAGTACCAGCCGCTGGGTGCGGTACTCGCCGAACTCGTTTCCTTTGTTGTTGTTCAATACAGTGGCCGGCCCTTGTATCCAGCAGGTGGGGTTTTCAAATCCCGTGCTGGTTTTGGTTTCGCAATTAATTTGAATGGCGTGGGGTCAATCTCGAACACGCTGACCGCAACTTGATTGTTTCCGTGGATGTGGGCAATAAGTCGCTCGTGTTTTAGCAGCGGTACTTGCGCGGTAGAGCCCCCAAACTCGCCCATATTCGCCAGCACCACCGGTTGGTACATGTGGAAGTGAAGTGCGGCGACCATGTTATCGAATGTTTGAACATCTTGATTGAGCGCGGCAACCAGAAAAATATCCGAGCGCTCCCGCAAGTCAGCAACCAGCGCCAGGTCCGTCGCATCGTAGCAAATCGCTCCTGCCACGCGCGTCGGCGTACCTACACCAATCGGGAATTCGACCAACACTTGATGTGGTCGGTAACTTTTCACACCCATCTTTTCTTCAGGCTTCGTTAGGTGCTTCTTGCCTTGCCAGGCATACTGAAATGTTCTGCCGCCTGGGGTTTCTGTCCGGATCAACCAAAGCGCCTGATTGATTGGGGTTAAATGTTTCGGTGAGTCAATGAAAGTCAAGCCGGCAAAAATTGTGGCCTTCACCTTGTCCGAAAGGACACGGAGATGGAAGACATGTTCGGGATGGACGGATAGTTCCGGAAACAGGATCAAGTCGACTAACGGCTCGATACGATTATTCCCTTCATCTCTCGAATACTGCGCAGTAGCCCATGTGCGCAGCTTCTGGTAGGTTAACCGGCACACCTCGGCAAGATGGCGGCGATGTTGCGCCATCAGCTTCTTGGTCCAACGGCACGGCTCCTTGTCATTAAACTGATCCCGACGGGGGAGCATCGGTTGAACGACCGCGATGCGTATCGGTCTCTCAGCCAGTTCTCGATTTTCTTGCGTTTGCACGACATACATCGGCGCACCAGACCGCTTACCGTACAGAAGCCGTTGTTCGGCAATGCGGTCGTGAATCGCCTCCAGAAGTTCCACCTTAGTCTTTGCGCTGGCCAACTTGGCAGCGCTCGCACCCTTAGATGTCGATGCCAGGCCATCGTAGCAGCACCGATAGCAGGCTCGAAAGCCATGAGGAAACTGGCGCCGGTTCATCCAGCAAGCCCCTTGCGGTGTTTAGCAATCCAAACCGTCGCTTGAACCAGGTGGAACGTAACCCGGTGTATCGCGACACCTCTTCGGTCACAAGATACCGGCCTGCGGTGAAATCGAACTCGCCCGTGATGCATGAGCGCAGGATTCTGCCCAAGCCATAGAGCCATGCTGATTGTTCATCTACCCACGCAGGGTTCTTGTAAAGCGGGTCGGCCTCCGCGCCCGGCTGGAACTGGATGTTGAGGAAATCCGCTTCATCTGGAAGCGATTGAATCCGCGCCCAGTCCTTACAGCGAATCTCAATTTTACCGACATGCAGTCCGGCTTCCAAGACTGCTTCGATATTCGGAGCACCGAGCAACGCCTTAGCCAAGGCGAGCAATGCGTTTTCCTGCGCGAAGGGATTGAACCGATCAGAGATCACGCAATGCAGGGGTATGGAGGTGTCGTTAATCAAACGGAGCGCTCTTCTGCTCGGCGTAGCGTGCAGGCTCATCAATGAGGAAGGGACGAATTGCTTCCAACTGGCCGCCCTACCCGAGCGTGTCTTCAGGGCGAGAAGCATCAGATCGGGTCGATTCAGGGCAACAGTGAGCACACAACGCTTGGCGACTTCTGGTTCCTTTGTGCTGCGCAAGCTTTCAACCAACCAGGCCGCGAACCGGTCTGGATCGGGGGCAAGTTGCTGGCCGACGAGTGAAAGTGGAAGCGTCTTCTCCAGCTCGGAATCCTTGCACGGGAAATACAGCAGGGACTGATGTAGTCTACGGTAGCTCTCCAGGGCATCCTCCCCAGCAGCCGCCACCGAGTGATCGCCAACGGATGCTAGAAACAGAAGGGCTTGCTGCTTGAGATACCAACGTGATTGGTTTCGCTCCAGCAGGATTCTCCGAGCGAATGCGGCGAGTTCCTGCCGGTACTTCCCAATTTCGATTGCATCCGGGTATTCGGCATCGTCCCGGTAACCGGTTTCCATGGCGCCGGCTCTTAGCAAGTCAGCGGCGACATACTCGGCAACCAGTATCTCCCGCCGTGCGGTTACATCGTCCTCATACTCAGCAGCCAGTAACTCCTGCGCGGTTAGATCGTCCTCTATTGCTGGCAGCAAATAGAGCTTGCATTGCAGCGCATCCAGTACCGGTCCCAGCAGCCTTGGGTGCGGAAACAGGTCTAACCCAACCCGAAGCAATAAGGCCAAGGCTGGGTTGTCCGCCCAACACTTGATCAATTTGCGTGCGGTGGCCTCGAACTCATGACTGAACGCCATACCCGCATTCGCTTCGTCGTTGACCGCGTCGCCCCAATCCGGCGTACCTTCCGTATCCGTCATGGCGAGGCGCATCCGGAGCGCCGAAGCGATGCGCGTTGCGACGAACCGTTTGACTGTATCATCGCGCACGTCCGTGTTCGGTACGGCGATATTGGCCAGTTGTAAAGGTGATGTCTTGCGAGACTGAGGATATTCCAACTGTTCGGACATCCACAGCAAACCGTCAAGCCCTCCGGCGGCCTGTGTGAGTGAATCGAGATCAAAGGTTCCACTGATCGCCTCCTGAAGCATTTCCATCAAGGTGGACAGGTTGCTTTGCGCTGAGGTAGACCGATACGGGGTCGCCGTCATCTTGTCCCCATTTAGCGTAAGCGCCTTGTCGGCACCAATCGCTTCGCAGTGCTTTTGGAGAAGTTTTGACACAAAATCCTGAATGGCGGCCAGTACTCCTACATCGTCTTGCGATCCGGCTTCGACCACCAATCGAATATCATCCACGTAGCGGCAGTAGTCCCGGATGCGAAATCCTGCCGCTGAATCATCCGCTTTGATGGCTGCGTCAAGCAGGCGGTCAAAGCCCACCATGTAGGCATTCGCGAAGAAGCCGGAGGCAATCAACCCTTGAGGTAGGCCCATCGGCAGCAAATCAGTATCGTTCATAAGTGGCGCAAGGTCCTGATCCTCCATCCGCCATGTCCAGCAGAACACTTGCCCCGTCTTACGCCAGAAATCCTCGTCGGCATGAAATTCCTCGGGCAACCCAAAATCCTTGGCGAACTCACCGTACAGCATCTGCAATTGCCTGATCAGAGCCGAGCGGTCGATGCAGTCAAAGAAGGATTTGATGTCCAGGGAGACAATATAAAGCTCGCGCCCCGCGGCCAGCCGAGCCGATAAATCGGCGCAAACGCCGTGCGGGCGGCCCAGAAAGGTGCGGTAATCCTGAAAGTATTGACTGTAGGTGTGGGAGTTGCCCCAGCTAAAGAATGCCCTTGAGCGGGGACGGGTGCTCGAATCCCAGCGGCAATGCAGCCGGTTGCCGTAACTGAAAACGCCTTGTTGCTGTGCCTTGAGCCCGTTGCGCTCCGAGGTATCACCTTGAGCGGATTCCACCGCATCGGCCAAACATAGCATGATGGCCGTCGCTAATGACTGATCCCGAATGGATAGATGAGCCAGGGGTCTGAGTTTCTGTATACGTTCTCCTTGCTGATTTTCGGCGACACCCCAAGCCTCAAACCTCTCACCGCCATCTTTGCCGGGCAGGTTGGGAAAATCCCACTGAGCGTTCTTCGGTGCTGGAACCAACATCATAGGCTCGGGCGCAAATACATCGCTCGCTATCACGGCCGCCCACTCAGCAAGACGTCGTTCAAGGTCGATCACCGAACAATCCAGTTCAAGCACATCTGCGTACCAATTGTGCCTGCGGATATAGGCGTGCGCTTTTTTCCATGCCTGCGCCAACACCACCGCATCGGTTAGAAATTCGCCTCGCGGAGCAAGCTGTTGATATTTGATTTGGATGATGCTCATACCACCAAATCACCTCGTTCCAATGTATTCCACGCCACCGCCAGCCGTTGGGTACGATTCTTTTTCGTCGTTGTTTTCGAACATAAGGCATGAGGAAGCTGTCGGGCGGGCAATCTTTGCCCGTGATGGATGCGGGATCGAGGGTGTGGCATGGGTCTTCGCGGTTGAGACCGTAGAGATAGGCTTAAGCTCAATTATTCGTGGATAAACATGTGGGAAACGTACCACAAAATGACGAGCGGGTACCATTGTACCAAGGTGAGATCGCCCCGTGGCAAACCCTCCGACATCCAAATCCATGTCAGGCACCTTGCGTCGGCGGGCTTTGTCGCGCGGCGTAGTCGGCTAGCTCGACGCTCTCGGAACAGGACCGCTTGGCGTCGTGAACCTGCTGGGGGAGTAGCCATCACCGCCTTTCCATGGCATCCGCAAGGCGGGCTAGCCAAACTGGCCGTCGATCCTCGGTTTAACCAACATGGGGAAATAAGTGATGATGAAGATCGAAAACGCCGCAATCCATAAAATCTGGGAAGCCGCTACCCAGATGACATAGTGGCTTTCGGCGATCAACGGCGCTATCACTCTGACCGCAGCCCCGGCGATGAGGATAACCAGAGTGACGATAACTGTCTTTGGGGGATTTTGTACGTTCCTTCCCGTGTGGCCGAGTGTGACCCGCGCCATCATGCTCAGGATGACGAGACCAATGCCGCCGACGCTGAAGGCATGGAGCACGACGATATTGGGCAGATTCAGGAAAGCGTTCAGCGCCAACAGGAAAAAGCCGAGATTGATCCACATGAAAGAGAGGAACAAGCTCCATAAAAGCGGCTTTCTCCAAATCCCGCTGGTATGCCAGCCCACCAGTCGGGCGGAGTTGGCACCCAACAAGCCCATTGCCGTCAGTGCGACCACCCATGAATTGCGAGCCACGACTTCCGCAATCAGAAAAGCCACATACAATACGATGATCGCCACATCCAGCCGCTTTGAGTTAAAAAGTTTGATCGGATAGCCGACGCCGACCTCGATGAAAAACGGGATGACCCGCCTGCCCATGAAAAGAATCAGTCCAATGATCAAAAATAACCCGCCTTGGATGCCAAAAAATATACCCTGCTCGACAAATCCAGCCGCTCCAAGATAGAAACAGCCATTGGCGACCGTCAACAGCGCCAGAATGGCTATAATTCCCAGTTGCCTCCATTGCTTGACCTTCACAATTGGATGAAGAATCGCAGCGATCAGGCACAGCGCGAACAGCAGGTCGAAAAGCCCGGCAACAAAAATCCATGGCGTCCCGAACAAAAACAGGATTCTTGGCAATGCCCATAAAGCGAACAATCCCAACAAACCAAATCCGTACATCGTTTGCACACCCGTCCAATTTTTGACGGCGGTCAACAAAAATCCGGCAATGACCGCCATCGCAAACCCATAAATCATTTCGTGGGCGTGCCACTGGAAAGAAGAAATACGGGTAATCGGCAATGGGAGTTGAAAAACGTAAACGCCCATCCAGAGCACCATCGAAACGATGGCGAAAATGGCCGCGCCCAGAAAAAATGGCCTGAATCCCAGATTCAGCACGGCGAGTTTTGGCACTGGCTTAGCCATCAATGACTCGTCCCCTCGGAACGGGTGATCTTGTTGTAGACGTTGTATTTGCCCACCGGCTTGCGCATCGGCAGCCGTTTGATTTCTTTCAAGGTTTCCGCATCGTAAATCACCAGCGCCCCGTCGTTCTCCCAGACGGAGACCAGCGCGTATTTGCCATCGCGGGTAAATTCGGTGTGGGCGGCGGTTTTGCCGGGTTCGGGACGGAGCGTTTTGGCGACTTCCAGCGTGCGCTTGTCGAGCAACTGCATGGTGTCCTTGTCCTTGCTCATCATCGCGTCCACCCAGGCGTAGGGCGTGTTCTCGTGGCTGCGCATGAAGAACGCCGGGCCGGCGGTCTTGACCTCCTTGATGACCTTCCAGTCCTTCATGTCGATGACGCTGACCACGCCTTCCTTAAGGTTGGGCGTGGCCATGACTGGACGATCCTGATACGACCAGGAAATGCCGGAGCCGAGATGCGGCAGGCCGGGCAGTGGCAGATCCGCAACTTTGCGCCGCACGTCCAGATTCACTACCTGGCCGCCGGACATGGGTTTGTCGCTGCCGTCAGGAGGCCGGGCCGCGCCCAGCACGTAGGCGTAATCCTGGCTGAAGAAGAAGTCGTCGAGAATGGCGTCGAGTGGAGTCACGCGCGGCGTCCACATCCCCGGCAAGGCAATGGCTTCGCCCATCTTGTAGTCGTGGACGTAACCTTTGAATACCGGCGCAGCCTTGGGGTCGTAGCTCAGTTCCCAGACTTCTGGAATGTCCTTGAGCGCGGCCACGAAGCTCTTGCGCGGCGCGGCGTCGTATACCGCCGACACCCGCGAACTCTTGCCGGCCTCGTTCACCACTGGAATGATGCGTTCCAGGCTCAGATCGGCGGCATTCAACAGCACCAGGGTATGCGGCAGGTAATTGGCCACCATCACCCACTGCCCGTCGCCCGATACCGCGATGTTGCGGGTGTTGATGCCAGCGCGGATTTCCGCCACCGTTTTCAGGTTGTAAAGATCGAACTTGCTGACCCAGCCGTCGCGGGAGGCAAAAAATACGTAGCGTCCATCCGGGGTGAATTTGGGTCCACCATGCAAGGCAAAGCGGCTCGGGAACCGATGAATCGGCTCGAACTTGTCGCCGTCGAGAACCGTGACGTGATGGTCGCCCGCCTCCACCACCACGAACAGATTGAGTGGATCGGCGCTGAAGCTCGGCTTGTCCCGCAAGCTACCGGGTTTGACCGCTTCGTAGCGGGACGCCCGAATTTCGGCCTCGCCCCATTGCGGCGGCGTCGCTGGCGGGGTGTAAATGAAATCCGCCAGCGCCTGGATTTCCTCCGGTTTCAATTTGTCCTTGAAACCCTGCATCTGGGTCGCCGGTCGGCCGGCGGTAATGACCGCCAGTGCTTCCGGTTTCTTCAGCCGCTCCAGATTC
>ERZ761602.5315-NODE-5315-length-15400-cov-13.157511_pt1 | contig 15400 bp, 15 predicted proteins | sample MGYA00512165_ERZ761602 | MGnify/ENA primary metagenome ERZ761602 (study PRJEB28899, sample SAMN02445085) | bioreactor sludge metagenome | biome: EBPR sludge; isolation source: Thorneside wastewater treatment plant | place: Australia: Brisbane, Thorneside...
GCCGGACCATGCTCGTCGAGCAGTCCGTCGATCGCGGCGGCCAATTGGGTTTGCAAGCCCTCCAGGTCGGCTGCGTCGGCCAAACTCTCTTGGCTGAAGGCGAGCGCGGCATGCTGGTGAGACACGTCGCCGAAGCGGTTTTTGACCTCGTCGCGCAGCTGCGCGGCCGATAAATCGGGCCGGCTTTTCAAGTAAGTTAAAAGCTGCTTGAGCTGCTCGACCGGAAGATCGGGCAACTTGCGCGAATACTGTTCGATCATGGCTTGGATTTGCGCGCGGCGGTCGTGCCGCGCCGTGCCGATCTCGCGCCGGCTCAAATCTTTTTCGACCCGCTCGCTGGCGCTGAAGGTCAGCTCTTCCGCCGCGCTTTCCAACAGCGAGGCGGCGTCTTTCATCGCAATGACTCCCTCGCCGCGATACTCGCCGCGCTGGGCGGTTGCAGCGCCGGGCGCGGTTTCCGCATAGCCGAAACCGGTGGACGGCAGAGATTGAATGCGTTCGGTCATGCTGGCGGAGTCCGGAGGCGCGAGGCGCGGTTCGATCGGGCAAGTACTCGATCAGTAACGACCGAGCGAGCAATGTTTCAACGGCGCTCCGCTAAAAACGGCGGTGGCGCGATGAAACAAACCGCCGCCCGATGTTACGGATTCTCCAAACCGCAACCGAGAAACCGTTATGAACGAATATCTGGAGATCAACGTCAGGGGTGAACCGACGGCGATCATCGAGGCGAAAGACGCCATCGAGGCATTTTGCGCGCGGCGGCGACTGCCCCAGCGCGTCGCCCTAAGCCTGAGCCTCGCCGTGGATGAATTGCTCGCCAATGTCCTGAACCACGGCGGCGCGGAAACCGGAGCCGCGCCCGATATCCGGCTGCGGGTGCGGTTGGAAAAAGCGCAACTCATCACCGAACTCAGCGACAGCGGCCGACCCTTCAATCCCCTGGACGCGCCGCCGCCGGAGCTCGATCTGGATTTGGACGACAAGCCCATCGGCGGGTTGGGTATCCATCTGGTCCGCCAGTTGATGGATGAGGTCCAGTATTGCCGCGAGGGCGCCCGCAACCGCGTCACGTTGCGCCAGCGCTTGAGCGAGGCGGACTAAACGGTTGCTCGCTCGGAGACAACCACATGGATATCCAGGAAGAATTGCACGATGGAATCGCCGTCGTCGCCCCTCGGGGCCGGATCGACTGCAACACCTCAGCCCAGCTGGAACGGCAGCTCCTTACGCTGCTGGAACCGGCCTCGCGCGGGATCGTCATCGACTTCGCGGCCGTCGATTACATCAGCAGCGCCGGTTTGCGGGTCATGCTGGTGCTGGCGAAACGCTTGCGCGGCGGCCGCGGCGCTTTAGTCTTGTGCCGGCTCAACGACTTGATTCAAGACGTGTTTAAAATGAGCGGTTTCAATAAGGTGATCGCCATCGCCGCCACCCGCGACGAAGCCCTGGCGACGCTAAGCCGAACCGCCGGTCCGGCGAGCGGCCGGCCCGGCGACCCAAAACCGCCAGAGTCGAAGTCTCCCCAATCCCGCCCGCCTCCGCGCCCTGGCGCGTCACTCGTCGAACGACCGGCGCGCCATGACGCCGCCAGCGGGTTGAAACCCTTCCGGTATTTCTGAATCCGGCGTTCCGGTTCGCGGCAAGCCGCGCGCCGCCGGCCCTGGTTGTCAACCCGTCAACCGCGCGACCCTGGATCGGACCGCGACAGCAATCAGTGAAATGCGCCCGCGACGGCGAGAGGCACGGTCAAATCCGAGTCATATTCGCTGTCCGCGCTTCGATAGTGCAGCGCCATCAGGGTGATGTCGTCGAACTGCGGCGCGTCGCCAGCGAAAGTTTGCACCCGCGCGACGATGCTCCGAACCAGCTCATCCACATCGGCGGCGCGCGCATCTTCGAGCGCGGCGGTCAAACCATCGACGGCGAACGCGCGGTCTTGTCCGTCGATGGCTTCGGTCACCCCGTCGGTATAGAACAACAGCCGGTCGCCCGGCGCCAGCACGATTTCGCGCGCTTCATAGGGCGTTTCGGCCAGGATGCCGAGCGCGACGCCATCGGTGCCTTCCAAAAAGCGCACGTGGCCGCTCGCGGTGAGCAGCGCCGGCGGGTTATGCCCGCCGTTCGCGTAGGCGAGGCGGCCGGTGGCGGGATCGAACACGCTGTAAAACACCGTGACGAACATCGCCGCGTCGTTCTCGGCGCTGAGCAAGTCGTTGGCGCGCGTGAGGCAGGCGGCCGGTTCCGGCACGATCGCTGCGGTGCTGCGCAGGGCGGTGCGCGCCACCGCCATGAACAGCGCCGCCGCCAAGCCCTTGTCGGAGACATCGGCGATGATCAGCGCCAGGCGGCCGTCGGGCAGGGCGAAGAAATCGTAAAAATCGCCGCCGACCTCGCGCGCCGTGTGCAGGCTGGCGGAAAGGCTGAATTCGGCGGACGCGGGGAAGGCTGAAGGCAGGATGGAGCGCTGGATACAGGCCGCCATATCGAGTTCTTGCCGCAGCGCGATCAATTGACCGCGCGCTTCCTGGGCTCGCCGGAACACTTCCACCGTGCCGGCCAGACGGCCGATCTCATCGTCGCGCGCCGGATGGCGCGCGGCGACCTCGGTATCGCCGCGCGCCAGCGCTTTAAGGACGCCGATGATCGCGTTCAGCGGCTTGAACGAGCGCCGCATGTACCAATACAGCGCGCTCAACGAAAGCGCCAGCGCCAGCGCGATCAAGCCTTGAGCGAGGCCGCCGATCACCCGCTCCCGCCAATAACCGGCGGTGATGTCCCGGCTGGCGAACAGCGTGACCGACGGACGCGCCAGCAGATCGTCGACCGGCAGGCGCACCAAGGACAGCACCCGATCCGCCGCGCGGGCGACGGCGAACCGTTCGCCGCGCGCCGCCGCCACGACCCCGGCCACGGTCGGCCACAGCGCCGGTTGGGTGGCCTGTTCGAGCCGTTGGTCGCCATCGACGATGAAGGCTTCATTTTCGACGCTGGCGGCAAACGCGCCGAGCGGTTGCCGGAGGTCGGTGGCGAGCGCGGCGATCCCGGAAACGCCGTCGCGCGAGAACAGCGGAAACACCACGGCCAGCCCCAGGCGACCGTTTTCGAGCCGGGTCAAGCCGCGCAGCGGAGCGAGTTTGGCGAGCGCGGCGGCGACCGTTTCGCGCGATAAAATTTCCGGCTTGACGGCATTGCTCGCGGTCGAAAAAAACAACGCGCCGTCGGGCGTCACGGTTTCAAAAACCGGCGTCGTGGGGTCGGTCTGGAGCCGCTGGCGCACATCGTCCAGCGCCGCCGCGAACGCCGCCCGCTTGCGCGCGGCGAGCGCGCGCAGGGCTCGATCGTTGCGGCCGACTTCCGCGACCAGCGCCGCGAGGCGTCGGAGTTCGGCGTCGGTAATTCCCGCCCAGGTATTGCGGTGGCCGGTCACGACCGCCTCCTCGTAGCGCTGCGCCATGAACTGCTGGCGCAACCGGCCGTCCGCCGCCAGCATCGCGGCGAGCGCCGCGAAACAACCGCAGGCGATCAAGGTCACTCGGGAACGAAGTTTCATGGCGCGATCCTCCGGCGGCCGTCCGTCACTCGATCACTTCGGCGTAGCTCAGGACGCTCATCGGGGGGTAAAGCCCCAAGCGTTGCGCCACCGAGCGATTGATGATGTAGGAGAAGCGGTTCAGGCTCTCCACCGGGATGTCGCGCGGGTTTTTTCGCTCGGCCAGAATCTGGCGGGCCTTCAGCGCCGTCAAGCGTCCCAGATGGTAGGCGCGCGAGACCAGGCCGACCATCGCGCCGCTGTCGCGCATTTCCAGTTCGTTGGCGCTGAAGACGGGCAAGCGGTAGCGGAGGGCCTGACGGACGATTTGTTTGCGGTGATCGCCGATGAAGGCGTCGGGGCCGATATACAGAAATTGCGGTTCGCGCCGGGCGAGGCGGCTCACCAGTTCGGGCAAGGCGGCGGCGCGCGGCTTGCCCTGGCGGTTCAGCGGCAGCGGCTGGTCCAGCAGCTCGAATTGCAGCGGCGCGGACAGCTCGCGCAGCCGGCGCACGTTCGCCACCGAGTTCGGGTCGGCGGGATTGTAAATCACGCCCAATCGGGTCAAGGGCCGATACGCGCGGATCGCCTTGATCTGCGCCTCGACCGGCACCCGTTGGGTGGTGCCGGTGACGTTGCGCTCGGGCGCGCTCGGATCGGCCACCAGACCCGATTCCTGCGGCGCGGGCACCATCGTAAACAGCACCGGAATATCGGTGATCTGGGCCGCCGGGTCGGCTTTGCCCGATGCGCCCGCCACCCCGAGGGTGACGGCGGTTCCCCAGGTACAGATCAGGTCCGGACGCAACGCTTTCGCCTCGGCCACCAGCGCCGGGATGCGCCGGGGGTCGCGGGCGGCGTCGCGCCAGATGAATTCCACCGGCAAGCCGAACTCGGCCATGGCGTCTTGAAACCCGCGTTCGGCTTCGGTTTTGCCGTCCCAAAGCAGCATCAGCACTCGGTGGGGTTTTTCGCCGACCGCGCCGTGCGCCGGATTGAAACCGAGCGTCAGGAGCATCACCAGCACGGCGAGCGCGTTCATCCTCAAGAACATGGGACGGTTTCCTCATCAAGGGCCGCCGGAGCGGCGTCGTCATCCTCGGGCGTCACGCCCAAGATCAGAAAAGCGGCGCTGAACAAGACCGCGCTGGCCGTTCCCAACACGCCCAAGGCCAACGCCGCACCGGCATAACCGAAGACGCTAGCGCAGAGCGCGGCCGCCAAGGGGCCGAGGGCGGCCCCGAGATATTCGATGCGGCGATAAACATTCGCGACCGCAACCTCGCCGCAAACGGCGATGGCGTCGCGGCTGACCCGCGCGAGCAGCGGGGCTTGCGCCGGCGCGATCAGCGCTTGCGCGACGCCAAGGCCGACCGCCGCCGCCAATACTGCGGGCGGGCCGGGCGCGAACAGGATCGGAAGCAGGGCGAGGCCCGCGAGCGTGCAGCCGAGCCCGAGCGCGAGGCCGGGCAGGTTCCAGCGCGGGAGCAAACGGGCGAACAGCGGCGCGCAGACGGCGGCGGCGATGCCGTAACCCATGACGGTGCGGCCGATTCCGGACAGGCTCTCGCCCTGTTCGGCCAACAGCATCGGCGCGAGAAAGAACAGGAAGCCGACGAACACCAGTTGGGCGGGCGCGGCGGCGAACGTCGCCAGGATCAGAAAACGCAAGTTGCCCCGCTGCTTCGCGGCGCGCTTGCCGGGCGGGGGTCGGCTTTCGCCGCCGCCGTGGAGCGGGCGGGGCGAGCCGTAACGCGGGATAAACCGCGCCGCCAGCAGCGCCGAGGCGAGGGCGAGCGCCGCGCCCACGGCGAAGGTCGCCCCATAACCGATGCGTTCGGCGAGCATGCCGCCGATGGCCGGACCGCAGATGCTGGCGGTCGCGATGCCGCCGACGAGGGTCGCCGCGCCGCGATTGCGGTTTTCCGGGCCGGTGCTATCGAACAGGGAGTGCTGGCAGGCGGCGAAGGTCAGCGCGTAGCCCAGAGCTGACAGCGCCCGCCACCACAGCAGCGCCCCGTAACCGTCGGCAAAGCCGGCCCCGCCCAGACCCAAGGTCGAGAGCAAAGCGCCGAGCAAGAACAGAGAGCGCGGGCCGACGCGGCTCGACCACGCACCCGCCAGCGGCGCGGCCAGCGCCACCACCGCCATGAACAGCGAGATCGACCAAGCCGCCAGCCAGTCGGGCGACCAGCCGCCGACGGGCGTCGCCAGCTCTCGAACGTAGAGCGGGAAGAACGGCCGGGCCAGTTCCTCGGCGAACGCGAACAGGAAGGCCGCCGCGCGGATCGGAATGAGGTCGGACGCGCGGTCGCTGTCGGGCGTTGGTCCGCCCGCGAAGATTGCGCCGGTGCGGGGGTGGCCGCCGAGCGCGAGCGGATGCGTTCCCCCGCGCTCGGCGGGCCGCGCCGCGCCGCGCAGCCGCGCCACCGCTTGATAGTCGGCGTTGATCCGTTCGATTTGGGTGTTGAGCGCGCGCCCCAAACGGCCCAGCCGAGCGCGCGCCGTCTCCGCCAACACCCGGCTGAAATCGCCGCGACCCAGACGCCGCAACAAGGCGTCGAGTTGCCGCAAGGGTTCCGCGATGCCGCTGACGGCGACCAGCAGCAGCAATTCGAAAGCCGCGAGCAGCGCGACCAGCAGGACGATGGCGATATCCAACAGAACCACCTCGATCTGACGGGTGACGACCCGCGCGTCGATGCCGAGGTGGATGACGCCGTCGGCTCCCCGCGCGCTGACAGGTAGCGCGATCCGGTAAGAATCGCCGCCGGAAGAGGTGACAAGCGGGGCCGGACGCTCGCCTAACAGCGCCTCCAGCACGGCGGGCAAGCGGTAGCGCGGGATTACCTTGCCGACCGCCGTTCCGGCCGCCAAAACCTCCGCCGTTTCGGCGGCCAGCTTCGCCCGGCGGCTCGCGTCGAGCCGGCCTTGTCGGTACAAGACGGCGCCGTCGCTCGCGGTGACGGCGATGTAGGCGATGTCTTGAGCCGCCTCCAGCTTGGCGGCGAAAAACGGCTCCATGCCTTCGAGCCGGGTAAACGGAATGCCGAATTCCACCGCCCGCCGGATTTCGCCGTCGATCGACAGCCCGACGCGCAGGGCTTTTTTTTCTATTTCCGGCAGTAATTTGCGCTCGAAAGCGACCAGCGCGTACCAGGATGCGCCGAGCAGCGGCAAGAGCAGCAACAGCAGCGTGACCGAGGTCAACGGGATGATTTTGGTCTGAAGGGGGCGATCCAAAGGCGCGGGGTTTGACCGGAGGTTGTGGGTCATGCGCTTGTCCTCAAGCCGAGCCGGCGCGTTTCAGATCGGCTCGCTCGGAAGCGAGGGCGGCCAGTACGCCCCGCATTTCCTGCTCGGCGGCGGCGTAGCGCCGTTCGAGCGGCGCGCCGGCGCGCGGCTGAAAAGCGGTGGCGCGCGGGTCCAGGATCGCCCGATCCAGCGCGGCTCGAATGCGCGCGAGGCTGCCCTGGAGGCGGTGGAACAGGCCGAACAGGGCGACGAACGCCAAGGGCGCGACGCACAGCCCCAGAATGGCGGCGGCGCGAGCGAGTTGGGCGCGCATCTGGCGGATGTCGCGGTCGTGGAGCGCGCGGTCGTATTGCAGGACGATGCCGCCCGCTTGGCGGCCGGAATTGTCGGTGAGGCCGATTCCGACCTGCCGGGCCGCCGGAGTTTCGCCGCGCCAGTAGCCGGTGGGTGTCGCCAGGGTCCGCCGCCACCAAGCTCCCGCATCGGGCGGGTTGTCGGCGAAACGGTCCTTGTCGGCGTGGATGAGTATTTTTTCCTGATCGAATAGCGCGATCGAAAGGAGGTGATCGTCTCTTTGCAATTCGCGCTCGATCGCCGGCTCCATGTTTTTCAGGTTCGCCAGGCGGAGCCCGAGATCGAGTCCGGTTTCGGCGGTCGATTTGAGTTCCGCCGCCACGAACGCGAAACGCGATTCGACCTGTTCCGAAAAGGCGCGCTCGAGCTTGACGGCATCGAGCAGCACGGTCAGCCCGAGGGCCAGGGCGATCAGCCCGATAAGCGTTAGAGCAAGCTTGGCAATCATGACCGTGATTTACCGCCCCTTGGGTTGCGTTTGGCCTGCGGAGGTCGCGCGGATCGGTGCGAGAAGCGCGCGATCATCCGGTTGGCTCATGGGTAACGCCTGGGCGGGCAAAGTTAGCGCCGCAAGATCGGGAACGGATCGAAACCGGCGCGGGCGGAATGGGCCTCCTAACTTTGGCGCGAGCGGGGTTACCCAACAGACGGAAGCGGGCCGGCTCGATCCGGCAGGCCCGTAAACGAATCTCTCTGTTCTCAGGAATTTCCGCCGTGACAAGAATTGATCCCAGCCGAATGCAAGCGCTCATTACCCAGAATTTCGATAAGGCGCAAGCGCCGGGCCAACTCGGGGGACATTCGGTTCAAATGGGTCCAGCGCCGGGATCGCGCGCCCAATCCTCGGACTCGGGGTTCGCCAACAAAGCCAAGAATCTGTTGGACCGAGCGGTTACTTTCATCCGCAACACCCCCGAACAGCGCGCGGAGGAGGGTATCGCGCGCGGCGTCAAGAGCTTCGACAAAGCGCTCGGCAAGCTGTTTGATGCGATGAAACCCAACGATATGGGCATCGATTTCGCCAAGTTCAGCCGCCGTTTGGACGCTCTTCCCGACAGCGCCAAATCCGCTACCAGCCGGGGTGCGGATTACAAAGAGCTGTTTAAGGCGCGGCTCAATCTGCTTGTTGCTAAAACGGCCGATGAAGAACTAAAAGGCTTGCACGACACCAATATCAAAATCATGCATAACTTTAACAATAACTGTGAGAGGCTCGGAATCAACTCGTACTCAGGTCCAGAACGCCTGCGCGAGGCCGCTGTTATCAAAGGGAAGTGCTTGAAGGAGATGGATACAGTGTTGGGCAATGAAATAAAGGAGCGCAAGGCGCACCCTGACTATGGGTTATTTCCCTGAACACGTCGAAACGGGTTGTCGGCAAGTTACCACAATACTTTTGCTGAGTATGGGACCGTTATCGCGACAAGCCACTCGCAGGACAGCCGCCGGGAGTTGATCGGCGATCTTCTCTAACTTTGGCGCGAGGGGAGTTACCCAACAGACGGAAGCGGGCCGGCTCGATCCGGTAGGCCCGCAAGCGAATCCTTCTATTTCCAGGAATCCCCGCCGTGACAATAATTGCTCCCGACCGAATGCAAGCGCTCATTTCCCAGAAGTTCGACAGCGCGCAAGCGCCGGGGCAGCTTGGAGGGCGCTCGGTCCAAGTAGGTCCGGCGCAGGGGTCGCGCGTCCAGCCATCCGCTTCCGGGTTCATCAATAAACTGAAGAGCCTGTACGACCGGGACATCCGCCTGCAGCGTGCGGAGGAAGGCGTCACGCGCGGCGTCAGGAGCGTCGACAAGGCGCTCGGCAAGCTGTTGGACTCGATCAAAACAGATGGGAACAGAGGCGTCTTCGATCTTGCCAAAATCCAGCGCCGCTTGGAGGCCCTTCCTAGCAGTACCCATTCGGCCACCAGTCGGGGGGTGGATTACAACGAGCTTATAGAGGCGCGACTCAAGCTGTATATCGATAAGTTGGACAATGATCAACTGGGTAAATTGTCCATAGCCATTCGATCATCTTCTGTTGTATTAAGTCTCACTCAAAAAAGCGAACGACCCGAAAATTCCCTGCTATTGAGTCGCGAGCAGAAAATTGTCAATTTTTGCAAAACGCAACTCGAAAATCTGGATGCGGTTTGTTCCAAAGAACTCGATGAACGCAAAAAGTTTAAGGACGCCGGATTCAGCGTCGATCAGATGGTGAGTTTCCGCCAGGCCGGCGGAAAACCGGAAGATATCGCAGCGTTCAAGCAAGAAGGGTTCAGCGTCGATCAGATGGTGAGTTTCCGCCAGGCCGGCGGAAAACCGGAAGACATCGCAGCGTTCAAACAAGAAGGATTCACCGATAGCGAGATAAAGCTCTATGCTGGTTTTGCCGTAGCGGAGGCGAAATCGCTTAAATCGGAGTACCAGCGGCTGGGCATCCCGGTCAACGAGAAAACCATTGTCAAGGAGTTCAAGGCCACTAATTTAAAAGAACCGATGAAAGAATTTGGCAGTGGCGTGGCCAATAAAGTTTACGAAGGAATCTACCAACTTTCAGATGGCTCGTCTTTTACCGGCGTCTTTAAACCAGAGTCGAAACAAGCTGACAAGATGTATCTCGCCATGCCGAACAGTGGTATCTCTTTGGATAACCAGAATGCAGGCAGACGGAATATCGCGAGCCATGCCCTGAACGATTTACTGGGTTTCGATGTTGTCGCGCGGACCGAATTCGGCATGAACGGCGACAAAAAACTGGGTATCGTGATGGAAATGGCGCATGGCCAATCAGGCAAGCAAGTGAAGCAAGAAATTTTTGATGATCCAGTCGTGCGCCGCGAGTTGACCAAACTTCAATGGCTGGATGGCTTGACAGCACAAGTTGATCGTCACCCTGGAAACTATTTTATAGAAACACATGCCGATGGAGGAGGCAAGCGCGTGGTCGGCATCGACAACGACATGTCGTTCGGTAAGAAGATTACGGATCCCAATCATATTTCCAAGAATCACAAGAGTCACTTTAACGGTCTCAAACTTCCGCCGATTATTGATACCGAGATGGCCAAGGCATTTAGGGAATTAACGCCAGAGAAACTTCAGGCGAGTCTGAGCGGCTTGCTCGATGATGATGAAATCAAGTCTGCCAAACAACGTTTGGAAGGAATAAAAGAACATATTGATAAGCTTGAAAAAGCGGGCTGCATCATCGAGCCAAATCAATGGAGTAAACCTCAAGTTGGAACTTTGTTGATGGAGAAAACTAACCTTAGAGACGCTTCGAGTTATGTGGCGCGCGATAAAGCGCTTGTTACTCCTAATAATTAATTAGGGCCGGCGGCTAGCGTGATAGGGATCAAAGCGGAAGAAGTTGATTATGGAAAAATCATTTTGCGCTCCGCATCAAACCCATCTCTAAACGATTCCCATAAAGTCTACGCCGACTCTCCCGTGGAATATCTTTCAAAGAGCGAAACACTATGACGCAACAATACGTTTCACCGGGCCTTCAGCAAGCGCGCGCGCTGTTTGCGGCCGAAGGGTTGCCGTTCCCGGAATTGCCCTCCACGCTGGCGGGCCAGCTACAGCCGTTCGGAGAACTGCTTTTCGGCACGCGCGATCTGGAAACGGGGCCGTATTCTTTGGATGTGTTCCGCGACGCGGTGTACGAGCAGCCCGTGGCCGATTATGCGCTCCTGGGTTTCGACGGCCACGGCATCAACTCGTGGGCGTTGCATTACTACCTGGTGCAAGGGCCGCTGGCGCTGTTCGTCCAGCTCCCATGGGGCGGAGCCTACATTGACCCCGCCGAAGCGAAACAGCGCATCGGCGACGCTTTCGCGCTCGCCGCCACCTTGACTGCCGAGCTGGCCGTGGCGCAATCCGCGCGCGCGCTTCCCAGCGGCGTCAGGCTCGTGGTGACGGAGAGCCAGTTCGCGGAGTCCGGTTGCGCGTGGCTCAAAGCGCCAGGCGCGCCACCGGCGGAATTTTGGCAGCCGCCGGGTTCACCTCTGGCGCAAGCCGTGGCGGCGGCGCGAGACCTCATCGCCGGAAAAGTCAAACTCTAGGTTATCGAGGGCTATCGCGCCCCGCGCGTCGATCAGCCATGAACCCGACAGCAACCGCCAAGGAATTTCCTGATGAACATTCACGATGTTTTGGCCGAACTGGGCCACCAGATGGGCTTGAATGTAACCCTCAACGAAGAGGGCGTTTGCCGCTTGGTCTTCGACGAGCGTTTTCCAGTCGATATCGAAGCCAGTCCCGACAACGATGCCGTCCACCTCTATTCGGTGCTGTGCCCGATTCCGCCCGAAGACAAGGAGCGCTTCTACGAGCGACTGCTGGAGGCCAATTTGTTCGGCGGCGATACCGGCGGGGCGTGGTTCGCGCTGGACGGCTCGCACGGCGAGGTGGTGCTGAACCGCACGGTGAGCATGGCGAACATCGACTACCAGGATTTCGCCAATCTGCTGGAAGGGTTCGTCAATCACTTGGAAGCCTGGGACGACAAGCTCTCTCATGGCGAGCTGAGCGTATCGACCGAGGAGTTTACCGTCGATATTGCCGCGAACGACGCCATGGGCGGCTTTATTCGGGCCTGACGCCAGCTCTTCGCGCCTTGCGCGGAATCTTCGAAACCGGCCTAACTTCCGCCGCGTCCGGGTTACTCATGAAAGCGAGTCCGGCGCAAGCAACGGACTTTTCACCGATCACCGAAAGGCGAGGGTCATGAACACCGAAACGAGAGAACCCGAGGACGTTTCCCAGGAAATCCTGCGCAAAAATCAGGAGTTGCTGGCTCGAATCCAAGCCATGCTGGACGAAACCGACCGCTGGTACCGCCAACACGGCTTGGAGCGCGATTCGGCCAGACGCTTCTTGGAAAGCGGCAAAGTATCGCCCGCGCAAAAAGCCAAGGCCGAACAGGAGTTGGAGCAGTTTCTCCAGGACATCGAACGCGACATCGAACGCGACTTGGCCAACGCCCGATCCGCGCCGCGCGAGTCGGTCAAGCCCAAGTTCCGCGCCATGCGGATTTAGGAAGCAGCGCCCGAAACAGGGCCTCGCGGTACCGATCAATTTTCAAAGAGGTTATGAACAGATGAGTAACAGTGTGCAGAGCGTCGGCGGCGGCGTTTTCGTGGTGGACGGCCAGAGCATGGATTACGCGACGCTGGTGCTGTCGCTCCAGGTGGAGCGCGTCAACCTGCTCGACAAACAGCTCGTCGCGCAAGCGCAAGGCATCCAGGAGCGCAACGCGCTGATCGCCCAAGCCAACGACATGCTCGCCAGGGTGCAACAGCTGAAAAATCAGGCGGCGCAAAACAATAACGTCACGAACGGCGGTGCCGAAATGAAGAAATTCTTTGACGCCAACGGCATTAAATACGACACGACCGGCAATGATTTCCTCCACAACAAGGATGAATGGGAGGTTGCCATCCAAGGTTTGAAGAATTTTACCGACAAGTTGAACAGCCAGTCGGAACTCGATTTTATCCGCGTGCAAAATCTCAATAACAAGCGCGAGCAAGCGCTCGAACTGACGACCAATCAGTTGCAGAAAGATTCCAAGATCAAGAACGACATCATCGGCAACACGCGCTGAGCGCCGGAGAAATCACCCATGGCAGCCACACCGACCGCCGCGCGGGCCACCGCCATCGAAATTGACCAGATGGGCGAAATCGTCGAGCACTTCCTCGCCACCGGCGGCACGCTGGGCGAGATGCGCGGCCTGAACCGGCAGGATTTCGAGACGCTTTACAGCGTCGCTTACCACCTTTTCAACCAAGGGAAGTACGATGACGCCGAAAACATCTTCAAATTTTTGTGTTTCTACAACCATCTAGAGAAGAAAAACTGGATGGGGCTCGGTTCCAGCCGGCAGATGCGCAAGGATTTCGACGGTGCGATCCAGGCCTATTCGTTCTTGGCGCTCCTCGATGTCGCCAACCCGTATCCGCCCCTGCACGCCGGGGATTGTTACCTGGCGCTCGGCAAGCTGGAGGAGGCCGAAAGCGGTTTTTTCGCCGCCGTCCACTGGGCCGGCGACAAACCGGAATACCAAGCCGCGCGGTCGCGGGCGGAAGTGCTGCTGCGCGCGGTCCAGACCAAACGGGAGGCGCGCCATGGATAACGCTATCGGCTTGTTCGGCCCCAAGGGCGCTTTGAATCTGAGGGATTTGGAGTTGCTGGAAACGGAGCTGATCCGAAGCGTCAGGAGCGCTCAAAGCGCCCCACCGCCGGGGCTTGCCGCCGACATCGGACCGTCAACCGCGAGCGGCGGCGGGCTCGGCCAGCCGCAGTTGGAAGAACCCAAGGGGGATGGGGCCAGCCTCGTCACCCAATTGCTGGAGCTGAAATCGAAATTGACCGAAAACCAGTTGGCCGGCAGCAGGGCCGACATCGAGGCGCGGCGCGCGGACAACCAACAGAGGTTCCAGGATCAGCTGAAAGCACTCCAAGACTTCGCCGCCAAGGCCGCCGAGGCGCGGAAATCCGGCGAGATCGGCAAGATCTTCAGTTGGATCGCGCTGGGCCTCTCCGCCATCGCCATGGTGGCGGCGTCCGTCGCCACGGTGCTGACCGCCGGCGCGACCGCGCCGGTGGTGGCGGGCTTGGTCGTCGGCATGGTCGCGTTGGCGGGAACGGTCACCGTGACCGGCTTGCAGGAAAGCGGCAAGATGGAAGAGTTGATGAAGGGTTTGAACGACGACCAAAAAATAGGCGTTACCGCCGGCATCCAGGCGACGCTGCTGGCGTTGACGATCCTTTCCGCCGTTTTGAGTTTCGGCGCCGGCGCGGGAGCCGCCGCCAACGCCGTCAGCGAGACTGCTAGAACCGCCGCGACCGCCGCTCAGATCGTCAAATCCACCGCGCAAGTCGCCGGAGGCGTAACAGCGCTTGGCCAAGGCGCGACCCAGATCAGTTCGGGCGTGCTCCAGCATGAGGCGAGCGAGGCCCAGGCCGATGCCCAAAGCATCAGGGCCGCGCTGCACAAAGCGCAAAGCCTGATCGAGGAAGAAATGGCGCGCATCGAAGCGATATTGCAGGACATGGATGACAGCGTCACGCGGGTTTTCAGCATGATGCAGAGCGGAAACGCCACCGCCGTCCAGATCGCCAAGAACATGGTTTGACGCCGTAGCGGCGCAACGCAACAGGAGATGGTGAGTGACCACGATTAACACCCATTACACCGGCCCACGGATCAACGGCGACGTTGAACCGATCGAAACCGCGACCCCCGCCACCGGCAATGCCGCCGTCGTATCGACCATCGCGAGCGACAGCGGCGGTCTGGACCCGAGCCGCCGTGACACGCTGTCCTCATTCCGTTTATCCGCGCCCGACGGCAACAATTCGGCGGGCGATTTTGACGATTTAAGCGCGACCGGCCAGCGTATCGCCAATCTGAGCGAGTCGGTTCAGGCCGATGTTTTCGCCTTCATGAACTTGTTTTTCCAAATGGCTATGGAAACTCGCAAGACCGCCAGCGAGATCCGTTCGACCGAGCGCGAAGCCAAGTTCCAGGAACTCCAGAACGCTGCCGATAAAATCCGCGAGGCGGGCGTCTATCAGATGGTGGCGGGCATCGTGGGCGGCGTGACGACGATAGCGTCGGGCGCTCTCAGCATGGCCGGCGGCCTCAAGTCGCTGAAAGCGTCCAGCGATGCGCTAGGCGGCCTCAAAAGTGAAAAACTCCCCAATCGACCGATTGAGCTTGGCGATTTAGAGGTGAGTCAAGGGGCCAACGTGGGCCAAAGTCCCAATCCGATGATGGCGCAAAACCAAGCCCAAGCCATCAGCATGAAGTTCGGCGGCCTGGCGTCGGGGGTACAGGGCGCGGGCCAGATCGCGAGCGGCGGCCTGGGCTTTGGCGCGACGGTGGCGCAGACCGAACAAAAGGAGCATGAAACCCAGGCCGAGAAGGATCAAGCCCAAGTCGATACCGCCAACGAGCTGTACCAGAACATGCAGCAAACCATCCAGGACGTGCTGAGCAGGCTGGCGGCGATCCAGCAGTCCAACAGCGAGACCACCAAGCAGATCGTGCGGGCTTGAGCGCGCCGCGTCCGCTTCGCTGGAAGGGAAGCTTTGCAGCCTGGTCCATCCGCCGTGTCGGCTATACTCCTTCAAGCGTCCCGCCTTTGATTGCATCGGGGCCGTTTCCGAGCGGCGGGGACGCCGGGTTTGAGAGGAGCCAAGCGATGCGGCGAGCGGTCGAGAGCAAAACGGGCGACGGCCGGCCGACCCTGGGGTC
>ERZ761602.5316-NODE-5316-length-15398-cov-10.028808_pt1 | contig 15398 bp, 9 predicted proteins | sample MGYA00512165_ERZ761602 | MGnify/ENA primary metagenome ERZ761602 (study PRJEB28899, sample SAMN02445085) | bioreactor sludge metagenome | biome: EBPR sludge; isolation source: Thorneside wastewater treatment plant | place: Australia: Brisbane, Thorneside...
GGAACGGCTTGATGAACGGTGCCAATGGCGCCGACTATATCAAGAAGTTTGACACTGAGAATTTCTCGGTAAAGTTCGCCTGCGAGGTGAAGGACTTCGATCCGCTCAGCTTTCTCGATAAGAAGGAAGCTCGACGGATGGGGGCGTTTACGCATTTCGCCCTTGCTGCCTCGGACGAGGCGATGAAGCACAGCGGGCTGGTGATCGACGAGACGAACGCTGAGATGGTCGGAACATATATCAGTTCCGGCATCGGCGACTTCTGGGCGATCGAACGCGAACACGAAAAGCTCTTGAATTCAGGGCCGGACCGCGTTTCGCCGTTCTTTATCGTCTCGGCGATCGTTAACCTCGCGGCCGGAAACGTCTCGATACGGCACGGTGCAAAGGGGCCAAACTCGGCCACCGCGACCGCCTGTTCGGCCGGTGCTCATGCCATCGGCGATAGCTTCAGGATCATCGAACGCGGCGACGCGGATGCGATGATCTGCGGCGGTGCGGAAAGTGCTATCACGCCGATGTCCGTCGCCGGTTTTGCCTCGATGCGGGCTCTTTCGACCCGCAACGACGACCCGAGGCGGGCTTCGCGACCGTTTGATGCTGAACGCGATGGATTCGTCATCGGCGAAGGTGCCGGGATCATGATCCTCGAGGAACTTGAGTTCGCAAAAGCCCGTGGAGCGAACATCATCGCGGAGATCGTCGGCTACGGAATGAGCGGCGATGCCTTCCACGTAACGATGCCTGACGAGACGGGTTCGGGGGCTATCCGCGTGATGCAGCGGGCGATAAAAGACGCCGGCATCTCGCCGGAGCAGATCGGTTATGTGAACGCCCATGGAACCTCGACGCCGTATAACGACAAGTTCGAGTCGCTGGCGATCAAGCAGGTCTTTGGCGAGCACGCAAAGAACGGGCTTGCCGTCAGCTCGACGAAGTCGATGACCGGCCACGCTCTCGGAGCTGCCGGCGGCATCGAGGCGGTTTTCTCGGCCCTCGCGATCAAGGAAGGGAAGCTTCCGCCGACCATCAACTACGAATTCCCGGATCCGGAATGCGATCTCGACTATATTCCGAACGAGGCTCGCGAAACGCAGGTGGAATATGCCCTTTCGAACAGCTTTGGCTTCGGCGGCACGAATGCGTGTTTGATATTTAAGCGTTACGACGGATAGTAATTTACGCGTTCCGGCTCGATTGAGGCCGGGACGCTTTTCTTGTATTATCTGAATGAATACTCATTCAGCATCAAACTTATATGAAGATAATCGTTTTGATGAAACAGGTCGCGAATAAGGACGCTGTCCTTCGCATCGGGCCTGACGAAAAATGGATCAACGAGACGGACATCGCTATGCAGACGAACGAGTCTGACGGCTACGCTCTTGAGGAGGCTCTTCGGCTTAAAGAGGCCAAGGGTGAGGGCGAGGTTGTCGTTTGTACGCTCGGGCCGCAATCGGCAAAGACCGTGATAAAGGACGCTCTCGCACGCGGTGCTGACCGGGCGATACACGTTGTAGTTGACGACGCGAACACGCTTTCGCCGTACCAGATCGCGAAGGCGATCGCCGACGCGATTCGTGACGAGAATGCCGATCTTGTTTTCGCCGGCCTGCAGTCTGACGACGCGAGCTATGGCCAAACGGGCGTCGTGCTCGCCGAGCTGCTCGGCATTCCGCATGGCACGATCGTTATCGAGGTTGACCGCGGCAGCCTTGGCGAAAGCCTCCGCATCAAGCGCGAGCTCGAAAGCGGCTGGTATCAGTGGTTCAACTACAAGTTGCCGGCACTGTTCACCATCCAGTCCGGCATTTCGCAGATCCGCTACGCATCGCTAAAGGGCATTATGGCTGCGAAGAAAAAAGAGATCCGCGACGTAACGCCTGCCATCGAAGCCTTCTCGGGCGGACAAACAATACAAAAGGTGTATATGCCGCTTAAGACAAAACAGACGCAGATGCTCGGCAATGGCGACGCCAAAGCGGGAGCGGTCGAGTTGGTCGAAAAACTCAAGACGGAGGTGCGGGCAATATGATCCTCGTATTCATCGAACACAAAAATTGCGTTTTGAACAAGACCTCGCTTGAGGCCATCGCGGCCGCACAGGCGATCGGGAAGGACCTTGGGTTGAAGGCCGCTGCCGTTATTCCTTGCACGGGTGAGTGCCCACTTGTCCAGGAGATCGCAGGTTACGATCTTGAGAAGGTCATCGTTGCAAAGAGTGACAAGCTCGGCACCTATACGCCGGATGCGTATGCCGATGCCTGGGAACAGGTGATCAAGGCGACGAACCCGCAATACGTCGTGATGTCGCACACTTATCAGGTGCGCGATTTCGCTCCGAAGGTTGCGGCGAGGCTCGGACGCGAGCTGGTCGGCGACGTTATTCGTTACAGGGCCGAAGGCGGAAAGCTCGTGCTGACGCGGCGTATCTTCCTCGGCAAGCTCGATGCGGACCTGACGGTCGGCGGCGATGCCCCGTATTTCGTCACGTTCCAGTCCGGAGCTTTCCGCGGAGACAATGCCGCAAAGGGAAGTGCAGTGGTCGAGACGATCGACGTTAACGTCGGCGAGATCCGGATGACCGCCGAAGAGCCGTTCCAAGAAGCCAAAGCATCGGTTGACCTGACAAAATCGGAAGTGATCGTCGCGGTCGGCCGCGGCATCAAGTCGCAGGAGAACCTCGCACTTGCACAGCAGCTTGCTGATGCTCTCGGAGCCGACCTCGCGGCCTCGCGTCCGATCTGCGACAGCGAGTGGTTGCCGATCGATCGCCAGATCGGATCTTCGGGCCAGACCGTTGCCCCGAAGCTTTACGTCGCTCTCGGAATTTCCGGAGCCATCCAGCACATTGTCGGAATGAAGAACTCGGGCACCATCGTCGCCATCAACAAGGACGGCGAGGCCCCGATCTTCGACATCGCCGATTACGGCATTGTCGGCGACCTCTTCGAGGCCGTGCCCGTCCTGATCGAAGAGATAAAGAAGGCAAAAGGCTAGATCGGTTAGAAAAGGAAATGTTAAAAGGCCCGGAGGTTGGTTCCGGGCCTTTTTGTTTTGCTAGGGCTTATCGCGGCAGATTCCGGCTGCCGGGTTTGCCGAGCAAAAGAGTTTGGTGAGTGCTTCGATCTGCGCCTGCTGTCGGCGATTGGCTTCGAGAAGAGCATCTATTTGCCGCGATTTGTTTTCCGAATCGGCCTTTAGCCGGTCGATCTCGGCCTGCTGTTCATTGACGGCATTGACCAGCACGACGCCGATGCGGTCGTAGTTCACGCCTTGGATCTCGCCGTCTTTGTTGGTCGTTGCAAGAAGCGGTTCGACCGCTGCCACCTCTTCGGCAACAAGGCCGAAATCGCGGACTCCGTTGTGCTTCCAGTCAAAATAGACAGGCCGAAGCCGGCGGATCAGACTGAGCCCGTGCGTGTAATCGAAAACGTTTTCCTTATAGCGAAGCGAAGACGAACAGGTCGTAATTTCCGACGAACCGCCATCAATACACAAGGGAACAGCAGAAGGAGCACCGAACAAACCGAGCCGCAGGCGGCCGTAAACCCTGACCGTGTCAGAACCATTCGATCTTCCGAGAGCGATCGTGTTACTTGATGAAACGGTCGATCCGGCACCGATCGCGGTCGCGAAGGAAAGGTTTGAACTTCCGGTGTCGGCGGATGCACCGAGAGTTGTGTTGTTGCTTCCTGAGACATTAGAGCTTCCCGAGGTTCTACCAACGAAGGTATTAGAACTACCGGTCGAGTTTCCAACACCGCTGCTTCGTCCGAGAAATGTATTGTCGTTGCCGCTGGAGTTTGCCCGTCCCGCATCCGCTCCGTAGAAGGCATTCGAACTCCCACCGTTAGTATTTTGACCACTCAGATGACCAAAGAATGAATTGCTGAAAGTATTTGAGCCGATCGAAGCTCCGGAGAGGTGACCAAATGCACTATTGGAACTGCCCGAGCCAGCGGTGCTTCCTCCAGCTTGATTTCCCACAAATGTGCTATTCGCACCGCTGAGGTGCAAGACGCGACTTCCGTTTAAGTTGAACTGTGTTCCGGCATTTACGGTCGAGGCGGAAAGTGCGGCAATGTTCAGCGAACCGATGACCGCCAGATTGCCCGGTATTCTAACAGTATCCTGACCAGAGCCTCGGCCCAGTACGATGGTATTGCTTGTCGTGACACCCGATTGAGCACCGATCGCTGTTGCAAATGAAAGATTAGGCCCGATAACATTTGCGTCTTGCCCGATGGTCGTATTGCTGTTACCGGTTTGGTTCTGGGTGCCTGCAAATGAACCGATGAAGGTATTACCGGTGCCAGAGGTATTTCCGCTACCGGCCTCGTTCCCAATGAATACATTCTCGTCGCCGCTTTGATTAGAAGCGCCGCTTGCGAATCCGAAGAACGCATTCCGCCGCCCGAATAGATTTGCAGTTCCGGCCCCGTATCCAACAAATGAATTCTTATCGCCCATGTCGTTGCTCCCGGCAGTGAATCCGAGATACAGACTCTCTTTAACGGAGGCTCCAAGGATTCGGCTGCCGCCGATGTTGAACTGGGTGGTTGCATTTATCGTAGTCGAGGTGATGGGGAATGAGGCTTCAAGTTCGCCCGGTATCACCACCTTATCTTGGCCGAGCGGGCGGCCGAGTACTATCGTCTCGCTTTCTGTGACGACGGAATCTGCACCGATCGCGGTCGCATATATTAGTCCATTTGCCGCGACCGACGTGCCCGCACCGATCAGGGTATTTCCGCTCCCGATAGTGTTTGTTGTTCCCGAACCACGTCCGATGAACGTATTCCCGCTTCCGTTCGTCGTTTGCAGGCCCGCAGACCATCCAACAAATGTGTTTCCGTCGCTGCCCACACCGCTGTCACGACCGGCGAGATTGCCAAAGAACGAATGGTTGCTGCCCGAATTATTCGAAAGGCCGGCCCGGCTACCAAAGAACGAATTATTCTCGCCTGTTGTGATCGAGCTTCCGGCAAGACGCCCAAAGAAAGCATTATTCGTTCCTGTCGTACCATTCAAACCCGAACCGATTCCGGCGAAGAGGTTATCCGTGCCCGGTGCCCAAAATGCTCGCAGGCCATTAAACTGAAAGGACCCGACGGCATTCAAATTTCGGGCACGGCCATCGCCTGTTATGCTGAAATTCGCATTGCTCTGGTCAGTGGTGGTGTTTTGAATATAGCTCGCACTTCCGGGGGTGGGTGTTCGGGCATCGGAGAGTCGCGGGTCGGTCGTTACCACGTATTGATTGGCGGCGACTCCACCGAGATTAAGGGCGTTGGCTGCCGTCGCAGCAGTTGTGGCGTTCGTCGCGTTCGTGGCATTTGCGGCATTCGTCGCATTAACCGCGTTGGTCGCGTTGGTTGCGGTCGTGGCCGTGTCAGCAGCGGCCGCGGACACGCTCCGGACGGCATAAGGCGAGCTTCCGATGCGCTGCCGCGGATCGAGGATCGTGAATCCGCCGCCGCCGGTCTGGCGGACGCGGATCTCAAGGAAGCGTTCGGGCCCCGTGAAGTTTGCTCCGAAGTCCAAAGAGACTGTGAACCTGCCGTCCGTGACCGTGATATTTGAACGCGTCGCGGTGGCCCCGATCTGTGTGCCGCCCGAGGCAGCATCATATAGCAGAAACTCGAAATCAAAAGTTCCATTCGCTGGCTGAGAACTCAATTGAAGTTCTCCCTGGTAGGTGAACGATGTAGTTTGTGCGGCGATCGAGCCGTGAATCAGAAAGACGGATATAACGAGTGAAGGTACGATGCGGCAGATTTTCATAGTGATCTCTCCTTTGATCAGGTGTCGGACGGATTCTTCGTTGCGCAGATTGCCCGATTGTGGACCGCGGGAAGCGAAAAAATCCTTTGATTTTTCGTTAGAAATGCTTAGAATTTGTTAATCCTCTCAGGAAAGCAGCCTATGCAGCGAATCTACGAGTTCGGTGAATTCACTTTGGACGCCTCGCGGCTAATGCTTATTCGGGGCGGCGATGAGGTACAGGTTTCGCCAAAGGCCATCGAGTTGCTCGTGCTTTTGGTGGAATCGGGCGACCGTATCGTTACCCGCACGGAGATAATGGATAGGCTCTGGCAAGACACTTTCGTTGAGGAAGGGAACATTAATTTCCACATCTCCAATCTTCGACGAGTTCTCGGGCAGAACGGCAAGCCGGAATCGCAATACATCCGAACAGTACCGCGAAAAGGCTACAAGTTCATTGCGGCGGTCAAGACAGCGGCGGAAGCGTCAGAGACCACGGAAGCCCAAAATAGTTCGCCGCGTCCTTCGTCACGCCTTTGGAGGCCATTTGCGATCGGCGGAGCAGTGATCGCCGCGACAGCGTTCGTTCTTGCATCGGTTTTTACCCTCGGCCTGAGGCAGGATAACAGAAATGCCGCGAACCCAAATTCAGACGTGCCGCCGGAAGCGGTTGCTTTATTTACAAAAGGAAAGCGGGTCTGGGAGAGCCGGGTGTTCAATGACCAGGACCCGGCCGAGCTTTTCAGGCAGGCGATAGCTATTGCACCGAACTATCTCGATGCGCACGTGGCCCTTGCCGATACCTACGCCTTTGACGCAACCCCCGAACGGGCAGAGCGGACGATCGCTAGAGCCAGATCACTTGGCGGCGAGTCGGCCGACCTGCTTGCGACGCAAGCATTTGTGAAGATGTTCCATTACTGGGACTGGCAAGGGGCGGAGGCCGATTTTGCAAATGCCATTTCGCTGGAAACTAATAATGCCAAGGCACGGCATTGGTACGGCGTGCTTCTTTCGCTGACCGGCCGTTTTGACAATGCACGTGATCAAATGCGAAGGGCACGGGAATTGGCTCCGGATTCGTTGATCATTGCGGCGGACCTTGGGCAGTTAGAGTATTTTGCCGGAGATCTTTCTGCCGCTGCGGACAAGCTACAGAATGTTCTTCGCCTTGAACCGCGCTTTGCGATGGCCCGCAGGTATCTTGCCGAGGTTCACGAGGCTCGCGGTGATGAGGCTGAAGCATTCGAAGAAAGGCTGAAGAGCGGGGTCCGGCGGTCGGCCGATATTGCAGAATCAAGAAAGGTGTTCGAACAGGGTGGGCTGCGCTCGATTTGGGAGCGGTCTATCAGTGGCGGCAAATGCAATGCGGATTCGACGAACCCGTACGATTGTGCCCGTATGTTCGCGAAGTTGGGTGATCGTGAAAGGGCACTTGAGCAACTTGAAATTGCTGTGCGAAAACAGCAATTCCACGCGCCGTTTGCTTTGGTTGATCCGGTTTTCGCTCCGTTAAGGGAAAGCGATCGGTTCCGGTCAGTTTCGCAGGCGGTGGAACAGGGGAGCTCGCTCGCTCGGCAATAGCTTTCATCACCAAAAAGGAAAGGGCCCGCACCTTTCGAGCACGAGCCACTTATCTTTTCCTTAAACCCTATCTACGATCAAGAGCAATGTGCCGACAAGATCCTCAAAGGTGTTCCCGCTTCCCGTAATCCAAATGCTAATTTCCGAGCCGGATTTCACAAATTGGCGGTAACCGAGCCGGGAGCCTACCTACAAACTCCCTGTTGTACGTAACGCGTTAAGTAGGTAAAGAATAGTCCGAAAAGCGAGAAAAGTCAAGACTTTTTTTTCGCTGGCACTCAACTTTTTTAAGTGCCAATTCGGACGGTTACAATTACATCGATGCAGCAATGGCTTCGTCAAATATCTCCAGGGCAACATCGGCGTTTTCCTTGGTAAGGATGAGCGGCGGTGACCAGCGGATGGTGCTTGTGCCGCAGCCGAGGATGATCAAACCGCGTTCGAAGCAGGCCATCTCGATCCGGTCACGGAGAGCGGCGTCGGGCTTACGTGATGCTTTATCGGTCACGAATTCGACGCCGAGCATCAATCCCATTCCACGGACATCTCCGATGCACTCGTATTTCTCCTTCAGCTTTTCGAGTCCGCTTTTAAGATAACCGCCGACCTCGGCCGAATTTGCGACCAGGCCGCCTTCAAGCAGCTCGATGGTCTTAAGCGCCGATGCGATAGCAACCGGGTTGCCGCCGAAGGTCGAGGCGTGGGCTCCCTTATGCCAATCCATGATGTGCGCCTTCGCGGTGCAAACGCCGATCGGCATTCCGGAGCCGATACCTTTCGCCATGCAGACGATGTCGGCCTTCACGCCTTCGTGATGTTCAAGAGCGAACATCTTGCCGGTGCGGCCCATTCCGGACTGGACCTCATCGACGATGAGCATTATGCCGTGTTTGTCGCAGATCCGCCGGATGGCCTTGACGACCTCGGTCGGAGCGGGAACGTAGCCGCCTTCGCCCTGGACAACCTCAAGCACGATGCCTGCGACCTCTTCGGGCGGCGTCGTTGTGTTAAAAATGCGGTCCTCGATCCAGCTTACTGTGCCCATGCAGCACGAACCGTCCTCGCATTTGCCGAGGTTGAACGGACACTGGTAACAATTCGGGTAGGGAACGTGGACGACGTCGAGTGCCTGGCGGGCAAAGCCGAGCCGCTGGGCTTTCTTTGACGACGTAAGCGAAAGAGCACCGAGCGTACGGCCATGGAACGAGCCAAAGAACGAGATGAATTTCTGCCGCTTGGTGTGATACATCGCAAGCTTAAGGGCGGTTTCGATCGCTTCGGCGCCGCTGTTGGCAAAGTGCGATTTGGTCGGGCCGTCGATCGGCACGATCTCGTCGAGCTTGCGGCCAAGCTCGGGCATGTGTTTGTAATAATAGTCCGTGCCGCAGAGGTGGATGAGCTTTGCGGCCTGGTCGCTGATCGCTTTGACGATGTCCGGGTGGCAGTGGCCGGTCGAGCAAACGGCGACGCCGGCGTTGCAATCGAGAAAGACGTTTCCGTCCGGGTCTTCGACCCAAACTCCGTAGGCCTTTTCCGCGACCAGCTTGTAATCCGGCCGCGGGTAGCTCGGGGTAACGTATTTGGCGTCGGCTTCGACAATGGCGCGTGCGTTCGGGCCCGGAAGCTCGGTCTTGATGATCGGTCGCTGCAATTCGGTTGAGGGTGTCATTTTCTTCTCCTATTTCGTTGAGCCAAAGGGGGATAGGCGGCAGCGAGCCGCCCGCTGGACGAGACGGGAAGAACTAATCGCCGCCGAAAAGTTCGGCACGCTGGCCCATTGGACGGAGCTTTGCGATACAGCGAGGCGTCATAGGGTTACGAGAAAACTGGATTATATCAGAGGCTTCGTCGGCTGTGAACCCCCAAAACGCGGGGCGATATTTGAAACGCGGGCATCCGAGGCGATATTCTGAATGTACATCTCGAAAGGTTTCGATACCAAAAATATGAAAATGTTCCTCACGCAATTTCCGGCGGTTGCTTTCGCCTTCATTCTGCTCGTCTCTGCGGCGATCGGCCAAACGCCGGCCGAGACGCCAAAACCCGCACCGCCGCCGCTCCCGAAGATAGTTGAGGTCGAGCGGCCGCTCGTACGCTCGGTCGATCCGAAAAAACTCCCGGCACCGTTTCACACCGTCAGCGCCCGACGGGTTTCCCGGGTGATCCCGCAGCCGGCAAATGCCGAGCTTCGCGTGCCAAAGGGCTTCAAGGTGAACGTTTTTGCCGAGGGCGATTTTGTCTATCCGCGATGGATGGCCCTTGCGCCGAACGGAGACGTCTTTGTAGCTGATTCGCGCGCTAATCGGATCATTGTGCTGCGTGACCGGAACAAGGACGGTGTTGCGGACGAGCACTGGGTTTGGTCCGACAAGCTCGATCAGCCTTTCGGAATGGCGTTTCACAAAGATTGGTTCTACGTGGCGAACACCGACTCGGTCGTGCGATTTAGATATCGCATGGGGCAAACCCAGGCCGAGGGCGAGCCGGAACGATTGGTCGAGTTGACCCGCGGCGGATATAACCAACACTGGACGCGGAACATCATCTTTTCGCCCGACGGAACCAAGATGTTCCTTTCGATCGGCTCGGAGACCAACGTTTCAGTGGAGGAAGACCCGCGGCGTGCGGCGATTTCGGTTTATGACCCCAATGGGACGAATCACCGCATTTACGCCTCGGGCCTTAGGAACCCGATCGGGCTCGCCTGGAACCCGAAGACCGGCGAGCTTTGGACCGCCGTCAATGAACGCGACGGAATGGGCGACGACCTCGTGCCTGACTTTGCGACCTCAGTAAAAGAAGGCGGGTTTTACGGCTGGCCCTATGCCTACATCGGCCCGAATGAAGAGCCTCGGCGGAAAGGCGAAGCTCCGAAGCTGGTGGAGAAGACCATCGTGCCGGATGTGCTTTTCCGTTCGCACGTGGCGGCACTCGGGATCGAGTTCTATACCGGTACGATGTTTCCCGAGGAATACCGCGGCGATGCCTTTGTCGCCTTTCACGGCTCTTGGAACCGGCAAAAGCTATCGGGGTACAAGGTCGTCCGGATAAAGTTTGACGCGAACGGTAAGCTCGAAGGCAACAGCTACGAGGAATTCGTTTCGGGTTGGCTGCCGGACGAAACATCGAACGAGGTCTGGGGAAGGCCGGTCGGCCTGCTCGTCCATTCGGACGGCTCGCTCCTAATCACCGACGATGGAGCGCGGAAGATCTGGCGAGTGAGCTTTGGTATAACTGAATAAGCGAAGTGAGTAGGTCTTGGACTAACAAGCGGCCTAGAAAAGGCTATCAAAGGAAAGATGTAATTGGTGGTGCTTCTTCCCTTCGCAGTCTTTCCCTGAGCCTTTCGGTTTTGTCGAAGTCGGGCTCTGGTATTGATACCACAAGGCCATTCCGGAGCCTAACCACGAATTCTCCATCGGAGTTCAATAATGCCTCGTAAAGTGCATTTGCCTTTTTATTTCCCTCGAATGCTAATCTTTCGATCCAGTCTGCTGAATAGTCCCGCGATATTAGTTTTGCAATCTTGCTGTCGAAAACCTGAGGAACATGTTTTCCCTTATATCTCCCTTCGGTTACTTCGAATATTGCCATAACGAAAGAGCCGGAATTTATCTCCTCGGAAAGAAATTTCGCGATGTACTTTCCATCAGGCAAGCGATCGAATTCAATTTCCCGTTGAACGGGAAACGACGGCGTTGACGACCAGAGGAAGTCGGTAACCACTTCACGAAGATGTGACAACAATTCCGAAAGCAAAAACATCTACCTCTAACAACCCAGCACTAACCAAAATATCGACGGTAACGACAGTTCCTTACAGTTCCCGTACACAACAGTTCCCGCACACATCCCTCAATGCAACGCAAATCTCGTCGAATGTCGCACAGGCGGAGCCAGTTTCGGCGATCACGATCCCTCCGGGCAGATTCGCCGTTAGTATTCGTCAACGTGCTGTTCAAGCCATGACATTGCTCCGCGAAAGCTCTGAAAATCAGCGTCACTAATCTCGGCGGCATGGGCGTCTGGTTTTCGATAGAAGTTGAGCAATGCGGTTTTGGCTTTGAAGATTTCGACGTTTCCTCCAAACGTATTTGCGAAGCAATCGTCCCAGTTTTTCTGAATCAGTGTGAAAAGACTCGACAAATAAATCTTATGCCGATTGGGATCGTAGAGTTCCTTCAAAGCAGTAGTCCGGTGTTTCGCAATCTCTTCGGGTTTGTAAAGCACCTTGAGCGTTTTCTCCCTCGCGAGGTCGTCACCGAATCTTGCACGAAGTTGGCGTCGGACGATGTTTCGAAGCTTAGGCTCGATCGCATTTCTCCGTGCCCCGATTTCTTCCTTCCGTTCGTCTTGGGAAGGATTGAGTTTTGCATATTTGCTACGGTTTGCGAGATAGGTTCTCAAAAGATCGATCTTAAAGAAATAGTCACCATCGTGTCGCTCGATAATTCCGTAATTAATTAAATGGGAAACGAATTCGGGTAAGTCTGCCGCAAGATCGCGAAAACTCTGAATGTCTCCGACGGCTAAAAGCTTAAGCATTTCGAGTTCTTCCGGGTACCAATTTGAAAGAACTTCTAGAACCATACCCGCATATTTGACAAAGCCGTGTTCATCGTCCGCGAACCTTAGCCTTGCTTTATCGTAGAATTTACTCGTTACATCAAATGGGCGCGATCCGCTCACGGAGTTGTGAATCACGCTAGCCATTTGCCTCATAAGTAATGGGTGCCCGCCAAAATCTTCTACAAGTTTCGCGCAGACCGTGCCGTCAAAAACAAGACCCATGTAACCCCCGAGCCGATCTGTCATTTCACGCGTATTCGCGAAAGTGAACGGTGGAATGTAAGTCGCGGAGAACTGTGCGAATATTGGGTTATCGACCCCATCAATTGTGGGAACCTCCACACAACGAGGGTTCGTTCCAGCGATCAAATAGGTAAAGACGTTTCCTCCTTTGAATCGTTGAAAGGTGCTTCGGAGAACTTGCCAAAATCGTAAAAAGTCGCCTCCAGATTTCCACTCAATGCTGGCCGATGTTCCAAAAGTTATGTTTTCAATCTCATCGAAGATCAACAAGATGTTCTTCTTGCCTGATTTGCGTGCGATTTGACTCAGATCACTAAGAAAATGGTCTGATACGAACTCGGTGTTTTGGTATTCCTCTAGCGAATGGGTTTCAGACAATTTGAGCCGAGCCTTTGATCTCAGCTCATCCGAAATTGCAAACAAAGCTGTGTTCCATCTCTTAAGGTGAAGGGTTTCGCAATCGATGTACAAAGAAAGGGACTTCTTCTTGTCGAGAGTTCTTTCGACACCAAATAGGATTGATGTTTTACCCGTTTTGCGAAGCCCAAAAAGGCCAGAATTTTCACCGTTCAAATGCCGATTCGCAAGGACCTGAATTAGATCACTTCGGCCGAAGAAATACAAATCCTTCTTAAGCGGTTCTTGTATTCCGAAGAGGTCGCGACTATAAAACTTCTCTCGAAACCGATCAATAACAAAATCTGGGTTTCGCCTATTAAGGTACAATTCAACATATGAGAATGCGACGATAACCCTGGACTCTGAATTCGTTTTCAAAATATTGGTTACCTTCGCTCCCACATCATTGTCGCGGCTAATAATTACACTACAGATGTCTTCAAGTCGGAGGTCAAGCTTATTAAATCCGTCGAGAGCTTCGAAGGCGCGGGGTTCAAAAACCTGATACGGACTGAAGGCTACGGCAACCTCCCGGTGAAGGTTGAACGCTTGTTGAATGAAAGGAGATGGCTTAAGCAAAATTCCTTTGTATTCGCTACTCGGTAGCAAAATTCTTTTTGTGGAAGTGACAAACCAGTCGCGCGAGGCCAAGTATTCGATAATCTCTAATTCTTCCGCGTCGAAGAAATCCAATTCGACCCGAGAGCTAATTCCCGCTTCTGGTGTCTTAGACATAGGGCTCGTTATTCTTGCAAAACAAATTTAAACTAAAAAGCCGGTTCCTCATAGATGCCATAGACATCTCGCATAGCGACGCAGATCTCTTCGACCGTTGCGTAGGCGGCGACGGCTTCGATGATCGCGGGCATGGTGTTTTCGTTGTCGCGGGCGGCGAGTTTTAATTTATCCAGCGATGCTGCGACGGCGCCGTTGTCGCGGGTTGCCTTTACGTGTGCAAGGCGTTCGAGCTGATGGTCGCGTACGGCCTCATCGATCTGGAGGATGTTGACCTTTGAGGGCTCTTCTTCCATCGAGTATTTATTGACGCCGACGATCACCTGTTCGTTGCGCTCGACGGCTTTCTGATATTGGTATGCCGATTCTTGTATCTCACGCTGCGGAAACCCGGCCTCGACCGCCTCGACCATTCCGCCAAAGCCATCGATCTTGTCGAAATAATCGAAACAGCCTTCGATCATTTTCTCCGTGAGCGATTCGACGTAGTAGCTGCCCGCCAGCGGATCGACCGTGTTCACAACGCCGGTCTCTTCGGCGATGATCTGCTGCGTGCGGAGAGCGATCAAGGCGGCCTCGTCGGTCGGAAGTGCGAGGGCCTCGTCGTATGAATCGGTGTGAAGCGACTGCGTCCCGCCGAGCACGCCGGCAAGAGCCTGAATGGCGACGCGGGCGATGTTATTGAGCGGCTGTTGAACGGTAAGCGAAACGCCCGCCGTCTGCGTGTGGAAACGCATCTGCATCGTCCGCGGGTTCTTTGCACCAAAGCGTTCCTTCATAGTGCGTGCCCAGACGACGCGAGCCGCACGATACTTGGCGATCTCTTCAAAGAAATCGTTGTGGGCGTTAAAGAAGAAAGAGATACGCGGCACGAACTCATCCACGTCCATTCCGCGATTAACGCCGTATTGGACGTATTCAACACCGTCGCGGAGCGTGAACGCGAGTTCCTGAAGAGCGGTCGCACCCGCCTCGCGGATGTGGTATCCGCTGACCGAGATCGGGTTGTATTTTGGAACGTGCTTCGTCGTGTATTCAAAGGTATCGATGACCAGCTTCATCGCCGGTTTGATCGGATAGATCCATTCCTTTTGGGCGATGTATTCCTTGAGAATGTCATTCTGCAGCGTGCCGGATATCTTCGTGAAGTCGGCCTTTTGCTTTTCGGCGACGACCAGATACATCGCAAGGAAGATCGGTGCCGGAGCGTTGATCGTCTGCGAAACGGTAACCTCGTCGAGCGGAATGCCATCAAAAAGCACTTCGAAATCCGCAAGGCTCGAGACCGCAACACCGCACTTGCCGACCTCGCCTTCCGAGAGCGGCGAATCGGCGTCAAGGCCCATCAATGCGGGCAGGTCATAGGCGACCGAAAGGCCCGTCTGGCCCTGCGACATCAGATACTTGAAGCGTCGGTTGGTTTCCTCGGGCGAGGAAAAGCCGGCAAATTGCCGCATCGTCCAAAGCTTGCCGCGATAGCCGGTCGGGTGAATGCCGCGTTTGTATGGATACTCGCCGGGAAAACCCACGTCGATACCGTCGCTTTCGGCCGCCGTATAAAGCCGCTCGACCGGTTCGAGCGAAACGCCCTCGAACGAAGCCTTTCGCTCGGGCGTTCTCTCAAGCACCTTCGCAAGTGTTTCCTCTTCCCAACGCTGCTTTTCCGCCTCGGCGGCCGTCTTCGCTTCTTTGATCTCAGTTGCCATAGCTTATAGGTGTATAAAGGGAGATTTTAGCATAGGGAAGCAGGGAGGGAGGAGTGACGAGAGGTCAGGGGCTCACTCGAGTTCTGGCACGTGCAGCGAGGAACATTATTATTGCTAGGGCGATGCAGAGGACGGGGATGATCATCATTGCCGATTGGAGGCCGGCTCCGCGGAAGGGTTCAAGCGCTGCGGCCGTGAGGTCGGTTACGCCGGCGGCGAGGGCCGCGTTTCGGGTAAAGTGGTCGCTCATTGCTCCGACGACGTATGGACCGAGCGCGCCGCCGAGCAGGTACATTGCCATGAAATAAACCGCCATCGCCGTGCCGCGAAGTTCCCGCGGAGTGATGTCCGCGATGGTCGCGTAGGTGATCGAGTAATAAAAGTACATCAGGG
>ERZ761602.5317-NODE-5317-length-15398-cov-7.370788_pt1 | contig 15398 bp, 10 predicted proteins | sample MGYA00512165_ERZ761602 | MGnify/ENA primary metagenome ERZ761602 (study PRJEB28899, sample SAMN02445085) | bioreactor sludge metagenome | biome: EBPR sludge; isolation source: Thorneside wastewater treatment plant | place: Australia: Brisbane, Thorneside...
GCGAAGCAGGAAATCACTCATGGATTATTTGTCCATGGTTGATGCAACGGTTGCGGATTAAGGATCAATGCGCCATGTCTGCATTTTGCAGCTACTTGATAAATATTACTGGCTCGTGCAACTTTCGGTAGTGTCCCTGGGGAATGGTGCTGTCCGGTGCGGCATGGGATGCGCGGCCCTTCTCCCAAACCCCGACGGCGACCGCGTTTCCAACTTTCAAAGGAAAAATGAACGTGATTGACCTATTAAACTTGCCGCCTTCCGCAGGCGCCTTGGATGTGCTGACGGTCGCGGATGATCATCTGTTGGCAGTCGGCTGGATGTTCCAGCTAGGCCGCACGTTTGAATACATCGAAGCCTATCTCGACGGCAAACTTGTCGGGCCCGTCCGGTCTGTCAGCCGACTTGATGTCGAAGAGGCTTTTAGGTGGGTGAAGGATGCCAAACCTTCGCCATTCGTGATCGAAATATCGCTTGAAGGGACCACTCCAGCGCGCTTGGACCTTATCGGCCGTATCGGTAAGGCGCCCACGGCACGGCTCAGTTGCCTCATTCCGTCGGAGGCGAACGAGCGATTGCCGCAGCCCCCGGACCCCCTGCAAGAGCGGGTCTCTGGATTGCACGGCCCGGCTTTCCTTGTTCAAGGTCTCCAAATGTTCACTGACCTAACGGACCAGATGAGCCGGTTAGGGATTCCGGCGGCCGGGCGGATTCTGGACTGGGGCTGCGGATGCGGGCGCGTTACTCGCCACTTCATGACACGCCTTCCAGAAGCGAAGATCCTGGGTTGCGATATCGACCCTCAGGCCATCGAGTGGTGTCGCCAGAACCTTGGAGCTAATTTTGTCCACGTCGAACCCATGCCGCCGACTCCCTTCAAGGATGCGGAGGTAGACATCATCATTGCTTGCTCGGTCCTCACTCACCTTACCGAGGCGGTGCAAGACCAGTGGTTGCGTGAAATGCGGCGGATTCTTGTTCCGGGAGGGCATTTCCTCGCCTCAACGCACGGAAACTATGCATTCCAGTTCGCGCACCGGGAATCGCCTGTCAGCAAGACCCGCTCGATCTGGAAAGGACTTTTGGGGGCCGATCTCGCTCCCGGTTGTCTCACCGGAATCAACGACTCGCAGCTTGACCCCGTGCTGGACGGTATCGCGCCTCCCGGATACTACCGCGGAGTGTTCCAGTCGCGGGACTACACCGTTAAAGCCTGTTCGAAATACTTCCAGGTTCTGGATTACGTCGAACAAGGTCTCAACGGGCACCAGGACCTCATCATTCTGCGCCGTCCGAAATAGCGGACGTTCCATGCCGCGTCGACCGGCGGCAAATCCCGAGGGTTGGTCACCAGCACCAGCCGGTATTTCTTCCCATGCCGGTTGACTTACCAGGGTGGTCGTACTCTCACCGCAAGGAAGCCGCGCCCGATTTTGTCGGGCGCGCATTTCAAACTTTCCGCCTGGGACGGGCCGGCTTACAACCCCGGTCCGTTCCAGTCACCGGCCAATGGTTTCCAACCCGCGCCCGGCGGACCGTAGCTGATGATGATGTCGGCGATACCTTGGGTATTGCTGTTGCGCGGGTAGAAAACGCTGGTGGCGGGGTTGTACAGGCCGATGGTATCGGTGCCGTCGCCGTTCCAGTCGCCTACGACAGGAATCCAACCCGCGCCGGGCGGACCGTAGCTGATGATGAGGTCGGCGATACCTTGGGTATTGCTGTTGCGCGGGTAGAAAACGCTGGTGGCGGGGTTGTACAGGCCGATGGTATCGGTGCCGTCGCCGTTCCAGTCGCCTACGACAGGAATCCAACCCGCGCCCGGCGGACCGTAGCTGAAGAAGTTGTCGGCGATGCCGTTGGTGTTGCTATTGCGCAGGTAGAAAACGCTGGTGGCCGGGTTGTACAGGCCGATGGTGGCGGTTCCATCCCCGTTCCAGTCGCCGACGATGGGTAGCCAACCGGCGCCGGGCGGACCGTAGCTGAAGAAGTTGTCGGCGATGCCCGGCGTGTTGCTGTTGCGCAGGTAGAAGATACTGGTGGCCGGGCTGTACAGGCCGATGGTGGCGACGCCGTCGCCGTTCCAGTCGCCCGCGACGGGCAGCCAGCCCGCGCCGGGGGGACCGTAGCTGAAGGTGAGGTCGGCGATGCCGTTGGTGTTGCTGTTGCGCAGGTAGAAAATGCTGGTGGCCGGGTTGTACAGGCCAATGGTCTTGGCGGCGGTGGGGGTACCCGTGGCATTGAAGGTGGCGGTGCAGGTCAGGTTGCTGGCCGGCATGGCGAAGCTGGGCGCGCAAGGGCTCGGACTCCAACCGGCGAAGGTGCTGCCGACGTTCGGGGTGGCGGTCAGGGTGACCGGGGCTCCGGCGGCGTAGTTGCCGCCGCCGCTGACCGTTCCCGATCCGCTGCCGGTCTTGGTCAGGGTCAGGGTGTAGGTGGTGGGGCCGCCACCGCCACTGGTGATCGTGATCATATTCGGCGACGTGAAAGCATTGTTGGTTTCGTTGCTTTCGATGGTCTTGTCGAAAGGATCAGCATACCCCGCGAAATTATAAGTGCCTGGCGTCAAAGAGGGGCTATTTAGATGTGCCGTGCCTGAACAGGTGATGGATGCGCCAGGCGGCAGATTCAGCGTGGTGTCGCAAACTAGAGCACTATTGGGGCCGATCCAAACCGAGGCTTGGGGAGCCAAACTGGCGTTGGCGGTGCCTGCGCCTTGGTTTTTAAGGGTGACCGTAACGACAATATCGCTGCCGATGACGGCGCTGCCGGGCCCCGTTACCGAGGTGACCACCAAATCGGGCAGAGCCGCTTGCGAGAGATTGAACGTGGCCGTGCAGGTCAGGTTATTAGCCGGCATGGTGAAGCTGGGCGCGCAGGGGCTAGGGCTCCAGCCGGCAAAGGTGCTGCCCGCATCCGGGGTCGCGGTCAGCGTGACCGTAGCTCCGGCCGGGTAACTGCCGCCGCCGCTGACTGTGCCGTTGCCGGTGCCCGCCTTGGCGAGGGTCAGCGTGTAGTTGTTCGGAGCCTGTTGCAACGTCCAACCGACATCCTTCAACAAGCCCAGGGTTACGGGGCCAGGGCTGTGAATGGACTCGCCATTCGGCAGGGAGAACGTCATCAGGGCGTTGGGCGTGTTGTTGTAACTTTCCGCCAGGTGCGCGTAGCTTGAACCCGGACTCCAGCTAAACGGCGCGTAGAGCGGCACCCGTGGACCACCGTTGCCGGCGTTGGCGTTGGGGCCGTTGAAGTAAACGTCGTTGCTGGTCAACTGTGTGGCCAGGACGGCGGATGGATTGGGAAACAGAGCTGTATTGAGCAGTTTTTGCCCCGCTCCGTTCTCGGTGAACCGGTCGTAGATGATGGGAAATCCGGTTCCGAAACCCCACGAACCCTGACCACCCGAGACCTGCATGCTGCCCAGGAATCCCAGGCCGTGAGTGATCTCGTGCAGGACCACGCTGGCGAAGTCGACTTGACCGGGGGGGGTGTTGCCGTCCGTTCCAAAGTACCAACTGAAGGTGCTGCTGTAGGCGCTGTAAATGTCCGATTGCGCCGGATCCAGGTCACTGCCGTGCAAGGCGTTGGCGGCTGGAACGGAATACCAGGTGTTGGCGACGGGCGCCCCCGAGAAATCCCGAAAGACGCTATTAGGTCCGCCGTGTCCCAGTACGCCGGCCGGCAGGTTGTTGGCCCAGCAGGCATCGATCGTGATGGGGACGGGGGATTGCAACTGCGAGGCCCACAGGCTGGCCGCGTAACTGAAGGCGGCCTTGGGCTGCTCGGGCCAGGTCAGGCAGTTGTCGCCATCCACCACGCCAGCGGGAAGGAAGTTGACGGTGATCGTCGCTTGCGCCGCCATCAGTCCCTGTTGTTGCAGGGCCAACTCCGGCGGCGGGGGTACTCGCAGGGTGGAGATGTAGGAGGGGTCGTGTCGCAGGATGACCCGTCGCGCTGGAGCCATGGTTTCGCCCGCTTGGAGCGGAGAGACAGGGCGTGCGTCCGACGATGCGGTGTCGTCGATTTCTTCGGCGGTGGCCGGATTGCTCAAGGATAAAAGCAGTGGGAGGGCGGTGATGACTGCGCCAAAGGCAAGCTTGATGAATTTCATGCGGATATTTCCTCCATCGATATTCTGTGACGGCAGTTTCGGATGAACAAAATATCATCCGCGAGCAGGTGGTTGATCACGCTTTTCTCTTCAAGCAGATATAGTCCAGATTCCAGCTCCTAAAATTTAGTACATTCCGAAGAAAATCCGACCAATGCCCCGCTGGGGGATGGCCGGCCTCAATCCAGCATCGCCGCCTTCAACACTCCCGGTTCGACTTGCAACGGCACGACTTCGACGCTGTCGAGCCGGGCGCAATAATCCAGATCCTCGCCGCAGCCCAGCGCCGCCAGACCGCGGCCGTGATGGGCGTGGCGCAACAGTTGCGGCAGCCGATCCCGCCATTGCTCGAACAGCGCCACGGCGGCGATGGATTCGTCGTCCCCCGCGCAGTCGCTGTCGCGTTCGACGTTGAGCAGGTGGCCAATGGCCCCAGCGCAGATCGTATCCTCCAGCGAAAAACCGCCACGCCAGCCCGCCGCCACGATCCATACCGTGTGCGGTTGTTCTTGCAACAAATAGCGTACTACTGCCGCACGATTTGTCAACGAAGCGGTCATCAGGATCGGCACCCGCTGCACCCGCTCCAGGGCGCGGGTGCCGTTGGTGGTGCTCATGAACAGTCGCTTGCCGCCGACGCGCTCCGGCGTGCATTCCGCCGGCGAGTTGCCCAGATCGAAGCCCTCCAGCTTTTCGCCGCCGCGCTCGCCGGCCAACAGCCGCCGTTCCGCCGGCCAGCGTTTGCTGATTCGGAACAATTCGTCAAGATCGTCGAAGACCTGGATCGCCTCCGCGCCGGACTCAAGCGCCGTCGCCATGGTGGAGGTCGCGCGCAGCACGTCGATGACGATGGCGCAGGCGGGCAGGTCGAGTTGGAGCCCGCCCTTGCGGGCCTTCTTGCTCAAGTCGGGGACTTGATCGGGGGTGTGATAGACGAAGATTTCCATGGCGGTCTGACGCGGGCTAGAGGTTATCTTTCGAAGGTCAAGTCGAGGAAAGTGGTGGCTGGCCTTGGTTTTGTAAGGTTAATCCACGCCCGCGCAAAGCGCCACACGCGCCCAGTTGGCATCGGACCCATCGTTCCAGGGTCGACTCGACCCGCCAACCGGGAGGTTCCCGGCGGAAATCGTTTAGAATCGAACTCGAAGTTGTTCAAATTGAAACAGGTTCAACCCAAGGAATCCGCCATGTCCGCCTTAGCCCCTGAAATCCTCGTTCTGGAAAATGGCGACCGCCTGACCCGCAAGGAATTCGAGCGGCGGTATCACGCCATGCCGCGACTCAAGAAGGCCGAACTGATCGAAGGAGTCGTTTTCATGCCCTCGCCACTCCATTTCGAACAACATGCCAAGCCACACGCGCTGGTCATGGGTTGGCTAGCAGCCTACTGGGCTGCTAGTCCAGGGATTGAATTGGCCGACAACGCCACCCTGCGGCTGGACGCCGACAACGAGTTCCAGCCCGACGCCTTGCTGCGCCTGCCGGAACGGGCCGGCGGGGCCTCGCGCGTCAGCCGGGACGATTATCTGGAAGGCGCGCCGGAACTGATCGTCGAAGTGGCTTCCACCAGCGCCTCCCACGATCTGCACGACAAGCGCAAGGTCTATCGCCGCAACGGGGTGCGGGAATACCTGGTATGGCTGGTGCGGGAAAGGCGGCTGCTTTGGCTGGTTCTGGAGGATGATGAATACCAACCGCTTCAGCCCGGAGCGGATGGGCTGCTGCGCAGTCGGACTTTTCCGGGCCTGGCGCTGAACGGCCAAGCCCTGCTCGATGGCGACCTGGCTCGGGTGCTGGCCGATCAGCAGCGTTGTTGCCAGGGAGGTGAGGAACACCGGCGGTTTGTGGAGGCGTTGCGGCAAACCGCCGGTGAATAGCCGTTCTTGCCGGTGCTATTGCAACAACTGCTCGAATCGCCGCCTTTCCTCGGCGACCAGTTCCCGACCGGCGAAATTCCGCATGGCCGACACCAGCGGACTGTGACGCAGCGCCAGCGCCCGGTCAGCGGCCCCCCGCGCCTCGATCCATTGGCCGGTAGCCAGCAGGGTCACGGCCTCTCGTTCCCACACGGCGGCCTCGGCTTCGATCCTCAGCAACGGGTTTAGGTCCGCGCCGCAGCGGTAACAAATCGCTTCGCCCTTGAAGCGAGCGCGACAAACCGGACAACGCTCCATCACGACTCCAGATAGAACAGGATGTCGGACAGCTCGGCCATCGGCGCCTTGACGGCGGCAAAGTCCTCGGCGGCCAGCGCGTCGGTGATCTTTTCGATCAGGTTGATGATGTCCTCGCGGTCGTCCTCGCTGGCCCGATCCAGCAGCCGCTGGGCCTTTTCCACCACCGCCCGCGCCTGGACCTGCAACTGGTGCTCAGTGGGAGCGGCGGCTGGCGCAACGGTTTGGCCCTCGGTGGCCTCGCCGCCGCCGAACAGGGCGTTCACCCGCGCCCGCGCGGTTTCCAGTTCGCCTTCCTGGAAGCGGGTCAGCACGTTGTCGATGCGGATGGATTTTTCCAGACCCGTATTCTTCTCCCTCGCTGTCACGTTCATGATGCCGTTCAGGTCCAGGGCGAATTGCAGAACGATGGGGTTGCCGGCCGGGGCCTTGCTCAGGTGTTCCACCGTGAACTGGCCGATCTCGATGTTGTTCAGCGCGTCCGGGTCCTCGCCCTGATAGACATGCACTTGCACCGTGTCCTGATGGTCGTACAGAGTAAAGAAGACTTCGCTCTTGGTGACCGGGATCGGGGTGTTCTTGTGGATGAGCGGCACGTAGGTGAATGGATAGGGGATGCCATCCCGCTCGCTCAGGGCGCTGGTACCGAAGGTGTAGGGCGTGATATCCACCAACACCGCCGAGACGGACTCGCCGGCCAGCATCCCGGCCTGGATCGCCGCGCCGGTGGCGACGCACAAATCCGGGTTGACCTCGGCCCGCACCGTCAGCCCCAGGTCATCTTCCAGCCGCTCGGTGATCACCGGGGTGCGGGTGGCGCCGCCGACCAGCAGCACCTCGTCGATGTCGGATACGGTGAGATTGGCCCCCTTCAGGGCGATATGTACCGCCTCCAGCGTTTCGTCGATGTAACCGGCGATCATCGCTTCGTAATCGGCCCGCGCCAGTTCCAGGGACAGGTTGACCGGGGCGCCGGCCTTGTCCAACAGGTATTCCTCCTCGATCCGAGTGAAGGGCCGATCGGACAAGGCGATCTTGGCGGTTTCCGCCGCGCGGGTGATGCGGGCCATGGCCCGGCGCGACCCGCTGGGATCAGCTCCCTGCTTCTTCAGGTGTTCGACGAGGTGTTCGACGATCTTGGCGTCGAAATCATCGCCGCCCAGGTGGTTGTTGCCATGGCTGGCCAGTACCTCGACCACGTTGTCCTGGATGCCGACCACCGACACGTCGAAGGTGCCGCCGCCCAGGTCGTAGACCAGCACTTTCTTGTGGCCCTGATGGTTGGCCTCATAGGACAGGGCGGCGGCGGTCGGCTCGTTGATGATCCGCATCACTTCCAGTCCGGCGATTTCCCCGGCTTCGCGGGTCGCCTGGCGCTGGGCGTCGGAAAAATAGGCCGGCACGGTGATGACCGCCTTGTGGACCGGTTCGCCCAGGTACGCTTCGGCGACGGCTTTCAACCGCCGCAGGATGATGGCGGAGATTTCCTGGGGCGAGTAGGTGGCGTCGCCCAGTTCGACCCGGTCGGCGCTGCCCATCCGCCGCTTGATGGACTTGATGGTGCGTTCGGGATAAAGCACGTACTGGTTCTTGGCCGGCTCGCCGACCAGGATCGAACCATCGTCGGCCAGCCCGACGAACGAGGGCAGGATCGGGTGGTCCGGTGTGATGTCGATGACGGTGACGCGGCCATTCTCCACCACCGCGACCTCGGAGTTGGTGGTGCCCAGGTCGATGCCAATGATTTTTTCAGCCATGGGAAGGGGGCTCGGTTGAGTTCGATGATGATTCGGTGGAGGGCGGAACGGTGGGAGTCGGTGGTTCCGGTCGGCGGTTGACCTTGACTTCGGCCAGTCGCAGCAACTCGCCCTGCCAGAGGTAGCCCCGGCGCAGTTCCTCCGTGACGATGCCGTTGCCGACATCGCCGCGCTGCTCGACCTCGGCGGCGCGCATGGTGTGCGGATCGAGCGGCTGGCCCAAGGCCGACAGGGCGACGACCTGCTGGCTGTTGAGCAGTTGCTCCAGCCGGCGCAGGCTGATGTCCTGCCCTTGGGCGATAGCCTGCAACAGCGCCCGCTCCCGCTGCCCCAGCCCGAACAGGCGACTCAACACGGTGGGCCGATAGCTTTGCAAGACGCGCAGGCCGGCTTGCAGGCGATCGTGCAGTTCCACCAGTTCCAGCAGCACTGGTTTGAGCGCCGCCCGCCGCTGTTCCGGTAACGCGGCGCGCGCGCGGTCCAGCTCGCCGCCAAGTTGGGCTTGGCTGGTTTGCAGGGTTTCAAACACCGCCCGGAATTCATCCAGCGCGGTTTTCACCTGCCGCGATTCCAGTCGGGCCTCGTTCTTCAGCGCCGCCAGTGCGCCAAACAGCGAATACAGATCGGTCTGGCGGTTTTCCTCCCCTGGTTCGGCGAGGGTGGTATCCGCAAGCTCGTCCAGATAGGCGCGGAAGCGGCCCAACAGTTGCTCTTTGGTTTCGATATCCATGGGGAACGTTATTTCAGGCCAGTCAGACGTTGACTCAGCAGTTGTCGGATCTGGGCCTCGAAGGGACGGCGGCGCGAATCACTCGGCCGCAAGGCGGTCGCCATCAACTCGGCCAAATCGGGCGTTTCCTGATGGAACAGGCGGTGGCGTAGTCGATCTCGGTGGGTCTTGATGGCTTCGTAGGCGGCGCGAATCGCCTGAAACCGGTTGGGGTCACGCTCCGGCGGGTGCTCGCGCACCCGTTGCAGATAGGCTTTCTTGATGGCGTCGTCGCCGGCGTCTTCGGCGACGCCCAGCAGGGCAAAGGGATTGGGCATGATCAACTCCGGCGTTTGCCGCGACCGCCCCGACCGCCGGGGAACGGCAGGGGGAGATCCTCCGGCAATTCATCCATCAGGTCCTCGATATTCCCGCCGAGCAGCATCATTTTCATGATGGCCCGCTGGATTTCCGGTGGAAACTCGTCGTCGGGCGGCAGCTCGTCCAGAATCTGGTCAAGCATCCGGCCCCGCAACGCCGGCGGCAGTCGCTCCAGTTCCCTGCGCATGTCCTCGATCTCGCGCCGCATCTTGGGCGGCATCGGGATGGGCAGCGGCAGCGGCGCCGGACCGCCGCCCCTGGGTCCGAAGGGCAAGGAGAACGGGCTTTGGCTGAGAAACCGGGTGATCGAGGTGACGGCGCGGTGATCCTTGGTGGCATCGGCCCGTTCCAAGGCGTGTTCCAGCCGGCCGTAATCGCGGTCCTTCACCAAGTCGGGTTTACCGTTGGCGCGGCCGTAAATCTGGTAGTAGACGAACAGCGGTCGCTCCGGCTGAACCTCCAGCGCCCGGCTGGCGGCGTATTCCAACAGACCGTGATGCGGCGCCTGGTGCAGGCTTTCGCACATCAGCAGCAGGTCATCCTCGCTGGTCAGGGCCTTGATTGCGCGTTGCAGAGGCTTTTCCAGGTCTTCCAGGACCGAGCCGAGGTTGCTTACCTCTTCTTCGCGATAGGCGTTGAGCAGTTGCGCCAGGGCCAGCAGGTCGGCGCGGCTGGCGCTGAGCCGGCGCGGATCGCCCAGTTCGACGTCGCGCTGAAAGTCGGCCGGATCCAGCTTCAGCCGCAGCGCCTCCACCGCCAGGCGCACCCAGGCCAGCAGGGGGCGACCGGCCAGGCGAACGCCTTCCCGCAACCAGCGTCGCCCCGGCTCGCGCTGGCGTTGTTGCAGCGCCAGCAGGCCCCGGTTGATCTCGACGATGCCGGTGCGGGCGTTATCCCGTTCCAACTGGCCGGCGCTGTCCAACTCCTTTTCCGCCAGCGCGTACTTGTCGGCCCGCATCAGCTTGCGGGCGTGGGCCAGATGGGCGTTGATCAGGACGGTGCGGGCCTTGGTGTTGATCGGGTCCAGTTCCAGCACCCGGGCGGCGAAACCAGCGGCTTTCTTGTGAGCCTTGCGGGCGGTGGCGGTTTTGACCGCCGCCAGCAGCACCAGTGGATCATCGGGGAACCGCTTGACCGCCTGTTCCACCCACTGGTGATATTCCTTATCGTTGTCGGCGTTCTTGTGCAAAACCGCCAGTTGCAGATAGACGTCGCGGTCGTCGGGATCGAACCGCAGACTTTGCTCCAGGCAGTCGCGGAGCCGCGCGCCGTCGTCCCAACCATCGTCCCCCTTGTTTAACAGCTCGGCCATGTGGCGCAGGATGAGCGCCGCCATCAGCCGGGAGTCCGGGGCGGTTTCGTGGCGCAGCAGAGCGACGCACGCCTGCCAGTGACCCAGGGTGCGGTCGAGGTCGTCGTCTTCCCGCTCCGCCCGCAACGCTTTCAACTGTTGCGCCTCGAACGGCGGCAATGGCCCGAACAGGTGGTTGTAGGTTTTCGCTCCCTGCGGGTAGCCCAGCAGCAGCGCCAGACACGCGCGGCGGGCCTGTTTCCGGTCGAACGACGCCAGGTTGGCGGCGATGAACTCGAACTTCGCCTTGTCGCTGGGGTGGTCGCCGAGCCGCGCCCAGTCCTTGAGCAGCTTGATCTGGCGCGCGTCCAGCCCGATCAGGCCACCCGCCAGTTCGCGCTGGGCCGGAGCGAGTGTCAGCAACGCGCGGGGGGGATCGGTGGCGGCGGCCCGAACCAGCTCGACCAGGTCCTGGTAGGGGGACGTGGGCGGAATGCGCTCGATCAGGGCCAGGGCGCCGGTCGGGTCGGTTTCCAGCTTGAGCAACGCCGCCAGCGCCTGGCGCAAATCGCGGTAGGGTGAGCGAATCGAGATGGCTTTCAGGCGCTCGCGCACCACGTCCTCGGTCTCGCCCTGGCCGTAGGCGCGCAGCGCGTCCTGGGCGACGGCCAGATGGGAGCGTAGCGGCGAGTTCGGCGGGATGGCCTGAAGCACGTCCTTCTGATCGGCGAGCGCCAGCGCGGCCAGCGAAGTTTCGAGTTCGCCGGCGGTGGACAAAGCGGTTGCGTGATGGGTGTAAGCGCGCATGGCCTTGGCGTACTGGCCGGAATGCAGCAGCCAGTCTATGTACAACTCGGGCCGGGGGGCTTGGCCGCAGAGGGTCGGGAGGTTTTCCCAAAGCACGGTGGCTTCCCGATACATGGCTTTCTGGGCCAGTTGCCGGGCGCGCTCCAGATAGGCCATGGCCAACGATTCACCCCAGCCGGCTTCGGGTTGCGGCTCGCGTTTAAGCAGCAGCTTGTAGACGTCGATGGCGTCCTTGTAATCCTGGGCCGACAACAGGACCGCGCCGCGCGCGATCAATTCCTGGGTGGGCAGATCTTCAAGTCGAGCGCGCGGTTGAGGGATTGGTTTACGCATCCACGGGAATCCTTCGCCGGATCAAATCGCAGTGATAGGCCAATCCGCCTGTTCCGCCAGCGTGCGCGCGTCGCTGAGCACCGCGCACCGGGACTGTTCCGGTTGCAGCCAGGTCGCCGCAACGCGCTGGAGATCGGCCAGCGTCACCTGCAACACCCGTTGCCGGTAAGCGCGGCGCTGTTCCGGGGTGCGGTCGAACAGGGCGCCGAAAAAGGCGCTGATCGCTTCGCCGGCGGGTGAGCCGGGTTTGTCGATGGCGCCGACGACACCGAGGATGGCCTCCTCCAAGGCACGCGCCGGATGATTGTAGGTTTGCAGCCAGTCCAGCGCCCGGTCGAAATCGGCCAGGGTGTCGGCCAGCCGGGGATCGCGGTAGGAATAGAACCGGAATGCGCCGCTGTCCGGATGGTAGCCCGCGCCGCCGCCGTAAGCGCCGCCCTGTTCGCGGATGGCCCGGTGCAGATAGCCGTTGCGCAGGAAATCGCCCAGCACGTGCAGGGCCGGCGCGTCGGGATGGTTCGGCGCGACGGTCGGATAAGCCTTGGCGCAGAAATTCACTTGGGTGTTGATCCGGAAGCCCTGCCAAGCTGGTTGTGCTTCCGGGGTAGCCAGCACGAACGGCTCCACGGTCGCGACGTGGCCGTTTCGCCAGCGGGCGGCCAGCGCCTCGGCGATGGCATCCTGCCGTTCGGCTTCGCTGACCACCAGCAATTGCCGGGGCATGGATCGCAGCCGGTCGCGCAGATGTTCCAGCCGAGCGGCGAAGGCCGCCAACGCCTCGGCGTCGTCCAGCGCGTCGTCCAGCCTCTTGATGTGCCGCAAGCCTTGCAACCCATCCCAGCGATGGTTCAATGCCGCCACCGGGCTTAGACTGGAGGTGGCGGCGGCCAGCGCCAGCAGGTGGCCGTGGTCGGTGATCGCTTCCTCGCGGTGGGCGCGCATCTGGGCGACCAATTCGCGCAAACGCGGCAATTCGTCGAACCGGGCGCTGGTCAGGGTTTCCCACAGCAGGTCGGACAAGGCGGTTTGATTGCGGGCCAGCGCCTTGCCGGCGACGACCAGAACGCCCCTGACCTGGTTCACGTCGTCCACCCCGCCGCGCACGTTGACGCGGGCGCTGAGGCCGCCGGTCACCGCCGCCTGGCGGGCTTGAGTCGTCCGGTAGTCGAGTCCCGCGCTGCCGACCTCGGTCAAGCAGGCGCAGAACAGCGGCAGCAAATCCAGTTCGTCGGAATCCAGCGCCGGCAGGTCGAGGATGGTTTGCAGGTAGACCATGCCGTTGGTGCCCTGGGCGTACCAGTGAGCAGGCAATGCGCCGACCGGGCGGGCGACGCCCTCGGCGATTTTCAGATCCGGCGGCACATCCGCCAGTCCCACCTTGGGCAGCAGTTCGGGATCGTCCTGGCGCTGCTGGCGCTCGGCGAGCGTCCGGGCCTGCTCGACGATGCGAGCCTGGTCGGCGTCGGTCAGCGTGGCTCGGATGGCGGCCAGCCGCTCGCGCTCGGCGGCGGCTTGTTTTTCGGCCAGCGCCGGATCGGGAGCCATGGTCAGCCGCACCCGGTGCGGATTGTCCAGCAGCAGTTGTCGGGCCAGGTTTGGGATGAAGTCCGGCGTCCGACTTTCCGTCCGCAACCGCTCCAGCAGCGGATCGCTGTCCAGCGCGGTGACCGGATCGCCACCGTGAATGGCCGGCGTCAGGGTTTCCATCAGCAGGCGCAGGCCGTAGGGAAAGCCGTCGCCGGTGATTTCCCGCTCGCTCAGTTCCAGTTGATGCAGGGCGGCGTCCACGGCGTCCTGGGGCACGCCCTCGGCGGCGACCTGACGCAGCACATCGAAGATCAGTTTTTCAACCGCCTCGGCGTGTTCGGGATTGGAGCCTTCCAGTCCGCAGACGAAGGTGGCTTCGTGGGTGGCGGTGTCGAACCCACACAGCGGCGACGGCGCGGCCCCCAGTTCGGAGGTTTCCAGCGCGTGGCGCAGCGGCGAACTGCTGTTGTCCAGCAGCGCATCGCTTAACAACCGCGCCCGCAGCGTCGCCAGCGGATCGGTGATCGGCCCCAGCAGCCAGCCCAGCACGATATGGGTCTGGTCGCGCGGGTCCTGGCCACCATCGAACGGGTAATGGATGAGGTTCGCGAGCGGCGCGGCATAGCGCCGTTCAGGGGGAATGGCCAAATCCAGTTTGAGCGCTTGGAACCGGTGGAGCGCCTGGGTCTCGAAACGGTCTTGATGCTCGGCGGCGGGAATGTCGCCGTAGGTCAGGAAAATGGCGTTCGAGGGATGGTAGTGGCGAGCGTGGAAAGCCTTGAGTTGAGCGTGAGTCAGATCGGGGATGACCTCCGGGTCGCCACCGCTGTTGTGGTGATAGGTGGTGGTTGGGAACAGCCGGTGCTGCAACTCGTGCGCAAGCCGCTGGACCGGCGAGCTCAGCGCCCCCTTCATCTCGTTGAACACCACGCCCTTGAATGTCAGCTCTGAATTTGGATCGTCGGGCCTGATAAACTCCAGCCGATGGCCTTCCTGGGCGAAGTCGCGTTCGTCCAGCAGTGGAAAGAACGCCGCGTCGAGATAAACGTCGAGCAGATTGTTGAAATCCTTTTTGTTCTGGCTGGCGAACGGGTAGGCGGTCCAGTCGCTGCTGGTGAAGGCGTTCATGAAGGTGTGGAGCGAGCGCCGGATCATCATGAAGAACGGATCGCGCACCGGATAGCGCTGGCTGCCGCACAGTGCGGTGTGTTCAAGGATGTGCGCCACGCCGGTCGAGTCCTGCGGCGCGGTCAGGAACGCGACCAGAAAGGCATTGTGTGGATCGTCGGCGGCCAGATGGAGATGCCGGGCGCCGGTGGCGCGGTGACGGTATTCCTGGAATTCCAGCCGCAGGGCGGGGATGGGGTGGCCGCGCAGGTGCTCGAAGGCGGGATGGGTCATGGAGTCGGTTCGATGGATGGGGAAGTGGAAGCGTGGCGGCGCAGATACCAGTCCACGGTTTTAATGATGCCAGTGTCGAAAGTCTCCAGTGGACGCCAGCCGAGTTCATCAGCCATCTTGCGGGCGTCGATGGCGTAGCGCCAGTCGTGGCCAGGCCGGTCGGTGACGAAACTGATCAGTCGCTCGTGCGGCGCGTGTTCCGGGCGACGTTGGTCCAGCAGGGCGCAAATCCGTTTGACAATGTTGATGTTCGCCCATTCGTTGCAGCCGCCGATGTTGTAGGTCTCGCCCAGCCGGCCCCGGCGGATGACCGTCTCGATGCCCCGGCAATGATCCTCGACGTACAACCAGTCGCGGATGTTGCTGCCGTCGCCGTAGACCGGAATCGGTTGTCGCCGCAGGCAGGAACGAATCACGGTGGGGATGAACTTTTCACCGTGCTGAAACGGGCCGTAGTTATTGGAACAATTGGTCGTGATGACCGGCAGCTTGTAAGTGTGGAAATAGGCCCGCACCAAATGATCGGAACCGGCCTTGGAAGCGGAGTAGGGTGAGTTGGGTGCGTAGGGCGTGGTTTCCGTGAACGGCGGATCGTCGCGCTGGAGCGTGCCGTAAACCTCGTCGGTCGAAATATGATGAAACCGGCAATCCTCCGCTGTTTTCCCGTCCAGCCAGGCGGTGCGCGCGGCTTCCAGCAAGGTGAATGTCCCAACCAGATTGGTTTCCACGAAAGCCGCTGGCCCGGTGATGGAGCGATCCACATGGCTTTCGGCGGCGAAGTGGACGAGGGTGTCGATGGCGTTCTCGCGCAGCAACCGATCCACCAGCGGCCGGTCGCAGATGTCGCCTTGGACGAAGAGATGCCGGGCCGGATCGGGCAGATCGCGCAGGTTGTCCAGCGAGCCGG